>Ga0209415_10014015_pt1 | contig 13128 bp, 7 predicted proteins | sample PeaSoiSIISIP2007_FD_187696 | JGI IMG/M metagenome (GOLD analysis project Ga0209415, IMG submission 187696) | Peat soil microbial communities from Weissenstadt, Germany - SII-SIP-2007 (SPAdes) (version 2) | ecosystem: Environmental > Terrestrial > Soil > Wetlands > Peat | place: Germany... | reverse complement strand
CTCGGGCGGAGCCTGCGGGCCGTGGCAAGCCTCGCCGCCGGCCCGGTCGACATCAGCCACATGACTCCGGAGATGCTCCGCGACGTGCTCGCCGATCGCGGGCGCGTCGTCACGACGATCACGGGCGTCTATGGCGACAGCGGCATGAGCTCCTCGGCCTCCCTGATCGTGGGGCTCTCCGGGCGCAGCCGCGCGGAGTTCCTGTCCAGCCCGGAGGCCTACGGCATGGCCCTGACCAGCCGCGAGTGGCTGCGCGGCCCCCCGCGCCCCACCATCCTTCATCCGTATCCGTTCATGGCGACGTCCTTCGCGCTCGATCCCCGCGGCGGCGTCCCGCCCTTTTTCCCGGTGCTGCGCAACCAGGACGGCGTCTTCGGCGCCGTACTGACGCGCTGCTTCGACGGGGTCTACGCGGTGCAGCTGCCCGTCGCCGTCCTCCACGCCGCCGATCGGAGCCGGCGATACAAGGATCCCTTCGCGACCCCGCGGGTCCCCTTGTCGATTCTGGTGGCCACGTTCGTGGCGTCCCAGCCCTTCGATCTCTGTTCGGGCGATGGCGCGGAGCGGCTCGAGTGGCTGGGCGAGCGTCTGCGCCGCTGGGGCGAGTTCTCGCCCGCCGAGTTTCTCGCGGTCGGGCGCTCGGTGGTGCTGCCGATGGTCAGCAGCAGCGCCGCGAAGGCGCAGCATCTCATCGATGGACCGGCGCGCAGCGTGGATTTCTGGCGCCGCGACCTCGATCGCTTGCTCGAGGGGCTGCAGACCGGCGTCGCAGGCGACCGCTATGCGGTTCCGGTGGACGTGGAGGAGCTCTTCGGCGTCGACGCAGCGCTGGCCAAGACGCAGGAGCTCGTGCGCGACTACGGGGCGCTCCTCGCCGCCTGGTCGGTCCTGGTCGGTGCCGAGAGGCGCCTGCGCGAACGGGGGGAGGGGCTCGGCATGACGTCGGGGTAGCCAAGCAGCCGAGTTCCCCTTGAAATCTCGCGCGGTTTAGGGGCACTGCGGTGTCACTTGCGGTTCGCGCCCGGTTGACGTGTAATGGTAGGCATGCGCTCTGTTTATCGTCTCTCTCTGGTCGTCACAGCATCGACGGCGGCCATCATCCCGCTAGCTTCCTGCTTCAGCAGCAACAAGGGCTCGTCCGGGGGGTTCGACGCGGGATCGCTGCCCGACGTCCTGCTTCCGGACGTGAATCTGCCGGACGCCGGGACCGCCCGCTACTCCGTCGGCGGACAGGTCATCGGCCTGGTGGGCTCGGGCCTGGCCCTGATAGGCGACGGGGTGGAGCCCGTCACCGTCATGCCGCCTCCGACGCCGGGCATGGCCGTTCCGTTCACGTTCAGGACCCTGGTTCCCACCGGGTTTCCATACAGGGTCACGGTGCAGACGCAGCCCACGGGCCCGTCGCAGAAGTGCGTCGTATCCGCCGGGGACGGCAACGTGGGCCGCGGCGACGTGAAGACCATCGTTGTCAACTGCTCGACCGACAAGTTCGTCGTCGGAGGAATGGCCGCGGGTGTGGAGGGTCCCGGTCTAGTCCTGAGCGACGCGCTGGGCAACAACCTGACCGACACGCTCGCCGTCGGCGCCAACGGACCGTTTGCCTTCACGACGGCGATCCCGAGCGGGGGGAAGTACAACGTCACCGTGGCCGGCAGCCCTGCCTTCCCGGCCGAGACGTGCACGGTCACGCAGGGGACGGGGACGGTCACGACGGGGAACGTCTCGACCGTCAGCGTGAACTGCATCCCGAACGTCTACAACGTGGGCGGCAAGGTCGTCGGGATGACGGGCACGGGCCTGGTGCTCTCGGACAACATGACCGACAGCCTCTCGGTCACGGCGAACGGAGCCTTCCAGTTCATGTCCCCCGTGACGAGCGGGCAGCCGTTCGCCGTGGCGATCACGACGCAGCCCTCCGGCCAGGTCTGCTCGGTCTCGGGCAGCAGCGGCACCGTCGCGAGCTCCGACGTCACGACGGTCGTCGTCAACTGCAATCCGAACACCTTCACCGTGGGCGGTCAGGTCACCAACCTCGTCGGGGCGGGGCTCGTCCTGGAGGACGACACGGGATCGGTGAGCGTCGGCGGGGATGGCTACTTCTCCTTCCCGACGCCGCAGGCCAACGGCTCGACGTACAACGTCCAGGTCGCGTCGCAGCCCTCGAACCCGTCGCAGACGTGCACCGTCACTGGCGGGAGCGGCAGCATCGCCGGCGCGAACGTCAACAGCGTGCAGGTCTCGTGCGCGACCGCCTCGTTCACGATCGGGGGCCAGGTGTCCGGGCTCGGGCAGCAATGCTTCAGCGGCGTCGTTGACGGTGGCGTCAGCGTCGCGTCGCTCCCCTTGAGCTCCCCCTCCGATCTCGTCCTCAAGAACGGCGCGGACAGCGTCACGGAGACAACCAACGGGAGCTTCACCTTCCAGACCCCGGTCCCCGGGGGCGGAACGTACGACGTGACCGTCGACACGCAGCCGAGCGGCGAGCTCTGCACCATTCTGGGCAATAACGGCGTCGCCGACGCGAACGTCAGCGGGGTCATGGTCTCCTGCCAGTGCGCGTACACGGTGAGCGGCTGCGTGTGGCTCGCCGTGGGTGCGACGGCCACCCTCGAGAACGACGGCGGCGACGATCTGACGGTGGGGCCCTTCACCTCGCCGGGGTGCTATCCATTCACTTTCGCGACCCCGATCGCCGCCGGGGGTCCCTACAGCGTCACCGCCTCGACGCCCCCTGCCGGCGCGGACTCGTGCAACACCGTAAGCGGCACAGTCAGCACCACGGACGTCACGGGCGTGCAGGTCACCTGCACGTATCCGGTCACGGTCAACGTCCAGTGGAGCCAAGACACGTTGAGCAACCTCGGCTCCTTCGGGAGCTCCCCGTGCGGGACCGTGGCCGCCCACAGCGCCCAGATGAGGGTGGCCGATTCGGACACCGGGGCGGTAACCCCCGGCGTCAACGGGTATACGCCGAACGACATCACGAGCGAGATCGTTACGCTGGAATCGCTGCCTTTGGGAGTCGCGTACAACATCAGTGTCACGGACAGCTGCGGGGGTACCCACAGCTGCCTGATGAACAGCGACAACTGCTGCGGGAGCGGGGCGACGTCCGCGTCGGGCTCGGTGAACGGCCCCGTGACGCTCGACGCCTTCTGCTCCTAGCGGCTGGCCGCCCGGCCTCCGTCGCCGCCCTCGCTCGCGCGACCCGGGAGTGCCGATGGTCAGCAACCCTCTCGTCAGCGACCGGAACGTCGAATTTCTCCTGTACGAGGTCTTCGACGTCGAGCAGATCTGCCGTCTCCCCGCGTACCAGGATCACTCGCGCGAGACCTTCGATCTGATCCTGAATGGCGCGCGCAAGTTCGCGCGCGAGGTCGTCCTCCCGACCTACAAGCCGATGGACGCGGAGCCCGCGCACATGGTCGCCGGCGGGATCAAGGTCCACCCGGCCATGAAGGCCCTCTATCCGAAGCTCGTCGAGCAGGGCGGGATCGCGGCGACCCGTCCCTACGAGGTCGGCGGCCAGCAGCTCCCGCACACGGTCGCGACCCTGGTCGCGCTCTACGGGATGGCCGCCAACCTGAGCGCCGTGGCCTACCTCGGCCTGACCGCCGGGGCGGCGCACCTCATCGAGGCGTTCGGCAGCGACGCGCTCAAGGCCGAGGTGATGCCGCGCATGTACAGCGGCGAGTGGACCGGCACGATGGCGCTGACGGAGCCCCAGGTCGGCAGCAGCCTCACCGACGTCAGGACCCGCGCGACGCCCACCGACCGGGGGCACTACCTCCTCCAGGGAAACAAGGTCTTCATCTCGGGCGGCGACCAGGACCTGACCGAGAACATCGTGCACCTCGCCCTCGCGCGGATCGACGGCGCGCCCCCGGGGATCCGCGGCGTCTCGCTGTTCGCGATCCCCAAGAAGCGCCTCGAGGGGAGCAAGCTCGTCCCCAACGACGTGCACTGCGCCGGCGCGTTCCACAAGATGGGCTGGCGCGGGATCCCGAGCATCGCGCTCAACTTCGGCGAGAGCGGCGATTGCCACGGCTGGCTGGTGGGGCCGCCGCACCGCGGCATCTCGTGCATGTTCCAGATGATGAACGAGGCGCGGCTGATGATCGGCATGAACGCCATCGCCACCGCGTCGGTGGCCTACGAGGAGGCGCTGGAGTATGCGCGGACGCGCCCGCAGGGGCGCCCGCTGGGGTCGAAGGACCCGGCCGCGCCGCAGGTGCCGATCATCGAGCACGCCGACGTCCGGCGCATGCTCCTGCGCCAGAAGGCCATCGTGGAGGGCGCGTTGTCGCTCGGAGTCCAGACCGCCCGCTACGCGGATCTCGCGGCTCACGCCGCGACGGCGGAGGAGAGACGCCGCGCGCTGCTGCTGCTCGACATGATGACCCCCATCGTGAAGTCCTTCTCGGCCGAGAAGGGCTTCGAGGCGAACGCCCTCGCCGTGCAGGTCCACGGCGGCTACGGCTACACGAGCGAGTACCTCCCCGAGGCGTGGCTGCGCGATCAGAAGCTCAACAGCATCCACGAGGGCACGACGTGCATGCACAGCATGGATTTGCTCTCGCGGAAGGTCATGGCCGAGCAGGGCGTGGCGCTGCGGGTGCTCGGCGAGGAGATCTCGGGTGCGATCGCGAGAGCTTCCGCGGCGGGGGTGACCCCGGCCTGGGGAGAGGCGGTCGGGCGGGCGGTAGGGGTCGTCGGCGACCTGACCGCGTACCTCGCGAGCCTGGGGATGAGCGGCAAGGTCGAGGAGATGATGCGCCACAGCGTCGACTACCTGGACCTCTTCTCGACGGTCGCCGTCTCGTGGCAGTGGCTGCTGCAGGCCGCCGTCGCCCGGGAGGGCCTCGCGGCGTCGCGTCTGCCGCCGGGGTTCTACGAGGGGAAGCTGTGCGCCGCCGAGTACTGGATCCGGACGGAGCTCCCGCGCGTCGACCACCTCGCGGCCCTCTGCCGCTCGGGGGAGGGCTCGTACGCGCGGATGGATCCGGGCTGGTTCTGAGCCGGCCCCGCTCCGCGAGATCCCCCCGGCCGTCGCGGCTAGAGTCGGATCCGTGAACGCCGACGACATCGCACCGCACGAAGCGCGCGACGCCCGCGCGCGGGTCGCGTCGCGGCTCGCCGCGATGGGAGAGGAGCCCGGCCGCGACGTCGTCGAGCTCGGGGCGCTCATCGCCTGTGCGTCGCCGGCCCTCTCCCGCGCCATCGACTCCCACCCCGAGGACCTGGTGGACATCGCGCACGGCATCGGCCAGGCGCGTGCCCACAGGTCGTACCGCCGCCTCGCGGCCGCGGCCCTGGGCGATCTGTCCGACCACGCGAGCGTGATGCGAGCCCTGCGTCGCTTCGCGTCCCGCGAGAAGATCCGCGTCGCGGCTCGCGAGCTACTGGCCTACCCCGGGCACGACGTCGACGTCACGGCGCGCGAGCTCTCGGATCTGGCGGACGTGTGCTGCGAGTTCGCGCTGGCCGAGGCGCTCGGGTGGGCGGAGCACCGCTTCGGGGCGCCGCTCACTTCCACGGGCGAGCCCTGCGGGTTCGTGGTCATCGGGATGGGCAAGCTCGGGGGCCGCGAGCTCAACGCAGGCAGCGACGTCGACCTGGTGCTGTTCTACGAGACGGACGAGGGCGTCGTGCGCCCCTCCGGAGGCGCGGACTCTGTCCACACGCTGCACGAGCATTTCACCCACGTCGCGCAGCGGCTCGTCGCGACCCTCGATCGCGCGACCGACGACGGCGTTGTGTGGCGCGTCGACCTGCGCCTGCGGCCCGAGGGTGCGCCCGGTCCCCTGGTGAACGCGCTGGCCGCGGCCGAGCGTTACTACGAGACCTGGGGACGCACGTGGGAGCGCGCGGCGCTGGTGCGGGCGCGTCCGGTCGCCGGAGACTTGCCCTTCGGGGAGCGTCTGCTCGAGACTCTCGCGCCCTTCGTCTGGAGGGGGACCGTGGACCCCGGCATCGTGAGCGAGATGGCCGCCATGCTCGCGCGCGCTCGCGCCGAGGCGGGCCCCGTGGGTGCCCTCGACCTGAAGATCGGCCCCGGCGGCATCCGCGAGGTCGAGTTCTTCACCCAGGGCCTCCAGCTGGTGTGGGGCGGGCGCGACCCCGGCGTGCGCGCGGCGAACACCGTCGACGCGCTGCGCCGCCTGCATGGGCGAGGCTTCGTGACCGAACGCGAGCAGCGAGAGCTGCTCGACGCGTACTTCTTCCTCCGGCGACTCGAGCACCGGGTCCAGTTCGCGACCGGCCTGCAGACCCACGAGGTCCCGAGGGACGCCGACCTGGTCGGGCGCGTGGCGCGGTCCCTCGGCTTCGCGGGCGCGGCGCCGCTCGCGCACGAGCTAGCGGGTGTGCGGGCCCGGGTGGCGGCCCGCTTCGCCACCCTGCAGCCCGCTGGCGGCGCGGCGGACGACGCATCGTTCGAGCTGCTCTGGGCGGCGCTCGACGCGGACGATGAGACCTCGGTCGCGACTGCCGGGATGGATCGCTTCGGCCCGGCCGCCGGGACGGACCTGCCTCGCCACCTGCTCGCGCTGGCCCACCGCCCCGACGGTCCCCTCGGCGCCGCGACCCGCGATCGGGATGGGGCGTTCGCGCGCCGCCTCGTCGAGGCGATTGCCGATGCGGCCGACCCGGAGCAGGCCGCGCGGCTCCTCGCCTCGTTCTTCGCGCGCCTGGTGACCCCGGGGACGTACCTGCGTGTGCTGGCCGGGGAGCCGCGCCTCGTCCGCGCGCTGTCGTCCTTCCTCGGCGCCAGCGCCTTTCTGGGCGAGGCGCTGGTCGCGCATCCCGATCTCCTCGACCGTGTCCTCTACGCCCGCGCCGTCCCGTCCCCGCGGGCGGCGCTGGCCCTGGTCGACGAGGAGATCGATTCGCTGGCGCCCGAGGCCGCGAGCGACGTGGGAGAGTTCGTCGGCGCGCTGCGCCGCGCCAAGCGTCGGGTGACCTTCGAGGTCGGGCTCGCCGACCTCGCGGGGGAGCTCAGGACGCGCGCGGTCGGCCAGGTGCTCACGGCGCTCGCCGACGCGACGCTGGAGCAAGCGTGCCGGTTCGCCATGAAGGAGCGAGTGGGCGAGGCCCGCCGGGGCGATCGCGACACCACAGGGATCGCGCTCGTGGCGATGGGCAAGCTCGGCGGGCGCGAGATTGGCTACGGGTCCGACCTGGATCTCTTCTTCGTCTACGACGCATCCGACGACGCCGCGGCCGAGCGATACTCGCGCATCGCGCAGCGCGTGATGCGCCTGGTGGAGACCCCGCACGGGGAAGGCCCCGGGTACACGCTCGACACGCGGCTGCGACCCTCCGGCCATCAGGGGCTGCTGGTCGTCTCGCTGGATGGCTTCGCGCGCTACCAGGACCAGGGCGCGCGGGACTGGGAGCGCCAGGCGCTGGTCAAGGCCCGGGCTTGCGCCGGAGATGCGGACCTGGGCGCCCGCGTCGTGGCCATCGCGCATGAGGCGGCGTACGAGCGTGGCGCGCCGGACCCGCGCGAGACCCACCGCATCCGCACCCGCATGGAGCGAGAGCTCGGCCACGAGCGCCTCGCCTCGTCTCCCGCCCGCTACGACCTGAAGGTCGGCCGTGGCGGCATCGTCGACGTCGAGTTCGCCACGCAGTGGCTGCAGATGCGCCACGGGCTCGACAGGCGCGTGCGCACGACCGACACCGAGACCGCGCTGTCGGCCCTCGAGACCTGCGGCTACCTCGAGCCAGTGCTCGCCGAGCACCTCCGGGAGGGCTGGCGATTCCTGCGGCGGCTCGAGCAGCGCCTGCGGGTGTCGCAGGGATCGAGCTCCAGCCTCATCCAGGAGGGCGCGCCGGGCCTGGTGACGCTGGCGCGCCGGATGGGCATGAGGGATAGCCCCCGCGGGCACGCCGAGGAGGCCCTGCTCGAGCGATACCTCTACGTGACCCGGGAGGTCCGGAGCGCGTACGTTTCGGTGCTCGGGCTGGAGGGATGACGACGGCCGCTCCCGTCAGGGACGCCTGAGCAAGCCCCCGAGCGAACCGGGGCGGGGGCGGGGGTCGTTGTCCCTCAGGAACCTGAGGTTATGGAGGTTGATGGCCGCGTGGGCCACCAGCGGCCCCGCGAGGCTGCCCGTCGCGGCGAAGATCGCCCCGAGGAAGAGCCCCATGATGGTCGCCCAGGTGATCCACCCCCAGCGAGCCTGGCCGCGGATCTGGTGCAGGGAACCGAAGACGATCGAGGATGCGACGACGCCGACGAGGGGCACGAGCATGCCGCGGAAGAGGAGCTCCTCGCCGGCAGCGCTTGCCAGGGCGACGACCCAGAGGCCCACGTCGGCCGCCCCGTGGACGGTGGGCCGCAGAGCGTGGTGCAGCGCGCGGGCCCATCGGAAGCGCCGCACGAGCACACGCGTCGAGAGGATGGTCGTCGCGGCGAGCAGCACCCCCAGGCCAAGGCTCAGCAGGAAGGCCGCGGCTCCGGTCGCCCCGAGCCACCCATCGCACCGGGTGGGGTCGCGCCCGAGCGCCAGCGAGGCCGCCACGGCGATGCCCCCGGCCAGGGAGTAGATCCCGAGGACGAGCAGCAGCCCACGCAGGCGCCCGAACGCTCCCCTATCGCCGCGCGTGCCCAGCCGCGCGGCCTGCGCACCGAGCGCGTGCCCTTCTCGAGTGGCTGACATGAGGGCAGCACCTTCACGCTACCCGCGCGCCGGGGCGCCTTGCAAGGGCGGGCGGGCGGCCAGAATCTGGTAGAGTGCGCGTCATCCTCCCACGATGAGCACCACCGCCCCCGACGAGCGTCCGCGCGTACTCATCGTCGACGACGAGAAATTCATCCGGGACATCCTGGCCGACTTCCTCGGCATGGAGGGGTACATCGTCCGGACGGCGGAGGACGGCAGCGCCGCGCTCGCGGAGCTCCACAACGCCCACTACGACCTCATCATCAGCGACCTCAAGATGCCGAGGATGGGGGGCATCGAGCTCCTCGACGCCATCGGCACCGCCGCGCCCAGCGCGCTGACCGTCATCATGACGGGCTTCGGCACCGTCGAGACGGCGATTGATGCCATGAAGCGGGGCGCCTACGACTACATCCTCAAGCCGTTCAAGGTCGAGGAGGTCATCCGCGTCGTGCAGCGCGGGCTCGAGAAGCAGCGCCTCGCGGCGGAGAACCTGCGGCTCCGTGAGGCCGTTTCGCTCTACAAGGTGAGCGAGGCGATTGCAGCGAGCCTGTCCCTGGAGGAGGTCCTCGCGACCATCGGCGACACGGCCATCAACGAGATCAAGGCGGACCTCGTGTCGACGTGGCTCGAGGACGGAGAGGGAGGTTACTTCGAGCGGCAGCGCCTCGTGGCGGAGGGCCCGGGAGAATCGCCCCCCGCCGCGGACGCGCCGAAGTACGGAACGCTGGCGCCGCAGGTCTTCCTCGATCACTACGCCGTTCACTCGACCCTTCTCGAGCAGGGGAACAAGGGGGCCCGCTTCTTCGCGCAGGCTCCCGACGTGCCGCTCGTCTCGCTGGTCTCGGTCCCGCTGCGGATGAAGACCCGCATCCTCGGCTGGATAACCGCCGCCAGCTTCACCCGGCAGAAGCGCTTCAACGAGGGCCATCGCAAGCTCCTGTCCATCGTCGGCTCGCGCGCCGCGGCGGCCATCGAGAACGCGCGCCTCTACGAGGACCTGCGCGCGACGTTCCAGCAGACGATCCGGGGCCTTGCCCGCGCGATCGACAAGATGGACCGCTACACCGCAGGCCACTCCGAGAGGGTCGCCACCTACGCAACGTACCTCGCGGTCCGCCTCGGGTTGCCCCCCGAGGTCGTCGAGATCGTCCGCCAGAGCGCCCTCATGCACGACATCGGGAAGCTCGGGTGCGTGATGAACCTGAACAAGCCCGGCAAGCTCACGCAGGACGAGTACGAGGTCTTCAAGCGGCACCCCGTCTTCGGCCGCGACATCCTCGATCCCATCAAGTTCTTGCACCCGCTCATTCCGGGCGTGCACCTGCACCACGAGCGCTGGGACGGGCGCGGGTATCCTCTCGGGCTCAAGGGCAACGACGTGCCGCTCATTGCCCGGATCATCGCGGTCGCCGACACCTACGACGCCATGACGAGCGACCGCGCATACCGCCGCGCCCTTCCGCACGAGGTGGCCATCGGCGAGATCGAGCGATGCAGCGGGACGCAGTTCGACCCCGAGGTCGCCCACTCGTTCACAGGGGGGGTAGACGAGTTTCGCGAGGCTCAGACCGAGAGCGGGCAGAAGATCCCCGACTGACCCCGCTGCACCATTCGCAAGCGGTCGGGGCCGAGCTATAAAGTGACATGCTGGATGACACGCTCCACGAGTGCCTGACGTTTGACGACGTCCTGCTCGTCCCCGCGTACAGCGAGGTGCTCCCCAAGGACGTCGACGTGAGGACGCGGCTCTGCCGCGGCCTCGACCTCAACATTCCGCTCCTCTCCGCGGCGATGGACTCGGTCACCGAGAGCCGCGCCGCAATCACGATGGCCCGCGAGGGCGGGATCGGGATCATCCACAAGAACATGACGATCGAGGTGCAGGCCCGTGAGGTCGAGCGCGTGAAGCGCGCGGAGAGCGGGATGATCCTCGGTCCGATCACCGTCCGGCCATCGCAGTCCCTGCGCTCGGCCCTCGAGGTGATGCGCGAGCACGACATCAGCGGCGTACCGGTCGTCGAGGGCGAGCAGCCGGTCGGGATCCTCACGGCGCGGGACATCCGCTTCGAGCAGAACCTCGACCAGCCCGTCAGTGCCCTGATGACGAGGGAGCTGGTGACCGTGCCCCCGGGCGTGAGCGTCGACGAATCGAAGCGCCTGCTGCACAAGCACCGCATCGAGAAGCTGCTCGTCGTCGACCGGGGCAAGCTCGTCGGGCTCATCACCATCAAGGACATCCTGCAGGCGGACCGGTACCCGCAGGCGGTCAAGGACGACCAGCGGCGACTGTGTGTCGGCGCCGCGATCGGCCCCGGTCCGGACCGGCACGAGCGGACCGCCGCCCTCGTGGGCGCCGGCGTGGACGTGATCGTGATCGACACGGCGCACGGCCACCACAGCGGCGTGATCGACGCGGTGCGCGCGACGAAGATGGAGTTCTCCGGGGTGAAGGTCATCGCCGGGAACGTGGCCACCCAGGAAGGGACCGAGGCGCTCATCGACGCCGGCGTCGACGCGGTGAAGGTCGGCATCGGCCCCGGGAGCATCTGCACGACTCGCGTCGTCGCCGGGGTCGGGGTGCCGCAGATAAGCGCCGTGAGGGACTGCTCGAGGGTCGCGGACCGGCACGGCGTCCCCATCATCGCGGACGGAGGGGTGAAGCACTCCGGCGACGTGACCAAGGCCATCGCGGCGGGCGCGAGCACGGTCATGGTCGGCTCCCTGTTCGCCGGGACGGACGAGTCGCCCGGTGATCTCGTCCTCTACCAGGGGCGGAGCTACAAGGTGTACCGGGGCATGGGAAGCCTCGGCGCCATGCGCAAGGGGAGCCGCGACCGCTACGGGCAGGCCGGCACCGCCGACGAGAAGCTCGTGCCCGAGGGCATCGAGGGCCGCGTGCCGCACCGGGGGTCCCTGGCCTCGATCCTCTATCAGCTCATCGGCGGGCTTCGCAGCGGCATGGGCTACACGGGCTGCAACAGCGTGAGCGAGCTCCGCTCCAAGGCGAAGTTCGTCCGGATCACGTCGCAGGGGCTGCGCGAGAGCCACGTCCACGACGTGATCATCACCGAGGAAGCCCCGAACTACTTCCGCTCCTGATGCCGCGCGCCTTCGCGGCACACTGGCTCGGGCGGGTGCGTTATGCGAGCGCGCATGCGCTCCAGGAGAGGCTCGCCGCGGCCCGGATGCGCGGGGCGATCGGGGACACCCTGCTGCTCCTCGAGCACGAGCCGGTCGTGACGCTCGGGCGGAGCGCCCGGGAGGGGAACGTGCTGCTGTCGCGGAAGCGCCTCGACGAGCTCGGCGTCGACGTGCACGAGACCGCGAGGGGAGGGGACGTCACCTACCACGGGCCCGGCCAGCTCGTGGCGTACCCCATCTTCGATCTCCACCCCGACCGGCGCGACGTGCGGCGGTACGTACGAGACCTGGCGCGCGTGATGATCGCGCTCGCCCGGACCTACGGCGTGGAGGCCGGGTTCATCGAGGGCGAGTCGAAGCTCGTCGGGGTGTGGGTGGACGAGGTGAACCCGCGCGCCTGGAGGGGACCCGACGGTGACGCGCGCCTGGCCAAGATCGGCGCCATCGGCGTGCGCCTGTCGAGGTGGGTCACCATGCACGGCTTCGCCTTCAACGTCTCCACCGATCTCTCCGGGTTTCGCCTCATCGTGCCGTGCGGCCTCGCGCAGCACGGCGTGACGTCGCTCGCGGCCCTCGGCGTGGGCGAGCAGGGTACCCACGACTCGGCGCTGAGGACGGTGCGGCTCTTCGAGGAGGTATTCGACGCGGCCGGGGCGATGGCCGGCCAGGACGAGACGCGATCGATGCTCGCCTACCCGCCGGAGGACCCCTGAGCGCCTGGCGACGCCGGAGGAGCGGCGTGCAGCGAGCCCGAGGCACGCGCCGCCGCGACCATGCGCAGGTACATCTTGGCGCGGGCGTTGTCCGGCTCGATCTCGAGGACCTTGTTCCACTGGTCCGCGGCGCCGTCGCTGTCGCCCAGCGAGAGAAGCGTGACCCCGAGCTGCATGCGGGCAGGGATGTAGGCCGGGCGAGCCGCCACGGCGGCCTCGTATTGCTCGCGCGCCCGCGGCAGATCGTTCATCTCCCGGAGCAGCGTGCCGAGGCGTGTGCGTAGATCCGCGAACTGGGGGCACAGCCAGACGGCCTTCTCGTACTCGGCGATCGCCTCGCGCCCCAGCCCTGCGTCCGCGTACGCCTGTCCCACCTCGGCATGCATGTTCGCGATCTTCCCGCGCGCGAACGGATCGAGCCCGCCGGTCGGTGTCCCCTTGATCCTTCGATAGACCTCGCGCGCCGCCTCGTACTTGCCGCGATCGTTGTACGTGACGGCGAGGTTCAGCGCGGCCTCCGTGTAGGTCGGGTTGATCGCGAGCGCTCGCTCGAAATGGTACTCGGCCTGCGCGAAGTTCCCGCGCGAGTGGCAGATGACCCC
>Ga0209415_10014014_pt1 | contig 13128 bp, 14 predicted proteins | sample PeaSoiSIISIP2007_FD_187696 | JGI IMG/M metagenome (GOLD analysis project Ga0209415, IMG submission 187696) | Peat soil microbial communities from Weissenstadt, Germany - SII-SIP-2007 (SPAdes) (version 2) | ecosystem: Environmental > Terrestrial > Soil > Wetlands > Peat | place: Germany... | reverse complement strand
GAATCCCGCCTTCAGGCTCATCTTGTATGAGAAACACACCCCCGCTTCAGGCTCATCTTGTATGAGACAAGACTCCGTCTCCTCTCGGGTTGTAGTTAATGTTAAGATAAAAGTTCCGCAGTTACGAGGTCTCCGTGGATAAGCTTACCCGCAAGGAACTGAAGAGCGACAAATTCGCTCTGGAAGTCCAGCACAGCGTCGAATTCGTTTCCCAACACCGCCAGCAAATGATCCGATGGGCGGCGCCCGCAGTCGTGGTGGTGTTGGCCGTCATCGGCATTCTGTGGTACCGAAACTATCAGCACAACGCCCGGCAGGAAGCGCTGCACGCCGACATGCAAATCCAAAACAGCGTCGTCGGTCCTGCGCAATCCCAATCCGTGGTGTCGTTCCCCACCGAGGAAGCTCGCAAAACCGCCGTCCTCAAAGCGTGGCGCGATTTGCTTGCCAAGTACTCTGGAACCGAGGAAGGCGCTATTGCCGAGTTTTTCCTTGGAACCACCGCGTCCGATGACGGCAATCTTGCTGAAGCGACTAAACACTTCCAGGCGGCGATCGAGTCCGGCAACGCGTCGTATGCGTCCGAGGCTAAGCTGGCGCTGGCTCAAGTCTACGCCGCCCAGGGCAAAGTGAACGACGGGGCGAAGCTCATCCAGTCCGTGATCGACCATCCCAGCGTGATGGTCTCCAAGGACGCTGCCACTCTCGCGCTGGCCGATCTTATCAGGACCAGCGATCCGAAGCGCGCTCACCAATTGGTGGACCCGCTCCGCACCAGCACTCGCAGCGCCGTCAGCAAAGCCGCGATCACGATGGAAGGTACTCTGGCCCAGCAGTGAACCGGCCAGCAGTTAACCGGTTAAGCCGCCTGCGTTTTCCCGTCGAGCGAAGCCGAGGCCGGCGATATCCCGAACTGCCGCATCCTTACCGCGGCGATTTCCAACGCGATCGCGACCGTATTATCCACTCGCGGGCCTTCCGGCGCCTGGAAAACAAGACGCAAGTCTTTCCGGCGGGCGTCTCCGACCATTTCCGTAACCGGCTCACCCACACTATCGAAGTCGCCCAGATCGCCCGCACGGTGGCGGCGGCGCTGGATTTGAATGAGCCACTAACCGAAGCTCTCGCCTTGGGCCACGACATCGGCCATCCTCCGTTTGCCCACGCCGGCGAAGACGAGCTGGATCGCCAGATGCGCCGCTTTGGCGATCGCTTCGACCATAATCTTCACGCCTTGCGGATCGTCGAATCTTTCGAACGCCGCTACGCTCGCTTTCCCGGTCTAAACCTGACCTTTGAGGTGCGCGAGGGCATCGTCAAGCATTCCCACGATTTCGAAAAGGGCGAGAATCCCCTGCTGGAGGAATACCTTCCCGGGCTCCGCCCCACGCTCGAAGCCCAGCTGATCGACTTGGCCGATGAGATCGCCTACAACACCGCCGATCTGGACGACGGCTTCTCCGCCGGCCTTTTCAAGATCGAAGAACTGGCTCAATGCGCGCCCGAGTTTGGGCGCCGCTGGGAGGAAGTGGAATCCCAATTCCCCGGCGCATCCGAGCGGGAACAGTTTCAGGAAGTGCTGCGCGGTTTGCTCGACTGGCTGGTTTCGGGTTTGGTGGAGGGGACCATCGAAGCCTCTGACGCAGCCTCGGTTTCAACCGTGGAGGATGTTCGCGCCCACCCCCGGCGTCTGGCTTCGTTCACGATTCCAACTCACACCGCCAACCGCGCTCTTAAACAATTTCTGCATCACACGCTTTACTACTCCGAGCCGATGGCGGGCGAGCGCCGCCGCTCCGCCACCCAAATCGCCGAGCTGTTCGAATTCTGGGTTGAGCACCCTGATAAACTCCCTGAAAATTACATCGAATCGCTCTCGGGCTCGCCCATCCACCGCGTGGTCTGCGATTACATCGCCGGCATGACCGACGGGTATTTCCTGCGCTGTTATCAGCAAACTATAGGCGGGCCGTCAGCCTGAACGCCGAAGCGAGCTACTTTACTTCGTCGCCTTTCGGATGCATGCCCGACGTCAGAAAAGTCTTCGGGAACTCGCCTTCACCAGCCAGCGTAAACTTCCTAAACCGCTTGTACCACATCCCCGCTGGCACTTCGGGCTCCGACTCCAGCCAGTGCTTTAGTTCAGTGAAGTCGTCCACGGTAATTCTGCCTTGGCGGAAGCGCTCCAGCAGATGATTCATGATCCCCTGCGGAGGCGGCCTCCGGATCCTAGGCATTCGTGAATTGTTTGTGGAAGACGATCCGTTCGATCTGGTCGGAAAGCTGGCGCATCTCGGACGGATCAACGGTCGCCTTGAGACGGTTGAGCAGCATCGCAAGGGCTTGGTCGGAAGTGTCGGCGAGCCCGGCATTACTTGGTTCTGCGCTTGTCGTTTTAGGGACTCGCACTGGGCTGGCCTTCTTTCCAGCTTTGCGCCTAAGAGCAACGGCCGCCGCGTTTTTCCTCGCCATACCTTTATTGTAGGCAATAGATCACGCAGCGTCTTGATCCATTTGGTCCAGTTTACGTGAATTCCAGACCGAAAATTGCCATCGCTCGCGTTTTCTCCCTCCGATGCTAGGATGGAATCACCGATCCATCCCGCCATGAAATGCCAGATCTGCGACACCCGCAAGCCCCGCCGCCACTGCCCCGGCGTCCATGGCGAAATTTGCTCCATCTGCTGCGGGAACGAGCGTGAAGTCACCGTCGGTTGCCCGCTCGACTGCCCCTATCTGGTGGAAGCGCGCCGGCATGAAAAACCGCACGAATTGAACCCCGACGAAGTTCCCAACCGCGACGTCCAGGTTACGGAAGAATTCCTGCGCGAACATGAACCGCTGCTCGTGTTCTTAGGCGCGAGGCTTCTCGAAGCTTCGCTCGCCTCGTCCGGGGTAATCGATTCCGACGTACGGGACGCGCTCCAATCCCTCATCCGCACCTATCGCACGCTGCAGAGCGGACTCTATTACGAAACCCGGCCCACCAACTTGATTGCGGCCGGCATTCATCAGCGCATGCAGGAAGCCGTCGAAGAGCTGCGCAAAGAACTCGCTGAAAAGAATGCGATGCCCCTCCGCGACGCCGAAATCCTCGGCACCCTCGTGTTTCTCGAGCGCGTGGAGTTGCACCAAAATAACGGACGTCCGCGTGGACGCGCGTTTATCGATTATCTGCGTGCGTATTTTCCGCAACCCGAGCAAAGCCTCGCTCCTTCGACGCCCTTAATTCAGGTATGACCGGGTTCATCGTCTTCGCCCACGGCTCCCGCATCGAAAGCGCCAATCAAGCCGTGCGCGATGTCGTATCCCAAATGGCCGCCACTCAAATGGTGGCTTCCGGCCAGCACCTTGTGGAAGCGGCGTTCCTGGAAATTGGGGCGCCCGATCTCACCGGCGCTGCCGGACTGCTCATCGCGCGCGGCGCAAAGCGCATCGTCGTCATCCCCTATTTCCTGACGCTTGGCACGCACATGCAGCGCGACCTGCCGCGCCTCGCCAGCGACGCCTCACGCGCGCACGGCGATATCGAAATCGAGATCACGTCGCCGCTCGACGGCCATCCGGCGCTGGTCCAAGCATTGCTCGATCGCGCGACCCAGGCACTGGACACCGCATGAGAGCCACGGTTCTTGAATTTCACGACATTGCGCCCGAAGTCCGCCACTTCGTATTCGAAGTCCCTGAAATCGAACGGCTCCATTTCAAGCCCGGGCAATTCGTTTCTTTCAACGAAGCGGTCAGCGGTAAGATGATCACCCGGCCTTATTCCATCGTGTCGCTCCCCGATGGAAATCGCTTCGAGCTGTGCTTGAACCTGGTGCACGGCGGCGTCTTTACCCCACATCTTTTCGCCATGAAGCCCGGCGATTCCATTGAGATGTCCGCGCCGCTCGGATTCTTCACAGTTCGCGATCCAGCCAAGGAAGCTGTTTTCGTCGCCGCCGGTACCGGCATCGCGCCCTTTCGCGCCATGGCGCCCGACTACCTGTCGCATCCGCACGCCAAACAGCTCACACTCATTTTCGGCGTTCGCCATGAAAACACCATCTACTATCGCGACGATTTCGAGGCGCTCGCTCGCCGGCACTCCAATTTCCGCTTTTGGCCGACTCTGAGTCGCGCCGAATCCTCCTGGACTGGCCGGACGGGACACGTGCAAACTCACTTACTCGAAGCCATCGGTGACCGCCGTGATCTCAATGTCTACATCTGCGGCCTGAAAGCCATGGTCGACGACGTACGCGCTATCCTCAAAGAGTCGGGCTTCGACCGCAAGCAAATCATTTTCGAAAAATACGATTGATGAACTGACTAAAGGTGACCTGCATTAAAAAATGAACCGCACACTGGCGCTCACGCTCGGCATGGTGACCATCTTCGCCGTAACCGTCGCTATCCTGCTGGCCGTGATGCCGGGCCCGCACAAATCGACGGATTACCTAGTCATCGGCTGCGTTGCGACGCTACTCTGCCTGCTGCTATTGTTTGTGGTACTGCTCAACACCGCGAAGCGTGCGGACCGTAAACCTGATCCGGAAACTGAACCTCAGCAAACTGAACCGCGCGCGCCAAACTGAGCCGGGTGCGTGAGCAAGTGGATTTAAGCCTTCCGCACTTCCACCGACTTATACACTTCCTTGGTCTGTTCCAGGTTGGCGAAACCCAGTCCTGGTTGCATCGCCGAGGCCGTTCCCGCCGCGACGGCCCATCGAACGCATTCGCCGAAATCCTTTCTCTTCGTGGCGGCCCATACATACGCCGCGGCCAGCGCATCGCCCGCGCCCAAAGGCGACACGGCATCGGTCCGTGGGGGGATCACTTCCAACAATTGATTGTCATTCACCGCGACCACGCCGCGGCCGCCGAGCGACAGCATCACGGCCTCCGCGCCCATCGCTTTGATGCGCGTGGCTGCCTCCAAGAATTGCGCTCGCGTGATGAGGGCGCGATTCAGCAGCCTTTCCGCTTCGGGCTGATTCGGACTCACCATCGTGGGTCCGGCTTCGATGCCTTGCCGCAATGCGTCGCCGTCGGTATCGAGCAGCGTTTTCACCTTCTGCTCGCGCGCCATGCGAATCAGCTTGGTATAAAAGTCGGTGGATACGCCGGGGGGAATGCTCCCGCACAACATCAGCCACGACGCCGATTCCAAGCGGCTCGCTACCGCTTTTTCCACGCGCGTCAATTCCTCCGGAGTGATCAGCGGACCCCGCTCGTTCAGCCGAAGGGCGAGCCCCTGCTTATCAGTAATGGTCAGATTGACGCGAATTTCATTGTGAATCGGAACCACTTTGACGGGGAATCCAGACTTCGCCGCCAGCTTTTCCAGGCGCGGCCCGTTCACACCTCCGGACGTTACGATCGCCAGCGTCTTGGCTCCGAAGGAGTGCAGAACGCGCGAAGCATTCATGCCGCGGCCGCCGGCCGAGTCACTGCGCGAAAGAATGTAGGCGCGATCTTCGAAAACTAGCCTATCTACTTCGATATTTCGATCCACCGAAGGGTTGATCGTGACGGTGAGTATCAACACTCAATGTTACCCTGAATTTTGCCGCGCCATCCCAATTTTCAGGCGTACCTGGCGCTGGCCGCGGTGTGCTTCTTCTGGGGCACAACGTATCTCGGCATCCGCATTGCCCTCGAATCCATGGCGCCACCCGTGCTGATGAGCCTGCGCTACTCCACCTCGGGAATTATATTGCTGGCCGTCGCGCATTTTTCAAAGGCGCATCTTCCCACCGGGCGCGAATTCTGGTACACGGCGCTGTTCGGAGTCATCATCATCGGCACGGGCACAGGCTGCCTGGTCTACGCCGAGCAATGGGTGCCGAGCGGACTGGCATCCGTTTTCATTACGGTGTCGCCCTTTTGGATGATCGGCGTCGAAGCGCTCATTCCCGGCGGCGCACGATTGCATGGACCCACCATCGCCGGGATGTTCGTGGGACTCGCTGGCACCGTTTTGTTGGTCGGTCCCGACGCGATACACGAAGGCTTCGGCGGCCCACTGTTGCGCGGCTTCCTGCTGCTGCAACTTGGCTGCGCCGGCTGGGCCCTCGGTTCCATCCTGCAACGACGCCATCAAACCAAGGCCCATCCGGTGGTCAGCGGCGCGGTGCAACAACTTGCCACCGGTCTCGCATTTGCAGTGCCGGCGCTACTCGCCAAGCCGCACCCGTCCACCTGGAGCCCGCGCAGTGTCGGAGCGATTGCTTATCTGGTGACGTTTGGCTCCATCGTCGGCTACAGCGCTTACATTTTTGTGCTCGATCGCCTGCCTGTTTCCGTGGTCAGCATCTACAACTACATCAACCCGATCATCGCGGTTTTTCTCGGCTGGATCTTTTTCCGCGAGCGTTTCGGACTGCAGGAAGTAATCGCGATGCTGATTATTTTCGCGGGTGTGGCGCTCGTGAAGCGCTATTCGCTGCCACCTTCTCCAAAGCCGGCTCAAGTCTCTGCAGCTTCGTGAGGACCCCTTCGAATAAATCGCCGGTTCGCTCGAAGCGATCCATCGCGTTGTGGATGTTGAACTGACCGGGCTCCAAGCCGGGCTTCACTTCCGACCAATCGAGCGGCGTCGAGACCGGAGCGCCGGGATGCGCGCGCAAAACATAAGGCGCAGCAATTGTCTTAGAGCTCGAAATTTGTAGGTAATCGAAATAGACCTTGGCCTTCTTGCGGCGCGAGACGGCGCGCGGAGTGGTGAACAGATCGGGATTCTGATTGATCGTAAAAATCGAGAGCAGCTCCGCGAAGGAGCGGACTTGTTCGTAGGTGTAAACCGGTTCGAGCGGAATGTAGATATGCATTCCGTCGCCGCCGGTTGTTTTTGGATACCCGGCCAGACCGACGGAATCGAGAGTTTTCTTCACCAGTTGCGCGGCTTCGACGATCTGGCTATATGGGCAGCCTTCGGTTGGATCGAGATCGATCAGCGCGAAATCCGGATTGTCGAGCGAGCCCACGCGGCTCATCCACGGGTTCTGATCGATGGAAGCCAGGTTCGCCAGATAGATCAGCGTCGCACGGTCGTTACAAATAATGTAGTGGATCTTGTCCTGGTTGTGATCCGAAAAGATCGGCTCCAGCCGCACCCAATCGGGAACTTTGCCTTCGGCGTCTTTCTGAAAGAAGTACTGCTCGTTGATCCCGTTCGGATAGCGCTTGAGCGACAGCGGGCGGTCGCGAAGGTGCGGAAGAATCAGCGGCGCTACCGCATCGTAGTAATTGATGACGTCGCGCTTGGTGATGCCTTCGCCGGGATAGAAGACTTTATTAAGATTGGTGAGCTTGAGGCGATGGCCTTCGATGTCGAGGATGACTTCGGGAGGAGAATCGGTGGGGATCAGCGGTCCGTTGCTCTTGACCTGCGGTTCCTCAGCCTTGGCAGTTTCACGCACGCACTCCTTCGGGTCCTTATCGGGACGAAGCGCAACGAAGACCGGCGCACGCAACAAGCCATCCGGCGTCATTTCAAGGAACTTGATCTCGGCAACCAATTCGGGCTTGATCCACGTCACATCGCGCAACGCCTTCACGGTTCCGGTGAAGGGGCTTTTGTTCGTAATCAGTGGCTCGATTTTGCTGTAGATTTCTTTGAGCGATTTCTCGTTGAATCCCGTGCCCACTTGCCCGGCGTGCGTCAGCTTTTCGCCGTCGTAGAGCCCGAGGACCAGCGAGCTGAAGTAGTCGCGCTCGCCGTGCGTGAATCCGCCGATGACGAAGTCATCCGACGACACCACTTTGACCTTCACCCAATCGCGGCTGCGTCGTCCTTCGTATTTGCTCCCCCGCGCTTTGGCCACGATGCCTTCCAATCCGTTGGCGCGCGCGGCTTCCAGCATCGCATCGCCATCCACGGTGAAGAAATCGGAAACGTGAATGCGGTCGGACGGCGTGACTATTTCCGTGAGTAGACGCTTGCGTTCTTCCAGCGGCACTCCGCGCAGATCGTAGCCGTCGAGATAGAGCAGATCGAACAGAAATAGATTCGCGGGGGTTGATCGCGAAAGATGCGCCACCGCGTTTGCATCCGCCACCGAGATGCGCGGTTGGATCAGGCTGAAACTGGAGCGGCCTTTTTCATCCAGCACCGCGATCTCGCCGTCCAGAATCGCCTGCGACGCGTTCACGTGGCGCGGAAGGACGCTCAGCTCGGGATATTGCTGATCGCAACGCTTCCCGGATCGCGAAAGAATACAAAGCTGATGGTCTTCGATGAAGCACAACGCTCGCACTCCGTCCCATTTCACTTCATAAAGCCACGAATCTCCCGAGGGAGGACGCGTGGCGAGGGTGGCGAGCATGGGGGGGAACGATTTTGGCATGGGTGCTTTCACAGCACCTTTGGGCAGGTCGCGGGATTGGGGATTGGGGGTTGGGGATTGGGAAGGTGCGAGGTTTTCGGCGATCTCCTGTTGCGTTCGGCCGGTCAGGACGCTGCGCGCATGATCCTCGATATTCCAACCGGACTTCGCCTCGGCATCTTTTTTCTTGATGAGCAGCCATTCGTTGCCTTTGCCTCGTCCGCGCATGAGCACCAGGGCGAATTCGCCGCGCAGTTTCTCGCCATGCAAACGAAATTTGAAATCACCGCGCTCGATTTGCGCCAGCGCCGGTGCGTCGCCCAGCAGTTCGTAGCTGCCCCGATCCCACAACATCACGCTGCCGCCGCCGTACTCGCCTTTCGGAATGTTGCCTTCAAAGCCGCCGTAATCGAGCGGATGATCCTCGACATGCATCGCGAGATGTTTCGCGAGCGGCTCCAGGCTCGGTCCTTTGGGAACGGCCCAGGACTTCAGCGTTCCGTCCACCTCCAGACGAAAATCGTAGTGCAGCCGTGTTGCGTCGTGACGCTGGACGCAAAAGTAGTTGCCGGGAGTTGCCGAAGGCGCGGGCGCCGGCGTCGCAGGCTTTGGCTCCGGCGTCTTGTCGAAGGATCGCTTGCGGCTGTACTCTTTGAGCGACATCGAATGATGCTGCTCTCATTCTACCGGCCGCTCTCGGGTCTTCAAACATCCCGAACGCATCCCAGCAGGCCATGACTCAGGAGCATCGCCCCCCACGCTCGGATCGTGGAAGTTCTTGGGCGGTTTAAGCGCATAATAAGCACAATGCCCTCGCGGTTGGCACGCTGGTTTGCGCTTGCGCTAGGGGCATTTCTGTTTGCCCAGGACGCGAGCGGCCCTCCCTGTTGTTGCAAGGGAAAGAACGCGAGTTGCTGCCGGAGATCGCATGGGCACATGTCGCATGGGGACACATCGGGGCCGGCATTCTCCTCGCGCGACTGCTGCGGGCAATGCCAGGTTTCGGTCCGCAAGAGCCAGCCCGTTGCGGGGACGGTTCCTCCCGCAAGAACGTTCGCGCAATTGGCGCCCGCGGTCTTGTCGCTGACCCTGCCCCGGCGCATGTGGATGACGCCCGCGTATCAGTTCGGATCGGGTTTTATGAACGGAAATGGTCCCTCGCATTTGCCGCAGCACTCGACGTTCGTTCTCGCGATCGGCAAGAGGTTCGAAGAGAATTGGACTATTTCGGCGAAAGGCGGTGAACATCGCCAACACGGTGTATTTGCTGGATACCAGCAATACCTTTAGCGGAACGCACTACATTAATCCGCGGGAGATTTATGGAGAGGTGCGCTATCGATTTAAATTCTGAGCCGCGACCGAGAGCCCTATTCGAGGGCCAAGGGAGCCGGTTGATCACGCGAGTTCGGTGCCTCGAGTTTCGGGCAGCGTGAAGATCAGCGCGGAGCCAATCAGAAAGAACGCGGAGTTGAGAGCGAGCCCGTAGCCGAGGCCGTGGCGATCGGCAATGGCCCCGATGGCGAAGGGCGCGAGCGCGCTGGCGGCTCGGCCGGTGTTATACACGAAGCCTTGCGCGGAGCCCCGGAGGGAAGTTGGATAGAGTTCCGCGAGCATGGTTCCAAACAGGGAAAAGAAGCCAGTACCGAAGAATCCGACCAGCGGGCCAAGCGCGAGCAGCCAGAATTCCGACGATGATCCAGCCCAGACGGGCGTGAGCCCGTAGAGGGGCGTAAGGACGGCGGCGATGATCACATAGACGAAAAAGGCCGGGCGGCGTCCCCACCAATCGGCCAGCCAGCCAAAGCTGGCGTAGCCCAGGAACGTGCCGAACTGCATGATGAAAATCCAAGCGCTGGTTTGGAGGATGTTAAGGCCGGCGCCGCCCTGCGATCGTGGAGCGGAGAGAAATCCTGGGAGCCAGGTGTTGAGTCCCCAGTAGGCGAAGAGCATGCACGTGGCAAGCGTAGTGGTAAGGAACGTTCGACGGGCGAGCGGCGGACGGAAGAGATCGAGCCAAGGAGCCGGGGCGCGTTTTTCTTTCCATATCGGCGGGTCCTTGACTGCGCGCTGGATCCAAATGGTGAGGAGCGCGGGCAGCAGTCCGGTGAGAAACAGCACGCGCCATCCGAAGCGCGGCAGAATAAAGGCGGTGCTGGCGGCGGCCAGCATGTAGCCGAGCGCCCAGCCGGATTGCATCAGAGCGATTGCTTTGCCGCGATGTTTCGGCGGCCAGCTTTCGGCGACCAGAACAGCGCCGGCCGCCCATTCGCCGCCCAGTCCTAATCCGACGATGGATCGCCAGAAGACGAGCGTCAGAAGGCCGGTGGCCGAAGCCGATCCGCCGGAGCCGATCGAATACACCAGGATGGTGAGAATCAGAGCTCGCCGCCGTCCGATGCGGTCCGAAAGAAAGCCCGCGCCGATACCGCCGAGCGCCGAGGTGATCAACGTGGCGGAACTGACCAGCCCCGCGGTGGCGGCGGTCCAATGAAATTCGGCGCGCAAATTCTGGACGACGAAGACGTACAGCATGACGTCGTAGGAATCGAGCACAAAACCAGCCATCGCCGCCCACAGCGCGACGCCGCGAGGCTCGGAAATCCAGGCGAGAGGCCTGGCCCGGGTCTCAGGGTTGTCGCGCGTGGCGGGGATCGTCGAGTGCGGCGCGGACATGCTAGCGCGCTGCGTTCTGTGCGGCGCTCACCGCCGCGCCAATGACGGCATTGACGTCGCTGTCGGGAACCACCTCAAAGACGTAGCTTTGCAGCGGGCTCATCTTCACCATTTCGTGAAGGTATTGATGTAGGAGATTGAGATCGAGGTGGCGCGCATTGAATCCTGAGATGAAGAATTTGCCCGGACCGGCCAGGTGAATGGAATTCGCCGTTGCCGCGGCCAGGGCCCGATGCCACAATTTGACGAACTCGACACAACGCTGATCGCGTTTCCGCGCATTCTCGAACACCTCGTCCGGCTCCATGTCCAGGAAGCGCAGCCGCATCGCGCGCTGGCCCATGATGCCTTCCAAGTGGCCGACGCCGCCGCAGCCGCAATAGCGTTCGCGCGGATCGAGCGACACCACCATGTGTCCGCCTTCCCAAACTCCTTCGCTGTGCGGATAGACTCCAAAGCCGATGCCATGGCCGAGCGCCCAGACGCGAATGAAACGGTCCAGATTTCCGTGCGTTGCGGCGAGGCCAGCGGCCAGGACGTCGGCATCGTTGTAGACGTACACCGGCGCGGTGATGCCGCAATTCCGCAGCGCCGCCGCAACCAGGTCCTGCATGTGGGCGCCTTTGAGCTGGCGTAGATTGGGCGATTCTTCGATAAAGCCGCAGTTGATGATGCCGGGCAGTCCAACGCCGATCGCGGCCACTGCTTGGCCGGCTGCCACGGCCCGGATCTCATCGGCGAAACGCTGCGCGATTCCCTCGGGTGGCAGGCTGAGCAAAGGCGCGTCTTCGGGGCCCTGCTGGTAGAGACGCAGTTCGCCGATCAGCTCGTGCCCTTCGACCAGCCCCGTAGCGATGTCCTCGGCGGTGGTGATTCCAATTGTGCGAGCCATGTCTGTTCGCGGGCGCGAGCCTACGCTACCTCCTGTCATCGTTCTAACGGACGGTTCCACCGCGCGCGGAGCGCGCTTATTTCAGCCCCCGGCGCGTCTTACCATTTCGCCAGTTTGTTGAGCCCATTGAATGCCGCGGCCTTGTAGCACTCGGCCAACGTCGGGTAATTGAAAACGGTATCGACAAAATATTCCACCGTGCCGCCAAGAATCATAACTGCCTGGCCGATGTGAAGCAACTCGGAAGCCCCTTCGCCGATGACGTGCACGCCCAGCACCTGCTTGGTCTCACGATGAAAGCATATCTTCAAACGTCCCGTGGTGTCGCCGCGGATTTGGCCTCGCGCGATCTCGCGATAGTAAGCCACGCCCACTTCGTAGGGCACGTCCTCGTCGGTAAGCTGCTCTTCGGTCTTTCCGATGAACGAAATCTCCGGGATGGTATAAATGCCGTACGGATAACTGGCAGGGTTCGAGATGAGCTTCTTGCCGAAAGCTCCGGCCGCGGCGATGCGCCCTTGTTCCATGGAGACCGAGGCTAGGCTGGGAAATCCGATGACGTCGCCGACAGCGAAAATGTGCGGCTGGGCAGTCCGATATTCACTATCCACTTTGATGCGCCCGCGCGCGTCGCACTCCACGCCCGCCACCGGAAGATTCAGTTCATCGATATTTCCTTGCCGGCCCACGGCGAACAGCAAGGCGTCGCCCGACAGCTTCTTCTGGCTTTCCAGCCTGGCCACCACGGTGCCTTCCGCCGTCTCCTCCACACTTTCCACTTCTTCGTTCAGGCGCAGAGTGACGCGGTGATCGCGCAAATTATAGGACAGCGCCTCCACCATTTCCACGTCGGCGAACTCCAATAGACGCGGCCGCTTTTCCACCAGGATGACGCGAACACCCAGGGCCGCGAACATGCAGGTGTATTCGACACCGATCACGCCGCCGCCGACTACGATCAACGACTTCGGGATCTCGGGCATATCCAATACCTGGTCGCTATCGATGATGTTGCGGCCGTTGATGGGCACTTTCGGCGAGAACGCTGGTTTTGTGCCGGTGGCGATCACGATGTGCTCGGAATTGTAGGTCTGTTCCTGGCGGGCGTTGGTCACCCGCAAGGTATGCGGATCGATAAAGCTCGCGACGCCGCTGATCAGTTCGACGTTGTTGCGCGACAGTTGGGCCTGGATGACGTCTACTTCAGTTTTGATCACGTGCTGGACGCGAAATGCCAGGTCCGCCATG
>Ga0209415_10014013_pt1 | contig 13128 bp, 6 predicted proteins | sample PeaSoiSIISIP2007_FD_187696 | JGI IMG/M metagenome (GOLD analysis project Ga0209415, IMG submission 187696) | Peat soil microbial communities from Weissenstadt, Germany - SII-SIP-2007 (SPAdes) (version 2) | ecosystem: Environmental > Terrestrial > Soil > Wetlands > Peat | place: Germany... | reverse complement strand
TTGCCGCCCGGGCCAGCACGGGCCGGTCGGCTCGGCCCAGGTTCCGCGCTGCCCGGAGCCTGGCGGTTGCCGCCCGGACCAGCACGGGCCTGCTGGCCGAACCTAGGTTCCGCTCGGCCCGGAGCCTGGCCAGCGTCGGCCGCGCGGATCCTGGCCGGCCGGCCAGGTCCAGATACCGGCCGGGCGCCCCGCGGCCCGGCTCGGTGTCGCGGTGGCCGGGTTCTGAGCGGTCGACTTTCGCATGGCCCAGTCAGGGCGGCGCGGTGAGCGGGCGGTTCGGTCGGGTGCGCAAGGCGCCGAGGTTCGCCCGCAGCGCCCCGCGCCATCCAGCGGCCCGGCAGCGGCCGGGCAGGACGGCCCGGCAGCGGCGGGGCAGGACGGCGCGGCTGCGAGCAGGGCACAGGGCGGTGCTGGCGCTGCCCGGATCGTGGCAGGCGGGCCGCCGGGCGACGGTCTGGCGGATCGGCAGCAGGCGGATGGGAAGCTACCGATGATCCCGGCTTCGCGGTCACGGCTCGCTGTCCTGTACCTGGTGGTCGCCGCGCTTCTGGCGGTGCTCGGCGTACGGGTCTGGTATATCCAGGCCAGGGCCGGCGCCGCATATGCGGCGCAGGCGAGCGCCGAGCGGATCAGGCAGGTGATCGAGCCGCCGGTGCGCGGCCTGATCACCGACGACGTCGGTGCGCCGATGGTGGACAGCCACCCGGCGCTGGTGGTCTCGGTGAGCATGCCGACGCTGTGGAAGCAGAGCGACGGGGGGCAGGCCGAACTGCGCCGCCTGGCCCGGCTGCTGCGGATCAGCCAGCGGACCATGCTGCGCGATGTGCGGATGTGCACGGTCGGGGTCGGCCAGCCGTGCTGGCCGGGCTCGCCCTACCAGCCGATCCCGGTCGCCCAGCACGTGCCGACCAGGCTCGCGCTGCAAGTGCTTGAGGACCAGCGCGCGTTCCCCGGCGTGACAGCAGGGGTCCAGCCGGTCACGCACTATCAGCAGCCGATCTCGACCGACCTGGCGCAGACACTCGGTTACCTTCAGCCGATCACGGCCGCCGAGCTGAAGACCCAGGGTCTTCCGGTCACCGGGTTCTCAGCGGTCGACCTGGTCGGGCAGGCCGGGCTTGAGCTGGAGTACGACCGCCAGCTCCGCGGCGTTCCCGGTACCAGGAAGCTCGCCGTCAACGCGGCCGGCCAGGTCACCGGCACGCTTAGTCAGGTCAGGCCGCGGCCCGGCGACTACCTGGTCACCAGCATCAACGCGGCCGTGCAGCGCGAGACCGAGAGCGCGCTAGCCGCGGCGATCGCCAGGAGCCAGGCCGCGGGCAACCGGGCCAACGCGGGCGGCGCCGCGGTCGTGATGACCACGACCGGGCGGGTCATCGCGATAGCCAGCTACCCGACCTACAACCCGAGGGTCTGGACGAAGGGCATCTCCCAGCCGGAGTTCCGCAGGCTCTTCGGCGCCGCCGACGGCGAGCCGATCCTGAACCGGGCCACCCAGGGTCAGTACGCCCCGGGATCGACGTGGAAGGTGACCTCGGTGGCGGCCGCGGTAGCCGCCGGGTACCCGCTCAACGGCACCTACGACTGCCCCGCGGCGCTGAGCATCGGCGGCCGTTCCTACGCCAACGACGGCAGCCCGTCACTCGGTCCGATGAGCTTCTACACCGCCCTCGTGGTCTCCTGCGACACGGTCTTCTACGACCTCGCCTACTCGATCTGGAAGCGGGACCACCCGGGCGCCAACGTGGTCACCTCGCCGCACGCTCCGATCCAGGAGATGCAGAAGATGGAAGTGGCCTGGGGCTTCGGCAGGTACACCGGGATCGATCTGCCCGCCGAGAACCCGGGCGGGGTGCCGACCCGTGAGTGGTTGTACTACCTCTGGAAGGACAATGCTCACACCGGCCTGAACTGGTGCAAGTACGGCCGGGCGAACGGCAGCTACGTGCAGCAGATCGAGTACGACGACTGCCGGTACGGCAACGTCTGGACAGCGGGCCAGGCTGTGATCGCGGCCATCGGCCAGGGGTTCGTGTCGGTCACCCCGCTGCAGCTCGCCCGCGCCTACGCGGCGCTGGCGAACGGCGGCACGCTGTACAGCCCGCGGATCGGCGAGGCGCTGCTCAGCCCGGACGGCAGGCTGATCAGGCGGATCACGCCGCCGGTGGCCGGGCATCTCCCGGTGGCCAGGTCCACGCTCGCCTACATCCGCAGCGCGCTTGCCGGAGTCGTCACGCACGGCACGGCCGCGGGCGCCTTCGGCGGCTTCCCGCTCGGCCGGGTCTGCGTGGCTGGCAAGACGGGCACTGCCGAGGTAGCCGGCAACCTGGCGACGTCGGTGTTCGCCTCGTTCGCGCCCTGCGACCACCCCAGGTTCGTGGCGGTGATGATGATCCCCAGTTCGGGCTACGGGGCTGACGTCTCGGCGCCGGCCATCCGGCAGATCTGGGACGCGATCTACGGGCTGGAAGGTCACAAGGCGGCGCTGCCCGGCGGAGTGCTGCCTGGTCTGCCGCACCTCAACGCGGCCGGCCAGATGGCGCCGCCGCCCGGCTTCGGTCCGGCGGACGGCCGGCCCGCCAGGCACCGGAGGCATCACCGATGAGCTGGGTAAGCGGTCACTCGCGCGGCCGTCCGCTGCTGCCCTGGCCAGCCATCCGGCGGGTCCTGGGCCGGGTCGCCGGACGTGACTCGGCGATGAGGGACGCCGACTGGATCCTGCTCGGCGCCGTGCTGGCGCTCAGCCTGCTCGGGACGCTGCTGATCTGGTCGGCGACTCAGCCGCTGCTGCTCGCCCAGGGCGTCAACCCGCACACCTTCCTGCTGAAGCAGCTGCTGAACATCGCGCTCGGGCTCGTGCTGATGCTGATCGTGAGCTCGATGGACAAGCGGCAGTTCAGGCTGTACGCGCCGATCGTCTACGGGCTTTCCTGCCTCGGCCTGGTGGCGGTGCTCACGCCGCTCGGCAGCATCGTCAACGGGGCCAGGTCATGGATCTCGCTCGGCGCCGGATTCCAGGTCGAGCCGTCCGAGTTCGCCAAGCTGTCGGTGATCGTGATCAGCGCGATGATCCTCTCCGAGCTGCGGCAGGGAGAGACCAGGCCGGGGGTCAGGTCCGTCGGCCTGGCCGTCGGCCTGTCCGCCGTGCCGATCGTGGAAGTTATCGCCGAGCCCGATCTGGGCGTCACCATCGTGCTGGTGCTGCTGGTCGTCGGGCTGATCGTGCTGTCCGGCGTCCGGCTGCGCTGGATCACGGCGATGGCGGCCGGGAGCGCGCTAGCGGTAGCGGCCGTCGTCCGGCTGCACCTGCTCAAGGCCTACCAGCTGAGCCGGCTGACCTCGTTCGTCAACCCCTCGGCCGATCCGCGCGGCACCGGGTACAGCGCGGCTCAGGCCAGGATCGCCATCGGCTCGGGCGGCCTGCACGGCACCGGGCTGTTTCACAGCCGGATGATCGCCGGCAGCTTCGTCCCCGAGCAGCACACCGACTTCATCTTCGCGGTGGTGGGCAACGAGCTCGGCCTCGTCGGCACGCTGGCGGTCATCGGCCTGATCGGGCTGATGCTGCTCCGGGCGCTGCGGATCGCGGCCCGCGCCGAGGACCAGTTCGGGATGCTGGTCGCCGCGGGGATAGCGATCTGGTTCGCGGTCCAGGCGTTCGTCAATATCGGCATGACGATCGGGATCATGCCGGTGACCGGGCTGCCGCTGCCGTTCGTCTCCTACGGCGGCTCGGCAATGTTCGCCGACATGATCGCCGTCGGGCTGCTCCAGTCGGTGCGCCGCCGCCGTTGCATCTTCACCAGCTGATCTGCCGGCCAGCGCGGTCCGTGCCGGTCCGCGCCTTACCGGGACAGGTAGCGGCGCGCGCCGGCGTAGCCGCCGAAGGCGGCCACGGCGTCGTAACGCACCGGAGCGCCGGTGTGCGGCGCGTCGATCATGTTCCCGCCGCCGACGTACAGTCCGACGTGGATGATCGGGCCGCCGGGGCCGCTGCGGAAGAAGACGAGATCACCGGGCAGCAGCGACCCGTACCCGACCGGCGTGCCGTGGACGGCCTGCCGGTCCGCGTCCCTTGGCAGCGCGATGCCGAATGTCCGGTAGACGGAGTAGGTGAACCCGGAGCAGTCGAAGCCGAAGCCCGACGTGCCGGCCCACAGGTACTGAAGCCCGAGGAACTTCCTGGCCTCGGCGACGACATTCGCGCGAGTGGCCCCCCACGATGTGCCCGAGTTGTGCAGCGACAGGACCTGCCTGCCCAGCGCGACGTGCCTGCCATCGATCATCGTCACGACCACGTAGGTCGATGTGGCGCTGAAGACGGGCAGCCGGTTGCCGTAGGAGACCTGCATCACCTTGGTGCCGGTGACACCCGATGCCCGCCAGTCGCTCCAGAGCCAGGCCGACTTCCACCGCACGGTCGCGGTCTGCCCGGTGTTACTCGGAGATGTGCTGGTCAGCTGCCTGGTCGGGACCCAACCCGGGTAACCGCGCCCGTCCCGGTTGGTTGACTGGCTGGGGACGGCGACCCTGGTCCAGGCCGTGCCGTCATGACCGATCACCGTCACCGCGGTGCCGTACAGCGCCTGCGTCTCCAGCTTGCCTTCCAGCCACCTCTTCTGCGCGACCGTCATGGCCGCGATCCAGCCCGGCACGTCCGGCGGGTTGGCCAGAGCGGGCTGGTCGATCGGCCTCGGGTACGACGGACTGACCCACAGCGTGGCGACATTGACATCGATCCAGCAGGTGCCGCTGGTGCAGGCAGCGGGAGTGAAGGCGGTCGCCGTGCCAGCCGCGGTTCCGTCGTTCCTGGCCGGGCCGGCCGCCAGGACGCTGGCCGGGCCGGCCGCCAGGACCTGGGCCGCGGTGGCGGCCTGACTCGGGATCGTGCCAGCGGCCTGTCCGACTCCGATGGCGAGCACGACCAGCCCGGTCAGGATTGTCAGTGTCCGCAGCCTGCCGCCAGGGGCTCGTCTCCGGCCGAACGGAGATCCTGATGTCCGCGGCATTCCCGAATCGACCACCGTGAGCCCCTTTCCGGCGTCCATGGTCATTCGCCAGCTTAGAGCGGTCCTGTAGTCGGCAAGCCGGCCGAGAGAACGCGGTGCCTGGATTGCCTGCCTCAACAATGCAGGCTGGCGGCTGAGTTCGGCAGTGCCGAAGGGCCGCTCGCCACGGGTCGAAAGCCGGCCCTGAGCTGGCCTCCCCCGGCTGAGCCGGTGTCCGGGGCCGGGCGGCCAGGCGCAGATCGCCATCAGCTTAGGGCGAAACCGCCGTCGGGCCATCGCGGCATGCGCTGGCGCATACTTGAGAATATGACGCGGAATATGACGCGGCGCAGGAAAGCGGGCTCCAGGCTCCGTCAATGGCCTGTCACGCTGATCGTGATTGCGCTATCCCCGGCAGTGCTGCTCTTCGGCGAACTGGTCCGCCGGCATTACCTGCGTCAGCCGCGGTTCAGCCCAGGCCCGGGCCCGAGACGAGGGTCACCGGTCTCGGATCGGCATTTCGGGCACGGTCGCCGACTGCTGGCATGGCGCTTTATCTCGAACCCGGTCTGGATCGCGCTCACTGCGCCTGCCCGGTGGATCGCTGATCGGCTGAGGCCGCGGACCGGGCCGCGCGGCCGGGGCGGGCCGCCCCCGGCCGGGGTGCGCGAACCCCGTCGGCCGAGGCCCGACCAGCCCGCTGGCGCGATGGCGCTGCCCGAGCCGCCGTCGCGCTGATCAGAGCTGGCCGGTCTCAGGCCCGGCCGCGGCTCGGCTTCAGACCCCGCCTGGCGGCGCCAGGTTGTCGCTGGCGGCTGCCTTGCTGCCGGTCAGCGCAGCCGCGTGGCCGGCCGCCGAGGCGCTGGCGTCGTCGCTGATCGCGACAACGGCCGGCCGGACGCGGGCGGCGTCCCCGCCCGCGCCATCCCCGCCCGCGCCATCCCCGCCCGCGGCGGCCCCACTCGGGGCATCCTCGCTGCGCTGGGATCGGCCGTTCCGCCAGGGCCGGATCTTGAGCAGCCAGTACAGTCCGCCGCCCAGCGCTACCGCGCACAGGATCCAGCCGAGCGCGGTGGTGCCGACTCCGACGTATTTCAGGCCGGAGGCGAAGATCACGAAGGTGATCACCGGCCGGATATAGCGATCGGGTGCGCGCGATGACAGATAGGCGCCGATCAGGACCGCGGGCATGCTGCCCAGCGCGATCGACGCGGTCACGCCGAACTCCACGTGGCCGAAGAGCAGCGCGCCGAGTGCGGCAGCGGCGGTCAGCGGAACGGCTTGCGTGAGGTCGGTCCCCACCAGCTGGTTGGCGCCGATCAGCGGGTACAGGAAGAGCAGCAGGACGATCATCAGCGAACCGGACCCGACCGAGGTCATGCCCACGATGAGGCCGCCGGTCGCGCCGATCAGGATCGTCGGCAGCGGCCGCACCTTGATGTCGGAGATGGTCCCGAGCCGCTTCTGGCCGGCCCGCCGGTCAAGGACGTAGCGGAGGATCATGGCGCCGGCGCCGACCAGCAGCGCAGCTCCGAGCGCGATCTCGACGTGCTGCTGCTCGGCCGAGCCGTTGCCGAGCAGCCGCAGCAGATAGGCGCCGGCGAAGGCCATCGGCACCGAGCCGAGCACCATCCATCCCACCATGCGCAGGTTGACGGTTCCCTTGCGCAGGTGCACGGCGGCGCCGACCGGCCGCATCAGCACGGCCGCCACCAGGTCGCTGGAGATCGCCGAGGACGGCTTGACTCCGAACAGCAAGATCAGCATCGGGGTCATCAGCGCGCCGCCGCCGGCCCCGGTGAGCCCGACCAGCAGGCCCACGACGGCGCTGCCCAGGACGATGTAAGGGTTCAGGTGCATGAACGTCCGTTTCTGTGCTGGCTGGTCCTGTGCTGGCTGGTCGTGTGCTGGCTGGCTCTGTGCTGGCTGGCTCTGTGCTGGCTGGCTCTGTGCTGGCTGGCCGCGCGGTGGTGGCACGTCATCAAGGTGCTGCTGCCCGAATTCCTATGATCCAGACCTGAAACATAGTCTGTCAACCCACGTGCTCGGTCGGGCCGGGTGCCCGGTCCCTCCGGGTGTGCTCGGTCTGCGCGGGGAGGTCTGCCTCCGCGCGACCGCCCGGATGCGGTCGGTAGGCTGTAACGATGCCTGTGCAGTCGGTCTACCCGCGCCTTGAGTCGCTGCTCCCGCTGGTTCGCAAGCCGGTCCAGTACGTGGGAGGCGAGCTCAACAGCGTCGTCAAGGACTGGGACGCTACCGACGTCCGATGGGCACTGATGTACCCGGACGCCTACGAGGTAGGCGTGCCCAATCAGGGCATCCAGATTCTCTACGAGGTGCTGAACGAGCGCGACCGCGTGCTCGCCGAGCGCACCTACAGCGTCTGGCCGGACCTCGAGGACCTGATGCGCTCTCACGGCGTGCCGCAGTTCACGGTGGACGCCCACCGGCCGGTCAGGGCGTTCGACGTTCTGGGCGTCAGCTTCGCCACCGAGCTCGGCTACACCAACCTGCTCACCGCGCTTGACCTGGCCCAGATCCCGCTGTCGGCCGCGGACCGCGGCGATGCGGACCCGATCGTGCTGGCGGGCGGCCATGCGGCGTTCAATCCCGAGCCGATCGCCGAGTTCATCGACGGCGCGGTGCTCGGCGACGGAGAGCAGGCGGTGCTGACCATCACCGAGCTGATCCGGGCCTGGAAGCTGGCCGGGCGGCCCGACGGCAGGGACGGCCTGCTGCTGCGGCTGGCCGCCGGGGGCGGGGTCTATGTACCGCGGTTCTACGACGTGGAGTACCGGCCAGACGGCACCATCGGCAAGGTCGCGCCCAACCGGCCTGGGGTGCCGCGCGCGGTCGCCAAGCACACCGTGATGGACCTGGACTCCTGGTCATACCCGCGCAAGCCGCTGGTGCCGATCGCGGAGTCGGTGCACGAGCGGTTCAGCGTGGAGATCTTCCGCGGCTGCACGCGCGGCTGCCGGTTCTGCCAGGCCGGCATGATCACCAGGCCGGTCAGGGAGCGGTCGATCACGACCATCGGCGAGATGGCCGAGGCCGGCCTGGCGGCCAGCGGCTTCACCGAGGTCGGGCTGCTCTCGCTGTCCAGCGCCGACCACAGCGAGATCAACCAGATCGCGACCGACCTGGCCGACCGGTACGAGGGGACCAACACCGGGCTGTCGCTGCCCTCGACCAGGGTCGACGCGTTCAACATCACCCTCGCCAACGAGCTCAGCAGGAACGGCCGCAGGTCAGGGCTGACGTTCGCGCCGGAGGGCGGGACCGACCGGATCCGCAAGGTGATCAACAAGATGGTCACCGAGGAGGACCTGATCAGCACCGTGTCCGCGGCGTACGCCAGCGGCTGGCGTCAGGTGAAGCTCTACTTCATGTGCGGTCTGCCGACCGAGACCGACGAGGACGTGCTGGCGATCGCCAGGGTGGCGCATCGGGTGATCGAGGCGGGGCGCAAGGCCAGCGGGCGGCGCGACATCCGTTGCACGGTCTCGATCGGCGGATTCGTGCCCAAGCCGCACACGCCGTTCCAGTGGGCGGCGCAGTGCGACCACCAGACGGTCGACGCGCGGCTCAGGGCGCTCGGCGCGGCCATGCGGGCGGACCGCGGCTACGGCTCCTCGATCGGGTTCCGCTACCACGACGGCCAGCCGTCCGTGGTCGAGGGCCTGCTGGCGCGGGGCGATCGCCGGGTTGCCAAGGTGATCAGGGCGGCCTGGGAGGACGGCGCCAGGTTCGACGGCTGGAGCGAGTACTTCTCGTTCGACCGCTGGGCCTCGTGCTCGGCGGCTGCGCTCGCCGAGGACGGCATCGACCTGGACTGGTACACCACGCGGGAGCGCCCGTACGGCGAGATCCTGCCCTGGGACCACCTGGACGCCGGGCTGGACCGGGACTGGCTGTGGCAGGACTGGCAGGCGGCGATCGATCCGGCCGGCCCGGCCGAGGTCGAGGACTGCCGCTGGACGCCGTGTTTCGAGTGCGGGGTGTGCCCGGCGATGGGCACCGAGATCGAGACCGGGCCGACTGGTGCCAGGCTGCTGCCGCTGACCGTGCTCGACCGGCGGCCCGCGGGGCAGCAGCCTGACCACGCCGGGAACGGGTCAGCGGCCGGGAACGGGGCACCCGCTGGAGGCGGAGCGGCGGCCCGGACCGGCGAAGCCGCAGGGTTTGGGTCGGCGGCCAGGACCGCGGCCGGCGCCTGGCGGTCCGCGTAGATGGCAAGGCCTCTGCCAACCGGACCGCCACCTGCGCCAATAGCCCAGCGGCTGACGATCAGGTACGCTAAGCGAGGCAGGATGCGCTTCGCGAGCCACCGGGATATCGCGCGCGCGATCGAGCGGGGAGTGCGCAAGGCAAGATTGCCGATTGCCTACTCCGCGGGTTTCTCCCCGCATCCGAAGATTTCGTATCCGGGCGGGGCTCCGACGGGGTCCGCGAGCGAGGCTGAGTACGCAGAGCTCTCGCTCACCCGCGAATGCGAGCCCGCCGACGTAGGTCGGCGGCTCGACGCAGCCCTGCCGGACGGGATTGACGTGATTGAGGTCGTCGAGGCGGGCGCTAAGTCCGTCGCGGTAGGGCTGGAAGCCTCCGAGTGGGAGGTGGTCTTGCCTGGGGTGGAGCCTGGCGCCGCGGCCGCGGCGGTCCAGGCGTTTCTTGCCGCGCCCAGCGTGGAGGTGGAACGCCTGACCAGCAAGGGGCTGCGGCGGTTCGATGTGCGAGCCGCCGTCGTCAGGCTCGACCTCGACCGGCGCGCCGGAGCGGGTCCGGTCGCCGGATGTGCGATACTTCGAATGATTGTTCGGCAGATCACCCCTGCCGTCCGACCCGATGACATCCTGACCGCGCTTCGCCAGTCATCGGCCCTCGCGCCCGTTTCACCCCCAGTGGTGACCCGGCTGTGGCAGGGACCGCTGGATGGCTTGGCCGCAGCTGAGACGGGGATGATCTTGGCCGCCGATGCCGCCGGGCGCTCAGCGCCCGGACTGCCGTCGGCAGCCCTGCCCGACTCGGCGGGGCAGAAGACGCGACAGGGAACAGACAAGGCAATGTGCTTGCAGGCGGGGAGCGCCGACCCGGCGCCCGCCGGACAGGTGCGTGCGAACGAACAGCTTCCGCGCGACGCGCGGGTCCAGCTTGCTGGCCCGTGCGCCCGGGAGCCTCAAGGAAGAGATTGCCCGGATGCTCGAAACCGAGCCACAGAACCTACAGCCCAATCCTGACCAGCCCGCAGCGGCTGGCCAGGAACCCAGCAAGGAGGGTGGTCAGCGTCGCGGCCTGCTTCGCCGTGGTCGCCGCGGTGTGACCAGGCCGGCCGGGCCACCTGAGTTCCGGTCCGGTGCCGCGGAGAGCGAGGCGAGCGCCGCCGGCGCATCGCCGCCCGCCGCCGGCGGCGCTTCGGCGAGCCCGGCCGTTCCGGCCGTTCCCGGCGCGGCAGCCGAGCCGGCGCCGCGACGCGGTCCCGCGGCCGGGCAGCCAGTCCCCGCGGCCGCCTTCCAGCCTCCGGTGGTGATATTCCAGCCGCCGGATCTGACCGAGCCGCGGCCGGCCGCGCGGGGCGGATCCGCGCCCGGTGCGGGCCCTGACGACGCCGCCGGAACTGCCGGAGACGGAGACGAGGCCGGCTCGGCAGGGACGGGCTCGCGCAGCAGGCGGCGTCGCGGCGGCCGCGGGCGCGGCAAGGGCGGCCCGGGCGAGGCCGGTACGGCCGAGCCTGGTGCGAGCCTGCCCGCGGAGGGCCCGGCCGGTGCTGACGCAGCTTCGGCATCCGGCGATGCCGCCCAGCATGGATCCAGGTCCAGGGGCACGAGCGGCGGGCAGGAGACCGGGAAGTCCGCGGCCCCGGCCGCGCTGCCGCGCGAGGCGGGTGACGAGAGATCCGCAGAGGATTACCCGGAGGACAGCGACGCGGCGGGCGGCGGCTCGTCAAGCCGCCGCCGGCGTCGCCGCCGCCAGCGGGACGGGTCAGGCACCGGCTCAGCGAGCGGCGCGGACACGCAGTCGCCCGACGATCCGTCCGACACGGTCGTGCACGTGCGAGCGCCGCGGGCCGCGGCAGCCGAGACCGACGACGTCCGGGCGGTCAAGGGATCCACCCGGCTTGAGGCCAAGAGGCAGCGGCGGCGCGAGGGGCGCGACTCAGGCCGGCGGCGCCCGCCGATCATCAGCGAGTCCGAGTTCCTGGCGCGCCGCGAGGCCGTTGAGCGGGTGATGGCGGTCCGCCAGCAGGGCGAGCGGACGCAGATCGCGGTGCTCGAGGACGGCGTCCTGGTCGAGCACTACGTGGACAAGGCAAGCCATCAGTCTTACGTGGGCAACGTCTACCTCGGCAAGGTGCAGAACGTCCTCCCCTCGATGGAGGCCGCATTCGTCGACATCGGCAAGGGACGCAACGCCGTCCTGTACGCCGGTGAGGTGAACTTCGACGCCAGCGGCCTGGAGGGCGTGGCCAAGCGGATCGAGTCAGCGCTCAAATCGGGTCAGTCGATCATGGTGCAGGTAACCAAGGATCCGATCGGCCACAAGGGCGCCAGGCTGACCAGCCAGGTGAGCCTGCCGGGGCGGTACCTGGTCTACGTGCCTGGCGCGTCGATGACGGGGATCAGCCGCAAGCTGCCGGACACCGAGCGCACCAGGCTCAAGCAGATTCTGAAGACGGTCGCGCCCGAGGACGGCGGGATCATCGTCAGGACCGCCGCCGAGGGCGCCTCCGAGGAGGAGCTTTCACACGACGTGACCAGGCTGGTCGCGCAGTGGCGGGCGATCGAGCGGAAGGCGAGGACGGCGACCGCTCCCGACCTGCTCTACAGCGAGCCTGATCTGACCATCCGGGTAGTCAGGGACATCTTCAACGAGGACTTCACGAAACTGGTCATCGCCAGCGACAGTGAGTGGGACCTGGTCGACGAGTACGTCAGGTACGTCGCTCCGACGCTGGCTGACCGGCTGGAACGGTGGACCGACGACAAGGACCTGTTCGCGGCCTACCGGATCGACGAGCAGCTGGCCAAGGCGCTGGACCGCAAGGTCTGGCTGCCCAGCGGTGGATCGCTGGTGATCGACACGACCGAGGCCATGACGGTCATCGACGTCAACACCGGCAAGTTCACCGGGCAGGGCGGCAACCTCGAGCAGACAGTCACCAGGAACAACCTCGAGGCGGCCGAGGAGATTGTCAGGCAGCTGCGGCTGCGGGACATCGGCGGCATCATCGTGATCGACTTCATCGACATGGTGCTGGAGAGCAACCGCGATCTTGTCCTGCGGCGCCTGATCGAGTGCCTGGCCCGCGACCGGACCAAGCACCAGGTTGCCGAGGTGACCTCGCTCGGGCTGGTGCAGATGACCAGGAAGCGGGTCGGGTCAGGGCTGCTCGCCGCGTTCTCCGTGCCGTGCGAGCAGTGCAACGGCCGGGGCGTGCTTGTCTCTGTCGACCTGACGGACCATCCGCAGCCGCCCGGCCGCGGCAACGATCGCGCCGGGAGCCAGCCGAGCGGGCCGCCGAAGCCAGGTCCGGCGCGGTCTAGGTCGGCCAGAGGCAAGGCAGCGGTGCCCGCCGACAGCAAGGCTGCCGAGCCGGCCCCGTCCAGGGCAGTGCCAGCGGCAGCGCCGGCGATGGCGGAGCCAGCGGCAGTCGCGCTGGCGAGTGCCGCGCCGGGTGCGCCAGTGCCGGCCGCGTCGGCGCCGGGTGCGGCCGCATCGGGTGCGGCATCGGGAGCCAGGCACTCGATGGCGACCGGAGCGACGCAGGGAACGATGCGCGGGAGCGACAGCGCCGAGGACGGACAGGCGGCCTTGCCGGACTCCGCGGCCGCTTCGCCGCGGCGCAGGCCGCGCAGGGCGGCACAGCGGCAAGCCGGTCCGCCGGACAGCATGACCACGGCAGGCGAGCCCAGCTCAGCCGGATCGGCCGGGACCGCGATGCGCGCCGAACCTGCCGGGATCAGCGAGCCTGCCGGGACAGCCGGGCCGGCCGGTGCCAACGGGCCTGCCGGGACGATCGGGTCGGCCGGTGCCAATCAGGCTGCGGGGAGCGGTGCGCCTGCCGGGATTAGCGAGCCTGCCGGGACAGCCGGGTCGGCCGGTGCCAACGGGCCTGCCGGGACGATCGGGTCGGCCGGTGCCA
>Ga0209415_10014012_pt1 | contig 13128 bp, 12 predicted proteins | sample PeaSoiSIISIP2007_FD_187696 | JGI IMG/M metagenome (GOLD analysis project Ga0209415, IMG submission 187696) | Peat soil microbial communities from Weissenstadt, Germany - SII-SIP-2007 (SPAdes) (version 2) | ecosystem: Environmental > Terrestrial > Soil > Wetlands > Peat | place: Germany... | reverse complement strand
GCCTGGGCGGTGGTCGGCATCGGCATGGCGATGGGGCTCTATGATTCCGCCTTCGCGGCGCTGACGGCGCTCTATGGCCGCGAGGCCCGTGGTCCCATCACGGGGATCACGCTGATCGCTGGTTTCGCCTCGACCGTGGGCTGGCCGCTGACGGCGCTGCTGAACGGCGCCGTGGGCTGGCGCGAGACCTGCCTCGTCTGGGCCGCCGTCAACCTGCTGGTGGTGCTGCCCTTGAACCGGCTGGCCCTCCCGGTCGCCGCCTTGGCCGCGGAGTCCCACGCAACCGCCGCCGGCAGCGTCGGCTGGAAGCCCTATCGGGAAATGCTCCTGCTCGCTTTCGTGTTCTCGGCCTGCTGGTTCGTCACGGGCGCGATGGCGGCGCATCTGCCGCGGCTGCTGGAGCGCGCGGGCGCCACGCCGCTCGAGGCCGTCGCCGCGTCCGCGTTGGTGGGCCCCGCTCAGGTCGGCGCGCGCGTCGCGGAATTCCTGGTGCTCCGGCGATTGCATCCCCTCATGTCCGCGCGGCTCGCCGCGGCGCTGCATCCCGTGGGCGCCGTGGCACTCGCGCTCATGGGACCGGGGGCGCTTTCCCTCTTCGTAATCCTCTATGGCGCCGGCAACGGCCTCCTCACCATCGCGCGCGGCACGGTGCCGCTCGCGCTCTTCGGGCCCACCGGATATGGCGAGCGCACGGGATTGCTGGGCGCACCGGCGCGCGCGACGCAGGCGATCGCGCCGCTGGCCTTCGGGCTGTTGCTCGATCAGCTCGGACTCTGGGCAATCCTGGTCTCGGTGGGCGCCTGTCTCGCCGCGCTGGGAGCACTCCTCTGCCTGCGCGCGGGTCCCCGTCCGACCGCGGGATGAGCACCGCTCAGGCCGAGACGTGCAGGACCAGGATCCCCGCGGCGATGAGGCCGATGCCCGCGAATTGCTGCCAGCCCAGCGCCTCCTGCCAGAGTACGTGCGCCGCGATCGCCACCAGCACGTAGGAGAGCGCCACGCTCGGAAAGGCGATCGAGACCGGAATGCGCTTGATGGCGAGGATGTAAAAGATCGCGCCGAGCCCATAGGCGGCAAGACCGCCGATCGTGAAGGGGTTCAGGAACTGCGCCAGCACGCCGTCGCTCGCGCGCTCGACGCCGGTCTTGAGCAGGAGCTGGCCCGCGACACCGATCAGGATCGCGGCCGCGAGGGCGGCGTAGGAGATCAGCATCGCGTCAGCGGCATTGGCTCAGGCCCGCTCCACCACGCGCATGCCGGGCCGCGCCGTGGTCTCGCTGCGGACGACCTCGCGCACCACCGTCTGCGGCTTGCGGTTGGCAGTGAGGAAGAGCCGGCCCATGTACTCCCCGAGGATGCCGAGGATCAGCAGCTGCACGCCCGAGAGCAGCAAGGTCGCGGCCATCAGCGAGGCCCAGCCTTGGGGCGGCTCGAAGAACAGCGCCTCCAGCACCACCGAGATCACGCCGATCAGCCCGATCAGCGAGAGCGCGAAACCCGCGATGGTGCTGAGGTGCAGCGGCATCACGGAGAAATTCACGAAGATGTTGAGCCAGAGCCGCACCAGGCGCTTCAGCGTGTAGTTGCTGCGCCCCGCCGCGCGCGGAAGATGCTCGACCTCGATGGTGTCGATGGCCTGGGTCGCCTGCATGATGAGCCCGTCGACGTAGGGGAACGGGCCCTCGTAGCGAGTCACTTGCTCCACCAGGAACGCGCTCATGCAGCGGAAGCTCGAGAGGTAGAGCCCCTTGGGCTTCTCCATCAGCACGTCGGCCACCCAATTGGCGAACCGGCTGCCGACGTTGCGCCAATAGGCGTGCTGCTTTACCGCATAGCGCGTGTAGACGACGTCCTTGCCCGAGGCGCGCGCGTGCTCCAGCAGCCGCGTCACCTCCGAGGGCGGGTTCTGCAGGTCGTCGTCCATGGTGATGACGTAGGCGCCGCGCGTGTGGCGCAAGCCCGTCATGATCGCGTTGTGCTCGCCGAAATTCCGCGCGAGGTTCACCAGCGTGATCGGCACGGCTGCCGCCTCGCTCACCAGTTGCCGGCAGACGGCGAGGCTGTCGTCGGGGCTGCCGTCGTTCACCAGCACGATCTCGTGGCCGCCCTCGATATCGAGCGTCTCCAGCGCGTGCACGAGCTCGGCGATGCTCTTGGCGCCGTTGTAGACGGGAACGACGATACTGAGGGTGAAGGCGTGGTTGGTCATGGCCTCACTGCCGTGGCGAGCACCGAGCCGCCGAAAGGAAATCGCAGCCCGCCGCCGAGCAGGGCCGCCTCGAGCGCGACGATGGCCGCGAAGAGTTTCTCCACCGGCGCCGGCATGAGGACAACGTCGCTCGCGGGCTTTCCTTCCCCCTGCCATCCTAGCTTGCGCCTCAGCACCATCAAAGGAAACAGGATGGTGTTCCAGTAGCCGGTTCGAACGTCCGTGAAGCCCGCGGACGCCAGCAAGGAGCGCACCCCGCGAGCCGTGTAGCGCCGCACATTGTGCACTGCAAGATCGTGCTGGGAGAGCAGCCAGCCGTAAGCCGGAAGATTCAGCACCAGGATCCCGCCGGGTTTCAGGCAGCGGCGAAACCCTCGGAGCGCGGCCGCCTCGTCGACGCCGCGGTGACAGAGCACGTCGGCGCTGACGATGGCGGCGAACGTCTCATCGGGAAAGGGCAACTGGTTCACGGATCCTCCGACGACCGGGCGGCCGCTCGCGCTCTGCGCGACGCCGGCGGCGACCCCGTCGAGTTCGAGGCCGAAGAGCGCGACGGAGGGCATCCGGTCGCGCAAGCTCACCAGCAAGCCGCCCGTGCCGCAGCCGGCATCGAGCACCCGCTCGTCACCCGCCCATTCCCCGTGGCACTCGAGCGCGCCCGCGATCTGCGCATGCAGGCCGCGGAACCACCAGAGGCGGCGGTCGAGAGCGGCGAGACGCTCATACTCCGCCCGCTCCATGGGGTCACTCTACTTGACGGTACCGAGAGCCTGCGCGCTCGCCGTCGCAAGGTAGGAGCGGTGGTCGAGCACGATCGAGAGCAGCACGCCCATGCGTTCCACGCGATAGACCTCGCGGCCGGGCAGAGCTTTCTGGCAATCGTCCTTGGTGAAGGCGATGAAGAAATCGGCGCGCGAGCGGTCTTTGGTGAAGACGAAGTTCGCCGGGAAATAGAACGCGGCCGAGATCGGCGGCCCGCAGACCGCGACGTTGAAATCGTGGTCCATGTAGTCCTTGCCGAACTCGGCGCGCAGATAGTCCTCGAGGCCGTCCACCGCCTCCGCGTAGGAGTTCGCCCAGTAGTCCGTCTTGAAGAGTCCGTCGGCGCCTTCGACGCCGCCGATGAAGGCGTTGTAGTAGACGTACTCATCGGGATGCAGCATCGCCATGATGCCTAGGTGCGCCGCGGCATAGCAGCCAAGCGCGGCATAAGCCCAGCGGCGGAAGCTCAGGCGCTCGAGCCAGTCGAGCGCGCGGTCCATCATGCACGCGGCGAGCACCGCGATCGGCGGCAGCACGAAGATGAAGTGGCGCATGCCGTCGAACAGCACCGCCTTGATGGTGATCGCGTAGGCGATCGGGAACACTACCGCGAAGCCGACGATCCAGTAATCAAGCGCGGTTCCGCGCTCGGCGCCGCTCTTGCGGATCGCGACGATCGCGGCCACCGGCGCAATCGCCAGCAGCACCAGTATCAGCTCGGGGAGCGCCAGCGCCACGTGCACGGGCAAATAGGCCCAGGGCAGGTCGGTCGCGGGTACGTATTCGCCGTCGAACAGGGTCTTCCAGGGGAACTCCTGGTGCGAGAAGTTCGCGAGCGCTTGGAGCGGATTGTGGATGGGATCGAGTTGCGCGAAAGGCCAGAAGACCAGCATCACCGCATAGGCGATCGCGGTCACCGGCAACATCACCAGGAACAGGCTACGCAGGCCGTCGGTTACGAGAATGCCCGCTCGGCGCTCCGCGAGCGCGCGCCACAATCCCGAGCAGCCCAGCAGCAATCCGAGATAGCCCAGCAGCAGCAATCCGCCGACGCGAATGCCGAGCGCCATGCCGATGGCAAGGCCGAGCTTCAGCAGCAAGGACCAGCGCGGCCGCGGCAGCTCCGGCGCCAGACGCACGAGATAATAGAGCGCCCAGACCATGCCGGCGGCGAAGGGCACGTCCTTGGGGTTGTTGAACATCTGGCCGTAGTAGTTGGGCGTGAGCGCGAGGAAGAGCGCCGCCAGGAATCCCGCGCGCGGACCCGCGAGCGCGCGGCCGAGCCGCCACACGCCGACGAGGCCCAGGACTCCCACCAAGCCGTTCAGCAAGTGCCGCGTCTCGTAGGTGTCGAAGGGCGAGACGTGATTCAGGATCGCGGCGATCATGTCGAAGGCGCCGCCGTAGTTGAACAGGTCCTGCCAGTGCGTCGCGCGCAGGTCGGCGAAGCCGCTGAGGTAATAATTGAGGACGAGGATGCCGTAGTAATTGTGGACGTCTTCGTCCCAGGTGATGCCGTAATCGGTGAACGTGATCACCACCAGGAGCGTGACCGCCAGGAAGAGCGCGCGCGCAGCCCCGTCCCAGGATGCCTCGATGCCGAGGAACCCCGAGCGCACGCCTGCTGTACCGGAAACACTCCAGAAAGGTGCTGGCTTCATCCGTCTTCCCTGGCGTCTTTTTCGGCCATTATAGCCCAGCCGTCGCCATCATGTCCGAAAGAACCCGGTCGCTCCCGAAGAACTCCTCGGCGATGCCGCGGGCCGCGCGGGCGTGGCGGGCATAATCCCGCCCGATGGCGCGGAACGCCTCGAGCGCTTCTTCCATGGTCAAGAACTGAAACAGCCCTTCGCCGGCGGGGTAGAATTTGTCGAAGCCGGTCTTCATCGTGACCACCGGCCGCCCCGAGGCGAGATAGCAGACCGTGCGGTCGCTGAACCAACCGCTGTTGGGGCGCACATAGATGTCCTTGGCGACAGTGAATTCTCCCCGCGAGCCCGCGATGAAGTCGCGATAGCTGGTCATATCCGCGGAGATGGGCCGCGGATCGACCACCCGCCAGCCGTGGGAGGCGACTTCCTGCGAGACCGCGTCCGAGACGGTCATGAGTGCGAGTCTGAAGCATTGGTCGGGGGCCGCCTTCGGCGCGTCGATGAACCGCACGAAGTTCACGTGCTTCGACCAGACGTAGGTCTCGCCGCCGAAGTCGATGTTCTTGCCCTTGTTCTCCCAGACGGCGATCGAGCTGAAGCATTGGGGCACGCCCTCGGCCACCGGCCATTCCGAGAGCACGACCGGCGGACGGGTCGGGCGCCAGGGCAGGCCGGAGAGCGGCACGGGACAATCCGCCGCACCCAGGTTCTCGCCGTAGGTGAAGAAATGCGTGTGCGCATCCAGATAGGCGCGCGCCGCCGGGTCGGCCTTGGCGTATTTGATCTGCTCGTAGACGGGGTCGGTGTCGACCATCAGGCGGGCGGGGCAGGCCATGTGCTCCTCGCGCAGCCGGGCCGCGCCGCAGAGATTGATGAGCGCGTCGGCCTCCCGGTAAAGCGCATGGACGCGCTCGCGCGAGAGGCCGTGGTAGACGTCGTTGATCGCGTCCCAGTAGGCCCAACGCTCGCCAAGCCCGTAGCGCTCCATCATCCGCCGGACATAGGCGACGTTGTACTCGCACTCCATCACCACGCTGTTAACGCGGGGGTCGTAGGGGTTGGCGCCGCCGTCCTCGATGTACCAGACCTCGTATCCCAGCCGCCCCAGCCCGAGGACGTATTGCATCGCCTGCCAGGCGATGCCGCCCAGCGGCATTTGTCCGACGAAATGGAGCACAATGATCTTGCCGCGCTTGCCCAACTGCCTGCCCCGTCAATCCCATCCCAGCTGCGTCTGCGGCCTCTCAGCCGGGCTGCCGCAGCCGGGCATAGAGGTCGCCGGAGCCCGCCTCGACCCGCAGACCGCGCAGTTCCTCCCTCATCTCGGCGGCGGAGCGCCAGCGCTGATGAAGCAAGCGCAGGCTCTCGCCGCCGGAACGGTTGAAGGCATAGGACCCGAGGGTCTGAAGCCGGTCGAGAGCGGCAAGGGCCCCGTCCAGGGCCGCCGTGACGTACTCGAGCGACAACGCCGGAAGGGGGCGGGTTAGTCCCTGCAGCACCTCGGCCTCGAAGCCCTCGACGTCGATCTTGGTAAAGGCCGGCAGGCCATGCTGGGCGATCAGCGCATCGAGCGTGGTGACCTCGACCGAGCGGCGCTCGCGCCAGCGGACCGAGGCAAAGCCGCGGCTCGCGCCGACCTGCCGGATCCAGCTTTCCGAGAGGCTCGCCACCGTGGGGTTGGCCGGGTCGATCCGCAGCACCGCCCGGCCGGGTGACGCGCCCGCCGCGGCCTCGACCAAGGTCACGCGTCTGTCCCGCCCGTACAGGCGCCGCAGCACCGCCATCGGCGCCGGCTGCGGCTCCAGCGCCACCACGCGCGCGCCGAGCCCGAGAAAGTGGCCGGTGCGGTCGCCCAAATGCGCGCCGATATCGAAGCAGAGGTCGCCGGGCCGGATGAACTCCGCATAGAGCGCCCGGGCGCGCCGACGCTTCCAGATCTGGCCGTGATAGATCGCGAGCGAGCGCGCGATGCCGTAGCTGCGCCGCAGGATCAGCCCGGGATGCTCCCTCATCGCGCGCACCCTATCGGCGCCCCAGCTCAGCCACAAGCAGGGGGGTGGTCGTTGAACTCTCGGCGCCGAAGCGTCGCGCCCGCGAGCGTCACGGTGCCGCAGGGCGCGGCGATTTCGATCTCGGTGCGCTATCCCTGAGCGCTGATCAGGCTGCGGCGGCGGGCTTGGGGCCGATGGAGCGCGAGGCTGGGCGCCTGATCCGCCCCCGGGTTACGTGGGACCGGCGCTTGGCCAAGACCCCAAATCGGTTGGGGTTGAACCGCTCTCCCCCGCATGATACGCAAAGCGCCAATCCCTCAGACGGGGCCGCGGTCCCGATTCCTTTCCCATCGAGTGCGCAAGCATGACCTACGTCGTCAACGACGCCTGCATCAAATGCAAGTACATGGACTGTGTCGAAGTCTGCCCCGTGGACTGCTTCTACGAGGGCGAGAACATGCTGGTGATCAATCCCGAGGAGTGCATCGATTGCGGCGTCTGCGAGCCCGAATGCCCCGTGGAGGCCATCGTGCCAGACAGCGAGCAGTCGGCCGAGAAATGGGTCGAGTTCAATCGGCAATATTCCGCCTCTTGGCCTAATATTACCCGCAAGGGAGAGCCGCCCGCCGACGCCGATCAATTCAAGGACATCGAGGGCAAGCTCGACAAATACTTCAGCCCGAATCCGGCACAGCGCAAAAAAGACTAATTGTTTCGGCCAGTTACGCGGCCACTGGCGATGCGGTCGAGGGCGTGTTGCGGGTCTCGCATGGCTTCCGGACTCGCCTTTCACAGCGCTTTGTGATACAAGATAAAAATCGGACGGGTACGGCGTCCCTTCCCGGCGGCACGCTCAAATTTAGTGCGAGCGGCTGTCCAGCGACTACCGAATGTAGTAGCGGCATCTCGTGGGCGAGCGCGGGGTGAGGGGGGTGCGTCGCTGCTGCGCACAAGTCTTCGGAACGCATTTTTGAGAGAGAGCTGATGTCGGAAAAGCTTGGGTTCGGAACCGGTGATTTCGTTGTCTACCCGACTCACGGGGTCGGCAAGATCAACGCCGTCGAGATACAGGAGATCGCCGGACACACGCTCAACGTGTTCGTCATCGCCTTCGAGAAGGATCGGATGACCCTGCGCGTGCCGGTCGGCAAGGCGAAGGGCTCCGGGCTGCGCCGGCTTTCGACCCGCAAGGAAATGGACGCCGCCCTCACCAAGCTGAAGGGCCGCTCCAAGGCACGCCGCACCATGTGGAGCCGGCGCGCCCAGGAGTACGAGGCCAAGATCAACTCGGGCGACCCCGCCTCGATCGCCGAGGTCGTGCGCGACCTCTACCGGAACGTGGGCCAGCCCGAGCAGTCCTACAGCGAGCGCCAGATCTACCAGGCGGCTCTCGATCGCTTGGTCCGCGAGTTCGCGGCCGTCGAGAAGATCGACGAGACCACGGCCGTCCAGCGCGTCGAGCAGATGCTTAACGCCGCCTGAGAGAGTACGATGGCGCCGGCCCCGCCGCATGGCGGGCTGGTGCCACCGAGCGGATCTCCGTGCCGGCTTCAGGACCCTGCGAGTCTCCAGTCTATGCGGTATTGAGGCGGTCCCGCCGCGTTTGGGCCGTCGCGTCGATTCATGGCGAGGCGGAACGGCTTACGAGGCTGCACAGCCGTCTGTCCGAGCGCTTGCAGTTCGGCGACCGCGTCGTCTATCTCGGCAACGTGCTGGGCCAAGGTCGCCTGGTCCTGGAAAGCATCGACGAGGTGCTGCGCTTCCGCGCGCAGGTGATGGCGCGCCCGCTCGGCTTCGCCGGCGACGTCGCCATCCTGCGCGGCGCGCAGGAGGAGATGTGGCAGAAGCTCCTCGAGCTGCAGTTCGCGCCCAATCCGCGCGAGGTGTTCGCGTTCATGCGAGGCCACGGTCTCGACGCCACGATTGCCGCCTATGGCGGCGATCCCAAGCACGGAGAGTCGGCGTGCCGCGACGGCCCGCTCGCGATCACGCGCTGGACCACCGGACTGCGCCAGCACGTCAATCAGCAGCCCGGGCACCCTCAGTTCATGGCGGCGCTTCGACGCGCGGCGTTCACCGATAGCGGCACGCTGCTGTTCGTCAATGCCGGCCTCGACGCGAGCAAGCCGCTCGATCTGCAAGGCGACGCGTTCTGGTGGGGCGGCGGCGCGTTCCTCGAGCTGCTCGAGCCCTATGAAACATACCGACGTGTCGTGCGCGGCTTCGATCGCCGCCACAGCGGGCTGGTCGAAAGTCCGTACGCGGTATCGTTGGACGCAGGCAGCGGCTTCGGTGGTGCGCTCATCGCCGCATGCTTCGGTAACGACGGCGTGATCGTCGATCGCCTCGAAGCGTAACGCGGTGTGCAATCTGTGACCTCACCTCTCGTGAGCGTCATTCTCCATAATAGGGGCTGACGGCCGCGCGGAACGCGCGTTACGATTGTGCAGACTGTGGCGCAGGCTCAGACCGCTCGGCGGTCCGGAAAGGAGCGCTCACATGGCTCACATCGACGATCCGCAGACGCAGAAAGCAAATCTGACCTTCATCAAGGCGTCGATGAAGGAGCCGCTGCTGACGCGCGACCACGAGTTCGACCTGGCGCAGCGCTGGCGCAGCGCCGGCGACACGGCGGCGCTTCACGAGCTCGTCCGCGCCTACACGCGGCTCGTCGTCTCCATCGCGGCGCGCTTCCGTCATTACGGGCTTCCGGTCGGCGATCTCGTCCAGGAGGGCAACGTCGGCTTGATGCAGGCGGCGGCGCGCTTCGAGCCCGACCGCGGCGTGCGCTTCTCCACGTACGCCGCCTGGTGGATCCGCTCGGCCATGCAGGACTACGTCTTGCGCAACTGGTCGATCGTGCGCACCGGCACGACCGCGGCGCAGAAGTCGCTGTTCTTCAATCTGCGCCGCCTGCGCGCGCGCATCGAGGAGAGCTCGGGCGCGCCGCTCACCGATGCCGGCCGCCGCAAGATCGCGAGCGAGCTGCACGTCGAGCTCGCGGAGGTCGAGCTCATGGATATGCGGCTCGGCGCCGCCGACCAGTCCTTGAACGCGCCCGTGGGCGACAGCAGCGAGGACGATTGGCAGGATTTCCTGCCGGATCGCCGGCCCAATCCCGAGGAAGTTGTGACCTCGACCCGCGACGGTGAGATCCGCTCGCGCTGGCTCGCCGAGGCGATGGGCGAGCTGAGCTCGAGGGAGCGTGCGATCATCCGGCAGCGCCGCTTGCAAGAAGAAGGCGCCACGCTCGAGGAGCTCGGCCGCGAGCTCGGCGTCTCCAAGGAACGCGTCCGCCAGCTCGAGCACCGCGCGCTCGTGAAGCTGCGCCAGTCGATCCGCAAGCGGACGGAAAGCCCCGCCGATCTCTTCAGCGACGGCGGCTGACGGAACCCTCTTCCGTCCCCCTCTCCCCGAGGGGAGAGGGTGAGGAGCAAAGCTGTTCCTTCTCCCCAACGGGGAGAGGATTGAGGTGAGGGGGTCGTTCTGCCTGCTCGATAGAAGCGATACAAGCTGCGGGATGATCCGCCGTGCCCTCGCATGCCTCTTTCTCGCCCTCGCGGTATTTCCGGCAGCGGCGGGCGAACCAAGCCTGCCGCTTGGTTTGGAGGCAGGCGGCAGCGCTATCGTTCAATCCGTCATCGACGGCGACAGCCTGACGCTCGCCGACGGCCGCACCGTGCGCATGGTCGGGATTCAGGCGCCGAAGCTGCCGAAAGGCCGTCCCAACTTCCCAGAGTGGCCGCTCGCCGGCGACGCGCAGGCGGCGCTCGGCGATCTCGTCGAGGGTCGGACCGTGACGCTCCACTTTGGCGGTACGCGGCAGGATCGATACGGGCGCGCGCTGGCCCAACTCGCGCGCGACGATGGACTCTGGATCCAGGGCGAGCTGCTCCGGCGCGGCCTCGCGCGCGTCTACACCTTTCCCGACAATCGCGCCGCGGCAGCCGACATGCTGGCGCTCGAGCGCGCGGCGAGAGCCGAGCGGCGCGGGCTCTGGGCGGATCCATTCTTCGCGATCCGCCACCCCGAGGAGGCGGGCCGGTTCACCGGCGAGTTCGAGCTCGTCGAGGGCAAGATCGTCGACGGCGCGCGCCGGGAGAACGCGGTGTTCCTGAACTTCGGCGCCGACTGGCGCACAGCGTTCACCCTCCGGCTCAACAGCGAGACGCTGCGGCTCTTCCGAGCGGACAAAGTCGGTCCGCTGGCATTCATCGGCGCGACAGTCCGCGTGCGCGGCTACATCCGGCGCGACCGCGAGCGCGCCATCATGGACATCACACACCCCGAGGAGATCGAGCGGCTGTAGATCAGCCGGCGCGCTGGGCGGCTTTGGCGAGCTCGGCAAGCGGCCGGGCCGCGTCGGCAAGGGTCTCGCGCGGGAAGCTGGTCTTGGCGCCGGCGAGGCGGCGGAGCGCCGACATGTCGCGGCCGTTGTTGACGGTGATGGCCGCCGCGACGCGGCCGCTCGCGCCAAGCTCCAGCGCCGTGAATTTCCCGCTCGCGACGTCGCCGCGCACGATCAGCTCCGCCTCGGGCGACGGCAATCCAAGGACCTGGATGTTGCAGTCGTACTGGTCGGTCCACATCCACGGCAGCTCCGCGTAGGGCTCGGGCGCACCCAGCATGCGCCGCGCGACCGCCGCGGCCTGGTTGAGCGCCACCTGCCAGGATTCCACCCGGATCGGTCGGCCGAGGATGGGGTTGTCGTGCCGCGTCACGTCACCCGCCGCGTAGATGTCGGGGTCGCTGGTCCGGCCCTGCGCGTCCACGCGGATCCCGTCCTCGACCGTGAGGCCCACCGCCGCCGCGAGCTCGGTGTTCGGCGTCGCGCCGACGCCGGCGACCAGGAGGTCGCAGTCATGTCGGCCCTGCTCGGTCCGCACGGTCAGACGCCCGCCCGTCGCCTCGATCAGCTCGATCTTGATCCCGAGCTCAAGCCGGACACCGTGTCGCTCGTGCAAGCCGCGCGCGAAATCGCCGACGATCGCCGGCATCGCGCGGCTCATGAGCCGGGGCGCCAGCTCCAGGACGGTGACGGCCGCGCCGAGCTTTGCCGCGGAGGCCGCGATCTCCAAGCCGATAAACCCGCCGCCGATCAGGACCAGCGAGCGGCCCGGCTTGAGCTCGGGTCGAATGCGGTCGGCGTCGTCGAGGCTCCGCAGGTAATGGATCGGCAGGTGATCGAAGGCGGTCAAACGCCGCGCGCGGCAGCCCGTCGCGATCAGTAGCTTGTCATAAGAGAGCCGCGCACCGTCCGCGAGCTCGACATGTTTCGCCGCGCGGTCGATCCGGGTCGCGCGCGTGCCGAGCGTGAGCGAGATGCGCTGCTCAGCGTAGAAGCTTTCGGGTTGCAACAGCAGCGTCGCGGGCGTGAGTCCGTCCGTGAGATAAGCCTTGGACAGCGGCGGGCGTTGGTAGGGCGGATGCGCCTCGTCGCCGACGAGCGTGATCTCCGCATCGGGCGCCTGCTGGCGAAGCACCTCCGCCGCGCGAAAGCCGGCGGGCCCGGCGCCGATGATGACGACTCTCATTGCAGGTGAACGTACTCGTAGTCGACCGCGAGGTTGTTGATGCCGCGGTCGGGCGGCGCGATCCAGGCCGCCATCTTGCCGGGCTCGACGACTTGCTGCATCAGGCTTTGCACGAAGGCGCGGTCGCTCTCGCTCGGCAGCCAGTCGCGAACGCCCGCGTCCCACGCCTCGCGGCTCACGATGCGTCCTTCGGGCGTCACCGGCACGCCCGCCCAGGCGCCGATCGAGCGGCGGAAGCGGGTGCTCGGCAGGGTGAGCTCGCGCCCGATCCCCGCCTTCTGGACGAGCCGGTTCCAGCGCTTCACCCCGATCTCGCAATCCCGGACATATGCGCCGCGCACGGTCTCGTTCATGGCGTTGCGCAGAGGCAGAGTCTCCATCGTGATCCCGCCCTTGCCATCGGGCATCTCGATCGGAGCGGTGGCATCGCGGGCGATGTGATCCTCGTATTGACTCTCGTCCGGGCGGCCCTTGAGCCCGCTCGCGAAGTAGCTCGCGGCGTTCGAGGAGGACTCCGAGCCGAAGAGATCGAGCGACGAGCTGAACCAGAAATTGAGGTAGCGCTGCAAGGTCGGCAGGTCGACTGCGCCTGCCTTGCGCAAGGCCTCGGGGTCGTCGGTACGGAGTTCCTTCATCACCTCGAGCGTGCGCTTCACCACCCGGGCGATGCCGGTGTCGCCCACGAACATGTGGTGCGCTTCCTCGGTCAGCATGAACTGGCAGGTCCGCGCCAGCGGATCGAAGCCGCTCTCGGCCAGCGACTTCAGCTGGAACTTGCCGTCGCGGTCGGTGAAGTAGGTGAACATGAAGAAGCAGAGCCAGTCCGTGATCGGCTCGTTGAAGGTGCCGAGGATGCGCGGCTTGTCGCGATCGCCGGAATGGCGCTGCAACAGCTCCTCCGCCTCCTCGCGGCCGTCGCGGCCGAAATAGGCGTGCAGCAGATAGACCATCGCCCAGAGGTGCCGGCCCTCCTCGACGTT
>Ga0209415_10014011_pt1 | contig 13129 bp, 9 predicted proteins | sample PeaSoiSIISIP2007_FD_187696 | JGI IMG/M metagenome (GOLD analysis project Ga0209415, IMG submission 187696) | Peat soil microbial communities from Weissenstadt, Germany - SII-SIP-2007 (SPAdes) (version 2) | ecosystem: Environmental > Terrestrial > Soil > Wetlands > Peat | place: Germany... | reverse complement strand
AAGCCACCGAGACGCGATGGACGCGACAAGTCCCGGAGACGCGATAGGCGCGGCCGGCTGAATTTTCGACCCTGTCAAGTTCGCCGGATCCCACGCCGACAGACGACAAAAACCGATCGTCTGTCCTACGACACCAGCACCACGTCCAGCGTTCTGGGACCGTGGACGCCTTTGACGCGGGTCATCTCTATGTCGGACGTGGCGGAGGGTCCGGAGATGGTGGTGAGCGGCGCTCTGCGAAACTCTTCCATGCGGCGGATGGCCTCCGGCAAGGTCTCCACCACCTGTTCGGCTCTGACCACGCAGAGATGATAATCGGGGACCAGCGTAACGGCGCGCCGGGCCTGGCCAGGGCCATGGCGCAGAATGATGGTGCCGGTGAACGCAACCGCCGCCTCGCAGCCAGTGAGCACGCCATTGCTTTCGTCGAGCGCGGCGTAGCTGAGACCGTGGTCCTCTGCGAACTCGAAGCCCTCTGGCAGCCAGCTCGCAGGCACGCCGTGCGGAATCACCATGACAGTGCGGCCGCGCGTGGTGAGCGCTTGCGCCACGGCACCGGCTATCTGCGTCGCGGAGCAGCGGTAGACACTGGCGCCGTAATCGTGGAGGCGGGCGGCAAACAGCTCCAGCCGCGCCTCGGGCGACATGCTGCCTTCACGCCGGTACCCGCGCGGAATGGCGGCATACTCGGCGGCGCGATCGGCAGCGGCGTCACTCGCCTGACGGATTCGCTCCAGAATCTCCTGCTTGGCGGCGCTCATTGCGTGTCCTTGCGCTGCCGCCCGGCCCACCATTGGCGGAACGATTCAGCCGGAACCTCGGGCAGGTCGCGGAAGCGGGTCCAGCCGGCCAGCATGCCGGGCAGGCGCTCGATCACGCCGTCCTTGACGAACGGCTTCTGCGCGATGCGCACCAGTTTCTGCGCCGTTTCCAATCGCCCACCGCCGGAAAACGCCCGCGCCGCCGCTTTCATCCCCAGCCACTCGGCCAGCGGCGCGCCGCGGGATCTCACAACCTTGTTACGCAGATGCAGCAGGATCTCCGGAATATCGATCTTGACCGGACACACTTCGTAGCAAGCGCCGCAAAGCGTCGACGCGTAGGGCAGCGAGCGCGAATGCCGCATCGCCTGCAATTGCGGCGTCAGGATGGCGCCGATCGGCCCTGCATAGACGGAGCCGTAGGCGTGTCCCCCCGTCTGGCGGTAGACGGGACAGATATTAAGACAGGCGCCGCAGCGGATGCAGGCCAGCGTGGAGCGCGATTCCGCATCGGCCAGCACGCTGGTGCGGCCGTTATCGAGCAGCACCACATGAAACTCCTCCGGACCGTCGCCGGGCGTCACCCCGGTCCAGATGGAGTTGTACGGGTTCATGCGCTCGCCCGTGGCCGAGCGCGCCAGCAACTGCAGAAACACTTCCAGATCGCCAAACGTTGGAACGATCTTCTCGATGCCCACCAGGCTGATCAGAACCTTGGGCAAGGTGACGCACATGCGCCCGTTGCCTTCCGATTCCACCACGCACAGCGAGCCCGATTCGGCGATGGCGAAGTTCGCCCCGCTGAAACCCACCCGCACGCGCAGGAATCTCTCGCGCAGATAGCGGCGCGCCGCGGCGGCCAGATCCTCGGCGCGTTCGCCCAGATCCTGGAGCTGCATTTTCTCCATGAACAGGCGGCGGATTTCAGCCCGGTTACGGTGCAGCGCCGGCACCACGATGTGCGAAGGCTTATCGGCGCCGAGTTGGATGATCAGATCGGCCAGGTCGGTTTCGACCGGCGTGATGCCGGCTGCTTCGAGCGCGGGATTAAGGCGCGTCTCATCCGAGGTCATGGTCTTCACCTTGATGACCTCGGTTTCGCCGTGCGAACGGATGATGTCGATGACCGTGCGGTTGGCCTCATCCGCATCGCGCGCCCAGTGCACCTTCCCGCCGGCGGCGGTGCACGCGGCTTCGAACTGCTCCAGATACGCCTCCAGGTGGCGCAGGACGTGGTCCTTAATGGCGCGCGCGGAATCGCGCAGTTGCTGCCAGTCCGGCGTTTCAGCCACCACGCTGGCGCGCCGGGCGCGGATCATGTCGGTGGCGTGGCGCACGTTGTGGCGGAGCTGCGTGTTGCCCAGCAGTTCGCGGGACGCCTTGGCAAACGAGGGCGCTTCGGCCGCCTGCCCTACCTTGACGTTCATGCCGGTTCTCCCGCGGTGGATGCCAGGATCTCCGCCAGGTGCAGACAGCGGACGCCGGCCCGCTGCCGGCTGAGCGCTCCGCCGATGTGCATCAGGCAGGAGTTGTCGACGGCCGTGCAAACCTCCGCCTGCGTATCCAGGATGGCGCGGGTTTTGTCGCTGAGCATGGCGGCCGAGACATCGGCGTTCTTAATGGCGAACGTGCCGCCAAAACCGCAGCACTGGTCCGCTTGCGGCAGTTCGATGTAAGTGAGACCCCGCACCGCGCGAAGCAGCTGCACGGGACGCTCGCCGATCTTTGTGCCACGCAGCGAATGACAGGTGGTATGCAGGGTGACGGTGTGCGGAAAGGTCGCGCCGGTATCCACGGTCCGGAACTTATTCACCAGCAGTTCGCAGAACTCATACACCCGCGGCAGCAGCGCGTCCACGTCACGGCTCACGGAGGCGTCGGGGCTGGCGGCCGCCATCTTCGGAAAATGCTCCCGCATCATCGCCACGCACGAAGCCGAGGGCACGCAGATCGTCTCGGCGTCGCGAAACACCTGGAGGAAGTGCAGCATCATGCGCCGGGCGTCGTCCTGATAGCCGGTGTTGTAATGCATCTGGCCGCAACACGTCTGTGCCGGGCGGAAGTCCACGCTGTGGCCGAGCCGTTCCAGCACCGCCACCACGGCCTTTCCCGTGGCCGGAAATAGCGTGTCGTTATAACACGTGATAAATAGAGAGACGTTCACAGCGCGCCTGGAAGCTGGTTTCGGAGCCATCCTAGCACGCCGCGAAAGTGATAAAGTGGCGATTAGCAGTGCACAAGGGAGGGTACGATGGCGCACTCTACCAGACGCGATTTCTTGAAGACTGCCGCTGGCGCGGGCCTGGCGGCCGGCTTGGGCGGCAGGGTGCTGGCCGATACGGGCAAGCGCACGGCCACGGACTGGGTAACGCTCGGGCGCTCGGGCGTCAAGGTGACCCGGCTGGCATTCGGCACCGGCAGCCGCAGCGGTGCTGTGCAGCGTGAGCTGGGGCAGGACGGGTTCACGCGCCTGGTGCGCTATACCTATGACCGCGGCATCCGCTTTTTCGAAACCGCCGAAAGCTATCACGGCATGCCCGAAATGCTGGCCACGGCGTTGAAGGGTCTGCCGCGCGAAAGCTATCGCTTGATGACCAAATACAGCACGCCGCCTTACGGGCCGCCGCCGGCGGAAAAGATCGACATGGATCGCCGGGCGCTGAATTCGGAGTATATCGATATTCTCCTGCTGCATTGCCTGCGCCCGCCCACCTGGCAACAGGATTACAGGGCGCTGCAGGACGGCATGTCCGAGGCCAAGGACAAGAAGATCATCCTGTCGCACGGCGCCTCGGTGCACGGCCTGCCGGCGCTGCGAACTTTCCCCGGCAACCAGTGGCTGGATATCGCCATGATCCGCATGAACCACACCGGCGTCCACATGGACACCGAACAAATGCGCGACACCAACGATATCGGCAACGTGGACGAAGTGGTGAAGCACACCAAAGCCGTTCACCAGCAGGGCATGGGCGTGATCAGCATGAAGCTGGTGGGCGAAGGCAGCTACACCGACTTTGCCGACCGCGACCGCTCGATGAAGTTCGCCATGAACCTCGGCTGCGTCGATTGCGTCACCCTCGGCTTCAAAAACACCGCCGAAATCGACGAAGCCATCGACCGTATGGCCCGCGTGATGGCGTAGGGCACGCTTTAGCTTGCCACCGCCCGCTTGCGGGCGCATTGTTTTTCGCAGTCTTGCGCCGGCAGGAAGAAAAGCCGAGACGACTCTCGGCTCAGCAGACTTGACAGTCCGCGCCACGCTACGGAGCCGGGACCGTAGGGAGCGGTCGGTGCTGAGCGAATTCCTTATCGCGCCACGATCCGCACCGGCCCCAGAATTCCCGCCGGCAGCGGCTCGATGGTCTTCATATCCTGATCCTGAAACCGATCGCCGTACTTGGCGATCAGCGCACGATAATCCGGCGGCGGTTGCGCCGCGAGCGCGTTGATGGCCAGGTTGGCCACCACAATGCGCAGCGTATTCTCGCCGGCATGAAGCAGCCCGGTAACCTCGACTTCATACGGCGGATGCCACACCGACCCGGCGCGCCGGCCGTTGACATAAACAACCGCCGCCTCACGCACCGGACTCTCCAGCATCGCGCGCATGCCATTGCCGGCGCGGCGTTCTGCCGCAGTGACCGGCGTGCCCTCGCCAAATTCGAGATACAGTCGGCATTGCCCCTTTAGCATCGCGGCATCAGCGGAGAACGTCTTCTCATAAGCTACAGTGCCCGAGAAATTCTTCATGCCGGGAACCACAGTCCAGGAAGTTGGCTGGTCCATGGTCACCGGTTGCGCAGCGCCCGCGAAGGTCACTTTCCAACCGGCGCTCAGATCCAGCGGCACGGGAAGTGAGCGGGTTGGTATGGCTGCGGCAGGCCGAACAACCGACACCGGCGAGGAAGAGAGAATGAAGACACGTGACTCGTAGGGCGCCATATCCAGATCGATTCCTCTCGAATCTCTCTCCCCGGTGAAAGGATCCCACGATTCGGCGCTCCCCACGCGAAAGCCCACCGGCCTATGCACGCGATGGTTGGCGGTGTTGACGACAAAATAAGCGTCCACGAAGGGCAGCAACTTGCGATGCACAAACCCGATCTCGGGCGGTGCCACCACATCTGGCCGCAGCACCCGGAGCAGCGCCTCGCCCAGCTTCGCATCGTCTTTCACTAGATGCCCACGCGCGGCGGGACCTTCGAACAAAGACCGCGCCAGCTCGCGGATCTGCGGTGTGTCCGCCTTAGCCTCCCGGAATCCCGGCGCCAGCGAAGGAACGCGGCCGGTGGCGATGACGCTGCCGCCCTTGCGCGCATACTCACCGATCCTCGCCAGCGTCGCCAGCGGCATTCGCTCCACGTTCGGCAGCACCAGCACCGGATACTTGATCCCCACCGCTGCAATCGCGTCATCGTCAATGAAATCGAAGTTGTAGCCGCCGTCCAGAATTTGTGGAATCACGTTAGGGCCGAGCAGCCGGTCCATCGATTGGTTCACCGAATCGTGCCCCAGCGTGAACCCTGCATAAGCGTCGGCGGTGGGAAGGTACAGCGCCACGTCGTTCGAAGGCTCTCCCTGCCGCAGCAGCCAGCTCACGCGCTGCAGGTACGCGGTGATGTCAGGCATCACAATCCACCACGGATTGTGTTGATTGAAGACCGCCGCGGCGTAGAAGTGCCAGCCGGGCTCTCCCACTTGCGGCGGAGAATAGGGCCAGCCGTGGCCCACCAGCTGGTTGATGCCCTGCAGAAAGTGCAGGTCGGCTTCGGCCTTCATATCGAGCGGAGTGGCGCGGAAGACGGGCGAGTGCAGCCATGTCCATGTCTCCGACGAAGTCACCGGCCGCCCGTACAGATGGCTGGCCGAAGACGCCCAGCGCGTGGCCGTGAACTGCCTCCACGCCGAACCCTCGCCTTCCGGCAGATCCACCAGCGCGTTGCTCGAAAGGTTCACCGGCGGAATCCCGTAGCTCTGCGAGCGGAAGCGCGTGCCGTGCGCCGCGGCCCACTGCCGCAGCGGCGCCAGATAATGTTCGTTGGCGAGTTCGGTCAGCGTCTTGCCCCAATCGTGCCGGATGCTCGCCGTGATCTCGCCCATGTCGCCGGCCAGCGCGGGAAGGTAGGGCGTGAGGTCGTAGCCGCGGCGCTTTTGAAATTCCGTCAGGAAATCGCCGGTCCAATCCGAGCCGTACACTTCCAGGCTGTCGCTGAAAACCGCGTAAGGTGGATGTGCGCCAAACGCCTGCATCAAGCGGTCGCCCACAAATCGCAAATGGTTTTCAATGGCTGCCGCGCTGTAGTGATCGAGAACCAGCCCCTCCGCGCCCACCGCAGCGCGCTTCACCGCCTGCCGCGTGCGGCTCGAAATGAAGACCAGCAAAGTGCCGCCCGGTGCAGCTTCCGGCGAAACGTGCAGTCCGGCATCGTCGATCCTGGTGATGCGCTCGAACCCGCCTTCGCGCGCCAGAAAGGCCGCGAGGAACTGCTCGCCCTCGCCCATTTTGGGCATCGCCACGGCTCCCTCATTGGCGGCCACGGCCAGGCGTTCCACCCGCAGTTTGCCGGAAGCGAGATCGACCGGCGTGTGCGGTCCGCCATAGGGCCAGCCGCTGCCGAGCGTGATATCCATCCGCATCCCCAGCTCGCGGGCCTTGTCGTTGGCGAAGCGCACCGCGTCGAGAAAGCCGTCCGACAGATATGGCAGGTTCGTCAGGCCGCGCGACGGGTCGTCCACCGTCAGCGGATACACGGGCTGGATCTCCACGCCGCCGATGCCGCCGTCCCTCATGGCGCGCATCTCGCGTTCCAACTCCGGCTTTTCCACCGCCGCGCCGAACCACCACCAGCGCATCATGATCCGGCTGCTATCCGGAGGATGCGCAAAGCCAGCCCGCAGCTCAGCCACCGCGTCGCGCGGCGCCGGCTGGGAACATAGCAAGGCAACGCCCGCCATCGCAATCGATGAAAGCACGCCCCATCGCATCCCTACCATGCTATTCCAGCGCACCAGCCCCGGCGCACAGCACAGAATGGTCTTAGATTCCATTGTTCCGCTTCGAGTCCAAGCCGTGGCGCACGCACTCGTGCGTGCCGCGTCGAGACTCTTCTCGACGCTTGGCCGCCGTGCGCCGCAACGTGTCGGCATGAGTGCCGACACGGCACGCACGAGTGCGTGCGCCACGTCGGCGGATCGTCCTGCAAGCGCCGACAGCGGGCCCGGCCCGCCCTTTCGCTTTCCCGGCGCACGTGGCATGATTGGGAACGAAGGCCATACAAAACGTGACCACCAATCGACAAAGCGAGCTCATCCACGCCGCGCTCGACCGGTTTCAGATCGAGCTGCCCAGTTGGGGATTTGCCAACACCGGCACCCGTTTCGGCAAGTTCCTGCAACCGGCCGCCGCCAGCACGACGCCCGAAAAGTTCAGCGACGCGGCCCAGGTTCATCGCTGGACGGGAGTCTGCCCGTCGGTGGCGCTGCATGTACTCTGGGATCTCCCGAACGGCATTGGCGACGTCGATGAGGTGCGCTCGCTGGCAGCCGCTCACGGCCTGCGCGCCGGAGCTATCAACCCCAACGTGTTTCAGGACCAGATCTACAAACACGGATCGCTTGGCAACCCGGACGCCGCGACTCGTCAGGCCGCTCTCGATCACTTGCTGGCCAGTGTCGAAATCGCCGCGCGCCTGGGGAGCCGCGATGTTTCGCTCTGGTTCGCCGACGGGTCCAACTATCCCGGCACGCAGAACATGCGCCGGCGCAAGCACTGGTTCGAAGAGGGCCTGCGGGCCACCCACGCCCGCCTCACGCCCAGCCAGCGCATGCTGGTCGAGTACAAACCCTTTGAGCCCGCCTTCTATCACACCGATATCGGCGACTGGGGGATGGCGCTCGAATTCACCCGTTCCGCCGGCCCGCAGGCCAGGGTGCTGGTGGACACCGGCCACCACTACCAGGCACAGAACATCGAGCAAATCGTGGCATGGCTGCTGGATCTCGGCATGCTCGGCGGCTTCCACTTCAACGACCGCCGCTACGCGGATGACGACCTCACCATGGGCTCCATCGATCCCTATCAGGTCTTCCGCATTTTCCACGAGATCCTGTTCTTTGAATGGGAAACCGGAGCGCGCGCCGATATCGCTTACATGATCGACCAGAGCCACAATTTGAAAGGCAAGATCGAGGCTATGATCCAGACCGTCCAGACGGCGATGGAACTTTACGCCAAAGCCGCTCTGGTGGACCACGAAAAGCTCGCGCTTCGCCAGGAGAATTGCGCGCTGGTGGATGCCGAAAGCTGCCTGAAAGACGCCTTCTCCACCGACGTGCGGCCCGCCATCCGCGAATGGGCGAAGGTGAGGGGTCTGCCCGCCGATCCCATGGACGCCTTCCGCCAGAGCGGCTACCTGGAACGCGTGACGGTGGAACGCCGCCAGCGAAACATGGCCGCCGCGTCGAGTTACGCCTAGGGTCTGCCAACCGCTCCCTTGTGGTCGCGGCTCTCCAGTCGGAGCCGCGACCAAAGGGAGCGGTTGGTACAGTTCACCGAAGCGGTCCCCTATATGCCACGCTACGCATTCCAACTTCGCATCAAGCCGGACGCCATCGAAGAGTATGAGCGCGAGCACCAGCGCGTCTGGCCGGAACTGCTGGCCAAACTCAAGCAGGTCGGCATCTCCGATTACTCCATCTTCCGGCGCGGTCAGGAGCTGGTGCTCAGCCTGCGCGTCGACGATTTCGACAAGGCCTGGGACGAGCTCGACCGCGACCCCGCCAACCAGCGCTGGCAGCAGTTCATGAGCCGCCTGTTCGAGCCCGTGCCCGGCCTGCAGCCCGGCGAACGCTTCGCCATGATGAAAGAAGTTTTCCGCCTGGAGTAAGGCGAAACACGGCGGCATACGTAGCCAGCCGCGTGCGGGCCTCATCTTACCGCTGACGAAAGTTTGCTTCGTCTTCCTGAACCGCCAGCGCCGAGGTGTGGTTCAGATCCAGTCCCGTATCCACCAGTTCTCCCCGCACCGTGTGCGGCCGGAACGGCGCCAACGTCCCGGAAGGCCCTTTCGCCAGCAGCAGCCGAAGCGCATCCTCGACCAGCATGCTGAAGGTGATGCCGCGCTCTGCGGCCGATTGCTTGGCGTTCTCCAGCAACGGATCCGGCAGCGATACGCTTGTCCTCATGGTTCCAGAATACCGCGCGTCTTGAACGAACTGCATTAACTCGCCGATGTGCCTGCAGCGCGCCGCCTTCGGGACCGTTTCGATATACTGAAGGCATATCGCCCGGTTGCAATGGAGCGAATCATGAGTGACTTGGACCGGCTTCATGAGATCATCGACACCCTGCCGCCGCCACAGGTCCACGCTCTCTTGACTCTTTTGGAAACCGCGCAGCCCATTAGCGATGAGCAGTTGGCTCGGCGGCTGGCAGAAGCTCCAGAAGAGGAAGTCGATGCAGAGACCGCTGCCCGCATCCTGGCCGCCGAAGCCGAGCCGGGAGAAAGCATCTCTCACGGCGAACTAAAGCAGCGGCTAGGTTTGTGAAGCGGATCCTTGTCTATAGGCCTGCCGCTCAGCGTGAACTCGCTCATATGGACCGGTCCGAGGCGGGACGTATCGTTCGCGCTTTGGAATCGTTAGCAGTTACTGGTCTTGGCGACGTGAAGGCGCTGAAGGGTGCGCTGAAAGGCCGCTATCGCTTGCGCGTTGGCAAGTGGCGTGTCTTTTTGACTTTCGATCAGCCTGGCAGCATTACCGTTGTCGACGTCGATAATCGCGGTCAGGCTTACTGACTCGGCCACTCCGGCAAACAGGCCCCCACTCGCGCCGCGCGGAACGCACTACACTGGTCTAGTCACCCATGCGCATCCTTGCCCTTGCATTCCTCGCCTCCTCCGCTTGTCTTGTGGCCGCCGACGCCCCCAAGCTGCGCCTCAGCGCGGATATTCGTCCCACGCGTTACGCCGCCGATCTGACGGCCGTGCCCGCCACCGCCACCTTTTCGGGCGTCGTCGATATCGACGTCACGCTGGCCAGGCCGGCGTCGCTGGTGTGGCTCAACGCCAACGACCTCACCATCCAGCAAGCCGCGGTCAATTCCCGCCCTGCCGCGGTCGAATCGGCCGGCGGCGATTTTGTCGCTCTCCGCCTGCCTGCTGCGCTTCCCGCAGGGCCGGCGAAAATTCACATCGTCTACCAGGGCAAGATCAGCGCTAACAGCAGCGCCGGCATTTTTCAGGGCGAAGACGACGGCACGCCGTACCTGTTCACCCAGTTCGAAGCGCTCGACGCGCGCCGCACGTTCCCCTGCTTCGACCAGCCCGACTTCAAGACGCCCTGGCAACTCACGCTTCACATTCGCAAGACGGATAAAGCCGTCTCCAACACGCCGCAGGTTTCCGAAACCGATGAGCCGAACGGCATGAAACGCGTGGTCTTCGCCGAAACCAAACCGCTGCCCAGCTACCTGGTCGCCTTCGCCATCGGCCCCTTCGACGTGGTCGACGCTGGAAAGACCGGGCGCAATCATGTGCCCGTGCGCATCATCACGCCGCGCGGCAAGGCCTCCCAGGCTGAATACGCCGCTCAAGTAACTGCCACCATCGTGCAGCGCCTGGAAGACTACTTCGGCGTTCCTTATCCTTATGAGAAGCTCGACGAAGTCGCCGTCCCCTTGACGTTTAGCTTCGGCGCCATGGAGAACGCCGGCATGGTCACCTATGGGCAGACCATACTGCTCGCCGACCCGGCCACGGACAGCATCAATCGCCAGCGCGGGTACGCCTCCGTGGCCGCCCATGAGCTGGCCCATCAATGGTTCGGAGACCTGGTGACCACCGCCTGGTGGGACGACATCTGGCTCAACGAAGCCTTCGCCACCTGGACGTCGTCCAAGATCCTCGCCGAGTGGCAGCCGGATTGGAACAGCCGGCTGTCCGACCTGCAGTCCAAGTTCGGCGCCATGGGCTCGGACAGCCTGGTCACCGCGCGCCAGATCCGCCAGCCCATCGAAGCCAAGGACGACATCGCGAACGCCTTCGACGGCATCACCTACGAAAAAGGCGCTGCCGTCATCCGCATGTTCGAAGTGTGGACCGGCGAACGGCAATTCCGCGCCGGCGTGACCGCATACCTCAAGCGTTACGCCTTCCGCAACGCCACCGCCAACGATTTCCTCGACTCCATCGCCACCGCGAGCAAACCGCAGTTGGCCCGCGCCTTCAAGACTTTCCTCGAACAGCCGGGCATCCCCGAGGTCTCGGTCGAGCTGAAGTGCACCGGCCAACCACGCGTGGCGCTCAGCCAGAAACGCTACTTTCCGCTCGGCTCCACGGGCTCGCAGGGCACCCAATGGCAAGTGCCCGTCTGCGTGCGTTACCAGGCCGGTGACAGCCCCGCTACAGAGTGCTTCCTGCTCGATAAACCCAGCGCCGAATTCCCGCTCAAGAGCGCGTCCTCCTGCCCGGCCGGGATCTCCGCCAACGCCAGCGGCACCGGTTACTACATCACCTCCTATCAGGGAGGACTGCTGGAGAAGGAGCTCGGAGACGGTAGCGAATGGCTCAACGCCGCCGAGCGCGTCACGCTGTTGCACGATCTGAAAACGCTGGCCGATTCCGGCGATGCGAAAGAGAGCGCCGCGCTCGCCGCCGCGCGCACGTTCGCCAATTCGAAGGAGCGCCAGCTCGCCGCTCAAGCCCGCGAAATCGTGGGCGGGGCTCGTGACCTGGTGCCTCCCGCGCTTCGTCCTAACTATGCAGCCTTCATTCGCAAGACATTCGGCGCGCGCGCCGCGGAGCTCGGCTGGTCGGCCAAACCGGATGACGACGCCGACACCCGTCTGCTGCGCGCCAGCCTGGTTCCTTTCGTGGCGCGAGAGGGCCGCGATACCGCGCTCCAGGCCGAAGCTCGCCGCCTGGCCAACGGCTGGCTCGAAAACCGCACAGGCGTCGACCCCGACATGCTGCGCGCGGTGCTTTTGACTGCCGCTTTTTCCGGCGGCCAGGACTTGTTCGACCGCCTGCTCGCGGAGCTGAAGAAGACCCAGGACCGGCGCGAACGCGGTGTCATCGTCGCAGCCCTGAGCAGCTTCCGCGATCCCAAAATCGTTCAACAGGCAATCGAACTCCTGTTCGCTCCCCAGTTCGATGTGCGCGAAACAGCCGGCCTGATGTTTAGCGGCCTGGGCGATCCTCAGACCCAGACGCTGCCCTTCAAGTTCGTCAAGGCTCACTATGACGAGGTGCTGAAACGCCTGCCGCGGGAAGGCGACTTCGACGCTGCCGCGGCGCTGCCGTTTGTCGGCGAACCCTTTTGCGATGAGCCTTCCCGCCTTGCGTTCGTCGAGTTTTTCCAGGATCGTGTCAGTCACTTCCTCGGCGGGCCGCGCAATTACGCCCAAGTGCTGGAAGGCATCCGCCTGTGCGAAGCCCAGCGCGCCGCGCAATCGGAAGACGTGGCGAAGTTTTTTGCGCAGCAGCAGTAAGTTCACTTGCAGCGCTAACTAGGAAAAGGACCCTTCGTGACTCTCCTCGAACAGCCACTCCGCCTGTTTGGCGCTCTGCTGGCATCGGGCGCGCTGGCTTTCGCCCAGGCGCCATCCACCCAGCGCGTCATCGCCGCGGACCTGAACCACATTCGCGGCCCACACAGCAAGGTCTTCCGCCGATGCATTGGTGCCGGCCGCGCCAATGAGGGCCTGCGGGCCGATTGGCAGCAGCAGCTCGCCCTCGTCCAGCGCGACATCGGGTTCGACTATATCCGCATGCACGGGCTGCTCCACGATGATATGGGCGTCTACCAGGAAGACACGAAGGGTAACCCGATTTACAACTTTCAGTACATCGATCGACTGTACGACGCCCTGCTGCGCTTGCACATCAAGCCGTTCGTCGAACTGGGTTTCATGCCCTCCGCCCTGGCCAGCGGAAAGGACACCGTCTTCTGGTGGAAAGGTAACATCACCCCGCCGAAATCCTACGATAAATGGGCCGGTCTGATTAACGCTCTGGTCCGGCATTGGGAGCAGAGGTACGGCTCGGATGAGGTCAAGACCTGGTACTTCGAGGTTTGGAACGAGCCCGATATCAAGCCGTTTTATACGTCTACTCTCGAAGAGTATTTGAAGCTCTATCAGGTTACCGTCGAGGCGATCAAGAAGGTTAACCAAGGCTACCGCGTGGGCGGCCCGGCGTCCGCCATTCCCTACCGCTTCGAAGAAGCGCTGGTCCAGTACTGCGCCCGGGAGAAAGTGCCGATCGACTTCGTTTCCACCCACGCCTACGGCGTAAAGGAAGGCTATTTCGACGACACCGGAAACCGCGGCACCATCCTCGATCCGGACCCCGCCGACTGCGGGAAGG
>Ga0209415_10014010_pt1 | contig 13129 bp, 19 predicted proteins | sample PeaSoiSIISIP2007_FD_187696 | JGI IMG/M metagenome (GOLD analysis project Ga0209415, IMG submission 187696) | Peat soil microbial communities from Weissenstadt, Germany - SII-SIP-2007 (SPAdes) (version 2) | ecosystem: Environmental > Terrestrial > Soil > Wetlands > Peat | place: Germany... | reverse complement strand
CGACCGGCTCCGAAGCTTCATTCTGGATTGGGATGGGCGGGACCGGTCCTGGATTCCTTGGAGACACTCCCACATTTCCATTTTGGCAGGCGGGAGTTGATGTGATCCTGCCAAACACGGTTCAACTCTGGTACGAGGGTTTTCAAAGCTCAAGTGATTTCGAGAAACAACAGCATGTAACCTCCAGCGTCACTTTTGGGAGGGTAGTGGAACTTCAACTTGAGTTCACCTCCGGGGGGCTGGGTTATGTCTGCTTTACAATTGTCGACTGGCAGGACTGTCTGTATGACTCCCTGCTGAGCGGAGATTACAACGCGAACACAGCGGAGTGGGTAGTGGAAGCCCCCCTGAATGCCCAAAACGAAGAAACCATACTACCCGACTTTGGCCCTGTGAATTTTACTAAGATGGTACTCGCCCCAAATGCGGGGCAGATTAGTCAGCAGGCACTGGAGACATGCTATGGAGGGGCCTCCTGTGAAGATTCCGGCCAGACAGTTACTCCGCCCCCATTTTACACGGGAGACTTCTCGCGAGGATTCAACGTCGCCTATTCAGGTTCGACCTGACAGTCTTTTACCGAGTCATAGCTTCATAGAGTCGCGCTAGGTTCGCGATGACCGAGCATAGCCGGCTCGACAATGGATCTCCGCCAAGGACCGATGCCTGGCCACCTAGGTCGGCGCGAGTTACAGCACTGATTGCCGCCATGATATTCTCGCTCTCACTGCTCCTGTATGGAGCGTACCTAACCTCTTCTTCTGACTGCGGTCAAGTGATTGGAGACGCAGCCCACACCACTTGTTCGCTTAGCTACCCTGCAATCCTTGGGTTTCTATTCTTGATCCCTTGCGCCTACTTCGCGGTCCGCCTTTCTCTGAAGCAAGCGACTTCGGGGGAATTGTAAACAGACTTCGTTCGGCCCCCGGGACCTAGACCGGGCGGTCCGTCCCCTCGCCCTTCAGAACTCCCCTCTTTGAAAAGGGTCCAACATTCGAGGGCAGGCCTCGGGCTCTAGCAACGGACCCTTTTCAGGAAGGGGAGTGTCCGAACGCGGTTAGATTCCATGCCGCGGAGGCGGCCAAGCGACATTCCCGCAAGGGAGGGAAACGACGAAGAGTTCGATTCCAAAACAGCCTACCTGCGTCGGAGGGCACGTGAGTGGTTGCACCCTCCCGAACGGCAGGCGCAATTGAGGACCAACCTCGATGAGCGGCGGACCAGCGCTCAGGGCCACCGGGACACACAAGCCATAGGATTCCCGCCGGCCCGCGTCAAGCCAGCCGGGTACCGCAGCTTCCACAGAACTTCACTCCAGGCTCCGGCTCTTTCCCGCAGTTGGGGCACGAGCGCGTTTGGGGAAGGGGTTGGCCGCAATTCCGGCAGAACTTGCCCTCAGGAGGGTTCGGAGCGCGGCACGAAGGGCACGCCCGTGCGCCGGGATCGGCACGGCTCGACCCCGCCGCCGGGACCGGCGGTGCTGCAGCACCTGGTCCTCTAGCGCCGAGCCCCCGGGCGGCTTGCGCTCGTTCCATGGCCTGAGCCATCTGCGCCGAGACCTTCGCTTGCATTTCCGGCGGCATGCTTGCGAGCGCGCGGCGCTGCATCTCCCGAACGGCAGTCAACTGGTCCGCCACCGACACTTGGGCCGGTGGCTCGAGCGAGAGGGCCGACACGCGGAGGCCGGCCTGGGCCGCGCCGGAGCGAATCGCCGTTTCGAGAAGGGTGCCCGATCCCGACAGCTCCCCCAGCTCGTGGGACGAGAGGGTCTGGTCTAAAACCGCTGCGAGGATCATGCCGACCTTGGTTTCTCCCTCAGTGAGCGAGAATCCGCGAGGCCGCGAACCCACCTTGGCAAGGAAATCGGGCAGCGAGCTAATCGAGACCGTCACGCTTCCACGAACGGAGACGTTCTCCCCGGATCGGACGCGCCCCGAGCGGCTCAGCGACGTTCGGATCTCCTGGGTCGATGCGAAGACTGGTGTGGCGCGGATAACGGATTTCGTGAATCCGGCCGCCAAAGGTCGGGATTCGGCGGCAGCACGTGGCGTGTTTTCACGTGACAGGAGCCGCTCGCCGGGCCCAAAACTATCCAGAGGCCGCCCATCCGAAGCGACGAGTACGGCCGTCTGGTCGGCACCGACCATCATCCGCGTCCCCGAGGCGACGGCGGTCATCGGGAGCGCGGCCAAGAGGGCGGAAGCGTCCTTCCCTCGCCAGGCGACGACCGGCATCAGCGCTGCGAGCACTTCGCCAAGGTCCCGAAACGTCCCGTCCGGAAGGTTTCCGGAGAGCCAGCCCAAGTCGGACATCTCGGTCTCCGCCTCCTGAAACTGTTCACGGGCCGCCTCTACGATCTGCCCCTTCGACGCAGGGAACTTGGAGAAGCCAGGGTTCTCGTCATCGCCGACCCCGAAAAACGACCGTACGGACGCAGGACCGGCGAATCCAAGCCCCCGATACCAGGGTGCGCACTCGCACCCGCACCCCGGACACTTGTTCGGCCCGGTGAGCGAGCAGTAGCACGCGGAGCCCGGGGTCTTGCCCGCTCCGTGATCACACGGTGGGTCAGAGAAGCAATACTGGCACACGGTCGACCTGGTCAGCCGAGCTTCGCGCCGCACTCCCCGCAGAAGCTGACCGTCGTGGGGTTCTGGTGCTGGCATTTCGGACAGACCCTAAATCCGAGCGGAGCCCCGCAGTTGTTGCAAAATTTTCCCGCGCCCGAGGGCTTACCGCAGGCCGGACAGATCGTCGCCCGGTCGGTCGTGTCGCCATCAAACTGGGGCTGGGCCTTGACCGCGGTCTGCATCTGCTCGACCCGGACCTGAGCCTTAGTGGCCTGCATCTCAGCGGCGAGCGACGGCGCGTCGGTGGTGCACAAACCCGCTTCGTTGTTCCAGTCATCGGAACAGACGTAGAGTTTACACTTCGGGCACATCTTGAAATGGACCTTCGCCTCGTTGACCGCTTGGACAAAGGCATTGTCGTGCTCTCTGTGCCAATCCGCGGACATACCGCGGAATTGACTGGTCGCTCCGGCGGCCTGACTGGCCCCACCGAGCCCGCTCGAGACGTTGCCGCCGACGCTGCCGGCCGCGCTACCAATGGCGGAAAGGCCCGAGCTGAGGAACCCAAACCGCCGGGAGGAGGCCGCACTCTTGGAAGCGATGAAACCAGAGTCGTATCCGGCCCCGCAGATATCGCAATGGAACTTCCACTGGAATCCTTTGTCACCGCTCAGGTCGTCGACGTTCTTCGGATGGTCGAGCAGCGCCGTCGGAATCGCCCCCCGCGAGGATGGGCAGCCGACTGTTAAATCCAGAGCAGGCGGGTCCCCGTTAGCGTCGTTGGGCCTTCCAGAAATCCTTGAGCTTCGCTCCGCAGCGGTCGCACTTCTTTGCGTCGAGGCCGACCACCGCCGCGCACGTCGGGCAACGGTAGCGGACAACCGCGTGGCATTTCTCGCAGACGTCGGTGTCGGGGCCGACGGGATTCGCGCACTTCGGGCATGGGATCGTGAGGGGCCTCTTGCAGGCGTTGCAGACCGACCAGGCGAGGTCGATGGGGGCGACGCAGTACGGACAGACTGGCTGGAGGGGATGGGCCCGAGTGCAGAATGGACAAACGGCTGAGTCCTCGTCGACTAGTTGGCCACAGAAACGACACGCTCTCTTGTACCCGGGCATCCCAACGGTCCCTGAACGTGGTACTAGATGCTCCTACTTAGAGCGTTTCCGCTTCGGGTCTGGCAGGACACTCAAACCGGTCGACGCCGGGATGGACCAACCCGAACCGCCGCGTCGTTTCTGCGGGATGGGTCCCATCCCGCGCTGGGAGCACCTACCCCGGCAGGCCGATACCGACCCCTTTCAGGAAGGGATGTGGCCGAACGCGGTTAGATTCCTCGCCACGGAGGTGGCCAGGGGACCTTCCCACGGGGATGGCATTGACGAAAAGTGCGATCCCTGTGCAGCCTGCGGAGGTCGGAGAAGTTGGCTGTGATTGCGCTGTCGGTTCCAGCCACATGCAAGATCAACCAAACCGACTCATTCCGCGGAGTACACACGGCATCAAGCCGAATGGATGGCAGTTCTTGATCGTTAACAGGGTCAGGGCTTAGTTTCGGGTGGAGCGAAACTGAGTAAACTTCCGTTTCGAAGCGGCAGGGAGTAGCCGGGGAGAGCGACGCTCTCGGCGGCTTTGAATGCGATCGACTCATCGGCCGGTTTCTCAAGCCCAACCACGGGCCGTTCCAACTTCCGTCTCTCAATGGCTTGGCGGTCAGTCCATGGATCGAACTCTTCCCTGAGGTACCGAATCTTCGATCTCTGAGTGAATGTTCCCATATCGATCACTCTGCTGGCGAAGAGATGGAGCGACGGCGAGAGGTTAAGGCCGTCCTTGGTTGGAATTGAGGAACTCCATCAGAGCGACCGATCGCCTGTTGGAACCGGTCCCGCCCGCGGACCTCCAGTTGCAATGAACCGTCCACACAGCAGGACCCGATTCTCGATCTGGCTTCAGAGGGTCCGGTCGTCCCGTTGCGAGTTAGCCTGAACCGCCTGTTCGACCAGGGAAAGTGCGAGTGGGAGGTCCTCAACTTCAGCGACGCGAACCGCGACCCAGTCGGCTGAAGGGCCTCGAACTCGTACCCGCTCATCAAAGGCGCGCTCGGCGACGCGTTGGTGAATTTGCTCCCTGGTCAACCGTACATCCAGCCGCTGATCTCCATGAAAGTGGGCGATCTCCCGGTTCCCGGTAAAGTAGGTATCTCCGTGGCCCCTTCTGGATGGGCGTCGGACCACCCCGGGAATCTCAGTAAGCCTCCGTTCGAGCTCATCCCGAACCGACATCGACCCCGGATTGAAACAACTATGAGGATAAGGCTCGGGGGGAGTCCGCGAAACAGGTGACGCCGCTTTCGCGGCGTAGTCCTTGCGCATCTCTTCGCGGCCGGCCGGTCGTTGCTAGTCCGCCTGCGCCTACGTACCGTCGATGAATCTCTGAACCGTCTCCAAGGGTGAGTTGTCGACCGGGGCGGTCCCTCCCGGCGCTGCAGCGCCAGCCCGATAAGCGAACGTGACCTTCGCCGCGGCGAGTTTCTGGAGAGCCCTGATTCGAAGTCGGATAAAATACGAATCGAACAGGAGCTTCTCGAGCGGGTCCCACAGCATCAGCCAGATGACGACGAGGGCGACTAGATAGGTGAGCTCCGACAAATACGCCGGCACTCCCACTGTCGATGGGACCGAGAACACGCCAACCACAAACGCCGCCGCAGCGACCACCGGGATGGAGTAGCGAAGCGAACCGAGGCCTTCCGTGCGGTTCACCCGGTTACTCAACTCGGCCATTTCGGCGTTGTTGGAGAAGAAACTGTGGATCTGGGCTCGCGTCCCGGATTCCTCTTCCGGTCGAAGCGCGGGAGTCCCGAACGTCAGGGCGATTTCGATGTTCGGACTCCTGCGATCCTCGCGAGCTGTATCGACCAGGAAAGTTGCCACGTTATTGTCCAACATCGGCCCGCCGTGTGGGAAGGTCGGAGGAGCAACCCGGTCGAAGAGTGAATCGACATCCTTCAACCTCACCTCCACTACCCCGCGCGACCGTTCGAAATGCACGATGGGCTCCCCCGTAGCGGGGGCGCCTTTCCCGGTGGTCTTCGATTGATCAGGGGCGACGATAGATGCGCTCACACCCTGCACCACCGCTCGCTCTGAATACCAGAGCGGTCCGCGATAAAAGCGGGACGCTACCAAACAGCTGAGTGGCGTGGGTGCATGTTCGCTTGCACCTCCTAATGAATCGATCAATACCTAGACTACCGGACCTTAGGCCTAGGCTTGAGGGTTGGTGTGGGCAAGTATGGTTGTAAGGTTGGTCGCACCCTTTCAAGACACGCGGACGCGGGAAATTCAAGGGTGACGGAGGGCAGAGTCCAGTCCCAATTCCCTGGGAACCCCTGCCGCTTCGTAAGGGATATTCCCGCTGCCGGCTATGTGGATGGGCCGTCCTGGAGCGGCGGGGGGAGACGTTCATGGTGCGGAATCGGGGTCGTGTCACCCGGTTTGTCGTTATGGCGATGCTCCAAGCAGCTCGCGCGCGGGCTCTCGGCTTGGCGAACGATTCTGCCTTCTCCTGGGGATTGAACCGAGCCATTTTCTACGCTGCCGCGAAGCGCGGATTCAAACAGGCCGCCTCAATCGCGGACGAAGAGTCAGGGAAGCCTACCGAACGGGTCTCCCCCGATGTCTATCGCCTGGGTGACGATGAGGCGTACCGGGACCCGGCCGCGAAGACGCTCACCTTCACGATCGGTGGCCAAAGCCAGACCGCTGATGCGTTCGAGCGGCAGGTGGCGTCTCGTTTCGGGACGAAGGAGAATTTTCGAGCGGCCTGGAAGGTGGCGGAGCGCATTGTTGGGAGCTTTGATCGCGCAACTCTCGAATCGCCCCGGCGCTTCTACGAGGAGGTATACAAACCCAAGCGGGACGAATTGTCCGATTCCTGGACTCAAGAGTACTCGCCGGCACCGAAGAAAGGCTAGCGACCACCGTCTTCGAATGGGATCCCATCGGCGCTTCTCGTATGAACGAGCCCGGACGGAGTGGGGCCTCGCCGCGAAACCGCTCGTCCAAAGCGATTCTGGTGTGAATCCCGCTTGAGGGATTCCGCCGAAATGGGTGCAACAGCCATTACACTCAGGAGGCGTGAGCTTCGGGGGCTTGAGGCTTGTCCACGCTCGCCCGGCTGAGACTCGTCATCGCGAGTGTACCGCGAGGAAAGGTGATCACGTACGGCCAAGTGGCCGAAGCTGCCGGATTCCCGGGTGTCGCCCGTCTGACCGTGAGAGCGTTGTACGGGGAGACGGGACTACCTTGGCACCGCGTTGTGGCCGCCGGTGGTCGAATCGCCCTGACGGGGGAAGACGGCCAGGAACAGCGCCTACGGTTGAGCATGGAGGGCGTGACCTTCCGAGGGGGCCGGGTCCGAATGGATCTCCATAGCTGGGCGCCCAGATGCCGCGGGGGCCCTAGGAATTCACAGCGCCGAGGAAAGTAGGAACTCGTTCCCGTCGGCGTCGGCGATGACCGCACGAATGGTCGTCGTCGTGCCCCGCTTCATCGACCAAAGCTCATCCGAGATCGTTCCTCCTTGTCGTTTGACAGACGGCCAGGCCGCCGCCGGATCCGCGCAGAAGAATTGGATTCCACTCACGGTTCACGGCTCGCGACCGCCTTCCTCACGGTCCGTGACGTGCATCGGGTGTCGGGTCGGTCTACCTGGGATCTTGAATGCCACTCTCGGAAGACTCGGATTGGACACTTCTTCTTCGAGGCCCATCACTTTCGGATAGAGGGTCTAGGCCTTCTTGAGGTCCGTTACGTGCACGGTTACTGCCTGCAATTCATCGATGATACGGGACATGAAGGGCCCATCCCGCACCCGTGATTGGGCCTTCCCGATAATGGTGCAACACCGCTCGCAGCCACGTTCATTGGGTGAGCGATTCTATCCGGTTCTCCATCGATAGGGCCCACGCCTATCCGGTCGACGAGCCCGACCACCGTTTCACCGGCGGCTTCCGGTGACCCCTCGACTACGGTTCAGTGGCCGAAGACCCACCCGAAGATCACGAGTAGGACGACGACCACTACGACTGGGACGATCCAATGGGGGACGGCTGATCTCTAGGTCCCCCGTTGAACGGTGACGACGGTGACTGGGCGCTTCGGCGGCTCCGGTGTAGGAGAGACGATGACCGTGGTCACTCGAGCGGACGGTACGCTCGGTTCCGGGGCTCGGGTGACAACAGTCCTGGTCGTACCCACGACCGCTGTGCTATTGCCGGCGACTCCGGTATGGACGTCGCTCCTAACGGTCTCGACCCTCTCGACCACTTCGTTGCTCACGACGGCGGGTATCTCCACGACTTTCCTGGTGACGGTCTGAGTACTCTCCACGATTGTGTCTCCCATGTTCTACTTCGCCCCCCTATTCTGAGTTGGGAAACCGCGACCGAGGGTTAACCCGTCCCTTAACCAGAGTTCAGGACATCCGACCAGTTGCACGACTGCCTGGGCCCAATCCGCTCGATGCCATGAACGCACCCCCAGCGATGGGGGTGTCGACGCACGTCGGGATCTAACGATGGGCTAGACTCGGGGGACGGGAACGATGAAAAGTGCGATTCCCAACCAACCTACCCCGGAGGTGCGCTATCGGTTGCGCTCACACGCGTTGAACCGCGTCTTGCACCCACAGGGCGGATTGCCGCCCTCCGCAAAGTCAATCCCCCTCACGGAGTTGAGTAGTTTGAATGATCCACGAGACCAAGTATGCGAAGAGCGGCGAAACGTACATCGCCTACCAGTCGTTTGGGAGCGGACCCATCAAAGTCGTGTTCGTCCCGGGTTGGGTTTCGCACCTTGACTACGCCTGGGAAGAACCGCACTTCGCTCATTTTCTAGAACGGCTCGGCTCTTTCGCCCAAGTGGTCTGGTTCGACAAACGCGGAACGGGGCTCTCGGACCGTGTAGCCGGGCTGCCGATACTTGAGGAAAGGATGGATGATGTTCGAGTTGTGATGGACCAGGCGGGGTTCGAACGGGCCGCTCTCCTAGGGATGAGCGAAGGAGGGTCGATGTGCGGCCTTTTTGCCGCAACCTACCCGGAGCGGACCACAGCCCTCGTCCTCTACGGGGCATTTGCTAAGCGGGTTCGAGCGGAGGACTACCCTTGGGCGCCCACAGCAGAAGCTCGTCAGGCCTGGATTGATTCCCTTGCTGAAGGTTGGGGAGAAGGAGCCGAGCTTGAGACCTTGGCGCCTTCTGTGGCCCATGATGCTGCGTTCGCCCGATGGTTTGCGAGCTACGGACGCATGGCAGCCACACCCACCGCGGCAATCGCGCTCGCGCGGATGAACAGCGGGATCGACATCAGGGGGATCCTTCCCGCGATTCACGTGCCCACTTTGGTGATTCATAGGACGGGTGACCGGGACGTCGATGTCGAAAATGGTCGCTATCTCGCCCGGAACATTCCCGGAGCCCGATTCCTAGAGCTGGACGGCGAAGATCACGTATGGTGGGTGGGGGATTCCGACGGAGTCCTGGCAGAGATCCAGGAGTTCTTGACCGGTAGCCGACCCCCTCCAGAGGTCGACCGACAGTTGATGACTGTCCTATTCACCGACATCGTCGGTTCCACCGAAAAGGCGACTGCGATGGGGGACCGCGCGTGGCGCGACCTCTTGGTGGCCCACAACGGGGCGATTCGCCGGGAGCTCTCCCGGTACCGAGGACGCGAGATCAAGACCACCGGTGATGGGTTCCTCGCGACGTTCGACGGTCCGGCCCGCAGCCTTCAGTGCGCCAGAGCTATCCGAACAGCGGTCGCGGGGCTTGGGCTGTCGCTTAGAATCGGTGTCCACACGGGCGAGTGTGAGATCCTTGGCGCGGACGTGGGCGGTGTAGGAGTCCACCTGGCGGCACGAGTGATGAGTGAAGCCGCGCCCGGAGAGATCCTCGTGTCCGGAACCGTCCGCGATCTGGTGTCGGGGTCTGGGGTCGAATTTCAGGATCGAGGACGGCGTACCCTCAAGGGTTTCCCGGGGACCTGGCCACTGCTCGCTCTTCCTTAGTTAGGGCGCCCTGGGCCTAGTCGTGCGGACCCGACGAGTCCGCGGCCGCCCTACCAAAAATGGGTGCAACGTGCGTTGCACCCAGAGGAATCCCTCCTTGCGGAGTCCGATTGGGGGCAGTCGGCTGGTCGAAGGGGTTCTCTCGCAGGACGGGGCACGAGATTTAGCGTCGACCCTTGCCTTTCTGCCCCTTTGAGATAGTGCTCCTCCGAGGAGCGGAGGGGGTGGTGGCTCGGCGAGAAATCTCCGTCCGGATAAAGGCGGACGGCGCGCCCATAATCCAGAAGATGTTCCCGTCGGGGTCGGCGAACTTGGCGCTTCCGCCCCAAGACTCCTTCTTGAAGGGCACCGTGAACCGGACTCCGGCCGTCTCCATCCTTTGGACTTGCTTTTCGATCTCATCGGTAATGAACGCGATGCCCGTGTTCCCCGGATCTACTCCCTCGAAGCCCTCGCACAGGTGGATGAGGAAGCGCTCCCCGGGAGGTGCGATCATGATCGCATGACCTCCTGGCGCACCCACCGTATGGGTCTCGAATCCGACCTTCTCGTTCCACCACTGGGCAGCTGCTTTGGCGTCCGACACGGTCACTGCGAAATCTGCCAAACGAATCATGTGGCCCCTCGAGTCCTCCAACTCTTCGGGGCGGTTATAAGACGGCGAGGGAGGTGCTGAAACCGTGGTTGCGAGGGTTTGTCCGATAGAAGATGTTCCTCCGATTCCTCGAGAGTGCGTGCCTCGATGAGACTGAAGTGATCGATGAATTTCGCAAGGAGGGCTCTCACTTTACATCCAAGAACCGGGTCGCGGGACCGTTAGGATTCCGTCCAGGGAAGCGAAGGCGGAGCGAGCTCACGCCTCTGCAACTACCCCTAGGCTGACCCTAACCGAGGCGCAAAGGGTGGCACACCGACGGACTGCACAGCGAATTAGGCGGAAGTCCTGGGCTGCTGCTTCATCATCTGCGCGTAGAACTCCTTAGCCCGGTTCTCGAGTTCGGCCGGGGGGACATCCTCCTTGTGGGTCGCGATGGACCATTCGTGACCGAACGGATCTCGAATCCGCGCGTGGCGGTCTCCCCAGAACATATCCATCGGGGCCGAGATTGACTTTGCCCCGGCGGCAGTTGCCGCAGCGTAGATCGCGTCCACATCGGGGACATAGAGCCAGACACCTCCCGGACTCCCGTCAAAGTGCTTGGGTGAGCGAGACGCCATCTGAGGGATCTCGTCGGCCAACATGAAGATTGAATCGCCGATTTGAAATTCCGCGTGGGCGATCTTACCGCCCGGACCGGCGGATCGCATCCGTTCTTTGGCGCCAAATGCCTTCGCATAGAACTCGAGCGCTTTAGAGGCGTCCTCGACGATGAGCGAGGGAGTGGCGGTGTGGTAGCCGTCCGGTACCGGTCTCACGTGGTGCGACATGGCGGTCGGGCCCAAGGGAAGGTCCATTTCAAGGCTTTCGACCCCTTTTGAAGGGCGGTCCAAGAGAGGTCGGGGCTGCGTGAAAGGTGCATTGCACCCAATCACGAGCTGTCTTTCGCGAGCTCGGCCGCAAACCGCGCCCAAAGTCGGGAATCTTCCTGCTTCAGCTCGCGTGCTCTACGCTCCAGGGACGACCGAGTCGGAGAGCGGGCGACCTGCTCGACCTGGGATCCGGTAAAGTGCAGCGAGCACGCGCGTGGACCACGAGAGGTTAGATGGTAGAGGAACTGAGAGTACCGGGCCGGCCCAGTCAGGTGCGTAGACGTCCAGCTCCAGCGATCAGGATAGAGGTGCACCAGCTTCTCCTTGACCGTTCGGGCACCCGGTCGGGAGTTGAATGGATCCACGTCGAACGAATCCGTAAGCAGGATTAGATCCTCGGTCAGCCGTTCCACCCTACGCGTCGCCTCAAGCCCTGCAAGTTTCAGGTCACTCGAGCGGTAATCTGTGGCCCAGAGGTAGGCCTGGGCCCTAGGTACGGGCAGCCTGGTGGTGAAGCGATAGGTCAGGCGTTGAAGGGGCATTCGACATACCCACTTGCCGGTCGGGAGATAAAACTCCGGAGCCCGACTCTGGACGTTCGTCCAGGCCTTTTGGGATGGGGTCAGCAGCTTTGAAATGTGAGCCTTCGGGGCGCTTCCGCGGTGGAAACAGATGAATTCGAGCCGGTGGGCGACTTCACCCGGGTGACCATCCGGTGGAAGTACCAGCGACAGGAGGGCCGGGACAAGATGTCGGGGCCCGAGATGGAACGGGCGGTCACCGCCATGTGGGAGAATATCGACGCGCTCATCGAGAAGGTACTTACGGAGTCTACCAGTGCCGAGGCGTGAAGGCGGCTCCATGACGCGAAAGATCACCGCAAGTCTCTACATGACGCTTGACGGGCGCGGCGGATTCCCGAAGTACCTGGGCTCCGACCGGCCGATGAATGAGCCCAACGACTTCTGGCGGGAGTTCTGGTTCAACCGGTTTGATGATGTTACCACTGTTATCATGGGCCGGCGGTCCTTTGTCGGCCACCGAGGATTCTGGACCGAGAAGGCTCGGAAGGAGAGCGACCCCCAGTTCTTCTGGGATTACTCGCGGTTCCTCGACGGGGTCGACAAGGTCTGCCTGTCGCACCGTCTGAAGTCCCCCGGGTGGGAAAACTCCCGGATCATGAAGGGCGACCTCTCGAAGATCGTGGCGAAACTCAAGCGCGAGAAGGGTGGGAACATCATTGCGGAGGGAGGCCCGCGCCTCATCCTGGAGTTCATGCGGCGGCGGTTGGCTGACGACTACTGGCTCATCGTGCAGCCGGTGGTCTGGGGCCAGGGCCCCCATTACTGGGGTCCCATGAAGGAACAGCTCACCCTCAAGCTCCTCTCGTCGAAGGTCCTCGAGGACGGGGAGTTGCTCCTCCACTACGAGACGGTCCGAAAGGCACTGTCGAAGCAAGATCTCCTGGGGGCGTAGGCACCGGACTCGCACTGAACCTGCAACGGCAGTCGCTGGTTCGCGTGGGTGCAACAAGCGTTGCAACCATGGGTGGGCGACTCTCTGGCCGGTCGGCCCCGTCCACCCGCCTCAGACTCAGGGAGGTGGGGAGGAAGGCGGGACACTGGATGGAACATTGGTGCTCGCGTGCCTTGGCAGGTAGCGGTAGAGGAGATAGACCAGAATCGCAACGTAAAGGATGACGCCCCCGATGACTGCTAGGATTGTGTTCTCCCACACACGGGAGGTTCCGTAGTCCTGCCAGTACCCGAGGAGACCCGAAACCACGATCGTGAAGACTAGACCCAGGACGATCTGAACTGTTGTGGGGCGCCGACGGTAGAACGCTACCGAGATGAGCCCTGGAATGATCATCGTCTAAGTATCTGTTAGAGCGGTATAACGGAGCTACCGTCGGGTTATGGGATGACCCTCGTCACGTCTCGAGAAAGTCCGTTCAATCCCGAGCGCTAAGCTTCAGCCCAAGCAGGGAAACGTTGGAAGCACCGTAGTACA
>Ga0209415_10014007_pt1 | contig 13129 bp, 10 predicted proteins | sample PeaSoiSIISIP2007_FD_187696 | JGI IMG/M metagenome (GOLD analysis project Ga0209415, IMG submission 187696) | Peat soil microbial communities from Weissenstadt, Germany - SII-SIP-2007 (SPAdes) (version 2) | ecosystem: Environmental > Terrestrial > Soil > Wetlands > Peat | place: Germany... | reverse complement strand
GGTGCTCTTTTCGCCGGAGATTCCGGTCGCGTTGCCGCTGCTTCCGGTTTTGCCGAGCGGCTCCGCCGTGGAATTCGTCACGCTACTCCGTCGCGAGATCCTGCCTCGAATTCGAGCGCCCGATCCCGGCGATCACGGCCTTCGCGCGCCTCCTCCTCGCTAGATCTTCGCCACCGTCCGAGCGATGCATTGCGTCACCCGGCCCCTGAAAGATCAGCGAGGTTCCCAACATCTCTCCCATAACCAAAGAGAAAGGCTCGTGCGGCTCCCCGAACTGCGCGTGCCACCCAAAGACAAGGCTTTTCGGCCCCGGTACGCTAGTCATGCTAGTCTTCGTGGCGATCGCCGGCATCGTCGGGTTCGTGCAAACGACCGTCAATAAGCCAAAGCTGGTGAGCCACCTTCCGGCACCGTCCCATCCGCTCCGCAAGCCGGAGCCGGAAGGTTTGCTGGCCCGGTCAGATCTAGGCCTGACAAGCAACCAGCGGTCCGCGATACAGGCCATTGATACGTCGTGGTCGAACGACAAAGCGAAACTGCTCAAGGCAATGTCCGCCTTCGAGCCCAAAGAGGGTCGCGCCGACCAGATCAGCGGAAGTCTAGAGGGCTATTCGGATCTTTCTCGGACGTACGACGCCACAAGAACTCGCTACTGGACTCTTGCCAAGGCACAGCTTGACAAGCAACAACAAATCCTTGCTGACGGAGGCTCCAAATGAAACTTTCCGTTCTAATAGCCTGCCTGCTTTGTATACAAACGGCTTACTCCCAAGAATCGCCACGAAGAATAACGCTCGCCGAGGCCATCCGCTTAGCCCAGCGAAACAGTCCGGTACTAGGCGAGGCGAAGTCCGACTACGACGCAGCAAGAGCAGGAGCCAGGATCGCCAAGGCGGGAACCTTGCCGCAGGTCTCCGCGAACGGGTTCGCGACGAGTGGAAACAACTCCACAATCATGAGTTCCTCGCCGATGGTCGAGCCTCCAGCGTGGATGTTGGTTCCAACCGGCAGTTTCCTCGATGGGAATCTTACTTTGATGGCACCGCTTGCTGCCCCAAGAGTGTGGGCGATGTCGAGTTCGGCGACTTGGCGGGCCAAGGCCGCCGCAGGTGATCTTGCCGAAACCCGAGCCGACCTCAGCCTCCAAGTGACGGAAGCCTATGACCGAGTGCTCCTGGCACGCCAGATGGTCCTTGCCGAGCAAGCAAAGGTGACGGCCGCCCAGGAACTCGTCCGCACGACCCAAGCCCTTCTTGATTCAGGCAAAGGGATCGAAGCGAGCGTCCAGCGCACGCAAGCCGAGTTGTCCCAGGCTCAACGAGCGCTTACGAGCGCCCAAAATGATGAGTCCAAGGCTATCCTCGACCTCGAAGAAGCCATTGGGGACCTCTCGATTACACTTGATCCGAGCGACGCCCTCAACCTTGCCAGCCCCACTTCAACGCTCGAAGACTACTTGACGCGGGCTAAGCGGACAAGAGGCATGCTGGCCTCGGCTCGGGCCAAGCAAGAGGCAGCCTCATTCGATATCCGGGCCGCTGAGGGGCAGCGTCTCCCACAACTCTACGGTGCCGTCATGAGCGATGCCACCAATCGACAGGGCATGGGTGGCCTTACTGCCGGCCTGACCCTCAGCTTTCCGCTCTTCGATAGCGGGCGAATCAGTGCCGAGGTCTCTCAGGCGAAATCCATGAAGACCAAGGCCGACGCTGGCGTAAGGCAAGCGGAACTTGCGGTAGAAAAGCAGGTGCGGCAGGCTTGGCTGGATGTCCAAACGGCACAAGCAAATGCGGTTTCTGCTGAGGCCGCAGTTAAGGCTGCACAAGCCGCCTACGACGTAACGGCGCTCAGAGTGAGTGCCGGCAAAAGCATTCTAGTCGAGCAACTCGACGCCCTGGAAGCTCTAATACGGGCAAGGACAGACCTTGCCCAGGCGACCTTTGATCAAGTCCTGGCGGTAGCAAGGCTGAACCGCGCAGCAGGAGGCCAATAGTGAAACTCTTCCTCTCCCTGTCGCTAGCTCTTGTCACAATGAGCGCGATCGCCTTTCAAGGCTCGGCCGGGCCCTATCGAATCGATTTACGCACGGACCCGGCGGTGGTTCCGGTTGGCAATGCGAAGCTCTTAGTCGCTTTGACCGACTCGACTGGCAAGCCCGTCGCGGACGCAGTCGTAAAGGTCCTGGCTCAGATGCCTTCCATGCCTATGGGAGAGCGGGAACAAACCGCGACGCCGGTCCAAGGGAAACCCGGCGTCTACCAAGTCGACTCGGTGTTCGCCATGGCTGGAAGCTACAACGCGCGCATCTCGATCTCGGGCCCTGCCGGGGCTGCCTCAACGACGATTATCGTTGAAACTGGGCAGGACAGCGCTGAATCAGGAGCCGGTCTTCCGGTCCTTCCAGTAGCGCTCGTCCTCCTCGTTCTCGCCCTGTCAGTTTGGATCTTTATCCGTTTGCGAAGAGTCGGCGTAAAGCCAGACGTGTCTGGCCTGGCGCACGGTCGGATTGTGGGCTGGCTAGCCTTCTTGGCACTTGTGATCGCGGGGGCAGTCTGGGCCGTGAGTAATCTTCGCCGTCCAGGCTCCATGACGCCGCTAGCGGCCCAAGGCATGGCAATGAGCACGCCTCCTCCGCCCGGGACCGCTGCCGTCACCCTTGCCACGGTTAAGCGCGGGACCATCGAGAGCACAGTCCGCTATACCGGTCAAGTTGTGGGCTACGTGGAACAGGACCTATTCCCTCGTGTAACCGGCGCGCTCGTATACATGCCCCTCTACGTCGGCGACAGCGTCCATCGAGGTCAGGTACTTGCCCGCCTCGATGTCTCGCAGCTTGCCCCTCAAGTTGCCGAAAAGCGCTCCATGGAAGAAGCCGCCGCGGCCGGTCTAGCGTCGTCGCGGGCAGACTACAATGCCGCGTCCGCCATGCTGGATCAAGCCTCAGCGGAGCACGATCAGTTTATGGCTGCCATCGACGAGGCCACCGCGAACCTATCGGCTGCCCAGGAAAACGAGACGGCTATGGCAGCTCAACTCGCCTCCGCCGAAGCCGATGCCCAGAGCGCTGTTGCGAGAAGGAACTCTGCCCAGGCTGACGAAACGTTTTGGCAGCAGGAGCTCGGCAGGATGGACGAGCTCTTCAAGGCCAAGGCCCTCTCCCGATCCGAATACCAGGAAACTGTATCCCAGGAGGCAAAAGCGCGGGCCGCTCTTGCCGAAATGCAGTCAGACCTATCGAGCGCGCGCGCCAAGATTTCGGCGGCCTCGGCAACGGTGCGGCAGGCAGATGCCGGCGTCGTCGCGGCCCAGCGAAAACTGGCGGAGGCCAAGAGCGAAATGCGGGTCCATAGGGCACACGTCGTCAGCGCCCAGGCAAGCAGGGCTTCGGCACACGAAAAGGTGGCTCAAGCCGACGCGGGTTTGCGCCAAGCGGCGGCGGATGTCGAGGCCGCCGTGGCAAATGAAGGCTATGCGACGATCACTTCCCCAATCGACGGCGTTGTCATCCAGCGCAATGTCACTCAAGGCACACTCGTGCAGCCGGGGATCAGTATCCTGCGAATCGCGCAAATCGATCCGATTCGGATACAGGCGAACGTCCCGGCCTCCGACTTGGAGCGCGTCCGGTTAGGAGCCAGAGTTCGGATATGGGACGCGGCCACGGGCCGGTCTCCCGTTGAGGCTGCGGTCACGAGCATATCCCCAAGCGTCGACCCCACCGGCAGGATTGGTGTAGTTGAGGCTCTGGTGCGCAATCCCAAGCGGAGACTCATGCCCGGCCAGTTCGACTCAATGAACATCACGACCGGTTCTGCCCAAAACGTCCTGATCGTTCCGAACGAAGCTGTTCAGGAAGCGGAAGGCGGCTCATATGTATGGGTAGCCGAACCCGTCGGCGTCGCGGGTCAGTACGCCGTTCGTAGAGTCCCCGTTCAGCCAGGGGTCAGCGACGGGCAGAGCACGGCCATACCGAACGGCTTGCAAGAAGGGCAAAAAGTCGTGACATCCGGATTCGTAAACCTGCAAGAAGGCTTCGATGTAAGCGAGACTGCCGAACCTGGAGTCGAGACGCCGTCTGCTACGCCAATGCCACCCGGAATGAAAATGCCCGGCGATGCTTCTGGAACGATCATCCATGTCGGCACGACCGCGTTCGAACCCTCGACGGTGACCCTTACGGCCGGTGAGCCGGCGAAGATAACGTTCCTGCGGACGACTGAGCAGACGTGCGCGACGGAGGTCATTTTCCCGGAACTGGGAATCCGCAAGGCGTTGCCGCTTAACCAGCCGGTAACCATCGACCTTGGGCCGGGACCCCAAAGAACGATCTGCTTCGAGTGCGGCATGAAGATGCTCAAGGGCCAGGTGGTGGTTCGATGAGCCAGTCCTCGCCGTCGCGCAGTGGCGGCCTTCGAAACATCGCGAGGTGGTCGATCGAGAACCCGTACGCGGTGATCGCGTTCTTCGTGGGAATGATAGCCCTCGCCTGGATCGCGATCTCCAGTGCGATCCCCCGCCGGTTCGCGCCGTACGTCGAGAGCCCGATGATCGGCGTCGTCACGATGATGCCGGGCTTATCGGCCCAGGAGATGGAGCTATACGTCTCCAAGCCGATCGAAGAGCAGCTTGTCAACTTGAAGAACCTGCGTTATGTGCGATCCAGCTCCCAGGACGGGTTTTCGATCGTTACGCTCGAGTTCTATTACGGCACCGACATGCAGCGATCTCTGGTTGACACCCAGACGCTTATGAATTTGACACAGGCGAGCCTGCCCGCAACAGGCGCCAATCTCAAGCCGTCCTTCGTCGTTCCGGTTGATCCGCTCAACATCCCGGTCCTCTCGCTCATGGTAACGGGCGACCCCGACAAGGGATGGGATCCGGTCAAGATTCGTGAATTTGCGAACAACGAAGGCATCGCTCGCCTGAAGCCGGTCCACAACGTTGTTTCCGTCGTGCCGTTCGGTGGCTTCCGCCGCCAACTCCAGGTGATCGTTAACAGGGACAAGCTCGCGTCCTACGGGTTGCCCATCACAGGAGTCCGCGACGCGATCGACCGGTTCAACGTAACGCAGGCGGCCGGCACGATTACCGAGGGCCGTCACGAGGCGATCGTGCGAGTAAACAGCCGCGCACTTAGCGCCTCGGACGTCGCAAACTACCCCATCGCAACGGTGATTCCGGGGAAAGCAGCGGTGACGGCAGTTCCCGCGGCCGGAGGCGGAGGCGGAATGGGCGGCGGAGGGATGGGTGGCGGAGGTGGGAACATCGCATCGCCGATCGTTGCCAGTCAGCCTGCCCCTACGGGAGAGGCACCTCGCGTTATCTACGTCCGGGACGTTGCCAGGGTGGTCGACACAAGCTGGGAGCGTCGAAGTGGATACGACTACCTGGACCAGACTCCAGGGAAGTCAGCATCGATCTCATCGGGCGTCGAATTGCAGGTAATCCAGAATCCTGGCGCAAGCTCAGCCCAAGTCGTGCCCGATGTCATGGCGGCTGCCCACCAGATGGAAGCCGACTATCCCGGCATCCACTTTGCCGTTGCCTACGACAACTCCCATTTTGTAAACGTCCTCTTCGAAAACGTCTGGCACGAACTGGGCATTGCGATCCTGCTCACCGGCCTTGCGGTAGTTCTGTTTTTGGGAGAGTGGCGAGGCACCCTGATCTCGATGATCACACTCCCGACCTCTCTTTCCCTGGCGATTCTGCTCATGCTGCCCTTCGGCATGACGTTTAACAGCGGGACGCTCGTTGGCCTGCTGCTTTCTATCGGAAGGCTGGTGGACGACTCGATCATCGATATCCACGCCGTCGAGCGCCATCTTCGGATGGGCAAGAGCGCCAAGCAGGCGACAATTGACGGCATCGCCGAAGTCCGAACGGCGGTCATCGCATCCACCCTGATGATGGTCCTGGCTCTCCTCCCGCTAGTCTTCGTGGGAGGAATCGTCGGACTGATGTTCGTCGAGCTCGTTTGGCCGTTGATCTTTGGTCTGCTCGCCTCGATGCTCGTCTCCTTCACGCTGACATCGCTGCTCTGCGCGAACCTTTTGCGCCATACGGATCTCAGGGAGGCAGATCGTAGCCGACCCTTGCTCCGATACCTTTACGTGATTCTAGACCCGGCTCAACAGTTCCTCGGGCGACTCGAGCGCGGCTACGCAAGCTTGATTGGACGGTCTCTCAAGAACCGTCTTCCGGTCTTTGTTGGGGCCCTTTCCGCCGTTGCGATCGGCTTTGCGTTCTATTACTTCATCGGATCCGAGATGATGCCGCTCGCCGATACTGGGCAAGCAAGCGCCTTCCTAGAGATGGAGCCTGGAACCTCCTATGCCGGCACCGAGGCCGCGGTAAAGAGACTCGAGGGGATCCTGCGAAAGTACCCGGAGCTTGAAAAGTCCAGCATCGAGATGGGCGCCGAGACCATGTTCGAGAGTTGGTCGCCGTTCTACACCGGCTACCAGATGCCCGCCGTGACCGGCGCCTCCATGATGCTCACCTTTAGCGACAAGAGCGAACGGAAGCGGACGATCTTCCAGATGATGGACGCCATCCAAAGGGAAGCAATCGAGACCATCCCCGGAATCCGGCGCCTTCAAATCAAAGAGATGGGTTCGGACGTAATGGCTACCGCAGCCGCCCCGATCTACGTGAACATCTACGGCCCCGACCTGAACACCCTGAATGATCTAAGCCGGCAGGTGCTAGGAGTCGCCAACAAGATGCCGGAGATGTTTCAGCCCTCCACCAGTTGGTCGATGGGAGTGCCCGACTACCAGATCGAAGTCAACCCTCAACGCGCTCAGGAAGTCGGCATGTCCCTTCAAAGCGTCGCGGAGCAAGCGTATTACGCGCTCCACGGCGGACTCACGAACGAGTGGTATCGGCTGCCGAACACGAGGCAGGACACCATACTGGTCAGGTACGACGAAAAGGACAGGACCGAGCCAAGCGACATCGGAAGCCTCTATCTGACCGCTCCGGACGGCCGCCAGATTCCCTTAAGCTCTATTGCGAAGGTCGTTAGGGCGTCGGCGCCGACGGCCATCGAACACGACCAGTTGAGGCGGGTTATCGGGGTTGCCGGATACTACCGGCCTGGGAACCTGCCGAGCATGGACGTGGTGATGAACCTCGTTTCCAACGCCTATGGCGGGAATCCCAAGCTCGGAATCCAGCCCGTGAACTTTCCGCCCGGATACGGCATCGAAATGCGCGGCGACATGACCCAGATGATGGACAGCTTCCGCCGCCTGCTCGCTGGCCTCGGACTTGCCCTCGTGTTCATGTATCTCGTCCTCGTGGTCCAGTTCAAAGGATTCATGCAACCCCTCCAGATGATTGCCTCACTGCCTTTGGAGCTTGCGGGGGTGTTCACGGCTCTCTGGTTGATGCACCAGTCGTTCTCTACGGTGTCGATCCTCGGCATTATCGTCCTGACCGGCATGGATATCACCACGGCGGTCCTAATGATCGACCTGATCATGAAATACCGCAACCGTGGCATCCCTCGGGATGAAGCGATCCAGCGGGCCTGCCCGGATCGCTTGCGGCCCATCCTCATGACCTCGACGATCTCACTTGTGGTGTTGTTACCGGTGGCGCTTGCGCCCAAGACCGGCCTCGACCCTTATCAGCCTCTTGCCACCGCTGTGGTGGGAGGATTGCTCGTCGGGACGGTCCTCAGCCTGTTCGTCATCCCGATCATGCACACCTTTATGGACGACGTCGTGAAATGGACAAATAAGATCTTCCTCGGAAGGGACTGGTCGTGGCCGGTGACCGAAACCGAAGAAGGCTACCAGCCTTCGAACGAAACTCCAGGGCTAACGGACGCAGGGCAAGGAGAACAACAATCATGAAAGTAGCGCCTACGCTACTCGCAATCACCACGTTGCAGCCGGTGCCTTCGCCCACACCGGCTAGAAGCCGGGCGCGACGGCAGATACTAAACTGACCCAACCAGAAGTTCCAAGATAATACCCAGTGGGGTATCGTAGGAACATGGATGCCGAAGTGCGGCAAGCGATGGATCGGAGGCTGGCCCGGATCGAGGGCCAGGTCGGGGGGCTTCGCCGCATGGTGGCGGACGGGAAGTACTGCGTCGACATCCTCACCCAGCTTGCCGCGATCCGGTCGGCGCTCGATCAAGCAGGGGCGGAATTGGCTGCATGCCATGTCAAGACGTGCATCCTCGGGCATGGAACCGGCAGCGAGCACGAGCAGAGCAAGCCGATGTCGCAGGAAGAGCTGGTCGACGAATTGAGGGTGACGCTTTCGCGGCTGATGCGATAGATACCCCCACAGGTTTATGGTTAGAAAACTGAATATCGAAGGAATGAGCTGCGAGCATTGCGCTCGCGCGGTGAAGAAGGCCCTGGAGTCGGTCGAGGGCGTAAAGGCGGTTACGGTGGATTTGGCTAATAGATCCGCCGAATTCGACTCCGACCATTCAGACCTCGGACCCATGATCGAGGCAGTCGCGGAAGAGGGCTTCGTAGCGAGGGTCGCGTAGGCCGATTTCCATCATCATTTTTCTATTTCGCTAGGTGATGATGACGGAAACGGCTCCATGCCGGCCTAAGGCAGGGTGGTCGGGCAAAGCCTCAACCCCCTTTGGCCCGCGATGGTGGGAAGCAGGCGACGATTGGCGGGGCTGAGGCATAGGGCCTATGAAGACTGAACTGAAGATCGAAGGCATGACCTGCGCGTCCTGCGTGCGTCGCGTGGAGAAGGCGCTGGCCAAGGTGCCAGGGGTGACGGAGGCGAGCGTCAACTTCGCGACCGAGAAGGCGTCGGTCGCCTTCGTGCCCGACGTTCCGGTCGATGCCCTCGTCAAGGCGGTCGAAGCCGCCGGGTACCACGCCACGCCCCCGCAGAAAGCCCCTCCAATAGCCCAATACCCCAACACCTCAATACCTTCCGCCGCCGCCCGCAACCTGTGGCTGGCCCTCGCCCTGACGATCCCGACGGTCGCGGTCTCGATGGCCGCCCATATGAGGCCGCTGTGGGTCAACTGGCTGCTTTTCAGCCTGACGACGGTGGTCGTCTTCGGGTGCGGCAGGAGCTTCTTCTCCGCCTCCTGGAAGGCCCTCCGGCACTTTGCCGCGACGATGGACACCCTGATCGCGATGGGCGCCGGGACGGCCTGGGCTTTCAGCACGTACAGTCTCATCGCCGAAACCGGCTCGCCTCACCTGCAGAGCCAACACATTTACTTCGAGAGCTCAGCCGCGATCGTGACGCTGATCCTGACTGGACGCTATCTGGAGGCGAGATCGAAGGGTCGGATGTCGGCCGCGATCGAAAAGCTGATGGGCCTAGCTCCCAAGGTGGCGACGCTCGTCGATAAGGATGGCCAGGGAGCAGAGATCGACGTAGATCGCATCCAGGTCGGCGACCGCCTGAGAGTGAAGCCCGGAGAGAAGATCGCCGTAGACGGTACGGTGGTCTCCGGCGAATCCTATTTGGATGAATCGATGCTAACCGGCGAGCCGGCGCCGGTCGTGAAGTCCGCACGCGATCCGGTAACGGCCGGGACCGTGAACGGCAACGGAACTCTTGTTTACGAGGCCACAAGGGTTGGCGCGGAAACGACGCTCGCGCAGATCGTGAAGATGGTCGAGCGGGCTCAGGGCTCGAAAGCGCCCGTCCAGCGCCTCGCGGACCAGGTTTCCTCAGTCTTCGTCCCGGTCGTGATCCTCCTCGCTCTCGCGACCTTTTTGTATTGGTGGCTTGCCCTCGGCGCATCGGCCGGCGCGGCGCTGGTTCCCGCCGTGACGGTCTTGGTGATCGCCTGTCCCTGCGCGCTCGGTCTGGCAACACCGACCGCCGTCATGGTCGGCACCGGTCGTGGCGCGGAGCTTGGCGTCCTGATCAAGGACGGAGCGACCCTGGAGCGTGCGGGAGCGGTTCGCACGGCGCTACTCGACAAGACGGGGACGATCACTAAGGGCAAGCCCGAAGTGACGGACTTCCGGAACCTCCACCCCCTACCCCCTCCTCCTCCCGGCAAAAACATCCGGCAAGAGGAGGGGGTTCAACTTTTCGCCCTGATCGCAGCCGCGGAAGCCGCGTCCGAGCATCCGGTGGGGCAGGCGATCGTGAAGTTCGCCCATAACAAGAACATCGAGGTCCCGACGGCGGAGAGCTTTGAAGCGGTACGGGGCAAGGGCGTGCAGGCGATGGTCGAAGGCCGTCACGTCGTCGTCGGGAGTGAGGCGTTGCTGCGTGATTGGTCGGTCGATATCGACGGCGATTCGAGAGCGACGGCCGAAGGATTGGAGGGGGAAGGGAAGACGGTCGCCTTCGCCGCCGTCGACGGCACGTTGGCGGCGGTGATCGCAGTCGCCGACGTCGTGGGCGAGCACAGCGCCGAGGCGATTCGCCGGCTGAAGAGCCTCGGAATCGAAGCGGTGATGGTGACGGGAGACAACCGGGCGACCGCTGAATCGATCGCGAGCCAGGTCGGGATCGGGCGGATCGAAGCCCAAGTCCTGCCCGACCAGAAGGCGGCCATCGTCCAGAAGTATCAGGCTCGCGGCCCGGTGTTGATGGTGGGAGACGGGATCAACGACGCCCCCGCCCTCGCTCAGGCCGATCTCGGGATCGCCATCGGCTCGGGAACGGATGTGGCGATGGAGACGGCGGGAATGACGCTGCTCGGCTCCGACCTGCGTGGTGCGGCCACGGCGATCCGGCTGGCCCGAGCGACCCTCAACACGATCCGCTGGAACCTCGTTTGGGCCTTCGGCTATAACGTCGTTATGATTCCGCTTGCCATGACCGGCCGGCTGAATCCCATGTTCGCGGCGGCGGCGATGGCTTTCTCAAGCATATCGGTCGTGTCCAATTCGCTTCGCCTTCGCAGGTTTTCTCCCGCGGGGTAGCTGCCTTGGATCGGGAGCTTGATCCCGCCCCGACCTGTCGAGTTTCAGCTCGCCGGAAAGCACGGCGCCGGGAGTCGATCATGCATCGGATTACTGCAGCGGCGATCTGGAACCGGCAGCTAGGACGTGGCGACAACTTCGCCTTCACGGCGGGATTCGGTCGGAACGTTATTGAGGGCAAGAACTCCGATGCCGCGTTCGCTGAGGCAACTGTGATGACCGGGCCCAACTCGATCTTCGCCCGATGGGAGCACGTCGAGAAGGACGACCTGGTCGGGATTCCGGCGGGAAACTACATGATCAACAAGTTCTTGCTGGGCGGGGTGCGGGACTTCGCGCGGTCGGATGGCTTCGACTTCGGGATCGGCGCTACGCGGGGTTCTACATTTTTCCCTCCGGTCTCGATCCTTACCACGGGCGAAGCCCCGTGACGCTGGGCGTGTTCTTGCGGATTAGGCCGGGAGGGGGATGATGGCTGTTGCTTGATGGTTTGATGGGCTGATGGGTCTGTGCACGAACTCGACTCACTGCGGAACCCTAATAGTGTTCGGCTTTGCACGACCCCGCCGGCTAGCGTCCCTGCCGCGCAGGCGGGATTGCGTTCACATCTGGGATCCCCTACCCCTGTTACCGCACAGTGTTGGATGCGATCGATCTCCTCTTCCGAAAACCTCCACCTGCCGGCGGCATTCCTGTGGGCGCATGGTAGGGATCCTCTCGCAGCCAGCGTTCCACGGTCCACCGCGATACGGCCAGCCGCTCGGCCAAGTGAGCGGCCGAGTATCGCGGCACGTCCATCCGCAGTCGGGCTACGTCGGCCCCGGTGAAGACCCGGCTGCCACTACGGTTGCGGCCCGGCTCGGGGACGAGTCCGGCGCGGAGCCAGGCGAGGAGCGTCGACTTCGACACTCCAAGGAGGGCCGCCGCCTCGGTGGAATAGAGGAGCGCTGGATGCTTGTCCACGTCCACTGTTCCATTGTAAACGGCAATTTCAATTTTGAACATATCAGAATTGGTGCAACTTTTCTATCCAGGTTTGGTCGATTCATTTTCTTCAGTAACATGAATGCACAATGCAATGGGTGAACAAAGGGAACTCATGGCACCAGATCCCTGGATCGGCTAGCCTTCGCCCTGGCAAGTTTCTAATGGGAACGGGCGTGTTCCTTATCCTAAGCGGTTTGTACTGGTGTTGGCAAGTGACGCCAGCCATCGTGCTGGGAGGAGGGCAAGACCTCGGCAGGGTCAACGGCGACGATCCGCCGACGGTACGTGTGGGGTTAGTGAACCTTCACGCTGGTCCCGTCGTTGTGCAGTCAGCCAAAGTCGGCTGTTCTCTCGACGACCTCCAGGTTCAGGCCAGACCGTTTGCCCCAGCGTGGTTCGAATTGCCTCTTAACTTGAACGGACTGCCGACAGGGAGGCGAGAGATCGCCCTTACCGTACGGGGCTTTCAGAACGGAGCGCCAATAGCAATTCCGACCTTTGTTTCAGCGGAGGTGTACCGAGATGTTCGATAACGGGCGGCGCCGTTGCGGAGCCTTCACGCTCATAGAGCTGTTAACGGTCTGCGCGATCATATTGGTTCTCGCGGGGATTGTCACGCCCGTGCTGATGTACGCAAAGGCGTCGGCCAAATCGGGCGCCTGCCTTTCAAACAGTGCCCAGCTTTCCAAGAGCATGCTTCTATATATGGATGACAACGGCGGGTCGCTGGCTCGCGAAAGCTTGGACGAGCACTATTGGCTGGATCAGTTGAAGCCTTACGGCGTAACGGAGACCTCCGTCAAGTGTCCCGAGTTCAGCCCCATTCCAGAAGTTGGCAGGGGGAGCGGCTGGTCGCTAAACGTTTGCCTCAGTTCGGAGAGCATCGTCAGCTCCACTGCCAGCACGGTCATGTTCACCGAGACGACCGAAGGGATTGCGACCGCACCGGGCAAGCCGAAGATGATTCTCTGGCCGAAGCTCGTTTCCGCACCGGACTGGTTTCTTTATAACAACCCAGGTCTGACTGCGGGCGAAACATACACCATGGGCCAGCCTTTCGGTGCAAAGCGCCACTTTGGCCGGTCTAACTACGCCCTTGCCGACGGGCATTCGGCCAGCTTCCCACCCGGAGGGATCCGACTGCCCGCCAATCTATCTTGCCAAGGAGGTCCTGACCAGTGGATGGGACCCGTTTCGGGACCCACGTTCCGGGTCCGGTAAATAAGCGGAGGTTGGGTAGCCTCGGG
>Ga0209415_10014006_pt1 | contig 13129 bp, 9 predicted proteins | sample PeaSoiSIISIP2007_FD_187696 | JGI IMG/M metagenome (GOLD analysis project Ga0209415, IMG submission 187696) | Peat soil microbial communities from Weissenstadt, Germany - SII-SIP-2007 (SPAdes) (version 2) | ecosystem: Environmental > Terrestrial > Soil > Wetlands > Peat | place: Germany... | reverse complement strand
GGCCTTCGCGGGTGACGGACAACACGGCGGCGCCCCCCAGGAAGCCCCCGCCGTGTTGTCCGTCACCCGCGAAGGCCTCAATACCAACGACGTCGTCACCAGCCAGATCGATAACGTCTGGCTCCCTTACGCCGGCGCCTTCACCGGCACCCCGGCGCCGGGCCTGAAAGAAACCGTCCTCCTCAAGAGCACCCGCGATTCGCAACTCGTTGATGGCTTCATGGCCAACCTCGGCGGCGAGAACATCATCAAGGAGTTCAAACCTTCCGGCATCCAATACGCTCTGGCCGTCCGCTTGACGGGCCGATTCAAGACCGCCTTTCCCGGCGGCAAGCCCGAGGAGAAAGAAAAGAAGGACGACGAGAAAAAAGACGCCGGCAAAAAGGCCGAGGACAAAAAGGCCGATGACTCGCTCAAGGAAAGCAAGCAGGACACCACGGTCGTGCTCGTCGGGGATGCCGACATGCTTTATGACACCGTGGCCCTCCAGCAGGTGCAGACGCTGATGGGGCCGGCCCTCATGCCGATGAATGGCAACCTCAGCTTTGCCCAAAACCTGATCGAGCAGTTGTCCGGCGACAACGATCTCATCACCGTCCGCAGCCGCGCCACCCTCAACCGGCCCTTCACCCGCATCCAAAAGATGGAGACCGCCGCCAACGAAAAATTCCAGAGCGAGATCAAGCAGCTCGAAGAGAAAGCCAACGAGGCCTCCCGCCGCATCAACGAGCTCCAACAACAGCGCAAGGACAAGGACCAACGCTTCATCCTGTCCCGGGAGCAAACCGAAGAGCTCACCAAGCTCCGCAAAGACGAGGCCGAGACGCGCAAGCACCTCAAGCAGGTGCAGAAGGACCTCCGCAAAGAGGTCGTCTCGCTCCAAACCCGGGTCAAGTGGCTTAACATTTTGGCCGTGCCGTTGGCCGTCACCGCCTCCGGCCTCGTCATCGCCGTGGTCAATCGCAGAAAGACTTCCGCAAAATGAATCGCAAACAGCTCCTCATCCTCCTGTTCCTGATGGCCGTCGTGGGCGGCGCCGGTTTGCTTTTGCATCGGCAGAATCAAACCGCCTGGCATACCGCCGATAAGACCATCGGACGCAAGCTCCTGGGCGCCAATTTCCCAGTCAACGACGTCGCCCTCATCGCCATCAAGCAAGCCACCAACGAACTGGACCTCGCCAAGAAAGACAACCTGTGGCGCGTCCGGCAGCGGAACGACTACCCGGCCAGCTTCTCCCAAATCGGCGAGTTTCTGCTTAAGGCCGCCGACCTGAAGGTCGTGCAGAGCGAAAAGGTCGGGCCCTCGCAGTTGTCGCGTTTTGCCCTCGTCCCCGGAACGGGCACCAACGCGGCCCTCGAGGTCGATTTCAAAGACCAGAACGGCAAGGCCCTGGGCTCGTTGCTCCTGGGCAAGAAACACTTCCACAAGTCCGCGCAGCCCTCGCCTATGGGGGAGATGGGCGACGAAGGTTGGCCCGATGGCCGCTATGTCAAGACGGGCAGCTCGGCCTCCGACGTCGACCTCATCTCCGACGCCCTCTCCAATATCGAGCCCAAACCCGAGCAGTGGTTGAACAAAGACTTCCCCAAAATCGAGAAGCTCCGTTCCCTCGCCGTCACCTTCCCGAAGGCCACTAACTCGTGGAAGTTGACCCGCGAGACCGAAACCGGCGAATGGAAACTCGCCGAGCCCAAACCGGGCGAGCAACTCGACACCGGCAAGACCTCGGGCCTGGCCAGTTCCCTTAGCACCCTGAGCTTTGCGGACGTGGCTGCCGGCGCCAAACCCGAGACCCTCGGCCTGGACAAGCCCACCGTCGCCGCCATCGAGACCTTCGACAACTTTTCCTACACGCTTAAGGTTGGCCAGAAGACCAACGACAATTATCCGCTCACCCTCGCCGTGGCCGCGCACGTCCCCACCGAACGCCAACCGGGCAAGGATGAAAAACCCGCCGACAAGCCCAAGCTCGACAAGGAATTCAAGGACAACCAGAAAAAGCTCGAAGACAAGCTGGTCCAGGAGAAAACCTGCGAACCCTGGATCTATCTCGTCTCCACGTGGACGGTCGAGCCGCTTCTGAAAGAGCGTTCGCAGCTCATGGCCGAGAAGAAAGAAGAGCCCAAAAAAGACGAGAAGTCCCCGTCCGCTGCCGTCGCGCCACCCAAACCGCCCGCTGCCGCCCAACCCGCCGCCCCCGTCACCGGCAATCCCCCCGAGCCCGCCGCAAAGCCCGCCGACGCCGCCACCAAGCCCCCCGGCACAAATTCGGCGCCGGCCAAGGCGAGTTGAACCGCTAATCCGCGCTAATCTGCGCTAAGCAGACGCCAGCACCCCGCACCGAAACTTCCCGACCCGCCATCCCTTTTCCGGCCCTTTGGCCTGGGCGGGATCAAAACCTTCGAACCAAATGGAGTCCATCCTCTCGTCATCGACAACCTCAAGGAACTCGGACGCATTGGCTGATCTGAGCAACCCCGGCGCCTGGGCCAGGCTCCGCAACGCGGTGGCCGAGCCGGTGTGCGAGTTGATCGCCGTCGATGCCAGTTGATATGGCCGAAGCCAAGGCCGCCCGCGAAAGACTCGAAACCCTCGAGGCCCAGTTGCGCCGGGCGATGCGCCGCGGCGAGCCGCCCGAGACGTTCGTCCGCAGGTATTACCTGCCGATGTTCGCCGCCGCCGTCGCCCTGGGCGACTACGACCGCGCCGGCCGCGTGCGCAAGAAAATCGGCCAACTGGAAGTCGCCGAACCCGACCTCGGCGGCTGGTTCAACGTGAGCTTTAACTACGAACGGGGGCAGTACCGGCTGGCAGAGGCACAGGCCGTAGCCGAGAGACATCTCCAGTGGGCCCGGGAACGCAGCCTCCCGCCCGAGGAGTCGATCGCGCTATTCAACATGGGTCTCGTTGCGGCAGAACGGCGGGACTTTGCCGCCGCCGAAGCCTGGTATCGCAAGGCTCTCGCGATCGAGGAAAAACAGGAGAACGAACACGGCGCCGCGACCACTTACCACCAATTGGGCACGCTTGCCCAGGAGCGGCGGGACTTTGTCGCCGCCGAGGCCTGTTATCGCAGGTCGCTCGCAATCAAAGAAAAGCAGGGGAACGAACACGGCGCGGCGACCACTTACCACCAATTGGGCACGCTTGCCCAGGAGCGGCGCGATTTTGCCGCTGCCGAGGCGTGGTACCGCAAGTCGCTCGCCGTCAAGGAAAAGCAGGGGAACGAACACGGCGCCGCGACCACTTACCACCAGTTGGGTATTCTTGCCCAGGAGCAGCGCGATTTTGCGGCCGCAGCGGGCTGGTATCGCAAGTCGCTCGCGGTCGACGAAAAGCAGGGGAACGAACACAGCGCGGCGATAAGCTACCACCAGTTGGGCAGGATCGCCCAGGAGCAGCGCGATTTTGCCGCCGCCGAGGCCTGGTATCGCAAGTCGCTTGCAATCGAGGAAAAGCAGGGAGACGAACACCACGCGGCGATGTCTTACTACCAATTGGGTAGGGTTGCCGAGGAGCAGCGCGACTTCGCCGGAGCCGGCAGGTTCTTCCTGAAGGCGCTCGGAGTCTTCGCCGCGAAGAACGACCCGTACCACGCGGAAATGGCCAGGAAGGGATTCGTGCGCCTCCTCCGTTCTGCCCCGCCCGAGATTCGAGCCGGACTTCGAGGGGTGGGCCGCGCCGCCCTGGGTGAGGAGAGGATGCGCGAGGCCGAGGCCTCCTTGGCCCCGCCCTCCTTGAAAGGGTCAGGGTCTTCTCCGTAGTCGCTTTCCTGCTAAACGCCAACGGCTCTCAGGGCCGCCGCCAGCTTTTCGGTGAGCAGGTCCGGCGCGCAGCCAAGGGCCACCACACCGACGGCCAGCGCTACCAGCGTCCATGCCGTTACCGGCGCCGGATGGGCGAGCGGCGACGGAGACGCCTCGACGACATAAATCTGCTTGAGCACCTGGAGATAATAGTAAAGCGAGACGGCGCTCATCGCGATGGCCAGGCCCACCAGCCAGAGCAGACCGAGAGGCGGCGCCCCGACGCCCAGGGCCGCGCTGAAGAGATAGAATTTGCCGAAGAAACCGGCCAGGGGCGGAATGCCGGCGAGGGAGAGCATGAAGATCATCATGCAAAAGGAGAGCGCCGGAGCGCGGCGGCTTAGCCCGGCGAAATCCGCCAGGCGGTCGCCCCCCGTGTGCTGCTGCACGACGGAAACCACGCCAAAGGCGCCGACCACACCCAAGGAGTATGTCAGCGCATAATAAACGAGCGGCGCCAGGCCCAGGCCGGCGCCCGACATCACGCCCAGCAGCATGTAGCCCGCGTGCGCAACGGCCGAGTAGGCCAGCAATCGGCGCACGCTGCTTTGCACGAGCGCCGCCAGGTTGCCCACCACCATCGACGCCCCCGCCAGCACCGCCAGCACCGGGACCCACCCCGCACGAACCGCCTGCCACGCGCCGCTCCCCTCGAAGCCGGCAAAGCCCGTGGACATCACCTTCGCGAAAATGAAAAAGCTGGCCACCTTCGATGCGGAAGCGATGAAGGCCGCGCTTGGGATCGGAGCGCCCTGGTAGGCATCGGGAGCCCAGAGGTGGAACGGCGCGGCGGCAACTTTGAAGCCAAAACCGAGTATCGTCATGACCATGGCCCCCGCCAGCAGGGGATCGATCAGCTTCCCGGCCGAGCCGTCTCCGCCGTCGATCGCGCGGACGGCGTTGCCGGCCGCCGCCCGGGCGATCTCAGCCAGGTTGGTCGAACCGGCGATGCCGTAAAGCAAACTGATCCCAAAGAGCGTAAAGGCCGCCGCGACGCTCCCGAAGAGAAAGTATTTGAGCGCGGCTTCAGTAGAGTGAACGTTGCGTTTATCGAACGCGGTGAGGATGTAAAGCGAGAGGCTGGTGAACTCGAGGGAAATGAAGATCATCAGGAGATCCTCCGCGCTCACGAGAAACATCATCCCCACGGTGCCGAACAGGACCAGCGCGAAGTACTCGCCGACATGGGGCGTGAAATCCGTTTCTACCGAGAGCAGCACTGTGAAAACGGTCAACACCACCAACCCAATCTTGACCAGGCGGATCATCGGGTCCGCCACCAGCATCCCTCCCAGGAAATTGGCCTGGTGCGGGAAAACGACCAGCCAGCCGATCGCCGCCGCGCAACCCGCGCAGGCTATCAGGGCGCAGATGAGCCGCCGAAAGCGCGATTCCAGGCCGCGCAAGCCCAGCAGATCGGCGCTCAGCAGCCCCAGGGCCGCGACGACCAGCATCGTCTCGGGCGCGGCCTGTTCGAGCAGTTGGAGATAGCTCATGGCCCCGCCCCTTTCAACAATTCCCCAAAGAGCGGCGAGGCAAAGCTCGGCGCGATCAAGTGGAGCAGCAACTGCGGGAACAGTCCGACCAGGAGTGAGGCGCCAATCAGGAGGGCGGCCCCGAGCCGTTCGGGAACGGAGATCGGGGCCAGGTCCGCCGCGGCGCCCGCGCCGGGCCGCGCGGACGCCGGTTCACCGAAAAAGGCCATTTGCAGGGCCCGCAAGATATAAGCCACTCCCACCAGGAGGCCCAAACCCGCAAGCGCCCCAAGAACTGGAAACGCGCGCCAGGCCCCCAGCAACACTTGCAGCTCCGCCACAAACCCGCTGAAGCCCGGCAGGCCCATCGAGGCCACACCGCCGAGGACAAAAGAGACCGCGGCGAAGGGGAGCAAGCGCTCGAGCCGCATCCCTTGCAACTCCGCCAACTGCCGGGTATGCGTCCGGTCATACACCATGCGGCCGACCACGGCGAAGAGCAACCCTCCGACGAGGCCGTGCGAGAACATCTGGAGGACTGCGCCGTTGAGCCCCACCGGGTCGAGCGTGAGCAAACCGAGGAGCACGAAACCCATCTGGCTGACGCTGGAATAGCCGATCACAAATTTGAAATCCTTCTGCACCAGGGCGACCATCGCGCCATAGACAATGCCAATCGCGGCCAGCAGGCTCAGGAGGTCGCGCCACGAGCCCAGGCCCAGCACCGAAAAGCCCCACCCGTCCAGTCCGCGCGGGAAGAGGGTCATCGCGACCCGCAGACAGCCGTAGGCCCCGAGCTTCATCACCACGCCGGCCAGGAGCATCGAGCCCGCCGTCGGGGCGGCCACGTGACCGGTCGGCGCCCAGGTGTGGAACGGCCAGAGCCCGGCCAAAACTCCGAAGCCGACGAAGACCAGCGGAAAGACCCAAAGTTGAAAGTCCCGGGCGAAGGGGTAGCGAGCCAATTCGACCAGGCTCATGGTCTTTGCGCCCGCCGTGACGTACGCCGCCAGCAACCCAATGAACACCAGCGCGCTGCCCGCAAAGGAATAAAGCGCCAGCTTCATCGCCCCGTACTCCTTGCGCGTCGAACCCCAGATCGCGATGAGAAAATACTTCGGGATGATCGCCAGTTCGTAGAAAACGAACAACAGGAACAGATCGAAGCTCAGGAACACCCCATAGACCCCCCCGATGAGCGCAAGATAAAAGGCGAAAAACTCTTTGGCCCGGTGCTCGACGTTCCAGGAAAACAGAACGCCCGCAACCGCAACCACACCCGTCAGCAACAACAACGTCAGGCTGATCCCGTCCGCCGCCAGGTAATACTCGATTCCCAGCGAGCGGATCCAAGGGATCTTCACGATGGTTTTCAGTTCGCCCGGTGTGGCCTGGAAAGCTCCCGCCAGGGCAATCCCAAAGCCGGCGCTGGCAGCCAGCAGGGCGATGAGCCTGGCCGCGCGGGCGTCGTCCCGCGGCGCCAGCATCAGCGCCGCCGCGCCCAGGAACGAGACATAGATGGTCCAGGCAAGCATGGCGAGTCAGGGCTTCAACCCTTCCACGAGCCGCGCGACGGTGCCGTGGATGGCGCCGAGCACCCATTGGGGGTAAATGCCCAGGGCGAACATCAGCGCGATGGCCGGCAGCACCCGGACGCGCTCCGCCACGGTCAAGTCGGGCAGCTTCGACCAGCTCGGGTTGAGCGGCCCGTAAAACACCCGGTGCAGAATCGTAAGGATGAAGACCGCCGTGAGCAGCAGGCCCAGGACCGATAGACAGGCCGCCCAAGTCGCCAAGGGAAAGACGCCTTTGAAAATGAGAAATTCTCCCACGAAACCGTTCAGGCCGGGCAAGCCCAAGGACGAGAAAAGCCCAATCCCCATCAAGCCGCACAGCACCGGCGCGACTTTGCGCAAGCCGCCGAAATCGGCCAACCCGCGGAGTCCCCCGCCCCGCTCCTCCAGCAGACCCACAAACCAAAACAGGGTCGCCACCGTCAGCCCGTGATTGAACATCTGCAACAAGACGCCCTCGAGGGCCGCGGCCCGCTCGGTTGCGGGCCAGGCGGCCATCGAACCGGGACCGGCGACGGCAAAGATGCCCAGCAAGCAGTAGCCAAGGTGGTTGATCGAGGAGTAGGCCAGCGTCCGTTTGAGGTCCTTTTGCGCAATCGCGGCGCTCGCGGAGAGGAGGATGGTGATCACCGCCAGCCACAGCAGCGGCGTTCGCAACTGCCGCATCTGGTCCGGAAAGATCGGCGCCAGGATGCGCAACAGGCCATAAACCCCCATCTTGGACATCAGCCCGGAAAGCAGCATCGTCGTGCCCGTGGGCGCCTCGGCATAAGCGCCCGGAAGCCAGGTGTGGAATGGAATCAACGGCACTTTCACCGCGAAACCGAAGAAGACGCCGGCAAAAATGACCAACGCCAGCCGCTCGCCCCCCGCTCCGTGCCACCCTAACTTGGCCGCCAGCGCCGGAACCAGGCCGCCAGCGCGCCCCAACTCGGACAACTGGATGAAATCAAACTTGCCGCCCGCCAGGAACAAACCCAGAAACCCCACCAACAAAGCGATGCTCCCGGCCATGGTATAGACAAAGAACTGCGTCGCCGCCTCGCTCCGCAACGGCCCGCCCCAGAGCCGGATCAGGAAAAAGGCCGGGACCAGGCTCAGTTCCCAAAAGAGGAACCAGTGGATGAAGTTCAAGGCCGTGAACGTGCCGAAGAGGCCGGCCTCGAGCCAGAGAACCAAGCCAAAATAGAGCGGCACGCGCTCCTCGATGAGCCCGGAAGCCAGCAACGCCATCGGCACGACGAGGGCTGAGAGCAGGACCATCAACAAGCCCAGCCCGTCCATGCCGAGGTGATACTCGACCGCCAAAGCGGGAATCCAGGAGTACCGCTCTTCAAACTGAAACGCCGGGCCTGAATCTCCCCCCTGGTAAGCCGGGTTGAACCTCGCCCACAGAACCATTGCCAGCGCCAGGCCGGCCAAGCTGAAGCCCAGCCCCAGGCGCCGCGCCAGTTGCTTCTGGTCCGGGGCCAGGCCGATGACCACGGTCCCTCCCACGAGCGGCAGGAGCGTGAGCGCCGTGAGCAGCGGAGCGCCGTTCATAACGCGCGGCACCCCCAGATCAGCAACAGCACCAACAACGCCAGCCCCACGCCCATAATCCGCAGATAATGCTGGACGCGGCCATTCTGCAGCCGTGAGAGCAACCCCCCGCCTTCCGTCAATCGCCGGCAAATCCCGTCGAAGCCCAGGTTCACGACGTATTCGTCGAACAAACGGTCGGCCCACGATAGCCCTACGACCGCATAGCTCGCCAATTCCACCAGCCCGCGCCACACCCACTCATCCAGCCAATCACAAAACCGCGCCCACCGCACCGTGAAGGAGACAAACGCCCACTCATAGACCTCATCCACAAAATACTTGTTCCGCAGCAGACCAAACAGGTCGGGCCAAACGCGTTCCAGAACATCAACCTCCCCCGCCCCGCCGACCGGCTTCCGCCCGTACAGCCAATAGCCCACTCCGATTCCAACGAGGACGATCACGCTCGAAAGCCCCATAAGGCCCAGCACCCCAGGTTCGGTTATTCGGGCGAGGTCAAAGCTCGCCGGGTGCTGCTCGAGAAACGCCGCAAACCACGGCCAGGCCGGCGTGCCGATGAAGCCCAGGAGCACCGACCCAACCGCCAGAACCACGAGCGGCGCCGTCATGACGCGAGGGCTTTCGTGCGGGTTCCACGGCCGGCTGGTGTCCCCGCGGGCCAGGGGCGCGCGCGGCGGCGGGGGGAGTCCTGCCGGCTGAAGCCGGCGCTCCGAGGCCGCGCTCTCGCGGGCAGGATGCCCGCGCCACGTGCCGTAGAAAACATACAATACCTGGCGGGTCATATAAAACGCCGTCAGCAAAGCCCCACACAGACCCAGGTAGAAAGGCCCTTGCGACACGCCCCAGACATGGGCGGCCTCCAGAATCTGGTCCTTGCTCCAGAACCCGGAGAAGAGCAGCGGAAAACCGCTCAAGGCCAGCATTCCGACCGCGTAGGTCGCGAACGTAACGGGCATGAACCGCCGCAAGCCGCCCAGGCAGCGGATGTCCTGCTCCGAGCGGCAGCCGTGGATGACCGAACCGGCGCCCAGAAACAGGAGCGCCTTAAAAAATGCATGCGTTACCAAGTGGAACATCCCCACGGCTACTCCTCCTGCCCCCAGGCCGAGCATCATGAACCCGAGCTGCGACACGGTCGAATAGGCCAAAATGCGCTTAATGTCGGTTTGGGCGACGGCAATGCTCGCCGCGAACACGGCGGTGATCGCCCCCACCCAGGCGACCACCGGCAGGCAGGCCGTCATAATCGGATACACTCGCGCGACCAGGAACACGCCGGCAGCCACCATCGTTGCCGCGTGGATCAGCGCGCTCACCGGGGTCGGCCCTTCCATCGCGTCCGGCAGCCAGACATGCAGCGGCACCTGGCCCGATTTGCCGGCCGCCCCGCAGAAGATCAGCAGGCCTATCCCCGCCGAAGCGGCCAGGCCCGCGTTCGCCGCGCCCGCGACCAGACGGGCCGGGCCGGATTGCTCGAGGCAGCCATTCCCGCCATCATAAAACAGCAGCGTCCCGCTCCGGGCATAAAGCCACACCATCCCGACCAGGAAGGCCAGATCGCCGATGCGTGTCGTGATGAAGGCCTTCCTGGCCGCCGCCGCCGCGCTCGGTTTGTGATACCAGAAGCCGATCAGGAGATACGAGGTCAACCCCACCAACTCCCAACAGATGAACAGCAGCAAGAGGCTGTTGGCGATGACCACGCCCAGCATCGCTGCGGCAAAGAGCGACAAGAAACAAAAGAATCGCGTGAAATTCTCATCCTCGGCCATGTACCCCAGGCTATAGATGAAAATCAGCAGGCCCACGAACGAAACCATGAGCAGCATCACCGCCGAGAGCGGATCGAGGACCCAGCCCAGTTTCAACCAGGAATCGCCCATCTGCACCCAGGGAAAGTTCACGTACTGGCGGCCCGGATGCCGCAGTGCCTCCGCAAATGCCAGGCACGACAGGATCAGCGCCAGGCTCATCGCCCCGATCGCCAGCGAGGCGGCAAAAGCGCGGCCAGGCCGCTTGGTCACGGCGCTTAACCCTGCTGCCAACAGGGGCAGGAGCGGGATCAACCAGAGATATTCAACGGTCCAACGCACCATTGGCGGCTTATCCTTTCATTGAATCGATCTCATCCACTTCCGCCGTCTTGCAGCGCCGATAGGCGGCGATGATCAGCGCCAGCCCGACCGCGGCTTCCGCGGCCGCCACGCCGATCGAGAACAGGACGAACAAGATGCCGGTCAGCGCCTCGGGATGCGGGCCAAACCGCCAAAAGGCTATAAAATTGAGATTGGCCGCGTTGAGCATCAGCTCGATGCCGATCAACACAATGATGGCGTTGCGCCGCGTCAGCGCCCCGCCCAACCCGATGGCGAAGAGCAGCGCCGAGACCAACAGATAAGAATGGAGCGGCGTCATCTGAGTGGAGAGTGCGGAGTGTCCCGACGAGTCGGGATTTCGCTTCGCTCAACGGACTTGAGTGCGGAATGTGCAGGCCGGTTGCTCATCCTTCATCCTTTATCGCAATAATGACCGCGCCGATCAGGGCGGCAGTCAACAGGAGGCCGAGCACCTCCAGCGGCAGGATGTACTTGGTCATCAACTGATCGCCAATCCCTCTGGCCGTGGCGACCGGCTCGGGCGGCATCCCGGCAGGCAGCGCCCGGCTCGAGAGGAGAATCCCCCACAACACACCGAACACCGCCAGCGCCACGCCCGCCCCAACGGCCCAACTCGCAGAGAAGACCCGCCGCTGTGGCCCTTCGCTGCCCCGCGTCAACAGTATCGCAAACACGATGAGAATCGCCACGGCGCCGATATAGACCAGGGCTTGGGCGAAGCCGACGAACTGGGCGCCGAGCTGCAAATAGAGGGCCGCCAGACCCCCAAACGCCACCACCAGCGCCAACGCGCAATGCACCAGGTTCCGCAACGCCATCGCGGCGATGGCCCCGGCCAGTGTGACGATACCAAGCAGAGTGATCATCGGCGACTTAACCGTAACGATACGTTCTCTTTGCGAACTGCTGGCGCTCGAACAACACTCGGCCCAGCCCAACGTAGGCGCCGGCGACCAACAGCGAGCAGACCACCCAGCGAACGGGGCCCGGCGGCACGAAACGCCACAGGCCGGCGGCCAGGATGTTCACCAGCGCCATCGGCAGCATGAATTTCCAGGCAAAATTCATGAGCTGATCCATCCGCAGGCGCGGCAGCGTTCCGCGCACCCAGATGAACAGCCCAATCAAGGCCAGGAGCTTTGCGAAAAACCAGGCATAAGAGGGCACCCAGGTCAGAAACGAAAACGGCGCGTGCCAGCCACCCAGAAACAGCGTAATGGCCAGGCCGCTCACGGCAAACATGCCGATGTACTCCCCAAGAAAAAACAGCGCGAACTTGAAACCGGAGTACTCGATGTAATATCCGGCGATGATTTCCGATTCTCCTTCGGGCAGGTCGAAAGGCGAGCGGTTGGACTCCGCCGTGGCGGCGATGAGGAACAGGACAAAGCCGGCCAACCCCCAAGGAGTCAGGACAAACCAATGCGGCCACCCGCCCGAATACCCGGCCTGCGCCGCCACAATGGTCACGGTCGAGAGCGAACCCGTCGCCATGATCACGGTCACCGCCGACAGGATCAGGGGCACTTCATAGCTGATCATCTGCCCGATGGCCCGCATCGCGCCCAACAGCGAGTACTTGTTCCGGCTCGACCAGCCCGCCATGAACACGGATAGCTCGGTCGCTGCGCCAACGGCGAAAAAGAACAAAACTCCAGCGTCCAGGTCCACCGCGGTCATGTTCCGCCCGACCGGCACGACCGCCAGCGCCAAAAAGACCGGGACGACCAGGACCAGCGGCGCCAGAAAATGCACCACCCGGTCCGCCCCGCGCGGAACCAGGTCTTCCTTGGTCAGCGCCTTCACGCCGTCGGCCAGCGGTTGAAGCAGGCCAAACGGGCCAACCCGGTTGGGCCCGTAGCGATTTTGCATCCGAGCCAGGCCCTTGCGCTCGAGGAGCGTGGTGATGGCAAAGAGACTGGCGAACGTCCCGATGATAGCGGCAACAGAAATCAAGCCCGACAGCACCGGCTGCCACGGCGCCGGCGCGAGCTGCACCAACCATTGTTTGAACGCAACAAAAACCTGATCCATTGTTCCATTCTTCCCATCCGCCCGAGGACCCCAAAAACCATCGCCCACCAAAGTCGCCTCAAGTCGCCCGTCTGGCAAGCCCGGTCGATAGACCACGGACCACGGACCACGGACTACGGACCACGGACTACGGACCACGGACTACGGACCACGGACCACGGACCACGGTCGGATGTGCTCGCTAAAGATGCGAAATGACGCGAAAGCTGGAGTCCACCCGCCTACGCCGAGGCTACGGCGCGGCAAGCAGTCCGCGTTTTGAACCCAATGACCCGCGGCGGGGGCGCGAGAGGTTATATTTGCTGATAATTGCTCATAATTGCTCATAAATCGGTAGGAGAGGCAAGGCCGGCGCCAGCCCTTGCGAGGCCGACGCGGAAGCTACGGCGGGACGGGGTCGCCTGCGCGGAAGCTACGGCGGCCGGGGAGGCCGGCGCTCCGAGTGGCGACGCGCAGGGCGGGTTTGGGGCCGCGGGGCGTGCAGGCAGGATGCCTGCACCACACGGGTCCGGGAGGGGAGGGATTTTGAGGAGGCCGGAGCGCTCGTATTCATCGACGTCGGCGAAGTACTCTTT
>Ga0209415_10014005_pt1 | contig 13130 bp, 12 predicted proteins | sample PeaSoiSIISIP2007_FD_187696 | JGI IMG/M metagenome (GOLD analysis project Ga0209415, IMG submission 187696) | Peat soil microbial communities from Weissenstadt, Germany - SII-SIP-2007 (SPAdes) (version 2) | ecosystem: Environmental > Terrestrial > Soil > Wetlands > Peat | place: Germany... | reverse complement strand
CGAGGAGCCAACCAAAGATGAGTACCAGTAATCCAGCCCACGAACCCGACGATTACGTCCGGATCTTCGATACGACGCTGCGCGACGGCGAGCAATCGCCCGGCGCCACCATGAACCTCGAAGAGAAGGTAACTATCGCGCGCCAGCTTGAAAGGCTCAACGTCGACATTATCGAGGCCGGATTCGCCGCTTCCTCGCCCGGCGATCTCGAATCGGTGCGGCGGGTGGCCGAGACCGTTACCACTCCGGTGGTGTTGAGCCTGGCGCGCACCACCGAGAGCGACGTCGAGCAGGCGCTTAGGGCAGTTGAAAAGGCGGCCCATCCCGGAATCCACATCTTTATCGCCACCTCGGACATCCATCTGAAGTACAAGCTGCAGATGAATCGCGAGGACGTGCTCAACGCCGCAACCGTGGCGGTGGCGACCGCCAAGAAGCATCTCGATCATATCGAGTTTTCCTGCGAAGATGCTTCGCGCAGCGATTGGGACTACATGGTCAGCGTGCTCACCGAAGTGGTTCGGGCCGGAGCGAGAATCTTGAACATCCCCGATACCACCGGGCACGCGATCCCGGAAGAGTATGGCCGCATGTTCGCCTACCTGCGCGAACACGTGCCGGGCTCCGACCGCGTCACCTGGAGCGCGCATTGCCATAACGATCTGGGACTTGCGGTCGCGAACTCGCTGAGCGCGATCAAAAACGGCGTCCGCCAGGTCGAGTGCACGATCAACGGTATCGGCGAGCGCGCCGGCAACACTTCGATGGAAGAAGTGGTGATGGCGCTCAGGACGCGCAAGGACCTGTTCGGAATCGAAAGCCGGGTCAACACCCCGCAGATTTATCCCGCCTCGCGCCTGCTGTCGCAGATCATCGGCCAGGCGGTTCCCGCCAACAAACCGATCGTCGGCGACAACGCCTTCGCCCATGAGGCCGGAATCCATCAGCATGGGGTGCTGATGCATAAGCTGACGTACGAGATCATGAAGCCCCAGGACATCGGAATTCCCTCCAACAAGCTGGTGCTGGGCAAACACTCGGGACGCCACGCCTTCGTCGACCGGCTGCAGCACTTGGGCGTCGATCCCCAGACGGTGGACGTCAAGAAAGCCTTCGCCGAGTTCAAGGCTCTTTGCGATAAGAAGAAGGTCGTTTACGACGACGATATCCTGGTGTTGATCACCGAGGAGGCCCGCCGCTCGGCTGACCATTTCGAGCTGGTCGAGCTTGAAGTGAACTCTTCAACCAAGTCGACGCCGCATGCGATGGTCACGATGCGGGTCGGCGGGGTCGAAAAGAGCGCGGAAGGGACTGGCGACGGGATGGTAGACGCCTGCTACAAGGCCATCTCCAAAATTGCCGAACTCGCACCGGCGCTGGAGCGTTATTCGGTCAAGGCTATCACCGGCGGCACCGACGCGCTCGGCGAAGTCAGTTGCCTGGTACGCCACGACGGCGTAACCGTCGCCGGACAGGGCGCGCATAGCGATATCGTGATGGCGAGCGCGCTTGCCATGATCAATGCGCTCAACCGCCTGCATGCCCGGGGCAACGCTCTGCGACAGCGGCTCGACGAAGGACCCTAGCGGCGGGACCGTCGAGCGGGCGCCGAGGCGTCAGCGGGGACTTGCCGCGCCGACCCAGCTTGCGGTAAGTCCTACCAAGGTACTCGACGTGAAGCTCATGGACGCCGTGCACGACACGGGGCGTCGCGGGATGACCGCCCCGGCGCGCACGGCGTTAAATCTTCTGCAAAACAATATCCGCTATAGAACAGGGGGCAGGGCCGCTCACAAATCAAGCTTGGCTCGTCGGCTCGATACGGTGCGGTAAGCTCAAAAAATGGCGTACAAGATTCTTGTCCTCAAGGGTGATGGCATCGGACCCGAAGTCCTTGGCGAAGCGCTGCAAGCGCTCAAGGTGGTTGCGCGCGGTTCGGCGCTCGATCTCGAATTCAAGGAAGCGCTGGCGGGCGGTGCCTCGCTGGACGCTCACGGAACTCCGCTGCGCGATGACGTACTCAAGGCCGCGCAGGACAGCGACGCGGTTTTGCTCGGCGCGGTGGGCGGGCCCAAATGGGACAACCCCAACTCTGACAAGCGCCCCGAGCAAGCCATCCTCGCCCTGCGCAAGACTCTCGGGCTCTACGCTAATATGCGGCCGGTCAAGACGGTCAAGGAGCTGATTCCGTCCTCGCCGCTGCGGCCCGAAATCATCTCGGGCGTCGACCTGGTCGTGGTGAGAGAACTCACCGGGGGCCTCTACTATGGCCAGCCGAGTGAGAAGCGCATGGGAGCGCACGGTCGCGAGGCGGTCGACACTTGTTTCTACACCGAAGAAGAGATCAAACGCGTGCTGCGGTTCGCCTTCGAGCTGGCGCGCAATCGGCGCAAGCGGCTGACCTCCGTGGACAAGGCCAACATCCTTGCCACCTCGCGCCTGTGGCGCGAAATCGCGGGTGAGCTTAGCGCCGAGTACAAGGACGTGGCGGTCGAAAACGTGCTGGTGGACTCGATGGCGATGCATCTGCTGCGCCGCCCGCGCGACTTCGACGTAATCGTCACCGAGAACATGTTCGGCGACATCCTCACCGACGAGGCCTCGATGCTGGCGGGGTCGATGGGGCTGTTGCCGTCGGCTTCGCTGGGCGATGAACTCAACAGCGCCGGCTACCGGATCGGCCTCTACGAACCGATTCACGGCACCGCTCCCGATATCGCCGGCCAGGACCGCGCCAACCCCTTGGCCGCGATCCTGTCGGCAGCGATGCTGCTCGAGCATTCGCTTGGATTGACCACGGAAGCGGAGCTGATTGTCCACGCGGTGGAAGCGGTGATACGCGAGGGTTATCGAACGCCCGATCTGCCGGCCGCTGGCGCCAAGCTCGTGGGTTGCAAGGCGATGGGCCGTCTGGTTCGCGAGCGGATCGAGAATCAGGAACCCGGAGCTTAAATGGGCGTCACGGCCGGCCATCAGCGGCGGGTAGCGGTGGTTGGCGCTACCGGCGCGGTCGGTAGCCAACTGGTCGAACTGCTTTGCGAACGCGGCTTCCCCTTCTCCGAACTGCGGCTGTTCGCCTCGCCTGAATCGGCGGAGCCGCCGCTCGAGTTCAATGATCAGCGCTATCCTGTCCATCCGCTGCGAGACCCGGCTGATTTGACCGGCTTCGACGTCGCATTTCTGGCCGTGCCGCCGAGCGCGGCCAGTGAGATCGTCCATGCCCGTCCCGGCCCGCTGTTGATCGATCTCAGCGCGGCGGGGCGGATGCCCTCCGGCATCCCGATGGCCGCGCCGGCGCTTACCCCGCGCCAGCGGATGCTTGACCTCAGCGGCCAGATGGTTCTAGCCACGCCGAATCCGGCGGCGGAGGCGATTGCCGGCGTCATTAAAGCCCTCGGTGTGGAGTCGTCTTTCATCGCAGCCACACTGATGCTGAGCGCAAGTTCGCAGGGCAAGGCGGAGGTGGCCGATCTGATCTTGCAATCGGTCGATTTGCTCAACGCTCACCTAAACCTCGGGGAGGATGAGCCGCAAATCGCCTTCAACGTCTTTTTGGATGAGCGAGAGGCGGAATTGACGGCCGCGATATCGGCGCAGGTCGCCGAGCTTCTCGGCCATCCAGCGCGGTTGATGCTGCGCATCCTGCGAGTGCCGGTGCTGCATGGCACGGGGCTGGCGATTTTCGTCCCCGCCGCCGCCGCAACCGACGGATGGCGCGACAAGCTCGCGGCCGCGCCCGGCATGCTCCTGCTCGAGGATCAGGAGCCGGCGGGCATTGTCGACGCCATGAGCCAGGAGGCGATCTGCGCCAGCGCCAGGATTGGCCCGTCGGGACTCGCGCTGTGGTGCGTTTTCGACAGCGCGCGGCGGGCCGCGATGTCGGCGATGTGGATCGCGGAGTGCGCCCTGCCGGCGACCAGTGCGGCGATCAACTGAGCCGCTCGCCTGACCCGATGCGGATCAAGCTCTGCCTGGAGTATGACGGCACCAACTATTCGGGCTGGCAGTGGCAGGTGGAGCAAGACTCTATCCAGGCTCGGGTCGAGGCTGCGCTGGAGCGCCTCTTCGGCGAAAGAATTCGCGTCCACGGCGCGGGCCGAACCGACGCCGGCGTTCACGCGCTCGGCCAGGTAGCGGCACTCTCGGCGCCGCCGGCCCGGTTCGCGGTTGGAGAGGTGCAGCGCGCCCTCAACGCTCTGCTGCCCGACGACATCGTGGTGCGCGATGCGGTCGAGGTCGGAGAAAATTTCGATCCGCGCCGCGACGCGCGCTCGCGCGTGTACGAGTATCACATCCTCAACCAGAATTTGGCTTCGCCGTTCGATTACCGCTATTGCTGGCTGATCCAGGAGCCACTCGAGCGGCAGGCGATGGACGCGGCGGCGCGACTGTTTGTCGGCGAGCACGATTTTGCCGCCTTCCGCAGCCTCGGCTCGGAGATAAAGACCACTGTGCGCCACATCTACGGTAGCGCCTGGAAGCGCGAAGGCTCGCGTCTACTCTATCGGGTCGAAGCGAACAGCTTCATGCGCCACATGGTCCGCACGATGGTTGCGACCATGGTCGAGGTCGGGCGGGGCAAAGTGTCGAGCGCGATCGTGCCGCGGCTGCTCGCCGGCCGCGACCGCGCCCAGGCGCCGGCCGCCGCACCGGCGCGAGGGTTATTCTTGGTCGAAGTTTGCTACTAAATGTCATTCGCGCTCGTAGATCAGGCTAGGCCTGAGAACGTCCGACCAAAAACCACTGTGCGCCAAGGGATGTACGCTCAGCCTGTTCAAAAACCAGCGTCCCATCGAAGAAAAATGACTGTCCGCTCTTGAAAAAACTTCCGCGCTGGTTCACTCTTGGTAACATCCCGGTTCGGGACGTAAGGAGGCGGAGGATGACGCAGTCGCAGGTATCGGCACACCTTTCGGAGAAGGTCGGGATTACCAAAAAGCAAGCCAAGAGCATGCTTGAGACTCTCACCGACCTGGTGGTGAAGGAACTCAAGAAGGAAGGCTCGCTGCGGTTGGCTGGGCTTGGCATTTTTCGCAAGCGCAAGACCAAGGCGCGTATCGGTCGCAACCCCGCGACCGGCGAGCAGATCAAGATTCCCGCGCGCACGCGCCTGCGCTTCACGCCGGCCAAGGCCCTGAAGGACGCGGTCCTCGGCGCGCGCTAAGCCCCTCGCTACAAACGGGGGACTTTTCACCCAGGCCGATTTTCGTCCTCGAGGCAGACTCGCGGGCGTAAACGGTTGGAGTGTCGCCGAAATTCGGAGAGCAAGGCTCGCTACGGCTGGTCGGCGTTTTTCGCTAAACGCCGTGTATCTCCGCCGTGATTTATCGGTTCCGGTCGGGCGGTTCCCCGCCTGAGTGCTCGCTCCGCCGCGGCGTTCCGCGCTTGCGAGACCTGGCCTTGTCGAGAAACTCGCGGAGGCGGCTTTCGTAGCCACGGTCGGTGGGCGCGTAGTAGAGGCGGTCCTTCAGAATATCCGGCATGTAATTCTGCTCGACCAGCGCGGCTTCGTAATCGTGGGGATAGCGGTAGCTCTCGCCATAGCCCTGGCTTCGCATTAGCGGTGTCGGCGCGTTGCGAAGATGGAGCGGCACCGCCAATGCGCCGTGCCGCTTGGCATCTTCGCGCGCCGCCCGCATCGCGGTGTAAGACGCGTTAGATTTGGGGGCGCTCGCCAGATAGGTCACGCCCTGGGCCAGCGGTATCGCGCCTTCGGGCATGCCGACGAAATCGACCGCCTCCTTGACCGCGATCGCGACCTGCAAAGCGCGCGGGTCCGCGTTGCCGACGTCCTCGGCCGCGAAGATGACCATCCGCCGCGCGATGAACAGCGGCTCCTCGCCCGCCTCGACCATCCGCATCATCCAGTACAGCGCCGCGTCCGGGTCGCTGCCGCGCATGCTCTTGATGAACGCGGAGATGACGTTGTAGTGCTCCTCGCCAGCGCGGTCGTAGAGCAGCGGCTTATGCTGGCTGGCCTCGCGCACGTCGTCGGGCCCGAGCAGGTTGCGGCCGGCCTGGTGCGCCAACCCCGCCGCAACCTCGAGCGTGCTCAACGCCTGGCGGGCGTCACCGTTGGCCAGCCGAATCAATTCGCTCATCGCCTCGTCGGCCAGCTTCAGTTGCAGATGTCCAAGTCCGCGCTCGGGATCCTCGAGCGCGCGGCGGACCAGGGCCGCGATATCGCCGTCGCTAAGCGGGTACAGCACTAGCACTCGCGCGCGTGACAATAGCGGTGCGATGATCTCGAACGACGGGTTCTCGGTGGTCGCTCCGATCAACGTCAGCAGGCCGCTCTCGACGTGAGGCAGACAGGCATCCTGCTGAGCGCGATTCCAGCGATGGATTTCGTCGATGAACAGCACCGTCGGCCGCCCGCCAAGCGCCAGTTCGCGGCGCGCCGCCTCGGCCGCATCGCGCAGTTCGGCGACGCCGCATATAACCGCCGAGAACGATATGAAGTTGGCTTCCGACTCGTGGGCCAGCAGATGAGCCAGCGTGGTTTTGCCGCTTCCCGGCGGACCCCACAAGACCATCGAGTGGAGCGTGTGCGCGGCGATCATCTGGTTGAGCAGTTTGCCCGGTCCAAGCAGATGCTCCTGGCCGACGAATTCGCTGAGGCCGGACGGACGCATCCGATCCGCCAGCGGTTGCCCGCGCGTGGGTTTGGAGGGAAACAGGCTCGGCTGAGGCGCTCTGCGCCGTGGCATGAGATCCGAGCCTAGCACAGTGCTTGGGGGCGGCCTAAGATCGGGTCAGGGCGCGATTTGCTTAAATCGGCATTGCTGGTTTAGTTTTGCGATATGGCTGAGAGCGACTGGTCCCGAGCATGATCGTCGGCATCGATATCGGCGGCTCGACTACCGACGCGGTGCTTCTCAACGACGGCGAGTTCTCGGTCGTAACCATCGAAGCCAACAATCCGATCGCGGCCGCGGCCGGCGCCTTGGGCAAACTGGTCAACGATTTCGATCTGAGCCTCGATCGGATCACTCGCATCGCGGCCACCGGATCGGGCGCGCGCGCACTGCCTGGCAACTTGCTCGGCCGCCCGGTCACGCAGGTCGACGAATTCACCGCGATCGGAATCGGCGGGACCTCGCTGGCAGGAATTAAGGATGCGCTGGTGGTCTCGCTAGGCACGGGAACCGCAATCGTTTCGGTTCGCGGCAATCACATCGAGCATTTCGGCGGCACCGGCGTAGGCGGAGGCACCTTGCTCGGCCTTTCCAAGCACATGCTTTCGGTTTCGAAGCTCGAGACGCTGGAGGCGATGGCGCGGCGCGGCGACCTCTCGCGCATCGACCTGACGGTCGGTGATATCGCGGGCGGCCCGCTCGGCGACCTGCCGCCCAGCACAACGGCAGCCAACTTCGGCAAACTCAACGGTGACGCCACGCCCGACGATAAGGCGTTGGCGATTATCAATATGATCGCGGAAGTAATCGGCGTGATGAGTATCGCCAGCGCCCGCGCCTGCCGTCAGCGCGATATCGTGTTGACCGGCAAGCTGACCCGTATCTTCGGATTCTTGCGCCAGGTCAAGCAGATGGAGCGCATCTTGGGCTCGAGTTTCGTAATTCCCGAGCACGCCGAGTATGCTACCGCGATTGGCGCCGCGCGCAGCGTCTTGCAGGCCTAATCAAAGCGCGGAATCTTGGCCCGCCGCTGTTTTGCAAATTGACCGGATTGGGCGATACATGGCGGTGACCGGACGCGACCGGGCGCGAGACCGCCGGATCGATATGCGATCGCGCCAAGGGACCGACGATGGGATGTGAACTGCTCAAAGGTTTTCGGATGCTCGACCTGAGCGACGAGAAGGGCGCGCTGTGCGGGAAGATTTTTGCCGACCTCGGCGCCGACGTCATCAAAGTGGAACCGCCGGGCGGCTGCTCGACGCGGCGCATCGCACCGTTTCTCGAGGACCAACCTGGCGCGGACTCGAGCCTTTATTTCTTGGCTTACCAGGCGGGCAAGCGCTCGGTCACTCTCAATCTCGAATCGGCCGACGGCCGCAACCTTTTCGCCGAGCTTGCGAAGCACAGCGATTTCCTGGTCGAGTCGTTTCCGGTCGGTTATCTCGACTCGATTGGGGTCGGTTACCGAGCGCTCGCGCAGCTCAATCCACGGCTGATTTACACCTCGATCACCCCGTTCGGCGATACCGGTCCAGGCAAGAGCTACCAGGCCAGCGACATCGTTTCCTGGGCCGCGGGCGGCATGATGTACCTGATGGGCGAGCCAGGTAAGCCGCCGCTGCAGATGAGTTTGCCGCAGGCCGGACTTCACGCCGGCGCCGAGGCGGCGGTTGCCTCGCTGATGGCTCATTATCCGCGCGAGATCGACGGCCTGGGACAGCAGGTGGTGGTCGACATGCAAGCGTGCTTGGTGTGGACCTTGATGAACGAGCAGGCGATGCCGATCCTGCACGGCAGCTATTTGAAACGCACCGGGGTCTATGTCGGCACGCTCGACGTGCAGCGCAAGATGGTCTTCGGCTGTCGCGGCGGATACATCTCGATCCTGGTAGTCGGCGGCCCCGGCGCGTCATCGACCAGGGCGCTGGTTAGCTGGATGGAGGAAAAGGGGTTCGCCTCAGACTGGATGAAGACCAAAGACTGGGGCACCTGGACCCCCGGTATCCTGATGAAAGCAACCGAAGAAGATCGCGCCCAGATCGCGGATCTCGAGGCCCGCGTCGAAGCCTTCTTCCTCACGATGAGCAAGCAGGAAATCTATGCCGAGGGCCTCAGGCGGCGGATCTTGCTGGCCCCGGTTGCCACCGTCGCGGATGTCGCCGTTGATGAGCAGCTCAAGGCGCGCAATTATTTTGTTCCGGTTGAACACGACACGCTCGGCCGTACGCTGACGTTCCCCGGGCCGTTCGCGAAGCTCAGCCTGACACCGATCGGAGTTCCCTCCAGGGCGCCGCGGCTGGGCGAGCACAATCGGGAGGTATACGGCGACCTGCTTGGTCTCAGCGCCGAACGATTGACGCGTCTGACCGCGATCGGCGCCATCTAGGGAGGAACCGGGCCATGCGAAGTTATGCATTGGAAGGGGTCCACGTGCTCGACTTCGCCTGGGTGGGGGTCGGGCCGATCACGACCAAGTACCTGGCGGACAACGGCGCCGACGTTATCCGTATCGAGTCGGCGGCACGGCTGGACGTGTTGCGGTTGGCGCCGCCGTGGAAGGACGCGCAACCCGGCATCAACAGCAGTCAGTTCTTCGCCAGCTACAACACTTCGAAAAAAAGCGTCGCGTTGGATCTGAGCAATCCGAAGGCGCGCAGCCTGGTGCTCAAACTAGTGCCTTGGGCCGACGTCGTGACCGAGAGCTTCACGCCCAAAGCGATGCGCAACTGGGGTATCGATTACGAGCACCTGCGCGAACTGAAGCCGGACATTATCATGCTTTCCACATGCCTCCAGGGCCAGACCGGACCCAACGCCCTCTATCCGGGTTACGGGCAACTGATGTCGGCGCTGTGCGGCTTCTACCATATCTCCGGCTATGGCGAGGGCAGCCCGCCGTCGCCGCCTTACGGCGCGTACACCGATTTCATCGCCCCGCGATTTTCGGCCGCGCTGCTGCTGGCGGCGCTGGATTATCGCCGTCGCACCGGACGCGGCCAGTATATCGACATGGCCCAGTACGAGGCCGCCCTCCATTTCTTGGCGCCTGCGCTTATCGACTACTTCGCGACTGGCCGGGTGCTGGGACCCCAAGGCAACCGCTCGCAACGCTATGCGCCGCACGGCGCCTATCGCTGCCGCGACGAAGACGGCAATGAGCGCTGGATTGCGATCGCGGTCGCCGACGATGGCGAGTGGCGCGGGTGGCTGAGCGTGCTCGGCGATCCAGCTTGCGACGAGCGCTTTGCGACGATGCTCGGCCGTTTGGAGCATAGCGAAGCGCTCGACGAGTTCATCGCCGGCCAGGTTCGCGATCGTGCCGCGGCCGAGCTGACCGTACAACTCCAGGCAGCCGGCGTTTCGGCCTATCCGGTACAGAATTGTGTAGACCTTCATCAGGATGAGAATCTCGAGGCTTTCAATTTCTGGCACTGGCTCGAGCATAAAGAGATGGGCTCCTCTCCCTACGAAGGTCTGCAACATCGGCTAAGCCGCACGCCGGGCGAGCTGCGGACCGCTGCGCCGGTGCTCGGCCAGCATAGCGATGAAGTGCTGGGCGGTATGTTAGGATTGAGTCCAGAGGAAATAGAGCAGCTCAAGCAGGAGCGAGTGATATTTTAAGGGCTGTTCTGTAATAAGGAACCGTCGCGCGGCTCCGGCGTGTCGCGCGCGCCGTTCTAAATCTAAGCACGTCCGAAAGGGAGCGTTTCCTTGGCGAAGGCAACCACAACATCGCGCGCCGTCATCGAACTGCAACGTCTGGAAGCGAAGCCGGAGAGCGCTGACGAGGCGATACGCCTGGTTCGCGAGCTCTGGGAAATCCTTCGCCGCAAACAGGGATGCGTGGTGCATCGCCTCTATCGTGCGCCGGGCGAACGCTTGCGTTGGTTGGGCTATTCCGAATGGCAGAGCCTGCCTCAGTTGAGCGGAGCGCGCCGGGAACTGGCGCGGTCGCCGCTTTATCGGCGAATGCATTCAATGTTCGCGCAGTCCAGCGAGCGCGCCCACGAACCGTTCGGGCCGGTGCTCAGTGCTCAGGGGATTACCTTCGGTCCCGAGACCGCGGCCCTGCTAATCCGATTCGAGAAAGGTCCGGACGAGCCGGCGCAGGCGATGGGCTTTGTGCGGGAATTGGCCGGCTACGTTTCGCATATCACGATGCGGGAGCTGGGTGCTCCCGACGCTTTGGTGTGCCTCGCCCACTTCGACAGTGCGGCCAATGCGGCCGCGGCCGCGTCGGCGATAAGCGAGCGCGAACCGTTGCGCGCTCTTTCACCCACCGTCGAAACTTATGCGACTTGAACCTCCTGATGTCAGCCCGCGATGTGGTGAGAGGTCGCTTCGACGGGCGGCCTGGCGCAGCCATAATGCGCCCCGCGCTTGGAACCCGCCGCAAAAATAGCCGCTGAGTGCGCTACGAACTGGAAATCGCTATGCGGTACTTGCGTGCGCGCCGCAAGACCGCGTTTATTTCGATCACCACCTTCTTTACCGCGATCGGCGTGACGATCGGTGTCGCCGCACTGGTAATCGTGCTGGCGGTGATGAACGGTTTCGAGGCCAACCTGCGGGCGCGCGTCTTGAGCCTCAGCCCGCAGATCCAAATCCTGAGCTACGAAGGCTCGATCTCGAACTACTCGACGATCCAGGCGCAAGCGATTAAGGTGGCGGACGTTACCGGCGCGGCGCCCTTCATCGTCGGCCAGGGGATGCTCAGCTCGGGCCGTGGAGTGGGCGGCGTGGTCGTCCGTGGCATAGACATCGGGAGCCTCGCCGGAACGCACGAGCTTCAGCGCTACATCGAGCAAGGAACGCTCTCGAGTCTGGCGCAAGTCTATGAGCCGGCCCCAGCCGGTAACCCGCCGACGCCCATCGGCGCGTTGGCGATTGGCGGGAGCCTGGCCGAGAAGCTCAAGGTCAAAGTGGGCGACGCGGTGCGCGTGGTCTCGCCGATCTTGGCCCAGGACAACGGGGAACTCACTGCCAGGAGCGGAAGCTTCACGGTGGGCGCGATTTTCGATTCCGGAGCGGCGTTCGTCGACCGCACCGTGGTCTTCATGGGGCTGAAAAACGCACAGCGATTTTTCGGCCGCGAGGGAAGGGTTGACGGAATCGAGTTGCGCATCAAAGATCTCGACGCAACCCAACGGGTCACGGCAGCGCTGCGCAAGCTCTTTCCTTACCCCTATCGGGTGCGGAACTGGATCGAGTTCAACCAGGCCGCCTCCGCCGGCTTCGCGATGCTCAAGCGGGTCTATTCGCTGGTGCTGCTGATGCTGATTGCGGTCGCCGCGTTCAATTTAGTAGCGACACTCATCATGACCGTCATGGAGAAGCGCAAAGATATAGCGATCCTGATGACGATGGGGGCGACGCGCAACGGGATTCGTCTGATCTTTGTGCTTAAGGGTCTGGTGCTGGGCGGGGTCGGAACTGTCGCTGGCCTGATGCTCGGCGGCCTGGGATGCTTTGCGCTGGCTCGCTATCACTTCATCCACATCCCCAAGGATATCTACGGCATCTCGTCGCTTCCGGTGGATGCTTCGCCGTGGAGTTTCGCCGCGGTAGCAGCGGCCTCGATGATATTGTGCCTGGTTGCGAGCTTCTACCCCGCGCGTCAGGCGTCGCGGCAACTGCCGGTCGAAGTTATCCGCTACGGGTGAAATGAAATTCCGGCCGCGCCTAGTTTTGCGAGCAGGCGCGGAATCACCCAACGAGGCGCCCCCCCGCATCCGCCAAGCTTCGCCCGAGCATGCACCCCGCCGGGGGAACGTCGCGGCCTTGGTGTAAAGCCGCAGGCGGAGTTAGTTCGTTTCGTCGGGGGCGGAGCCGGCGCGAGGCTTAATTACCGGCTTGGACTTCCGAATGACGAGCGTCTCATGCCCGCGCACCTTGATGGTTCGCGCGGGCTCGGAGCGAGCCTTGCCATTCCCTGGAAAAGAGTCCAAGGGCCGTGTCCGAGCGCTGGTACGTCGACGTCGCCAGTTGCTTAGTTCCTTGGACAACTTTGAGGCCAGCGCATCGTTGCTCTGCTCCGCGTGCTCATCGCTCGCGTCGCCTTCGACCGGATTGCTGGACGTTTCCTGCGAAGCCATTCTCAATCTAGCTCCCTCCAATAGTGAGGATTCTTTAATGCTCTTTTAGGTTGGGCTTTAGCCCACGCGGGCGATAATCTGACTTGGTCTGACGGTATTCGTTCTTGCTAAGCGGTGAAGTATTACGCTGGTCAAGCCCTGCGGGCTTTGTCTAAAGGTATTGGAGAGCGGCTAGAGCTTATAATTGATCAACTCCAGGAATTCCCAGAGCACTACATTATGTTTAGCAAATATCGCCTATTGTTGGAAGAGACTCTGCATTCGCAGCGCTAATCCCATATCGCCCGAGATCCGCAGCCTGCCGCTCATGAACAGGACCTGGCCGTTGCTCTTTCCGCTGACCATATCCAGGTAATCCTGCGCGGCCATCGAAATAGTGCAATTAGGGGACGGA
>Ga0209415_10014004_pt1 | contig 13130 bp, 12 predicted proteins | sample PeaSoiSIISIP2007_FD_187696 | JGI IMG/M metagenome (GOLD analysis project Ga0209415, IMG submission 187696) | Peat soil microbial communities from Weissenstadt, Germany - SII-SIP-2007 (SPAdes) (version 2) | ecosystem: Environmental > Terrestrial > Soil > Wetlands > Peat | place: Germany... | reverse complement strand
GGCCAGCAGGCCGAGAAATTCTACGAAGTGCACAAGGCGCGGCCGTTCTATGGCGACCTTTGCCGGTTCATGACCAGCGGACCGGTCGTCGTCCAGGTGCTGGAGGGCGAGAACGCGGTGGCGCGCAATCGCGAGGTGATGGGCGCGACCGATCCCGCCAAGGCTGCCGCGGGCACGATCCGGCGCGACTTCGCCGAATCGATCGAGGCCAATTCGGTGCACGGGTCGGATTCGCCGGACAACGCGGCGAAGGAGATCGCTTTCTTCTTCTCCGGTACGGAAATCGTCGGGTAGCGCCGGCCCCAATCGGGCCGAGCAGCTAGTGCGTCAGCACGAATACCACGAAGGCGACGACGATGGCGACGACGATGACGGCCACCGCCGTCAGGCGGCAGAAGCTGCGCCACATGCGCTGGTGATCGACAAGGATCTCTTCCTGGGTGGTCATCGGCCGTTTCTCCCGCGGGGTCTTTACGTCGGCAGCGATTTAGCGCAAGCGAGGTTGCCCGGTCAATCGCCGGCGCTCAGCCTGTCGGATTGAGAAGCATTTGCGTCGGCTGCGTCACCCCTTCCACGACCGCCCGCTCGCCCTCGACCCATACCTTCCCGGCGGCAACGAGACCGAGCGCCAGGGGATAGAGGCGGTGCTCAGCTTCCAGGACGCGGGCGGCGAGCCTCGCTTCGTCGTCACTTCCCAGCACCGGGACCACGGCCTGGGCGATGATCGGCCCGGTATCGGTCTCGAAGCGGACAAAATGCACCGTGCAGCCGGCGAACTTGACCCCGGCGGCAAGCGCCCGGCGATGGGTGTCGAGGCCGGGAAAGGCCGGCAGCAGGGAGGGATGGATGTTGATCATCCTGTCGCGCCAGGCCTCGATGAAATCCCGGGTCAGGAGGCGCATGAAACCGGCGAGGCAGACGAATTCGGCACCGGCCTCGCGAAGCGCGCGGTCGAGGGCGGCATCGAAGGCGGTCCGCTCGCCGAAGTCGCGGTGGGGGATGGTGCGGGTCGGCACGCCGGCCGCCTCGGCCAGCGCCAGGCCAGGAGCCTCGGCCCGGTTGGACAGGACGAGGCAGGGATCGGCCGCAACCACCCCGCTCCTGCAGGCGGCGAGCAGCGTCCGCATGTTGCTGCCGCGACCGGAGATGAGGATGGCGAGCCTCAGCCGCGCCATGCTTCGGCCATGCCCTCGATGGCGGCTCCCGGCGCGCTCGCGCCGCGCCCGACGATGCGGCCGATGGCGAATACCTGTTCACCCGCCTCGGCAAGCTGGCGGCCGACGGCCTCGGCATCGGCTTCGGCGACGACGGCCATCATCCCGATGCCGCAATTGAAGGTGCGGGCCATCTCCGCCTCGGCGATGCGCGCCGTTCGCTTCAGCCAGGCGAACACCGGCGGCAGAGGCCAGCACCGGGCGTCGATCGCGGCGGCGAGCGCTTCGGGCAGCACCCGCGGGATGTTCTCCAGGAGACCGCCCCCGGTGATATGGGCCATGGCCTTGATCCGCCCGCCGCGTGCCGCCGCGAGGCAGCTCTTGACGTAGATCCGCGTCGGCGTCAGCAGCGCCGCCGCGAGGTCGGTCCCCGGCTGGAACGGCGCTTCCTTGTGGTAGTCCAGGCCTTCCTCGGCGACGACCCGGCGCACCAGGGAGAAGCCGTTGGAGTGAAGGCCCGAGGAGGCGAGGCCGAGAACGATGTCGCCCTCGATCACCCGCGCGCCGTCGATAACGCTCTCCCGCTCGACCGCGCCCACGGCGAAGCCTGCCAGGTCGTAGTCGCCGGGCGCATACATCCCCGGCATCTCGGCGGTTTCCCCGCCGACCAGCGCGCAGCCGGCCTGACGGCAGCCCTCGGCGATGCCGGCGACGATGGCGCGACCCGCCGCGACGACAAGCTTGCCGGTGGCGAAGTAGTCGAGGAAGAACAGGGGCTCCGCACCTTGGACGACGAGGTCGTTGACGCACATGGCCACCAGGTCGATGCCGACGCCGTCATGCTTGCCGGCGGCAATCGCGATCTTGAGCTTGGTGCCGACGCCATCGGTGGTGGAGACCAGGATGGGGTCGCGATAGCCCGCGGCCTTGAGGTCGAACAGCGCCCCGAACCCGCCCAGGCCCGCGGCGGTGCCGCGTCGCGCGGTTGCCGCCGCCATGGGCTTGATGGCCTCGACCAGCGCCGCGCCAGCGTCGATGTCGACGCCCGCTTCGCGGTAGCTGCCGGTCCGGTTGTCGCCGCGGTTGTCGCTGCGGGTGTTTATGGCGTCCTCCGTGGCGATGGGATATAAAACCCCGCATGAAATACGGTTGCAAAATACTTGATCCGAAGCGCTTTGCAACGACGGCCGGATTGGCGGCGGCGCTCATCATTTGCCTGTTCATCGCGGCCCCGGCCCGGGCCCAGAACGCGGCCCAGATCAGCGTCTACGGGATCGATGTGGACGTGACCGCGAGCGATGCGGTGACGGCGCGGGCCAATGCCGTCGTCGCCGGCCAGCGCATGGCGCTCGCCAAGGCACTCGCCATGGTCGCGAGCCAGAGCGACGTGGCGCGCCTGCCGGCGCTCACGGATTCCCAGATCACCGACATGGTCGCCGACTATGCGGTCGAGTCCGAGCGCAGCTCGACGGTGCGCTACATCGGTCGGCTTGCCTTCAGCTTCCGGGCCGACGCCATACGCGACTACCTGCAGCAGAACGGCATCGCCTACGCCGCTTCGCAGAGCCCGCCGGTCCTCGTCTTGCCGGTCCTGCTCGCCGGCGGCAAGGACCTGTTGTGGGAGGATGGCAATGACTGGCTCGCCTTCTGGGCCAAGCATCCGCCGACGGCCGGCCTCGTCGGCCTGGTGGTGCCCAAGGGCGACCAGGCCGACGCCGCGTCGATCGCCGCCGATGACGCGGTGGCCGGCGATGCGGCCAAGATCCAGGCGCTGGCCCAGCGCTACGGCGTGAGCGACGTGCTGGTCGCCATGGTCAAGCCGGACGCGAGCGGGCCGGGCATGGCCGTTGAGACCAGGCGCTACGGCGTCTCCGGGGTCGCCGGCGGATTCCAGGACCATGTCGCGGGCGACGTGAGCGATCCCGGCGTTGCCTACACCGAGGCGGCCGATCGGATATCCCAGCAGTTGCAGCAGGACTGGATCGATCAGAACCGGATCTCCTCGGACGTCGAGCAGCGGTTGACCGTGGATGTTCCGATCGCCGGCTTCGCCCAGTGGGTCGACCTGCAGCACCGGCTCGCCACGCTCGGTACCCTGAAACAGGTCGACGTCGTCTATCTCATGACCAATCATGCCGAACTCGACCTTGTCTTCGTCGGCGACCGGGATCAATTCTCCCGCGCCCTGGAGCAGCGCGCGCTGCTGTTGAAGGATGCGGGCGACGGCCACGTGACCCTGGAATTCGCCGGCCAAACCCAGGGATAGCAAGCGCGCCTTGCTGCAATACCTGCCCAATCTGATCAGCCTCGCCCGGCTGCTCGCCGTGCCGGCGACGGTCTGGCTGATCCTGACCGACCGGTTCAATTCGGCCTTCTGGCTGTTCGTCGCTGCGGGCATTTCCGATGCCCTCGACGGGTATCTGGCGCGGCGCCTCAAGAGCCCCGGCGTGGTCGGCGCCTATCTCGATCCGCTTGCCGACAAGGCGCTTCTGACCAGCGTCTATGTCGCACTCGGCTATGCCGGCCATATGCCGGCCTGGCTCGTCATCCTCGTGGTCTTCCGCGATGTCCTCATCATCGGCGGCGCCATGCTCTACCAGCTTCTGACCCAGCATCTCACCATGCAGCCGCTCTTCATCAGCAAGGTGAACACCACGGTGCAGATCACGCTCGCCGCCCTGGTCCTGGCCCAGCTCGGTCTCGGCTTCGAAAGCCATGGCGCCGACGTGGCCCTGGGCTACCTCGCGGCCGGCACCACGCTCGTCTCCGGCGGGGCCTATATCGCGGTCTGGGGCCGGCGCTTCGTGGGCAGCGAGGCGGGGAGATGAACGGCCAGCGCCAGTTCCGGTTCTGGCTGCTGGGCCTGCTGGGGTTCGTGGTCGCCGTCTACCTGCTGCGCGGCGTCCTGCTGCCCTTCGTCGCCGGGCTCGCCATCGCCTATTTCCTCAACCCGGCCTGCGACAGGCTGGAGCGCATGGGCTGCAGCCGGACGGCGGCCACCGTGATCCTCAGCATCGGCCTTGCCCTCGTGCTCGCGGCGGCCGTGATCCTCCTGCTTCCGGTGCTGGAGCGCCAGATCGTCGATTTCGCCGCCAGCCTGCCCGCCTACGCCGACATGCTGAGCGCCCATGTCCTGCCCTGGCTCAAGACCCTCGCGGGAAAATTCGGCTTCTCCAGCCTCGCCGACATAGGCGCCGGCGCCGGCGGCCAGGCCACCAGCATCGTTTCCTGGATCGGGGGCGCGCTCAGCCGGTTGGTCGGCAGCGGCGTGGCCATCGCCAACCTGCTCTCGCTCCTGTTCATCACGCCGGTGGTCGCCTTCTATCTGCTGCGCGACTGGGAACGGCTCGAGGCGCAAATCGACAGTCTCCTGCCCCTGCGCCATGCCGAGACCATCCGCACCCAGCTTCGCGCCATCGACCGCAGGCTCGCTGGCTTCGCCCGCGGCCAGGCCACGGTGTGCCTGCTTCTGGCGGCCTACTACGGTGCCGGGCTCAGCCTGACCGGACTCAACTTCGGTCTCGCCATCGGGATCGGCATCGGCATCATCGCCTTTATCCCCTATGTCGGCAGCATTGTCGGGTTCTTCGCTTCGGTCGGCCTGGCGCTCGTCCAGTTCGACGATTGGAGCCACGTGGGACTCGTGGTCATGCTGTTTGCCTTCGGCCAGGTTCTCGAAGGCTATGTATTGACGCCTCGTCTGGTGGGCGGGCGGGTCGGCCTGCATCCGGTCTGGGTGATATTCTCTTTGCTGGCGGGAGGTGCCTTGTTCGGTTTCGTGGGCCTGCTGCTCGCCGTGCCCAGCGCGGCTTCGATCGGCGTCCTGATGCGCTTCGCCGCAGAGCGCTACCGCCAGAGCAATTTCTACCGCGGCGACCCGCCATGGCCCAGCTCCCCCTCGACTTAGGCCACCGCGCCTCTTTCGGCGGCGACGATTTCCTCGTGGCGCCCTGCAACGAGGCGGCGGTCGCCTGGCTCGACCGCTGGCCCGATTGGCCGGGGCCGGGGCTCGCCCTATGGGGGCCGGCGGGCTGCGGCAAATCCCATCTCGCCCACGTCTTTCAGGTGCGCTCCGGGGCGCGGCTGATAGAGCCTTTAGCATTGGCGGAAGCTGAGCTCTCAGGCCTTGCGGAGGGGAACGGCGAAGTCGCCCTCGATGGGGCGCCGCCGGTCGATGAGCGGGCACTCTTGCATCTCTATAACCTTCTGGCCGAGCGGCGGGGCCATCTGCTGATTCTCACCCGCGAGGCCCCGGCGCGCTGGGGTGTCCGCCTGCCGGACCTCGCTTCCCGGCTGGCGGCTATGCCGGCCGTGCGCATCGATCCGCCGGACGAGGTCCTTGTCGAAGGCCTTCTGGTCAAACTCTTTGCCGACCGGCAGCTTGCCGTGCAGCCGGAGGTCGTGGCCTATCTCGTGCGGCGCATGGAGCGCAGCTTCGAGGCCGTGCGGCGGACGGTCGCGCGTCTTGACCGCGAATCCCTGGCGCGACGCCGGCCGGTCACCCTGCCGCTCGCGCGCGAAATCGTCGAGAGCGAGAGCGCGTGATGCCCCCGATCTTCGTCCTGTTGCGGCCCCATCAATGGATCAAGAACCTGTTCGTGGCAGCACCCTTGTTCTTCACGCCCCAGGCGCTCTCGGCTGCAGCGGCGCTCAAGGTGGCATTGGGCGTGCTGGCGTTCTCGGCGCTTGCCTCGGCGGTCTACATCGTCAATGACTGGCGCGACCGCGAAGCGGACCGGCACCATCCCGTCAAGCGGAAGCGGCCGCTGGCCAGCGGCCAGGTGCGGCTTGCCACCGCCGCGATGCTGGCGCTCTGCCTGGCGCTGGGTGCGATCGCGGCCAGCCTGCTCTGGCTGCCGCGGGGCTTCCTCGAGGTCTTGCTCGGCTACGCCGCGCTCAACCTGGCCTACACGTTCCTCCTGAAGCGCGTCTCGATCGTCGACGTGCTGGTCATTGCCATCGGCTTCGTCTTCAGGATCTACGCCGGCGGCGTGCTGATCCACGTCACGCCCACGGTCTGGATCGTGGCCTGCACCCTGCTGCTGGCGCTGTTCCTGGCGCTGGCCAAGCGGCGCGACGATCTCGTGCGCGGCCTCGACGACGACCATCGGGAGAGCCTGGCCGGCTACAACCTCCCCTTCCTCGACACCTCGCTCGGCGTCGTGCTGTCGGCCCTCGTCGTCTGCTACCTGCTCTATACGACCCAGCCCGAGAACATGGCGCGGCTCGGCAGCGACAAGCTGTTCCTCACCGCGCCGTTCGTCATCGCCGGGGTCTTGCGCTATCTCCAGATCACCCTGGTGGAGCATCGCTCCGGCTCGCCTACCCGGCTCGCGGTCTCCGATCCTTTCCTGCTGGTCAGCATATTCGGCTGGCTCGGCACCTTCGCCTGGCTCATCTATGGCTGAAGCCGGCTGGCGCCATCAGGCCTTTGCCGGCTGGGGTCGCGTCGCCCGGGCCGAGATGGACGCCGCCCGGCCCGAGCGGGTGGCCGAAGTCGCGCGGGCGCTTGCCGCCGCCGGGCGCGAAGGAATCATCGCTTACGCCGGCGGACGCAGCTACGGCGATGCTGCGCTCAATGCCGGCGGGCGCGCAATCCTGACCAGCCGTCTCGACCGGCTGCTGGATTTCGATCCCGCCAGCGGCCTGCTGGCGGCCGAGGCCGGGGTCACCTTCGAGGATCTGAGACGAATCTTTTTGCCGAGGGGATTCCTGGCTCCGGTCACGCCGGGTACGGCCTTCGCCACCCTCGGCGGCGCGCTCGCCAATGACGTCCACGGCAAGAACCAGGATCAGACCGGCAATTTCGGCGCCCACGTCGCCTGGATCGATCTCATGCTTCCCTCGGGCGAACTTCGCCGCATCGGGCCGGAGGACCGGCTGTTCCGAGCCACGGCGGGGGGATTGGGCCTGACCGGAATCATCGTCGCCCTGGCGCTGCGCATGGCCCGCGTCCCCTCCCGCTTCGTCAGGCTCGAGGAGCGGCGCGTGGGCGATCTCGACGAATTCCTTGCGGTGCTGGAGGCGGCGCGGAGCAAGTGTGCCTACTCGGTCGGCTGGGTGGATGCGCTCGCGAGCGGGCGGCAGCTCGGGCGTGGCATCGTCGAGAGCGCCGATCCGGCGCCGCCCGAACCCGGCGATGATTTCAAGGAGCCCCGACGCAAGCGCCTCCCCTTCGACCTGCCGGGATTTGCCCTCAACCCCTTGAGCGTCGGCCTGTTCAATGCCCTTTATTGGCGCCGGGTGCCTGCCGCAGGGCGCGAGCGCCGGGTGGCCCTGGACAAGTTCCTCTACCCTCTCGATTCCATTGTCGGCTGGAACCGCCTCTACGGCCGGCGCGGCTTCCATCAGTTCCAATGCCTGCTGCCCGAGGAGGCGAGCCACCAGGCGTTGCGCGCGATCCTGGAGACCTGCTCCGGCTCCCGCGCGGCCTCCTTCCTGGCCGTGCTGAAGACCATGGGCCGCGATGGCGTCGGGTTGCTCTCCTTCGGCGGGCGCGGCCATACGCTTGCCCTCGACTTCCCCGCCTTCTCCGGAGTCGACGACCTCCTGATCCGCCTCGAGCGCCTGGTGCTGGATCACGGCGGGAAGATCTATCTGGCCAAAGACGCCAGGCTCTCCGCCGAAGGCTTCGCGCGCATGTACCCCGGGCTGCCCGAATTCCGGGCCATGCTCGCCGAGGTCGATCCGACGGGCCGCATGGCTTCGGATCTCTCCCGCCGTCTCAAGATCAAGGCAGGGTCGCCATGAACCCGCCAGTCTGGGTCGTCCTCGGCGCAAGTTCCTCCATCGCGCGCGCCTTCGCCCGGCTTGCGGCCGAGGACGGCGCCGACGTCATCCTGGCCGGTCGCGACGGGGAGGACATGGAGCGCAGCGCTGCCGATATCCGCATTCGCGGCGGCGGCAAGGTCGAGGTGCGTCATTTCGATGCGGCCGACCGGGCGAGCCATCCGGCCTTCGTCGAGGCGCTGCCCCGCCGGCGCCTCAACGTCTTCCTCTGCTTCGGCCTCCTCTATCCCCAGGAAGCAATCGAGCGCGACCCATCGCTGGCCGAGCCGGTGATCGCGGTCAACTACCTGGGCGCGGTCTCGATACTCTCCCATCTCGCGCCCCGGCTTGCCGCCGAGGGCGCGGGCGCGGTCGTGGTCCTCAGCTCCGTCGCTGGCGACCGCGGCCGTCCCTCCAACTACGTCTACGGATCCAGCAAGGCGGGCCTCAACGCCTATCTTCAGGGCCTGCGAGCCAAACTGGCGCCCCATGGGGTGAGCGTCACCACGGTGAAGCCGGGCTTCCTCGACACCGCCATGACCTTCGGCCTGCCCGGAATGTTCCTCGTCGCCAGCCCCGAGGCCTGCGCGCGGGCCTGTCTTGCCTATGCTGCCAAGGGGCGCGAGGTCGCCTATTTCCCGGCTTTCTGGTGGCTGATCATGGCGATCATCAAGGCCATTCCGGAATCCATATTCAAAAAGCTCAAGCTTTAGAGCAACGTAACTAAAGTGACTCCCTAGCTTCACTAAACGGTAACTTTAACGACACAGTCAGCTTCGCTATAGGACGGCACACCGCTGGAGCCCGAACATTTGGGGAGGGTTCGGCGCCGGCGGCATCTGTTGATGGCCGAAACGCCGCGCTTTGAGAGGCCTTTGGGGGGCCGAATGGCAGACGAGATCGAGCTGAAGCTGGCCCTTTCGCCCGAGCTCGTCACCGCCCTCCGGCAACTACCCTTGATCCGGCGCCTGGCGGCAAAACGCGCGGTGACGCGCCGGCTCAGCACGACTTATTTCGACACCCCGGACCAGGCGCTGGCCAAGCGCGGCATCGCGCTTCGCATCCGGAGCATCGGCAAGCGGCGCATCCAGACCTTGAAGCTGCCGGCGGAAGGGCCGGGCGGTCTCCAGGTCCAGCGGGAGATCGAGACGCCGGTCGAAGGCGACCTGCCGGAACTGGACAAGATCGCCGATCTGAGGCTGCGCCGGCTGCTCGCCGACAAAGCGGTAGCCAAGCGCTTGACCCCGCTCTTTATCACCGAGTTCCAGCGGACGACCTGGCCGCTCGTCTACGCCGGCAGCCAGATCGAGATGGCCCTCGACCGGGGCGAGATCCGTTGCGAATCCGGGCGCATGCCGCTTTCGGAGATCGAACTCGAGCTTCGCCAGGGCGATCCCCAGCATATCTTCGAGCTGGCCTTGGCGCTGCAGGAGGCGCTGCCGGTGACGATTGGTACCGCAACCAAGGCCGCCCGCGGCTTCGCCCTCATGTCCGGAGAGCAGCCGGAGGCCGTCAAGGCGACGGCGGTAGGCCTGCGCGGCACCATGAGCGCGCGGGATGCTTTCGCGGCAGCGGCGCGCAGCTGCCTGGGGCAGATGCAAAGCAACGAGTTGCCGGCCCGCCTCGGCGCCGACCCCGAAGGGATCCACCAGCTCCGCGTCGGCCTGCGCCGGTTCCGGGCCCTCGTCACCGCCTACCGCGACACGCTCGCCGCCGAGGCTCACGAACTCCTGTCGCGCGAGCTGCGCTGGCTGCAGCAGGAATTGAACCCGGCCCGGGACTGGGATGTCTTCATCGCCAACACGCTTTCACCCATCGTCGAGCGGGTGCCGGAACTGCAACCGGCGGTCGAGGCCGCCAATGAGCTCAGGACCATGGCCCAGTCCCGCGCCCGGGCGACGCTCGATTCGCCGCGCTATACGGCCATGATGCTGCGCTGCTACCTCTGGCTCGAGACCGGCGGCTGGGCCGCCGCCGAGGCCGGTCTGCTCGACCGGTCGGTGGCCGAATTCGCCGCTGGCATTCTGCAGAGGCGGCACCGGCGCCTGCGCAAATTCGGCGGCAAGCGGGCAGCCCTCTCGGAATCCGAGCTGCATCGGCTGCGCCTGATGGCGAAGAAGCAGCGCTATGTCGCCGAATTCTTCCGCGAGCTGTTCCCACGCAAGGCGACCGCCAAATACATCGTGGCGCTGAGCGCGATCCAGGATGTGCTCGGCTCGCTCAACGATGCGGTGGTGAGCCGGCATCTGGTGGAGGAGCTGGAGCGGTTCCTGGCCGAGGCGCCGGCCCTAGGGCCCACCGCGGCGGCGCGCGGCGCCGGCGTCATTCTTGGTTGGCAGGCGGCTAACATCGCCGGCGATCTGGGCCTGGTCACCGGAGTCTGGAAGTCATTCATCGGTCGCAAAACCTTTTGGCCGCGGCCAATCACCTGACCTTGGTCCGACCTTAAGCGAGATCGCGCGGCGCCACGAAGCGCTCGAGCACGCAGAGCCCGGCAGCAAGCTGATCCCAGGCGGCCACGTCGCAGTCGAGCACCGCGAGCGCCCCGGTCGGATATTTCGTAGCCATGCGCCGGCGGCCGGCCTTATCGCCGCCGCCGGCGAGCCGGTGAGCAAGCGCCTGGAGCCCCGGGTTGTGTGCGATCACCAGCAGGGAGGGGAGGTCCTCCGGCGCCTGGCCGATCTGCTTCAGCAACCGGGCGGGCTCGGCGAGGTAGAGGTCATCGGCATATTGGACCGCCGGCTCCCCCTTCAAGCCCTCCGCCAGCAGCTCCCAGGTCTGGCGCGTCCGGCGCGAAGGCGAGCAGAGGACGAGGGCCGGGATCAGCCCCTCCCGGCGCATGTAGCGCCCCATGGCCGAGGCGCTCTTCAGGCCCCGGCCATTGAGCGGCCGGTCGAAATCGTCCAGGGCGGGATCGGCCCAATCGGACTTGGCGTGGCGAAGCAGGTAAAGGCGTTTCAAGTTCTGGCAACCAAACTGGCGAATCAGAGCCTTGTCATGACATTTTCACCTCGCCACTCTACACTCCGGCGGCCGAGAGGAGAGCATGGAAGAAGCAGTTAAGTCGGATACAGGAACCCTGGAGCGCCCCAACGGGGCGCTGCAGCTGCCCGATCCGCCGGAATCGCGCTTCATCAACCGCGAACTCTCCTGGCTCGCGTTCAACGAGCGCGTGCTGGAAGAGGCCGACAATCCCAATCACCCCCTGCTGGAACGGCTGCGCTTCCTGTCGATCTCGGCCAACAATCTCGACGAGTTCTACATGGTGCGGGTGGCCGGCCTCAAGGGCCAGCAGGCGGAAGGCATTGCCACGCCCAGCCAGGACGGGCTCACCCCCGCTCAGCAGCTCGCCGCCATCAATGCCCTGACGGGCGAGCTGATGCGCAACCAGCAGGCCTGCTGGCGCCGGCTGCGCGACGCGCTTCGGAGCAACGGCCTGGCGGTGATCGACGGGGCCGAACTGACGGGCGAGGAGAAGCAGTGGCTGGACGGCTTCTTCCTCGACCAGATCTTCCCGGTCCTGACGCCGATGGCGATGGACCCGGCCCATCCCTTCCCCTTCATCCCGAACCTGGGCTTCGCCATCGTCCTCGACCTTCGCCGGGCCGAAGACGGCCGGCAGTTGCGCGCCCTCATCGTGCTGCCGCCCCAGATCGCCCGCTTCATCCGCCTGCCCGGCAAGGCGATTCGATTTCTGCCGCTGGAGACCCTGGTCGGGCTTTATCTGGACCGCCTGTTCCCCGGCTTCACCGTCATCGGCCTCGGCTATTTCCGCATGATCCGCGACAGCGAAATGGAAATCGAGGAAGAGGCCGAGGATCTGGTGCGGCTGTTCGAATCGGCGCTCAAGCGCCGGCGTCGCGGTACCGTCATCCGCCTCAAGGTGAACGCCGCGATGCCGGATGATCTGCGCGCCTTCGTCATCGATCAGCTCGACGTCAAGCCCGAGGACGTGTTTATCCAGGACGGGCTCCTGGGGCTCGCCTCGACCAGCAAGCTCATCGTCGCCGACCGCACGGATCTCCTGTTCCCGCCTTACAACGCCCGCTTCCCCGAGCGCATCCGCGATTTCGGCGGCGACTGCTTCGCCGCCATCCGCCAGAAGGACATCGTCGTCCACCATCCCTATGAGAGCTTCGACGTGGTGGTGCAGTTCCTGCGCCAGGCCGCGCGCGATCCCTCGGTGGTGGCGATCAAGCAGACGCTCTACCGCACCAGCGAGGATTCGCCGGTGGTGAAGGCGCTGATCGAGGCCGCCGACGCCGGCAAGTCGGTGACCGCGCTGATCGAGCTCAAGGCCCGCTTCGACGAAGAGGCCAACATCCGCTGGGCCCGCGACATGGAACGGGCGGGCGTGCAGGTGGTCTACGGCTTCCTGGAGCTGAAGACCCATGCCAAGGTTTCCATGGTCATGCGCCGGGAGGGCGGGACCTTGCGCAGCTATGTCCATTTCGGCACCGGCAACTACCATCCGATAACGGCCAAGATCTACACCGACCTCTCCTTCTTCACCTGCGATCCGGCCCTGTGCCACGACGCGGCGCGCCTCTTCAACTTCATGACCGGATCGGCCAAGCCCGACCGGCTGGAAAAGGTGGCCGTGGCGCCCGTCAACCTGCGCAAGACCGTGCTGCAGCTGATCGGCGAGGAGATGGAGCATGCCGCGGAGGGCCGGCCGGCGACGATCTGGGTCAAGCTCAACTCTCTGGTCGACGCCGAGTTGATCGATGCGCTCTACCGGGCCTCCCAGGCGGGCGTGCAGATCGAGATGGTGATCCGCGGCATCTGCTGCCTCAGGCCCGGCGTGCCCGGCATGTCGGAGAACATCCGGGTCAAGAGCATCATCGGGCGCTTCCTCGAGCACAGCCGGATCCTCTGCTTCGGCGCCGGCCAGAAGCTGCCGTCGCGGGCCGCCAAGGTCTTCATCTCCTCGGCCGACTGGATGCCGCGCAATTTCGACCGCAGGCTCGAGACCCTGATCCCGATCGAGAACCCGACGGTCCATCAGCAGGTCCTCGACCAGATCATGATCGCCAATTTCAAGGACAACGCCCAGAGCTGGACGCTCGGGCCCGACGGGCGCTACACCCGCGTCAACGCCGGGCCGGGGGCCTTCAGCGCCCATACCTTCTTCATGACCAATCCCAGCCTGTCGGGGCGCGGCAGCGCGCTCAAGAAATCCAAGAAAGCCCCGCAGCTCGAGCTCAA
>Ga0209415_10014002_pt1 | contig 13132 bp, 12 predicted proteins | sample PeaSoiSIISIP2007_FD_187696 | JGI IMG/M metagenome (GOLD analysis project Ga0209415, IMG submission 187696) | Peat soil microbial communities from Weissenstadt, Germany - SII-SIP-2007 (SPAdes) (version 2) | ecosystem: Environmental > Terrestrial > Soil > Wetlands > Peat | place: Germany... | reverse complement strand
GCGCGCATCTTGGCCATCTGGGCGTAGTACTCGTAGCCTTTCAGCCCCTGCAGGTGCTCGCCGAGGAACTGGTAGTGCCGCAGCGCGCTGTCGCCGTACTCGGGCAGGTACTGCCGCGCGCCTTCCTCCGCCTCGGCGTCGGTCGGGGCGCAGTAGACCCAGCACACGACCGTCGGCCGCTCCGGCTTCCAGCCGTGCTCCTCCACCCGGATGCGGTTGTATTCGCCGAGCTCGGCCTTGTGCTCCTCCCAGAGCCGTTGCGGGATGAACAGCGGCTTGCAGTTCTCGTGCGCCGCCACCGGCATCGACGAGGGGCTGCCCCAGGCGATGTAGAGGTCGTCGAGCAGGGTGCTGCCGGGCCGCGGGCGCGGGCGCAGCGAGGTGCGCCCGATCTGATGGTACTTTCCCTCGTGCGAGAACCATTCGTCGGCAAGGCTCGCGCGCAGCACGTCGAGCGACTCCTTGAAAAGTTCGCGCGATTGATCCATTGGCGCCCGCAACCCGTTGTATTCGCGGATGCCGAGTCCCCGGCCCATGCCCACCTTCAGCCGCCGCCCATCCAGCATGTGGTCCAGCGCGACGAACCCTTCGGCCACCTGCACCGGATCGTGCCAGGGCAGCACCACCACCATGGTCCCCATGTCGATCCGCGAGGTGCAGCCAGCGAAATAGGCCAGGAACTGGGTCGGGTTGTTGATCATGGTGTAAGGCGTGAAGTGGTGCTCTACGGTCCACAGCGAGTCGAACCCCAGCGGCTCGACCAGCCGCCCCAGCTGGAACTGCTCGCGGTAGATCTGGGCGTCGGGTACCAGCTGCGGCAGCCGTCCCTCGGGCAGCCCAGCCTCGGCCGCCTCGTAGCGGTCCCAGTCGACATAGTTCTGCGCGAACAGCGACACCCCGACCTTCATCGGCGTTCCTCCACCCGTCTAAGCGGACCTCCCGCCACCCTGTCCGCCCCCTGCGCGAATGACAAGCCAGACGCCGGGTCACTTCTCTCCTCCTGTCGGGGGAAAGCGACTCGGCGCGCCCTGCCCCGCGCAGCGGGGAAGGGGGACCGTCGCGCAGCGACGGTGGAAAGGGAGCGCCGAGCGGAAGGGGGCCTCCGCCCTCGCCTCCTTCCGCCAGAGCGAACCGCCGGCGACACGAGATGAGCCACGGAAAACACGGACCGGCTCCGGCCCGCACACCCCCCCGCCCTTTTCCGTGCTTTCCGTGCTTTCCGTGACCAATCCCTTCCTTTCATTCCCGCCACGTCACCGCTAATCGCCGATAATAACGGCGCCCGAATTGTGGCGGCCCTCGCCCAGCAGCGCGCTCTCCAGCTCTTCGAGCCCGCCGCCGCCAGCGTCCACCCGGGCCAGCGCCGCGCGCACCTCGGCGATAACTCGCGCGGTGTCGATCTCGTCCAGCACGTCCAGCTCGACGCCGCCGCTCTCGTTCACCCGCGGCAACAGCCGGCTCACCAGCGCCAGATACTGCGGCACGTGCCACCGCCGCAGCAGGGGCAGCAGCTGGTCCTGGTGCGCCTCGAAATCGCGCAGGATCGCCCGCGCGACCCGCTTCGAGGTCCGGTTGCGCGTCCCGAACGGCCGCCCGGAGTTGCCTGCGGCGAACCGCCCGTGCACATCGCGCACCGGCGGCGGGGCATCACTTCCATCCATCATCGTCGTCCGTCTCCTCTCCGTCAGCCAGGAATTCCTCCGGCGCCTCGGCGTCCAGCGGCGCCTCGCGCAGCCAGGTCAGTTTGGCGCGCAGCTCAGCCAGCCCGCGCTCTTCGTCTCTGACGTGGCCCAGGGTGTGTCGCAGAGCCTCCTCGGCGCGCCGCACATCGGCGTCGGTCTCGCGGATCTCTTCGTCGCGCCACCACGCCTCGTCGCGATCGTTGTAGTAACTATCGTGCAGCGCGCGCCCACGCTCGCGGCCGTTGTCGGGAATGTCGTAGCGGACCTTCGGCTTGGCCGGCGGCGGCGCGGCCGGCGCGCCGGGATCCTCGCCCCGGCGCCAGCGCATCACCCCCAACCAGCCGGCCAGATTGAACCGGCGATGACCCCCCGCCAGCGCCTCGCGCGGCAACCCCTCCCACCAGGCCTGCTCCAGCACCTCGGCGCGCCGCATCGCCACCGCGAATCCCGGCTGCTCGGCCTCCAGCGCCGCCAACTCGTCCTCTGTCAGACCCAGCACCGCCGCGATCTCGACCCGCCCCATCCCGCCCCGCGCCAGCGCCAACACCCGCCCTTCGAGCCCGTCGCCGCCTTCCCCGTCCGCCATCCATGCCTCCACGCCATCTCCGGCCGACCAGCCAGCCAGCGCGGCGCCATTCGTAACGTTACCTTTGTAACCGCTGTCAAGCGGCATCTCGGCGCCGATGACTTATCGCACCCGCGCCGGAACCAGGTTTCGGCCACCCTAGCGGTGGTCAGTTAGCGGTCTGCGTCTCGCGCCGTTGGGAGCGTCCGCCGTCCGGCCCAGTGCAAACGGCGACTTTCGCCCCAAACGACATTCGTTGGCGTGAGACGTTCGACCCTAGACCGCGGCGCGGGTGGCCAGCGGCTGTCCCCAGAGCACCTCGTCGATCGAGCCGAACAAGCCCTCCGGCGTGATCGGCTTCCCGAGGTGATGGTCGGCCCCCGCGGCATGCGAAGCCTCAACGTGCTCGGGCATGGCATTGGCGGTCAGCATGATGATCGGAACGCGCGCCTTGCCCCGCTCGGCCTCCAGCGCCCGGATCCGTCGCACCGCCGTCAATCCATCCATGACCGGCATTTGCATGTCCATCAGCACGAGGTCGAACCGGTCATTGGCGTAGGCCGCCAGCGCCTGCTCTCCGTTCTCGACCATGGTCAAGTCGGCGTCGGTCCCCGCCAACATCAGCTCGACGACCTTGCGATTGGTCGGGTGATCGTCGGCCAGCAGAATGCGCAACGCGCATGTCCGGTCGGGGTCGGCGGTGGACGCTGCCTCGGCCGGCTCGAGCCCCACCGCCAGCTCCAATGGCAGGTCGAGCCAAAACGTCGAGCCTGCGCCCAGCGCGCTATCGCAATCCAGTACCCCGCCCATCAGCTCGGCCAGGTCGCGCGAGATGGTAAGACCAAGACCCGAACCGCCGAAGCGCCGAGTGATCGACCCATCCGCCTGTTGGAAGCGGCTGAGAACGCGTTCCTTGTCAGCGACATCGAAGCCGATGCCGGTGTCCCTCACCTCGAAGCGGACCGTCCCGGCGGCTGTGCGAGCTACCCTCAGCACGACGCGCCCCTGCTCGGTGAACTTCACGGCGTTGCTGAGCAGGTTGCTCAGGATCTGGCGCAGGCGATTGGAGTCGCCGAAGACCTGCCCCGGGAGGTCGGGGGCGATGTTCACGTCGAGCGCGACGCCTTTCTCCAGGGCGCGCAGTGTCGAGGGCGCCGCCACGGAGCGGACTAGTTCGCCGAGATGGAAAGGCGCACGCTCGATGGTGACCTGGCCAGATTCGATCCGGCTAAGGTCGAGGATGTCTGTCAGCAACCGTTCCAGACTGTTGGCCGATGCGCGGACGATCTCTACCATCTCGCGCTCTTTCGGACCCAGCTCCGCTCGCGCCAACATGGACGAGACCGCGACGACCCCGTTCAGTGGCGTGCGGATCTCGTGGCTCATGTTGGCCAGGAACTCGCTCTTGGATCGGTTAGCGGCCTCGGCCGCATTGCGGGCGTCGATCAAGATCGCTTTCGCTTGTCGCTCCTCGGTGATGTCTTCGACAATCGACCAAATGAACTCTTCGCCGCCCCGCCCTCTTATCAGAAGGCCATTCAGCCGCAGGGGTACGCGCACGCCATCCTTGCGGACATACGCCTTTTCGTAGGGGCCATAGCGACCCGTGTTCGCAAGCGCTTCAAGCTGGATCGCCTCGTCCGCCTCGTACTCAGGAGGGGTCAAGGTCCAATAGTCGAGTGCTTTGAGCTCATCTTGGGTATAACCGCAGATTGCGCGGAACGCTTCGTTGAACTCGATGTAGCGGCCTTGCATGTCAGTCAGCGCGATGCCGACGGGCGCCAGCTCGAAGAGGCCTCTCAGCTTTTGTTCGCTCCGCTCGAGCGCTTCCGCAGCAGCCTGTCGCTCTGAAACGTCGCGAAGCGCCGCGACCGCCCCGACGACGTTGCCGCGGTCGTCCTTGATCGCCGTCGACCGGCCCTCGAAGTAGACCGCTTGACCAGAAGGCGTGCGAGCCTGCCAGGTGTTGTCCGCGTCCTGTGGCAGAGGTCGGCCGGCCGCCAGCTCCGCGAGAAATCGTGCATTCCTCTCATGCTCGGAAGGATCCAGAGAAGCAGCGAGATTGACGCCCTGAAGGTTGTCTGGATCCCATCCGTATTTGCGGGCCGCCGGCGATAGATATTCGACCTGCCCACTCGTGTCGTAGCGGATGATCACGTCAGGCGATCGGTCGGCCAGCAGGCGGTAGCGCTCCTCGCTGATCACCAGTTCGGCGCTCTTGCGTCGCAAGTCCTCGCTGGTCCGATTGCGCTCCTCCAAGGCCCGCTTCAGGTCAAAGCGCTGGCTTAGGAGGTAGTAGGTGATCGGAGCGCCGATCACGACGGCCAAGCCCGCGGTCTCAGCTGGCGAGAACGCCCCCGGCGTCTTCAGCACGATGATGTTGATGACGAAGTCGGCAACGGTCGCGACGGCCCCGTAGGTGGCCGAAAGAACGACCGTCAACAGCAGTTTCTTGCCGAACATGGTAGCCGCTCAGGCCCCTCCGAACGGTGAGAATGCACGTAGGCCCTTTCAGCTGGCTTAACTTTGTGTGCGACCCGTGGAGAGGGCGCGCTGGGACGAAACGCCGCTGCCCGTTGAGGCGGAATCATTCGCTACGTCTCGGGCACCGAGCACGAGGACGGACAGATGCACGCGACGCGCAAGACGTTCCTGGTGGTCGACGATGAGCCGGCGGTCCTGGAACTGGTCACGACGATCCTGGAGAGAGCGGGCTATGCGGTCGTCACCGCGAGCGACGGTCGCGAAGCGCTGGACCGCATTCGGCGTGACGCCCCGGTCGCTGCGATCCTCGACATCAGCATGCCAAGCCTCGACGGCTTCGATGTGCTTGGAGCTCTGGCGAGCGATCCGCCGCCCAGGATGCCAAAGATGCTCATGCTCAGCGCGCGGGTGGGGCTGGGTGACGTCGAGAGGTCGATCGCTCTCGGCGCTTCGGACTACCTGGCAAAGCCCTTCACGGACATGACTCTGCTTCGTCGCGTGGGCAGGCTCCTAGGCGAGGGCGTGCGGCTCAACTAGCTTGGCCGACGACGGCGTTCATCCCTGACGCGGCTTAAGGCAGGGTTAGCCAGTTCGCCCTAAGCGGAACGTGGTGATGGGGGTCCCTTGGCCGTGCGCGACGACGACAGTCAGAACGAGGCGCTCGCTCGCTTCCTCGCCGAAAACACCTCTGACATGGTCGTCGAGAGCTCGGCCGAAGGGCGGATTCTGTTCGCCTCTCATTCCTGCGAGCGCATCCTAGGTTACGGGACCGCTGATCTCCGGGGCCTGGAGACGGCCTCGCTGATCCATCCGCAGGATGTTGACGGCGTCATCGAGGCCCTCTCGAGCCGTATTGCCGGGGGCGAGGACGGCAGCGACCTTGCATTGACCTACCGTATGCGAAACGCCGGCGGCGACTGGATCTGGGTCGAGGGACGGCCGCGCATCAAGTACGGTCCAGGCGGCGAATACCTTTCCGTCTTGGACATCCTTCGCGACGTCACCGAGCGCAGACAGGCTGAGTTGGCGCTTGCCGAGAGCGAAGCGCAGCTCAGGTTCCTGAGCGAGCAATCTCACGACGTGGTCATCAGCGTCGAACCCGGGAAAGGGGTCGTCTACGTCTCGCCCAGCTGCCGCCGCTATGGTTGGGAACCGGAGGAGCTGCTCGGCCAGGCCGGCTTCGAGATCATGCACCCAGAAGACAGGCCGCACATCGTCGCCATCATCGCCGACATGTACGAGGGCCGGACGCGATGGGCGGTGAGATCGGGGTTGAAAGCGCACCGGGGAGGGGCGCCCGGTTTTGGTTCGAGATTCCGGCGCCGCGGACCGGCGCACTGTCGACGTCAGCGGCCGACGCGAGCCAGTCGGCCGAAATCATGGCGGGCGCCCGGGTTTTGATCGTCGATGACAACGACGCCAATCGAGAACTGGTGACGACCCTGTTGAGCGCCTTCGACGTCGAAGTCACGGAGGCGAGCGACGGACCGTCGGCGGTTGCGGCGGCCCAAGCGCTTCCCGTCGACTTGATCTTGATGGACATCCGGATGCCCGGCATGGACGGCGAAGCGGCCATGCAGGTCATTCGCCAAGCTCACGGGCCGAACACCAACGTGCCGATCCTGGCGTTCAGCGCGGACGTGACGCCAGAGAACGTGCGGGCGCTGATCGCCGCGGGCTTTGACGGCCACGTCGCCAAACCCGTCGTGCCGGCCGACCTGCTCCTCGCGATCGCCGATTGGACGTCGCCCCACATCGAGGGGTCGGAGCCAGCGCGCGCTGATGGCTAACGGCCGGATACGGGTCGTGGTGGCCGACGACGATGACGCGATGCTCGAACTGCTGGTCACTCGCCTGGAGCTTGGCGGATACCACACCTTTACGGCGCGCGATGGCTTCAAGGCCCTGGAATCAATCTACTCCGTCCGTCCGAACGGTGTGGTCTTGGACATCGGCATGCCGCGCATGGACGGCTTTGGTGTCCTCAGCGCCTTGCAACAGAACATGAAGTTCCGTGACACGCCGGTGCTCGTGCTCACGGCGCGCAATGCGACAGATGACATTAGGCGGGCGATCTCGCTTGGCGCAAAGGACTACCTGACCAAGCCGTTCGACGACAAACTGCTGCTCGCCAGAGTCGCGCGACTGACGCGCCCAAGAAGCCGCGACCACAGGACCATCTTCGTCGACTGAACCCGGAGTGTGGAAGGCCAATCCGCCGGCCGCCTAAGTCGACTGCGTCGTATCCGGCAAGCCCAGGATCCGCTTGCTGACGATGTTGTTCTGCACCTCGGCCGAGCCGCCGTAGATCGACATCGCCTTGCCGAACAGCCAGGCCTGCACCGCCTCGGTCTCTTCGGCGGTGAAGTTCTCGTCGCCCCAGCCGAGGCCCTGCGTTCCCATGATCTCCAGCGTCAGCTCGGCCCTGGCCTGGGCGACGCTGGTGGCGGAGTTTTTCAGCACCGAGTTGGCATTGCTGGGGCTGGCGTTGCCCTTGGACTCGGCGACCGCGCGGGCCAGGGTCAGGCCATGCGCCTTGGTCGCCATCAGGTGGTCGGCGAGGCGCGTGCGCAGGTCCGGATCGGCGATGCGGCCCTTGTCGTCGACGCCGACGTACTTCTTGGCGACGTCGGCCAGCGAGGCCTGCCGACCGCCGCCCCCGCCGGGCGCGCCGCCGGTCTGGCTGGCGCGCTCATGCTGCAGCAGGCGCTTGCCGACGGTCCAGCCCACGTTGATCGGGCCCAGCATCTCGTCCTTGCCGCACTTGGCGTCGGTGAAGAAGGTCTCGCAGAACGGCGAGGAGCCGCTGATCAGCCGGATCGGGCGGGTCTCGACGCCCGGCTGGCGCATGTTGAGCAGCATGAAGCTGATGCCGTCGTGCTTCTTGGCGGTGAAGTCGGTGCGCACCAGGCAGCCGCACCAGTCGGAATGCTGCGCGCCGCTGGTCCAGATCTTCTGGCCGTTGATCAGCCAGTGGTCGCCCTTGTCCTCGCACTTGGTCTGCAGCGAGGCGAGGTCGGAGCCGGCGTTGGGCTCGGAGTAGCCCACGCACCATTGCACGTCGCCGCGGATGATCGGCGGCAGGTGCTTGGCCTTCTGCTCCTCGGTGCCGTAGTCGAGGATGGTCGGGCCGATCATGGTGATGCCCATGCCGAACGCGGCCGGATGGTAGGCGCCGGCCCTGGCCATCTCCTGCTGCACGATGCGGCCCTGGGCGGGGCTCAGGCCGCCGCCGCCGTACTGGGTCGGCCAGGTCGGCGCGGTCCAGCCCTTGGCGCCCATGCGCTGACGCCACAGCTCGGCGTCGCCCTTGGCCTTCTCACCGCCCTCGACCGCGGCCATGCCGCCGCCCTTGCCCCGCAGTGAGGCGGGGAAGTTCGCCTCGAACCAGCCCCGCGCCTCGGCGCGGAAAGCTTCAAGGTCCAGATCGGAAGCGGCGCCGTCGGCCATATCGTTGTTCTCACTCGCAAGCGTTGCCGCTCAGGATAGGCGGCTGCCGCTACGTCCGCCCAAGAAAGTTTTGAACCACGGAAAACACGGAAAGCACGGAAAACGCCCTCCCCTCTCCCAACCCCGGAGAGCCGCGCAGCGGATTCGTCCGGGTGCTCCCAAGGATTAACCGCGGAGATCGCGGAGATACGCGGAGAGGCGCCGTGCATGTGAACAACGCCGGTGATTGGAAGGCTGGGCTGCGCCGTTTTGGCCGCGGCGCTTGGCCAAGGCTCGTGAGCTCCGCGCATCTCCGCGATCTCCGCGGTTCAGACTTCTTGCGGCGCCGGCGGAGAAGCCGGTCCCGGACGAGTCCGCTGCACGGGTCTCCGGGATGACAAAGGTGGAGGGCGATGGGCGCCCTGTCTCCCTGCTTTTCGTGTTTTCCGTGGCTCAAACCTTGCCAGCCTCGCCTTCAGCCGTGTCCCTCGATCAGCTTGAACACCGCCTCGCGGCAGGCCTGCGGTTCCTCCAGCCACATCTGGTGCGTCGCGTTCGGGAAGACGATGTGCTGCGCGCCCGGCAGCAGCGCCGCCAGCGCCTGGTCGATCAGGCCCAGGAACGGATACGACTTGGCGCCCGAGAGCATCAGCACCGGCGCGGTGATCCCCGCGACCTCGGCCGGCTTCAGCTCCGGGAACAGCTCGCCGCCGGCGAAGATCACCTCCCACTCGTGGGCGTCCTTCAATGTCGCGGCCTTCTCGGCGTCGCTGAAGGCGTCCCAGGCGCCGGGCTTGCCCTTCACATAGTCGATGAAAGCGCGCACTCCGCCCGGCGTGTCGTGCTTGGCGAAGGCGGCCTTCATCGGCGCGACCATGTGGGCGCGGACGTCCTTCAGCATCGCCGCGCCCGCCGCCGCCTGGTCGCCGGGCACGTGCGCCAGCAGCGACATCGCCGGCGGTTCGGCCAACGTCACCGTGCGCACCAGCTGCGGGTGGCGGGCGGCCAGGAACAGGGCCGCGAACGCGCCATACGAGTGGCCGACGATGTGCGCCGGGGCGAGGTTCAGGCGGGTGATGAACCGGGCCAGGTCCCCGGCGTCGACTACCGCGGAATAGCCGCGCCTGGCCGGGTTCTGGTTCGGCCAGTTGTAACGGCGGCTGTAGGCCAGCACGCGATACTGTTGCGCGAACGGGCCGAGCTGGTCCTGCCAGTAGCTGTAGTCACTGAGCGAGCCGTGCACGAAGATCACCGGCGCGCCGATCGAGGCGGTCACGTAGTAGAGCTGGGTCCCGTCGTCCAAGGCGGCGACCAGCGCGTCGGTCTTAAACTGCGGCAGCGGCTGCGCGGCCGGCGCAGGCGGCGGCTTCCTGGTCCTGGCGGCGGACGCGGGCAGCGCGGCCGCCAGCCCAGCCGCCCCGCCGGCCAACGTCAGCCCGCGGCGCGAGAGCCCGCTCAAATGTGCAGCACCATGCCGTAGGCGTCGAGCGATGCCTCGTGCATCGCCTCGCTCATGGTCGGATGCGGGAAGATGGTGGCGTGCAGGTCCTGCTCGGTCGCCTCCAGGGTCATGGCGATGGCGAAACCCTGGATCTGCTCGGTCACCTCGCCGCCGATCATGTGGGCGCCGATGAGCGCACCGGTCTTGGCGTCGAACACGGTCTTGACGAAGCCCTCGGTCTCGCCGGCGGCGATGGCCTTGCCGTTGGCGCGGAACGGGAAGCGGCCCACCTTCACCGCCAGCCCCTTTTCCTTCGCGGCCGCTTCGGTCAGCCCCACCGAGGCGATCTGCGGGGTGGAATAGGTGCAGCCAGGAATAGGCGCGGTCAGGTGCGGCGAGGGATAGCCGGCGATGTGCTCCACGCAGTGCACGCCCTCGTGCATCGCCTTGTGCGCCAGCCAGGGCGCGCCGGCGACATCGCCGATGGCGTAGAGCCCCTTCACGTTGGTCGCGCCGCACGCGTCGATCGACACGTGGCCGCGGTCGAGCTTCAGCCCCAGCGCCTCCAGCCCCATTTCCTCAACGTTGGCGGCGATGCCGACGGCGACGATGGCCCGCTCGGCCTCCAGAATCTCGGCCTTGCCGCCGGCTTCCAGCGTCAGCGCGACACCAGCCTTGGTCTTGGCCAGCTTGGTCACCTTGGCGCCGACGCGAAAGGCGATGCCGCGCTTCTCGAACGCCTTGTGCGCCGCGGCGCTGACCTCCTCGTCCTCCACCGGCAGGATGCGCGGCAGCGCCTCGATCACCGTCACCTCGGCGCCCAGCGCGCGGTAGAAGCTGGCGAACTCGATGCCGATCGCGCCCGATCCCACCACCAGCAGCGATTTCGGGCAGGCGGCCGGGACCATGGCCTCACGGTAGGTCCAGACCCGCTCGCCGTCGGGCGCGAGGCCGATGTCCGGGAAGGTGCGCGCCCGGGCGCCGGTGGCCAGGATCACCGACTTGGCCGTGAGCGTGCGCTCGCCGCCAGCCTTCAGCGCCACGGTCACGCTGGGCGCCGGATCGCCTTTGCCGAGCTTCGCCGCCCCCTCGATTACGGTGATCTTGTGCTTCTTCATCAGGAACGCGACGCCGCCGGAGAGCTGCTTGGCGACCGCCCGGGACCGGGCAATTAGATTGCCGAAGTCGTAGGCGCGCTCGCCCGCCGACAGGCCGAAGTCGCCCAGGTGGCCCAGGGTGTCGTAGATCTCGGCGGTCTTCAGGAGCGCCTTGGTCGGGATGCAGCCCCAGTTGAGGCAGATGCCGCCCAGGTTCTCGCGCTCGACGATGGCGGTCGAAAGTCCGAGCTGTGCGGCGCGGATCGCCGCCACATAGCCGCCAGGCCCGGCCCCGATCACCACCAGGTCGAACGCGTCCGCCATCAGAGCAGGGCCTCGATCGCGCTTTCCAGAGAGGCCGGCGTCGCGGTCGGCGCGAACCGCCCCGCCACCTTGCCCTCACGGTCGATCAGGAACTTGGTGAAGTTCCATTTGATCCCCGAGCCGAGGAACCCAGTCTTCTCGCCCTTCAGCCACACATAGAGCGGATGCGCCGCCGGGCCGTTGACGTCGATCTTGCCCATCATCGGGAAGCTGACGTCGTAGGTCAGCGAGCAGAAGTTGGCGATCTCGTCGGCGTTCCCGGGCTCCTGCGCGCCGAACTGGTTGCAGGGGAAACCAAGCACCACCAGGCCGCGGTCCTTGTACTTGCGCCACAGCGCCTCCAGCCCGGCGTACTGGGGGGTGAACCCGCACTTGGAGGCGGTGTTGACGATCAGCATCACCTCGCCGCGATGCTCGGCGAGCGGCGCCGGCTGGCCTTCCAGCGTCTGGGCGGTGAAGTCGCAGGCGGTGCTCATGACGGCGCCTTCGTAGGCGCCTTCCAGCTGACCGTGACCATCGTCATGCCAGTCGCGCCGGACTGGCGCCTCGCCATCACCACCAGCAGCTGGTCGGGGGTCGCGCCGGTAAAGGCGACCTGCTTGTCACCGGCCTGGGCGCTGGCCGACGGCGGCGCGGCCGTCTCGGTCAGCCCGTCGGTCGCGGCCTGGGTGCGGTAGAAGGCGATGACATCGTCGGGGGCGGCGGTGGTGGTGACGACGTCAGCCTCCATGCCGACGATGTTCATGCTCATCATCTGGGTGGCGCCGGGGTAGAGCTTGACGTACGCCGGCATGTCCTTGGGCGGCGTCTTGTCCATCTTGATGCAGCCGCCGAGCGCCGCAGCGGCCAAGAGCGCCAGGATCAATCGCTTCATATCTCGCCCCTCCTCACACGATCCCCATTCTCACACGATCATGGTGATCGGATCTTCCACCAGCGCCTTGAAGACGCCGAGCCAGCGCGCGCCGATCGCCCCGTCGACCACCCGGTGGTCGCAGGTGAGCGTCACGGTCATCACCGTCGCGACCGCCAACTGGTCGCCGCGCACGACCGGCCGCTTCTCGCCCACCCCCACCGACAGGATCGCGCCCTGCGGCTCGTTGATGATCGAAGCGAAGCTCTGGATGCCGAACATGCCGAGGTTGGAGATCGAGAAGGTGCCGCCCTGGAACTCCTCGGGCTTCAGCTTGCGGGTGCGGGCCCGCTCGGCCAAGTCCTTCATCTCCACCGCGATCTGCGCTAACCCCTTGGTCTCGGCGCTGCGCACGATCGGGGTGATCAGCCCGCCATCGATCGCCACCGCGACGGCGATGTCGGCATGGTGGTGGTGGGCGATGCCCTCGGGCGTATAGCTGGCGTTGGCGTCCGGCTGGCGCTTCAGCGCGATCGCGGCGGCCTTGATCAGCATGTCGTTGACGCTGACCTTCACACCGTCCTTCTCCAGCATGGCGTTGATCTTGGCGCGGGCGGCCAGCAGCGCGTCGATCTCGAGGTCGATGGTCAGCGGGAAGTGCGGCACGTCGCGGAACGACTCGGTCATCCGCCGCGCGATGGTGCGCTTCATCCCGTCGAGCGGAACCAGATCGTACGACCCCGGCGCGATGCCCATCTGCTCGAGCGAGAGCACCTGGCGCGGGGCTTCGGCATGAGCGGCGGCTCTTGGCGCGGCGCCGGTTTGCGGCGCGGAGGTCGCCGCCGCTGGCGTTCCCTTCAGCCCCTCGACATCTCGCCGAATGATCCGCCCATGCGGCCCCGACCCCTTCACCTGGGCGAGATCAACGCCCGCTGTCCTCGCCAGCCGCCGCGCTAGCGGCGAGGCAAAAATGCGCTCCCCGGTGGGCGCGGGCCTAGACGGCGAAGCGCCAACCCCGCCCCCCTGAGGGGCGGGGGCAGGGGGTGGGGGGCGCGCAGGGACGGGCTCGGTCTTCGCCTGCAGAGGCGGCGTTTTATCCGGCGCAGGCTCGGACCGCTGAGAGAGCCCCCCGCCCCTCAGGGGGGCGGGGAGCGCATCGGCCCCCTCCCCCTTCAACCGCGCGATCGGGGTGTTGACCTTCACTTCCTCGGTCCCCTCGGGAACCAGCAGCGCCTCGACCACCCCTTCGTCGACCGC
>Ga0209415_10014001_pt1 | contig 13133 bp, 15 predicted proteins | sample PeaSoiSIISIP2007_FD_187696 | JGI IMG/M metagenome (GOLD analysis project Ga0209415, IMG submission 187696) | Peat soil microbial communities from Weissenstadt, Germany - SII-SIP-2007 (SPAdes) (version 2) | ecosystem: Environmental > Terrestrial > Soil > Wetlands > Peat | place: Germany... | reverse complement strand
CCCGTCGAGCGGGTCGCGGTGCTCGGCCGCCCGCGCCCGCGCGACGGCGACGCGCGCCAGCATCCGAATCCACGGCAGCGAGGCGACGCGCGCCGCGATCTGAACCTCGGGCGCGCGACCGACCTGCTCTCCCAGCGCCACGGCCTTCGCCGCGAGCTCCTTCGCCGCGACGACGCGGTCCGCCACGACGTCGACGATCTTCGCGAGCTGGCGGTCGAGCTTGACGACCTGCTCCAGCTCCTCGGAGTACTCGACGGCGGCGAGGAACTTCAACGCCGTATCGAGCTCTCTGTTGAGGGCCGCGCGCCCCGCGGCCTGGACGGCGGACAGCGCCGCCGCCTCCTCGCCCTGCCTCGCCTCCAAGAGGCGCTCCGCCCTCTCTCTCGCGAGGTGCGCCTTCGCGGCCTCGACCTGGTCGCCCTCCTGGCCGGTCTCGTCGTAGCGCGCGGTCGCGCGCGCCTCGGCGGTGAAGGCGGCTTCGACGGCCGCCTGCTGCGCGGCCGTCGCCTCCGTCGCCAGGGCATGCTGGCGGGCCGGGTCCTCGGGCACCAACTGCAGGACCTTCGCGACCCTGCTCACCGGGACCTCCGCCGCTGGCGGGCGCGCTCGAGCGTCGGGTCGGCGACGTCGTCGACGACCACCGCGGCGACGACGTCGCCAGCGGGAGCAGCCACCACCGGCACCTTCTCGGGGACCGGCAAGAGCGACCTGTCGAGGGTGTACTGCTGGTCGGGATCCACGCGCCGGAGCATGTGCGCGAGGCCGCCACGCAAGACCGCCTTGGGACCGGCCGTCGCAGGCGACTTGCACCGCCCGGGACGCCCGTTCAAGAGGCACTTCTTGTGCTCTCCGGTGCCTGGACAGTGGAACACCGAATGGAGCGCGCGCACGATCGACTCGGGCACGGCCTTGGTCTCGCCCGGGGCCCACTGGAGGGTGCGCTCCTCGTTCTCGACGAGCAGCTCGTCGACGTCGCCCGTCACGGGGTGCGGTGCCGAGCGCACGATCTTGCGGCAGGGGACCGTGACCGTCGCGGTCACGACGCGATCGGTCGGGTTGTGCATCTTCACGAGCACGTCGAGCGCGCTCGTCGTAGCGGGCAGCCACTCTTGTCCGTTCGTTTCCATTTTCTGTTTCTCCTCGTTCGTGTGGTGTCAGTCGTGGGTAATCGCCGCCGCGGCCTTCGGGGTGTAGGGCGCGTACTTCTGGCCGTCGGCGAGGAGCAGTGCGGGGCAGATGCCTCCCACGACGGTCCCGTGCTGCGCCTCGCTTTGCCGGTGGCACTTGCCGGTGCTGAAGCAAGGTTCGCTGCGATGTCCACACCCGTGCAGGACGCGCAGCGCCGCAGAGTGCCTCGAGTCCACCTCCACGACCTCGCCGGGCGGGAAGACGACCTCCTCACCGGCGAGCGTCGCCCTCATGGTGTGAGCCGTCGGATTGATCCACTTCGTTGTCGCCATTGTTCGATTCGTTCCTTTCTTTCGATTCGTGTCGTTCGGAGTCACCAGAGTTTTCGTCCACCACCTCGACCGCCGCCGCGCGGAGGCAGAGGCGGGCGTTTCGGCGGGTGGCGCCGGATGCGCTCCCACTCCTTCGCGCGCTCTGCCTGCACCTCAGGCAGAGCCTCGTGCGCGCGCTCTGCCTGCTGCGCCGCGTGGTCGCGCTGCTGCTGCAGCTCGATCGCCCACCGCTCGCCGTTCGCGCGCGCAATGGCCTCGAGGAGCCACTCCGTCCTCGCCCTCGTCGCAACCTCGACACGCTTCTCCTCCCACGAGGGGAACATCGAGAGCGCGAGGGCGAGCGCCGGCACGTAATCGCAATGGCGAGCGTCCGCGGACGACGGCAGGTCGTAGGTCGTGCTGCGCCCGTTCACGCGCCGGACGCTGAGTAGGTCGGCGACCAGCGTTCGATCGTCGGGGATCGTGATCGCCTCGGAGGCGAAGATCCCCGCCATCGTCTCGTACATGTCGTTTCGGTAGACCGTGCCCTTCTTGGGGGGCTTGCCGGTCGCGGCGAGCTCGGGAGCGTTGCCCGCCACCACCATGCGGATCTGCACGTCCAGGCCGATGCGCGAGCCCGCGTCGCGGATCGCGTCTGCCGAGTGCTGGTCCGTGAAGACCTTCGCGCACTTGTGGTACGGGAAGATCAGCGAAGCGATCTGCTTGAGGACCTCGCTCGGCACGAGCGGCCACTCGCTCGACCCCTTCCACTCCCTCGCGAGCGCGACCTCGTAGCGCGCGACGCCGTCCGCGTCCTGCCAGCCGCCCACGACCACGAGCGTCCAGCTGTTGCCGCGCGTGCCGGGATCCATCGCAGCCACGTAGCCGTGACCCGAGACGCACGGCAGGATCGCCGGGCCGTCCCTGCGCGTCGCGTGCTTGATCTGCGACTGCATGACGAGCGCGCTCGACGGGTCGGCGAACTGCGCGAGCACGTCGCACGTGTACGCCGTGGGGTTGCTCCGCTGCAGGGCCGCGCACCTCTGCGGCGACCACCACGAGGGGTTCATCTGCGGACCCGTCGCCCGCACGATCACCCGGTCGGCCGTCGGCCGTCCGAACCCTGACGAGAACCGCTCCCACGCCGGCCCGGTCGGGCCCCACGGCGCGCCCGCGGAGAGGATCTGCCCGCCGTCGAGCACGCGACCGCTCGCGCTCTGCAGCTGCGAGTCGTAGTTGACGACCGCGCCAGCGGCCTCCGAAGCCTGCCGAGGGTACTCCTCGAACGCGGCGCCGCAGAGAAACACGGAGATCACGTTCGCGCCCGCCCTCGCGCCCGCCGCGACCGCGATCTCGACGGGCTTGCCGCTCGGCGACCGCACCACGAGACTGTCCGCCCCGATCTCCCCCACGAGCAGCGCGCGCATAAGAGGCCGCGCGAGGATCGTCCCGGCGAGGTGATTGAACGTCGCCTCCGCGCTCTTCGTGTTCACGGAGAGCAGCGGGTAGCGGGGGATCTCGCCCGGTCGCACGCGGCTCATGTCCGCGACCTGGCTGCACCACCAGGCGTGAGCAGCCACGAGCACGCTCTTGCCGGCGCGGATGCCCCCTAGCAGGTCGACCTCGCGCGGGCGCACCCCGCCGGGCGCGAGGAGCGCCACGGCCTCCGCTCCCCCGAACGCCTCGACGACGTCGGGGTGCTCGGCGAGCTCGCCGAGCGGCAGGCCCTCGCACGCGCGGCAGATCGCCCGCTGCACCGGCGTCGCCGTCGTCACCCCGAAGAAGCTCGGCGACGTGAACAGCTCCTCGAGCGTCGGCGTCGGCTTCTTCATCGGGCGCCCCTCTCGGCTTCCAGCGCCGCCGCGATCGCCTCGTGCGGGTCGGGCGTCGGCAGCCTCATGCCCCCGGCGAGCGCCGAGAGCGTCGCGAGCGCCGTCCGATGCTCGCGCAGCCACCCCCGCGCCTCGCCCATGAGCGCCGCCCTCGCCTTGGGGTCCTCGGCCGCCAGCGCGAGCCCCAGCGTCGCCCGGTACACGACGTGCGCGTCGGCGCAGTCGCCCGCCAGCGGGTGCAGCGCGGGCCGGTCGCCGAGCATCCCGAGCAGCGCCACCACGTAGGGCCTGCCTCGCTCGATGTAGGGGCGCAGCCACGTCGGCGACGTCGCGGGGTTCAGCGTCGCGATGCCCTCCGCCCGCTTCGCCAGCTGTCGGCGCCGGTGCGCCCGATTGCCGGGCAGGAAACGGCCCGTCGCCGGGTCGTTCATCGGCGCCGCGTCGGCCGAAGTCGGCGGGGTCTCGCCCTCGTCGAGGCGCAACACCACGCGCGTCCGGTCGTGCGACTGCTCCAGTCCGACCTTCATCGCTCGCCGTCCCTTCGGAGGATCTCGACCCGCTCGGCCTTCGCGTACGACTCGGCCTCCCGCTCGACCGCCTGTCGCGACGCGACCGCGAGCCGGTGCCGGCTCCAGGCGAGCGCCACGAGCACGATCCACTGGTGCTCCCAGCTCACACGCGCGACCGCCGCGAGCGGCGAGGCGAGCTCCTCGCCGTCGACCAGGACGACCAGCCGGCAGGCGCCGCCGTGCAGCTCGCCCTCGACGCGCACGCCGGCGGGCAGCCAGCTAGCCGGCGTGCAGGGCCGCAGGGCTGGCGCGGGGCGAGGGACGCGACGGGCCATCACGACGGCCTCCCCTCGTGACCGCCGCCCTCGCCCTCGAGCGCGAGCCTCAGCGCCTCGTCGGCCCCCATGCGCTCGACCGCCTCCGCCCAGAGCACGACTCCAGGGACGACCGTCGGCCTGTAGCCGGGCGCGTACGGCTTGCGGACCGGCGGCCTCCGCCAGCGCCGGACCGCGGCGACGACGTCGATGAGAAGAGGCCCGAGGCCCGCGGCGACGAGAAGACGCGCGAGACGCTGCCCCACGGCCTCGCCGGCGCGAGTGCAGCGGTCACCGGCCATGGTCGCCTCCCTCGCCCGCCGGCGCGTCCTGCCGCGACGTCGGGGCACCGCTGCCCGCCGTGCCTGCCGCCTGCTCTCTGGTCCACGACGCGGGCGGACGGCCCGGGGCGCGCGGGCGATCGTCGCGCGCGGCGGCAGCGGGGGGACCGGGCTGCCACTCAGACTCGAGGGACGCGATGCCTCGCTCGAACGCCGCGATCAGCTGACGGGCTTCGGGTACGGACAGAGACCCGCTGAACCGGATCGCCTGGTCGCGCATGCGCACGTAGAGCCCGAGGGTCGGCTCGTGCGCGCCCGCGACCGGGCTGCGACGCGCCGTCACGATCAGGGCCCTCGCGTCGTCGGCGAGCTCGATCGTCGTGACGACGCGGCCGAAGATCTTGCTGCTCGTCGTCGGGGGATGGTCGGCGCCCATCAGTACGTCACCACCTTGCTGACGCCCGCGCTCGGGCAGCCCGTGCCGTGCACGAAGGTCGACGGCACGTAGCTCATGTTCGTCGGCCCGGTGTTGCCCTGGACGCTGGGCAAGTTGAAGCCGCTGCTGCTGACGGCCACGAGCTCGACGTCCCGCTGCAGACAATTTGCCAGCGTTTGAGCCGTGGCCTCCGCGTCGCCGCTCGAGGAGCAGATGAACGCGGGGCTGAGGTTCTGCCTCGTGACGGGATCGCGGATCACGAAGCGGCAGGAGGGGTCGGAGCTCACGGACGCACCTCCGAGGAGTGCTCGTGCAGCTCCAGGACGGCCATCACGACGCAGAGCAAGCGCCGCAGGGCCTCGGGGTCCTCGAGGGTGTCGGCCAGCTTGCGGAGGCGCTCGCCCTGCTCGCGCAGTTTGGCCCGGCACATGGCGTCGTGGCGCTGGTGCTCGCGATGCTGCTCGACGCGGCGGGCGGCCTCGAGGTCCTCGGGGCTGGGGGTGCTGGGGGTCTTGTCGGCGGGCGGCGCGTCGCTGGTCCAACGCCTGTACTTCTGGGCCGGGGTCTCGATGGGGGTCGTCATGTCGTCGTTCCTTTCAGGGGGTCACGGGTGGGGTTCAGAGGGGCGAGCGGGAGTCGACTCCCGCCGGGGGGCGGACGGTTTGCCGAACCGTGGCAACGGGCTGGATCTGCCGAGCGTCCGGCGCGGATAGCGTCCCCTGGAGCCCGGATAGAGTCCCCTGGCGCAGCTCGGCGCAGCGGACTTCCGGCGTGGAAGTCCGTCCGGAAACAGGGGTCAACTTCCGGAACGGGAGTCGACTCCCGGTGGCCCTGGGGACGGCAGGCGACGGGGGCGATCACCGGGGCTCGCTCCTTCCGGGGGCGGCGCCGTCGACGGCTTCCGTAGCCGAAACCCGGGAACCGCGGTTCCGAGGTTTCTGCTCCCGTTCCCGGACGGAACAGGTTGCCGGCGCTGGCGCGTCCTCCAGGACGACGTCGACGGCTTGCTCGCGACGCATGTTGGCGGCGCAGCGCTGCAGCTTGCGCGCGAGGGCGTCGGCCTGGTCGGGCGTGAGCGCGACCTCGACGAGGTCGGGGACGCCCTGCCTCAGAGTGAGCAGCACGTGGGGTCCGCCGTCGTACAGCAGGCAGAAGCCCACGGAGGCGAGCGCGCGCCCCACGTGGAACGACGCTGCGTGGTAGTGCACCTCGCAGGGCACGCGGTGCGGCTGCTCGTCCTCGGAAACTGGGGCGCACGTGGCCCCAGTTTCGGGGGGCTTGCTGGTCGGCATCATCGACAGGCGCTCGCGGATCCTCCAGAGCGTCGACGGTCGGACGGGCACCATGCCGCCGAAGGCGCGGTCGAGCGAGTTCGCGCCGATGCCGAGGTCGCGACGGGCAGCGACGACTCCCTGCGCGCGCACCATGGTCTGGAGCTTCGCGCGCTCGTCGTCGGTCAGCTTGCCGTCGCTCGGTGGCGCGGTGCCGTCGCACCACTCGCGGTGGGCGCGCTTGAGGGCGGCGCGCGCTTCGGGGCACGCGCGCTTGAGGGCGAGGTGTCGCTGCAGGGCTTGCAGGTCGGACGTGGGGCCGGGCCAGTCGCGGTCTGCCTTCGCGTCGCGCGCGAGGTCTCCGACGGGGTCGTCGCGGTGGGTCTGTCGTCGCAGCCACGTCGAGAAGTGCGTCGTCATGCGGCCTCCTGGGTCTGGGCGCGATCGAGCTCGTCGAAGCGCGCCGCGACGTCGGGCGGCACGCGCCACCGTCCCGGAGTCAGCCACCCCTCGCGCACTCCGCGCTCGCAGCGCTTCCAACGGTTCCTGAAGACGGCCCGGAGCTGCGTGCGTCCGCCCCTGTCCCGGAAGTGGTCGGCCTGGTGTCTGGGGTCGAGCATCCACGTCGTCAGCTCTCTCTCGGCGCGCTCCCTGGAGATCGCTCGGTAGTGGGCGGCGGCTGCGAACTTCTCGACCGCCCTCCACGAGCAGTCGTCGGGCACCGATTGGAGGATCTGCCGCACCTGAGCGTCCCACGCTCGGTTGCCCTTGCGGTTTCGCGTCTGGGGTAGGCCGTGGCCGTCGTCGGCGAGGGGCTTGAGGGGCGAGCGGGAGTCGACTCCCGCTGCCGGCATCGGAGCCGCGATCGGCTTGTTTTCTGCGGGTTTCGGAGCCTCGGCAAATTTGCCGGAGGTCCCGTCGAGCAGGGCTTCAGGTTCGACGGCGGGCAGGTTCAAGAACGCGATCGCGTCGGCGATCCGCTGCTGCCCCCTGCGGTGCACGAGGGTCACGAGGTCGGCCTGCACGGCGCGCGACCGGCCCGTGCAAGGCAGAGCGCAGTGGCGGGCGCTCCGGCCCTCGGGGTGCGGGAACACCTCGACGTGATCGAGCTCCAGGCCGGCGACGAGGCGGCGGCCGATCGCGTTCGCGCAGTCGGTGCTGACCGGGCGCGTGAGCCGCAGGGCAGCGTGGTAGCCGCGCCCACCCGTGTGCTCGAGGTACCACGGCAGGTCGGGCCAGCGGGCGAGCAGCCGACGCACGCGCTCGCCGCACCGGCGCTCGGCCAGCAGCCGCTTCGCCTTCGGCCCCTTGGCGAGGTGGTCGCTGAGGCTGATCACCTTGGACGGCGCGGGGTCGAAGTCGATCACGACGATCGACGTCGTCCCCGTCTCGGCGGGGTACAGGCCGTCGCCCGCGAAGAGCGCGTGGTGCAGCGACGTCGGCGAGATCGGGCCGCGCAGGTGCGTCCACTGCGGCTTGGCGGGGACGTCCCGCCCTCGCGCGGCGTTCCACTTCCAGTCGCGGTTCCAGATCGACTTGGAGTACTGGGCGCTTGCGTCGGCCAGGCCGAGCGCGTCGAAGTAGGCACTACACACGGCCCACTTCGAGTCTTGCGGGACAACGGTCCCGCGATGCGGCATACTGTTCATTGCTCGCAACGCCCCGCTTGAGCAGCTTTCGTCGGCTGAGCTCTCGCGGGGCGTTCCCTTGTCCGCTGCCCGCTGTCGCGGGCGCGGGCGCGCCGCCTTCGGCGGACGCGCGGCCTGTCGTCGGGAGACCCTCGGCGGAGACCGTCTCCGCCACCTTCCCGAGGACGATTACTTCTCTTTTACTCTCCAGTTTCCGTGCCAACTTTGCAGACGACTGAGATCGTTGGGTGTTCTGTCCGAAATCAGAATAGGCATGCCCGAGCACGCGGAGCGTGCGAGCGCCCCCGCGAGGGGGCAGCGGGAGTCGACTCCCGGTCACGGCAGATCCCTCCGGTGCCTGGGTGCTGGTGGGCAGTCGTCGGGCGCCTGGGAGGCGCTGCGGCGCGTCCGGCGGGCAGCCCTACGCGGGGCACGTCCTGCCCGCCGACGACGCGCCGGCAGGGCAGCGGCGCGCCGCGTCCACGCCTGCAGGGCTGCCCGGTAGTAGTCCCGGACCGCGGGGCTCTCGTCGCTCACGTACTCCTCGACGACGGCCTCCACGCTGCCGAGCTCCGCGACCGCGGACAGGCAGAGCTCGAGGTCCGAGTCTCCCACGCGGACGTAGCCGGGGGTGCTCACGCGATGCCCGCTGCGCGCTGGACGCGATCGATCCGCTGGTCCTCGGACTCTTCGCGGGGGGGCGGCTCGTGGAACCGAGGCGCGAGCGCCGCCTCGAGGTCGGCGACCAGGATGATGTACGCCCGGACCCCTGCCGGTTTGATGGCCCTGAGAGTGCCGCGGGCGATCAGCGACCTGATGACTTTTTCGGAGAGGCTGTAGAGGACCGCGGCCTCCTGGACCGTCACCGCGATCTTCGGCAGCTTCACGACTTTGCGACGCGGCACCGGCGCCGTCGCAACTACCTCTGCGGGCTGGACTACCGGGACGCGACGAGTGCGGGCCATGCCGAGAACTCCCCGAGCGCGCGCGCGCTCAGACAAGAGGGTTCATCGGCGCTCGGCCTGTCCGCCGCCACCATGGCGACCTCGAAACTCGCTCGGAGTTGCATTGCTTGCACGTACCTATGCCGCCCTGCGACTGCCCCGTCAAGGTTCCCGGGATCTTCGGTTGTCCGATTTCAGGATACGTCGACCTCGTGGAGCTTCATCCACCGGGCGCCGTCCCGCTGGGTCGCGTCGAGGGACGCGAGGAACTCCTTGCGAGAGATAGGTCCAACGTTGGACCTATCTCGTTTTGGCCCCGGCTTCGCCTTGTCGATCCCCGCGACCAACTCCCCCAGCTTGCGCTCCAAAACCGGCTCCCGCAGTGCGGGAGCCGGTTTTGGCAAGGCCGCCCGAGGGGAGCGGGAGTCGACTCCCGCCCGTTGACGGGTATCACCGTGCGGCATACCATACGGGCATGAGATACACCGCCAGCTCGATCCGCTTCACCCCCGAGGACCGCGAGATCCTCGCCGAGCTCCGGGCGCTCACGGGCCTGGACGACTCGGCTGCCGTGATCCGCCTGAGCATCCGCGAGGAGCTGTCCCGCCGCCAGCGCAGGGCGGCCCCGCCGAAGAAGGGACGGAGGTAGTCATGGTGAAGAAGAGCGCGCAGGTTCGGGCCATGACGCCCGAGGACCTGGAGAATCGGATCGCGTGGATCCACAACGAGCTTGAGTGCCTCATGGTCGCCCTGCGCACGCAGGTCGGTCGGGGCGATACTCCCGACACGGAACGCTTGCTTGAAAAACTTGACCCCGCGCGCAGCGCACTCGAATACCTGCTGCCCATGTCGGGACACGCGGAGAGCGATCGTCTCGCCCGTGAGGGCTTGCACGATGCCCTCGATCCGGCACGCGCGCAGCAGCAACGGCGAGACGACTGGAAGGCGGAGGAGACGCCAGAGCTTCGCGCGCTCGCCGCCGCTCTGGGGGGCAAGTAGATGGGCAGGCTCGCGACGGGGTCGGTCAGGTGGCGCGGCAATCCCCCGCGCTGGTGGGCGCGGCTGACGGTGGTCGACAAGGCGACGGGCACGGTCAAGCGGCCCTGGGTGGACCTGGAGATCGACGCGCCCAACACACCCGAGGGCCGGAAGGCCGCGCAGCGGCTCGCGCTCAAGCACGCGAGGGTCGCGTCGACCAAGAGCTACGTGGGGGTCGCGAAGGCGATGGCGCCCAGCGTGAAGCTCTCGGAGCTCGAGGAGCGCTGGTTCGCGCTGCTCGACGTCGACCCCCAGCTCAAGCCCGGCACGCGCACTGCGTACAAGAGCTGTTGGAACACCAACGTCCGGCCGCGCCTCGGAGGCCGGCGCGTCTCGGAGCTCTCCGTCCCCGTCCTGCGCGCCTGGGTGCGCGAGTTGACCGGCGAGCTCTCGCCGTCGAGCGTGAGGAACAACGCGATCACGCTGACGCGCTGCCTGTCCGACGCGCGGGCCGAGGGGTGGATCGTCCTGGAGAGCGGCAACCCCATGAAGCACGAGGACGTCAGGAGCATGTTGCCGACCGTCGAGGCCCCCGACGCCGGGGCGATCGTGCAGTGGACCCGCGCCCAGGTCGAGCAGCTCATCGCGCTCGCCACGCTGCCTCACGATCGATTCGGCCTGTACCTCGTCGCCTTCCTGACCGGCCTGCGCGCCGGCGAGCTCCGAGGGCTGACGTTCGCGCACGTCGCCCACGACGCGCCGATCCCCATGCTGCGCGTCCGCCAGCAGCTCGGCCTGGCGCGCGAGGCCGGCGAGGCGCCCTCGACCGGCAGCCCGAAGACCCGGAGCTCCAAGAGGGACGTCCCGTTGCACCCCGCGGCCCTCGCGTGGCTGACGTGGTGGCGCGACTCCGGGTGGTCGGCGCACTACGGGCGCGAGCGCGCCGACGACTCGCCCGTCTTCCCCGCCGTCGACGGCGAGGCCGGGCGACCGCGCGACCCGCAGATCCTCCGCCGGGACCTGCTCGCGGCGAAGCTCCCGGAGCAGTTCACGACCGAGGACGGCGAGCGCGTCCCCTACACATTCCACGCGACCCGCCGAACCTTCTCGCGACTGCTCGCCGACAACGGCGTGTCCTCCGAGATCGTCGGCATGCTCGACGGCCACGCCGCGCAGGGCGTGACCGAGGCGCACTACATGGGCCGCTCCCTGGAGACGATGGCGCGGGCCGTCGCGACGCTGACGCTCAAGCTCCCGGACCGTCCCGGAGTCGAGCGGGAGTCGACTCCCGCCCGCTCCGAATCGTCCCCTGAATCGTCCCCTGAGAAGAAGCGCCCGAACGGCACCCCCGCTAAGAGCGCGAAACTAGCGGCAGTTTCTCACGAGCACCCCATCGAGTTGCCGCAGTTGAGGCACTTGTAACAAGCCCCGTTGCGCACCGTGATGTGGCCGCACACGTCGCACACCGGCGCGTCGCCCATCATGGTGTCGAGCTGCGCGTCGAGCGGCGAGCCCGTCACGCTTCCGTCGCCCAGCCCCTCGTCCATCGCGGCGCTGCGCGCGGTGGCCTCGCGGGTGTGCGGCAGCCCCGAGTTGCCGTCCGTGCGCCGTGCCACCGCCTCGGGCAGGTGGCGCAGGCTCGGCGGCTCGGGCGGGACCTGGCTGTCCATCTCGGGCTTGATGTGCGCCAGATCGTAGCGCTGCAGGTACTCGACGCCGAGCGTCCGGAAGATGAAGTCGACGATCGACGTCGCGAACTTCACGTTCGGGTGCCCCTCGACCGGGCCCTGCGGCTCGAACCGCGTGAAGGTGAACTGGTCGACGTACGTCTGCAGCGGCACGCCGTACTGCAGGCCGACGCTGACGCTCATCGCGAAGCAGTTCATGAGGCTGCGGAACGCCGCCCCCTCCTTGTGCATGTCGATGAAGATCTCGCCCAGGCGGCCGTCGTCGTACTCGCCGGTGCGCAGGAAGATCTTGTGACCGCCCACGCGCGCCTCTTGCGTGAAGCCGTGGCGCTTCTTGGACAGACGCTCGCGCTGGCCGTACAGGCGCGTGCCCGGGGTGATGTTGAGCGTCAGCTGGGCGTTGGCGCTGGTCTCGGCCATCGGCGTGAGCAGAGCCTCGGGCACCAGGGTCTCGTCGACCTTGGCGTCCTTCTTCTTCTCGCCACCGGTCGACAGCGGCTGGCTGGCCTTGCACCCGTCGCGGTAGAGCGCGACGGCCTTGAGGCCCAGACGCCAGCCCTCTTCGTAGACCGCCTCGACGTCTTCGACCGTCGCGTCGCTCGGCAGGTTGACGGTCTTGGAGATGGCGCCGCTCAGGAACGCCTGCACCGCGCCCATCATCCGCACGTGGGACATGGGAGCGAGGAAGCGCTGGCCCGTCTTGCCGCAGCGGTTGGCGCAGTCGAAGACCGCGTAGTGCTCCTCGCGCAGGTGCGGAGCGCCCTCGATGGTCATGCGGCCGACGATGACGTCGCTCGCCTGATCGATCTGCTCGCGCGTGAAGCCCAGGTGCTCGAGCAGCGAGAAGCCCTTCTGGCTGCGCGCGTCCTTGCCGGCGCCGAGGCGCTCGTAGGCATCTTCGCCGATGACCCACGCCGCGAAGGCGCTCTCGAGATCGAACACGCCCGGGATGGCCGCCTCGACCTTCGACAGCTCGGCGTCGGTCAGCCCCTTCTCGCGCAGCGTGCGCCGGTTGACGGCGGGCGCGGCGAGCAGGGTGTTGGTGCCCGAGACGAACGCGACGATCTCCTGCACCTCGCGCTCGCTGTAACCCAGGCGCCGCAGGGCGCGGGGCACCGTCTGGTTGACGATCTTGAAGTAGCCGCCGCCGGCCAGCTTCTTGAACTTCACCAGCGCGAAGTCGGGCTCGATCCCGGTGGTGTCGCAGTCCATGAGCAGACCGATGGTGCCCGTGGGCGCGAGCACGGTGGCCTGCGCATTCCGATACCCGTGGGTCTCGCCCGTGCGCACCGCCCCGTCCCAGTCGTCGCAGGCGGCGCGGTACAGGTCCACCGGGCACGCGTCGCGATCGATGTCGTAGGCCGCGTCGCGGTGCATGCGCATCACGCGCAGCATCGGCTCGCGGTTCTTGGCGAAGCCGGGGAACGGCCCCTTGGAGCCGGCCATGTCGGCGCTCGCCTTGTAGGCGTGGCCGCACATGATGGCGGTGAGCGCCGCGGCGATCGCGCGCCCCTCGCGGCTGTCGTACGGAACGCCGAGCGACATGAGCAGGCTGCCCAGGTTGGCGTAGCCCAAGCCGAGCGGCCGGTAGTCGTGGCTGTTCTTGGCGATGTTGGCCGTGGGGTAGCTCGACAGATCGACCAGGATCTCCTGCGCGATGAAGAACACGCGGCAGGCGTGCCGGTAGCCGTCGACGTCGAACGAGCCGTCTTCGCGCTGGAACTTGGTGAGGTTGACGCTCGACAGGTTGCACGCGGTGTCGTCGAGGAACATGTACTCGGAGCACGGGTTGGACGCGTTGATGCGCCCCGAG
>Ga0209415_10014000_pt1 | contig 13134 bp, 13 predicted proteins | sample PeaSoiSIISIP2007_FD_187696 | JGI IMG/M metagenome (GOLD analysis project Ga0209415, IMG submission 187696) | Peat soil microbial communities from Weissenstadt, Germany - SII-SIP-2007 (SPAdes) (version 2) | ecosystem: Environmental > Terrestrial > Soil > Wetlands > Peat | place: Germany... | reverse complement strand
GAGCGGGCGAAGGGAATCGAACCCTCGTTCTCAGCTTGGGAAGCTGATGTTCTGCCGCTGAACTACGCCCGCGAGAGCCCGCCCACACTATCGTGCTGCCCGTGGTGCTCTCAGACAGGACGATCCGTGAAGAGCTGGACAAAGGGCGGATCGTCATCGATCCCCTGGGGTCCGGGTGCGTCCAGCCGTCGTCGGTCGACCTGCACGTCGACCGGCATTTCCGGCTCTTCCGGAACCACTCGATGCGGGTCATCGACGTCCGGGAGGACCTGGAGGACCTGACCGAGCTGGTCGAGGTTCCCGACGGGGACGCCCTCATCCTCCACCCCGGGGAGTTCGTCCTGGGGTCCACCCGGGAGCGGGTGACTCTGCCCGACGACCTCGTGGCCCGGCTCGAGGGGAAGTCGTCGCTCGGCCGGCTGGGCCTGCTCATCCACTCGACGGCCGGGTTCGTCGACGCCGGGTGGGACGGGCACCTCACCCTGGAGCTCTCGAACGTGGCCAACCTGCCGATCACCGTCTATCCGGGGATGAAGATCGGCCAGATCAGCTTCCTGCAGATGACGACGGCGGCCGAGAACCCCTACGGTTCCAAGGGCCTCGGTTCGAAGTACCAGGGCCAGCGGGGGCCGACGCCCAGCCGGTACTTCGAGAACTTCCGTACCTGATCAGTCCCCCTCAGCTGACCAGACCCCTCAGGAGGAGACGTGCCCGCCAGGATCGCCATCGGGATGGCTTTGACCGTCGTCGCCCTCGCCACCGCCGGACACCGGTTCTTCTTCCTCTTCCGTCTGGTGAGGGCGGGCAAGGCCGATGCGGGCCGCTTCCGGGACGTCCCCGCCCGGGTCTGGGCCGAGCTGTCGGAGGTGGCCGGGCAGCGGAAGCTGCTCAAGAAGCCGGTGGCCGGTCTCGCCCACTTCTTCACGATGTGGGGTTTCACCATCCTGCTGCTCACCATCATCGAGGCCTACGGGGACCTCTTCACCAAGACCTTCGCCATCCCCGGGATCGGCCACTGGCCCGCCGTCGGATTCATCGAGGACTTCTTCGCCGTGGCCGTCCTCGTCTCCCTCGGTGTCTTCACGATCATCCGGCTGGTGAACGCCCCGAAGCGGCGCGAGCGGGCCTCGCGCTTCTACGGCTCACACCTCGACGCCGCCTGGATCACCCTGGCCATGATCTCGGGCGTCATGGTCACCCTGCTCGGGTACCGGGCGGCCCAGACGAGGACGGGCGACTTCCCCTACGACCACAGCTGGTGGACCTTCGCCTCGCACGGGATCGGTGAGGCCTTCAACGCGGCCTCCGTCGGGACGGCCCTGAACCTCGAGACGGTTTTCCTGCTGCTGAACCTGGCCTTCATCACCGGCTTCCTCGTCTTCCTCTCCCATTCCAAGCACCTCCACATCTTCCTGGCGCCCATCAACGTGGCCGCTTCTCGGCGCCCCGTCGCCCTCGGGCGCCTCTACACGACGCCCGACATGGACATGGAGAACGTCTCCGAGGACACCGTCTTCGGCGCCGGCCACATCGAGGACCTGAGTTGGAAGCAACTGCTCGACACCCTCACCTGCACGGAGTGCGGGCGGTGCCAGGACGCCTGCCCGGCGTGGAACACGGGCAAGCCGCTGTCCCCCAAGCTCCTCATCATGGGACTGCGCGACAACCTCTTCGAGTCGGCACCCCGGCTGCTGGGCGCCGGCGGGGAGGTCTCCGCCGGCGAAGCCGGGGACGCCGTCGCCGTCGCCGAGGTGCCCACCCTGGTGCCCGGGACCATCGACCCCGACGTGCTGTGGTCGTGCCTCACCTGCGGGGCGTGCGTGGAGGCGTGCCCAGTGGACATCGAGCACGTCGACACCATCGTCGACATGCGCCGGTACGAGGTGTTGATGGAGTCGAGGTTCCCCCCCGAGGCCGGCCTGATGCTGCGGAACATCGAGAACCAGGGGGATCCGTGGGGTCTGGGGGCGGCCAAGCGGACGGAGTGGACCGAGGTTCTCGACTTCGACGTCCCCGTCATCACCGGGACCATTCCCGACGAGATCGAGTACCTCTACTGGGTGGGGTGTGCCGGGGCCCTCGACGAGCGGGCCCGGAAGGCCACCCAGGCGACGGCCCGGATGCTCCACCGGGCCGGGGTGAAATTCGCCATCCTCGGGCCCCGGGAGTCGTGCACCGGGGACCCCGCCCGGCGGCTCGGGAACGAGTACCTCTACCAGGAGATGGGGAAGGCCAACATCACCACCCTCAACGAGGCCGGCGCCAAGAAGGTGGTGGCCTCGTGCCCGCACTGTTTCAATTCGCTCTCACGCGAGTACCCGGACCTGGGCGGGAACTTCGAGGTGATCCACCACTCGCAGCTCCTCGGCCACCTCCTCGAGACGGGGAGGCTCACGGCCGGGTCCATGGACGCCAAGGTGACCTACCACGACCCGTGCTACCTCGGCCGGCACAACCGGATCTTCGACGAGCCGCGCTCCGTGCTCGACGCCATCGACGGGGTCGAGCAGATCGAGATGCGGCGGTGCCGGGAGAAGAGCTTCTGCTGCGGCGCCGGCGGGGCGCGGATGTGGATGGAGGAGGACATCGGCAAGCGGGTCAACCTCGAGCGGACCGACGAGGCTCTCACCACGGGCGCCGACGTGGTCTCGACGGCCTGTCCCTACTGCCTGATCATGCTGGACGACGCCGTCCGGGCCCGCCAGCGCGAGGACGACGTCCGTGTCCTCGACCTGTCCCAGGTGGTGGAGGCGTCGCTCGACGACTAGTTGAAGGCCCTGTTGTCCGCCTCACGGAGGCGTTCGGACATGGCCACGAGCAGCTTGTGGGCCAGGGCCGGCATGGCGTCGAGGAGTCCGTTGAAGCGCCGCTGCTCCAGGACGAGCAGGGTCATCTCGGTGTCGGAGATGACGGTGGCCGACCGGGGACGGCGGTCGAGGAGGGAGAGCTCGCCGAAGTACCCGCCCGGGCCGAGGGTGGCCGCCCTCCGCCCGTTGCGCCGGACCGACGCCGTGCCGTCCACGATGAAGAAGAACTCCCGGCCCACGGAGCCCTCTTCGCAGAGGACCTTGCCCGCCGGGACCGTGACCTCGTCGACGGTCCGGCGCAGGGTGCGCAATTGGCCCGCCGAGAGGGCGGAGAAGAGCCAGATGTTCCCGAGGTCGGTGTCCTTCGGTCGCGGCGTCATCCCCCGGACGATAGCCAGCGTCCCCCGGCCCCGCTGGTTGTCCGGGCGAAGGGCCGGTTGTCGGTGCGAAGGGCCGCGATAGCCTTTCTCGATGCCCGGCGGTCGCGATCCCGACGACTCCGAAGGCGCTCCGCCCAGGTTGAGCCTGTGGCACCGCGTCCTTCTGGCCCTGCCGCGCCTGCGGCGCGACGAGGGGAGGGCGCCTCTGACCGACCGGCTGCGCGACGCCGTCCTGAAGCCAGTCGAGCCCGGCGCCGCCGCCAAGGCCAAGGCCGCCGACGAGCCGATGACGGTCGAGGAGCTCCGGGCGGCGGTGAAGTCGGCCGACGACAAGGAGCGGCTCACCGGACTGCTGATGGCGCCCGTCGCCGCCGCCATCGCCATCGTCGTCGTCAACGCCAAGATCGCCACCGACCCCGCCGCTCTCCTGAAGAACGGTCAGCTCAATCCCCGTCACGTGGCTCCGTCGACCTTCCACGAGCTGGCCGTGGTGTTCCTGATCCTGGCCCTCCTGATCCTCGTGGCGGCGATGCTCCGCAAGCGGATGCTCCTCGGGATCGTGATGGCCCTCTACGGGCTCTCCCTGTTCAACCTCCCCCCCTACTGGGGCTTCGGGATCCCCTACATCCTGGCCGGGGCGTGGCTGCTGGTGCGGGCCTACCGGCTGCAGCGGGATCTGCGCGAGGCCACCGGCCAGACGCCCTCGCGCCCCGGCAACCAGGGACGCCAGGGACGCGGACGCCGCCCGCCCGACACCTCACGGCCCCGTCCGAACAAGCGCTACACGCCGCCGACCCCACCGACCAGGTCTCCGTCGAAGCGCAAGCCCGAGGACGAGCAGAGAGCCGGCTGACCCCGCCGTCCCGCCCGGATCATGTCCGGCGGACGTGGTGCCGCCGGAGGACCAGGGTCCCCACGCCGACCACCAGGAGCACCAGCAGGGCGGTCGGGAGGATGAAGACCTTCCACGAGGCGTGCTCGCCGGCCAGGGCCCCGACGGTGGTCACGAGGGCGGGATCACCGGGGACCGAGACGCCCCGGAGCATCGTCCCCGGAGGGTGGAGGGTGTCGCCCGGAATGGCCTCGTCGTGCCGACGGCCGTCGAGGGTGAACGATCCCCGGCAGGTGTAGCCGGCCGGATTGCTGCCGCTTCCCCCGAGCAGGCCCAGGCAGCCCGAGATCCTGATGGCCACGGGAACCCCGTCTTGCCGGAGGCGGGTGATCTGGGCGTTCTTGTGGGCCCCGGCCACGAAGAGGACCACGGTGAGCACGGCCAGGGTCACCAGGACGAGGCCGACGACGACGCTCGCGACACGCCGGGCGTCCACGCCCAGGCCGGCGCCGGCCCCCCGGAGGGTCGAGAGGGGTTCGCCGGATGTCTCGGAGGGGGAGGCGGCCGGGTCTGTGGGGGCTCCAGCGATCCGGAGATGGTAGCGGCGGGGGCGTCGGACGGGCCGGGGACGGTGCCCGGACGGTGTCGGCAGTTCACGCGCTGGTAACACTCACGTGACCGAGCGGAAACGCCCACCCTGCATCCTGTGGGCGGCAGGGCGAACTCCTGTCGTGGCCTTGGCGGACCCGGATCTCAGGTGATGCCTTGTCCATGGCCGGGCGCCAGGACGCATTCAAGAGACGAAGGGAGTACTCGCCGTGCTAGGGGCTGCACACTTAGTTCCGTATCCCAGTTGGCTGAACACGGGCGACAACACATGGCAGCTGGTGGCCGCCACGTTCGTCGGCCTGATGAGCCTGCCCGGTCTGGCAGTCCTCTACGCATCGATCGTCCAGAAGAAGTGGGCGGTGAACGTGCTGGCGATGATGTTCGCCGGCTTCTCCCTGGTCCTCATCGCCTGGGTGCTCTGGTCCTACAAGATGGGCTTCGGCTCCACCTCGCTCGGTGGCGGTGTGCACAACGGCGTGCAGACCCAGCTCACCGGCACGGGGGGGTGGAAGCACTTCATCGACAACTTCGTCGGGAAACCGGGCCAGATCCTGCAGGCCACGGAGGAACAGGGCCAGGCCGTCTCGGCGGCCAACACCGCCCTCCCCTTCCATTTCCCGACCACGACGCTGGCCTACTTCCAGTTCGTCTTCGCCGCCATCACCCCGCTGCTGTTCCTGGGGAGCGTACTGGGCCGGATCAAGTTCAGTGCCTGGTGCCTCCTGGTGCCGCTGTGGTCGACCATCGTCTACGGCGTGGACGCCTTCATGCTCTGGGGCGGCGGCTACTTCGCCCAGGAAGGGTCGCTCGACTTCTCCGGTGGGTACGTCATCCACATGTCGGCCGGGGTGTCGGGCTTCGTGGCGGCCTGGGTCCTCGGACCACGGCTCCTGCGAGATCGTCGCAACGCCTTGCCCAACAACCTGGTCATGGCGGCCGTCGGGGCCGGGATCCTGTGGCTCGGCTGGAACGGATTCAACGGTGGTGACCCGTACTACGCCGGGGCCGACGCCGCCGCCGCCGTGGTCAACACCAACCTGGCCACCGCCGTCGGTGTCATGGTCTGGGTGGCCATGGACGCCTGGCTCTCCAAGGAGAAGAAACCCGCCTTCCTGGGAGCCGTCAACGGCATGATCTGCGGACTGGTCGGGATCACACCGTGCGCCGGCTTCGTGAACGGCTGGGGTGCCATCGCCGTCGGGGCCATCTGCAGCGCCGTGGTGTGGGTCTGCTGGAACTACCTGTCCAAGGTGCGGCCCTTCTCGAAGGTCGACGACGCCCTCGGGGTCATCTACACCCACGGCATCGCCGGCTTCTTCGGCGGCATGCTCCTGGGCATCTTCGGCGACCCCAACACGTTGGAGCTGGGCTGCGGCAACCTGAACGCCTCCGGCCAGGTCATCAGCACGACCCAGCAGCAGTACATCACGGCGCACGGTGGCTGCACGCCGTTCGGTGTCGGCGGCCTGATGTACACCGGGTCGGCCCACCAGCTGTGGGAACAGTTCCGGGCCGCCATCTGGGTCATCTTCTGGTCGGCCCTGGTGACGTTCATACTGATGAAGCTGATCGGGCTGGTCCTCCGGGGTGCCCGCTACAGCGACGAGATCCTCGAGGTCGGCGACCTGGCCATCCACGGGGAGGAGGCCTTCCCCGAGGAGACACTGGCCCAACGGGTCGGGATCAGCTCCATGGCGGGAGACCCCGAGTCGCCGTCGCTAGCATCGAATGATCCCGATCGGGGGCCGCCGCGAGACGCGGACAGCTGACCGGACCACTACGAGCCCAAGGGAGAAACTGATCATGAAGCTGGTCGTAGCGGTTCTCAAGCCGTTCAAGCTCGACGAGGTGAAGGAGGCGCTGAAGAACACCGGAGTCCAGGGGATGACGGTGGCCGAGGCCCAGGGCTTCGGACGACAGCGGGGCCACACCGAGGTCTACCGGGGTGCCGAGTACGAGGTCGACTTCGTCCCGAAGATCCGGGTCGAGGTGCTCGTCGACGACGCCCAGGCCGCCGAGGTGGTCGACGCCATCGTGGCCACGGCGGCCACGGGCAAGATCGGCGACGGGAAGGTGTGGGTCGTCCCCGTCGACACCGTGGTCCGGGTCCGTACCGGGGAACGCGGGACCGACGCCCTCTGAGGGTCTGCCGCCCGGTGGGGTCGGTCTGACCGGCCCCACCGGGTGAGGCCTTCTCCGGAGGATCAGCCGGCCTGGTGGGCCGTCGCCTCCTTCGCCGCGGCGATGGCGTCGGGGTCGCCGAGGAGGCGGTCCCCGGTGACCGACAGGTCGGCTCCGAGGTGGAACAGCCAGGGCACGCCGGTGGGGATCTCGAGGCCGACGACGGCCTCGTCGGACAGGTCGGTGAGGTACTTGACGAGGGCCCGCAACGAGTTCCCGTGGGCCACCACCAGGACCCCCCCGGAGGCGTGCAGGTCGGGGACGATGACGTCCTCCCAGTAGGGGACCATCCGGGCCACCACGTCGGCCAGGCACTCGCTGGCCGGGAGGGCGGTGGCCGGGACGTTGGCGTAGCGCCGGTCGTGGGCCGGGTGGTGCTCCGGGGCGATGGCGGGCGGCCGGATCGAGTAGCTCCGTCGCCACACCTTCACCTGGTCGATCCCGAATTCGGCCGTGGTCTCCTTCTTGTTCTTGCCCTGGAGGGCGCCGTAGTGGCGCTCGTTCAGCCGCCAGTGCCGGCGGACCGGGATCCAGGAGCGCCCGAGCTCGTCGAGGGCCAGGTTGGCCGTCCGCACCGCCCGGGTGAGCACCGATGTGTGGAGGACGCTCAGGTCGAGCCCCCGCTCCTGCTCGGTCACCAGGAGGCGTCCGGCCTGGCGGGCCTCCTCCTCACCCTGGGCCGTCAGGTCGACGTCGACCCATCCGGTGAAGAGGCCCTCGGCGTTCCAGGTGGACTGGCCGTGGCGGAGGAGGACCAGATCGGGCACGCTACCGACAGTAGCGGCGTGGTCAGCGGGGGACGGCGTACCACTTGGCGAACGGGGTCCCGTCCAAGGTGATGCGTCCCGGGTGTGCCTTCGAGCCGAGATCCGCACCCGATTGGCGGATGGTGAATTCGAACGGGGTGCCCTTGAGCTTCCCGGTCATGGTGATGGCGTCGCCGGTCTCCGTCCACGTGCCCTTGGGGCCCTTCTTGAAGGCGAAGTGCCCCTTGGCCGTCAGGGTGAGGGCGTCCTCGGTGGGCGGGCTCTTCTTGGCGAGGATCGTGGCCGTGTAGGACCCGGCCGGCGAGGTGGCCGAGGTCCGGGCCGACGCCGAGGTGGCACCGGCCACCCCGAGGCCGGCCACGCCGACCAGCACCACCGATGCGGCCCGGGCCGCTTTCCGGATACCCGAGTGAATTGTCATGACGGATCCCCCTTCCCGTGATCCTACGCAGAGTGGTGGCTCGGCCACCACTGTCATAAATTAGGAGGGAGAAGGAATGGCAGAAATCTTGACTCTTATGCACTCAGAATCGCTATACTCACAATCATCAATCAGGGACGGGCGAAGGTCGCCAGGTCCCGGGACGAGATTCGGAGGCAACACAGATGTCCAAGGCGGTCGGAATCGACCTCGGCACGACCAACTCGGTGGTGAGCGTCCTGGAGGCCGGCGAGCCGGTCGTCATCCCCAACGCCGAAGGTGGGCGGACGACGCCCTCGGTCGTCGCCTTCTCCAAGTCCGGTGAGGTCCTCGTGGGCGAGGTGGCCAAGCGACAGGCCATCACCAACCCGGAGCGGACCATCCGGTCCGTGAAGCGCCACATGGGGACGGACTGGACCATCGACATCGACGGCAAGAAGTACACGGCCCAGGAGATCTCGGCCCGGATCCTGCAGAAGCTCAAGAGGGACGCCGAGTCGTACCTGGGCGACACCGTCACCCAGGCGGTGATCACCGTCCCCGCCTACTTCGACGACGCCCAGCGGACGGCCACCAAGGAGGCGGGCCAGGTGGCCGGCCTCGAGGTCCTCCGGATCATCAACGAGCCCACCGCCGCCGCTCTCGCCTACGGGCTGGACAAGGAGAACAAGGAGCAGACCGTCCTGGTCTTCGACCTCGGCGGGGGGACTTTCGACGTCTCCATCCTCGAGATCGGTGACGGCGTCTTCGAGGTGAAGTCCACCTCCGGGAACACCCACCTCGGTGGTGACGACTGGGACCAGCGGGTCATCGACTGGCTGGTGACCGAGTTCAAGAACACCGAGGGTGTCGACCTGGCGGCCGACAAGATGGCCCTCCAGCGGCTGAAGGAGGCGGCGGAGAAGGCCAAGATCGAGCTGTCGTCGGTCCAGGAGACCCAGATCAACCTGCCCTTCATCACGGCCACCTCGGAAGGGCCGAAGCACCTCGACCTCAAGCTGACGCGGGCGAAGTTCAACGACCTCACCGCCGATCTGGTGGACGGCTGCAAGGGCCCCTTCGAGCAGGCCATCTCCGATGCCGGCCTCAAGATGTCGGACCTCGACCACGTGGTCCTGGTCGGTGGCTCGACCCGGATGCCGGCCATCCAGGACATGGTCCAGGGCCTGACGGGTAAGGAGCCCCACAAGGGTGTCAATCCCGACGAGGTCGTGGCCATCGGCGCGGCGGTCCAGGCTGGAGTGCTGAAGGGCGAGGTGAAGGACGTCCTGCTTCTCGACGTCACCCCCCTCAGCCTCGGGATCGAGACCAAGGGCTCTGTCATGCACCGCCTGATCGAGAGGAACACCACCATCCCCACCAAGCGCTCCGAGGTCTTCACCACGGCCGACGACAACCAGCCCTCGGTGGAGATCCACGTCCTCCAGGGCGAGCGCGAGATGGCGATGTACAACAAGACGCTGGGCAAGTTCCAATTGGTGGACCTGCCCCCGGCCCCGCGCGGTGTCCCTCAGATCGAGGTCACCTTCGACATCGACGCCAACGGGATCGTCCACGTCTTCGCCAAGGACCTGGCCACGTCCAAGGAGCAGTCGATGACGATCACGGGCCAGTCCTCTCTGGCCAAGGACGAGATCGACCGGATGGTCCGCGACGCCGAGGCCCACGCCGACGACGACCGCAATCGCCGTGAGGAGGCGGAGGTCCGCAACAACGCCGACTCGCTCGTCTACCAGACCGAGAAGCTGCTGCGCGATCAGGGCGACAAGTTCCAGGGTGACGAGAAGGACAAGGTCGAGGCCGGGCTGAAGGAACTCACCACGGCCCTGTCGGGCAGCGACACCGACAAGATCAAGGAGGCCACCGAGGCGCTGGTGAACGCCAGCCACACCTTCTCGCAGCGACTCTACGAAGAGGCGGCCAAGACGTCGTCGGGTCCCGCCGCCGGCGGTGGTGACCACGCCGACCAGTCCGACGACGAGGTGGTCGACGCCGAGATCGTGGACGAGCCTTCGGCATGAGCCCGCCGGTCGATGACGCCGGTGGCCACCGCCACCGCGCGCCGGGCGCCGGCGTCGAGCGGGACGTCCCCGCCGCCGGGTCGCCTCCGCGCGCCGGCCGGCCGTCGGCCGTCCGCACGGGGGAAGTGGCCGCGCCCACCGGCGAGGACGCCGTCGAGACGGGCACCGCGGTGGTCGCCGACATGGACGCCGTCGCCGAGGCCACCGAGGACGCCGTCGCCGTGCTGTCGCGCCAGCGCGACGAGTACCTCGACATGCTGCGACGCGTCCAGGCGGACTTCGAGAACTACAAGAAGCGGATGCTCCGCCAGCAGACCGATCAGCTGGAACGGGCCGGCGAGAACCTGGTGGCCAAGCTCCTGCCCGCTCTCGACGCCTTCGCCCTCACGCGGGCCCACCTGAGCGACCCCACGACGGCGCCCCCCGAGGTGAAGGCGTTGCTCCAGGCGGCGGACCTGGTGGACGACGTCCTGGTCAAGGAGGGCCTCGAGCGGATCGACGATCCGGGAGCACCCTTCGATCCGACTGTCCACGACGCCGTGGAGCACGCGCCGGCCGACGGGCCCGCCGCCCCCGGCGCGGCCGGGGACGACACCGACCCGGCGCCGGCCGGCCCGGTGGTGGCCGATGTGCTGCGCCCGGGATACCGGTGGAAAGGCCGCGTGATCCGCGCGGCCATGGTGCGCGTGCGCGGGTGAGTGGGCCCGAGCGGACGAGAGGGAGGTGAACGGTGGCCGCGCAACGTGAATGGCTCGAGAAGGACTACTACCAGACGCTCGGTGTGGCGTCGACGGCCACCGACAAGGAGCTGACGCGCGCCTACCGGAAGCTGGCCAAGCAGTACCACCCCGACACCAACCCGGCCTCCGAGGACAAGTTCAAGGAGATCAGCGCCGCCTACGACGTGCTCGGTGACGCCGCCAAGCGCAAGGAGTACGACGAGATCCGGCGCCTCGGTGCGGCGGGGTTCGCCGGAGGCGGATTCGGTGGGCCCGGCGGGTCGACCTTCCGGGTCGAGGACCTGGGCGACCTCGGCGACCTCTTCGGCGGGCTCGGTGGCTTCGGGAACCGCCGCTCGCGGGGGGCCGGACCGCGGCGCGGGGCCGACGTCGAGGCCGAGCTCCACCTGTCGTTCGAGGACGCCGTCCGCGGCGTCACCACGTCGGTCAACGTGGCCGGCGAGGCGCGCTGCGAGACCTGTCACGGTAACGGTGCCGCGCCGGGGACGCAGCCGACCACCTGTCCCACCTGTCACGGCAGCGGCTCGCTCCAGGACAACCAGGGCCTGTTCTCCTTGAGTCGCGTCTGCCCGCAGTGCAGCGGGCGCGGCACCATCATCGAGACGCCCTGTCCCACCTGCCGGGGGACCGGGGTGACGCGCCGGACCCGGGCCGTGAAGGTCCGGATCCCCGTCGGGGTGGAGGACGGTCAGCGGATCCGGGTGAAGGGACGGGGCGCCGCCGGGCGGGCCAACGGTCCCGCCGGCGACCTCTACGTCGTCGTCCACGTCGACGCCCATCGCCTGTTCGGGCGGCGGGGGAGGAACCTGACCCTGGCCGTCCCCATCACCTATCCCGAGGCGGTCCTGGGGACGACGATCACCGTCCCCACCCTCGACGACCCGGTCACCCTGCGGATCCCGGCGGGGACGCCGTCGGGGCAGACCTTCCGGGTGAAGGGACGCGGCGTCCCGTCCGGCGGGCGCCGCGGCGGAGGCGATCTGCTGGTCACGGTCGAGGTGACGGTGCCCAAGAAGATGAACGACGAGCAACGCGCCGCCGTGGAGGAGCTGGCCCGCGTCTCGGACGCCGCGCCCCGCCACCACCTGGGAGCCCGGTGACGATGAACGGTCCACGACCGACCCCCATCCGGCTGGCCCCGCCGGTCGGCGGCCGCGCCGAGCCGAACCGCGCCGAGTCGTCGACACGGGCCGTCTACGTGATCTCGGTGGCCGCCGAGCTGGCCGGGGTCCATCCCCAGACCCTGCGCCTCTACGAACGGCGCGGCCTGGTCGACCCGTCGCGGACGGGCGGGGGGAACCGCCGTTACTCGCAGCGCGACATCGAGCAGCTCCGGCGGATCCAGGACCTGACGGCGGCCGGGCTCAATCTCGAAGGGGTGCGACGCGTGCTCGAGCTCGAAGCCGACGTGGCCCGGCTCGAGGCCGAGATCGAGCGGATCCGGGCCGAGGCCCAGGACGCCGTCGAGCGCACCCATCGTCATTACCGTCGGGACCTGGTGCCCGTCCGCCAATCGGTGGTCGTGTCGCGCCCCGGTCCGGCGGGCCGCCGGAGGAGGTAACCCATGGCCATCGATCCCAACCGCTGGACGGTCAAGTCCCAGGAGGCCTTCGCCGCCGCCTCGGAGCTGGCCCGGACCCAGAACCACGCCGAGATCACCCCCGAGCACCTGCTGGCCGCCCTGCTGGCCCAGCCGGAGGGCCTGGCCGTCCCCATCCTCGGGCGGGCCGGCGTGGAGCCGACGGCCCTGGCCCACAAGCTCGACGAGCGCCTCTCGTCGATGGCCAAGGCCTACGGGACCGCCCAGCCGTCGATGTCACGCGACCTCAGTCACGTCCTCGACGATGCCGACACGGCCCGTCGCGACATGGGCGACGAGTACCTCTCGGTGGAGCACCTCCTGCTGGCCCTGGCCGACCGGACCGGGGCGTCGCGCGACGAGCTGCTCGCCGCCCTGCGCCAGGTACGGGGCAGTCACCGGGTGACCTCGCAGAACCCCGAGGAGCAGTACCAGGCCCTCGAGCGCTACGGCCGCGACCTGACCGAGGCGGCGCGCCAGGGGAAGCTCGATCCCGTCATCGGGCGCGACGAGGAGATCCGCCGCGTCATCCAGGTCCTGTCGCGGCGGACCAAGAACAATCCCGTCCTCATCGGCGAGCCCGGTGTGGGGAAGACCGCCATCGTGGAGGGTCTGGCCAACCGGATCGTCGAGGGCGACGTCCCCGAGGGGCTGCGCGACAAGCGGGTGGTGGCCCTCGACCTGTCGTCGATGGTGGCGGGGGCGAAGTACCGCGGCGAGTTCGAGGAGCGGTTGAAGGCGGTGCTGAAGGAGATCACCGACGCCGAGGGCGAGATCGTCACCTTCATCGACGAGCT
>Ga0209415_10013999_pt1 | contig 13135 bp, 12 predicted proteins | sample PeaSoiSIISIP2007_FD_187696 | JGI IMG/M metagenome (GOLD analysis project Ga0209415, IMG submission 187696) | Peat soil microbial communities from Weissenstadt, Germany - SII-SIP-2007 (SPAdes) (version 2) | ecosystem: Environmental > Terrestrial > Soil > Wetlands > Peat | place: Germany... | reverse complement strand
CGGACTGGGAGGTCATGGCGGCCCCCGGCCACACCGACGACAGCCTGGCGTTCTGGCACGCCGGGACGCGGACCCTCCTGTCCGGAGACGCCGTCTTGTCGGTGGGCGGGCGAGCGTGGATCACGCCGGAGACCGTCGACGACGCCGCCAGCGCCGAAACGGCGGCGCGCCTGCGCCACCTGGACGTGGCCCATCTGCTGCCCGGGCACGGCCGTCCCGTGCACGGAGAGCGCATCACCGCCACAGCGCTGGGGCCGGGCGAGGGGCCGTCGGGCTGGGTGGCGTTCTGCGCCGGCATGGCTCGGTGCCTGACGGGCCGGGGAGGTCCATAGCGCCGGAAGGCGGAAGCGGGCGGCGAGAACGATGCCGGCGGAGCGGCGACGGCCGTCGCTCTGACCCGTCGCCGCGCCAGGACCGGGTGCACCCGACGGCGAGCGCGGCGGGGGCACCCCGAGAGCCCGTCCCCGGCCACGCAAAGGGCCTGGTGAGACGCCGGGGCCGCGAGGGGCACACGGCCGGGTGGAGGAAGATCCACCCCTGGTCCACCTCCGGATTGACGCCGCCGCGTGCTCGTTGCTCGACACCGGCGACATGACCACCACCGACGATGTGATCAATGCCCTGTTCATCGGCCTCGTCGTCGTCCAGGTCCGCGGAAGGCGCCTGACGACGTTCGGGCTCCTGGTACCCCTGGCCGTGATGGCCTGGGTCGTCATCGACTACCTGCACGGAATCCCGACGTCGGGCAACAACCTGGTCCTGGCCATGGCCGGCGCGGCCCTCGGCCTGGCGCTCGGGGTCGCTTGCGGGATGTCCACGGCCGTCTATCGGGACGAGAGCGGGGACCCCTTCGCCAAGGCCGGACTGGTGGCCGGCGTCCTGTGGGTCCTCGGGACCGGTGCCCGGCTCGCCTTCACGCTGTACGCCTCCCACGGCGGCCAAGACGCCATCGGGCTTCAGCGCGGCGCATCACATCACCTCCGGCGAGGCCTGGGTCGCCTGCTTGATCTCGATGGCAGGCGCCGAGGTCATCGGCCGCACCGGGGTGCTGGCCGTGCGCCGCCGGGCCGTGGTGGCCGGCCGGCTCTCGCCCGCTGCGACGGGGCGCCCCTCGTCGGTCCCAGCCGTCATGATGGTTGTCGGTGAGCGCTAGCCGTGATCGAGTACCGGGCGGGTACCAGTTGCCGATCCCAGTTCGGCTGATCGGCCTCGTCCTTGTCTCCTGGGCGGTACTCAGTGAGTGCTCCTCGTGGCCGTCGCCCCGGCATGGATCGCGTGGTCCCTGAACCTCGCCCATTCCCGCTGGTCCCGCGTGGCTTTGGTGGGGTGGATGGCCGCCGTCGGCGGAGCCCTGGCCGTGCTGTCGCCGGTGGCGCTGACCTTCGTCGGCGCCGGGGCGTTCGCCGCCAGCTTCGAGTTCGAGCTCCCGTGGCCCTCGCTCTGGCGGGGGCCGGCCCCGTGGCCCTGTCGATTGCCGCGGCGGTCCACCATCGCTCGGTCTCCCTGGTCGTCGGTGGCGTCGCCGCCGCACTGGCTGGCCTGGTGCTCGGGGTGAGCCGGCGCCAGATGATCGAACGCGCCGAACAGGGTGCCCTTGTTGCCGTCGAACGTGAACGCGCCGAGGTCGAGCACGCTCGTTCCGAGGTCCTGGCCGAGCGGAATCGTCTCGCACGCGAAATCCACGATGTCCTCGCCCACACCCTCGGTGCGCTCTCGGTGCAACTCGAAGCCCTCACCGCGCTCTACGCAGCGAGCCCCGCCCAGTCCAGGGAGGTGACCGACGGGCTCAAACGCACCAAGTCCCTGGCCGGGGAGGGGCTCGAGGAGGCCCGACGTGCCGTCTTGGCGTTGCGGGACGATTCCGTGCCCCTCGTCGACCAGCTCGCTGCGCTGTGCCGCGGCTGCGACGCCGCATTGCGGGTATCGGGCGACGTCAGGCCACTGGCCCCCGAGGCCGTATTGGCTCTTTACCGCGTGGCACAGGAGTCGATCACCAGTGCCACGAAGCACGCGCCGGGAGCAGCCGTCCCGGTCCACCTGGGGTTCGATGTCGGGAGCGTCACGCTCGACGTCGCCAACGGTGCGGCCTCGGGGGAGTCGGGCCCGCTGGCCGACTCCGGTGCCGGGTACGGGCTGCAGGGGATCTCGGAGCGGATCAAGCTCCTCGACGGAACCGTCGCTGCCGGGCCCTTCCCCCGCGGCTGGCGGGTCTCTGCGAGTCTGCCCGCATGAGGGTCCTGGTCGCAGACGACCAGCGGGTCGTGCGCGACGGTCTGGTCACCATCGTCGGCAGCCTGGCCGGAGTCGAGGTCGTCGGCGCCGCCGCCGACGGCGCCGAGGCGGTCGGTCTTGCCGACCAGCATCAGCCCGACGTGGTCCTCATGGACCTGCGAATGCCGCGCATGGACGGCGTCGAGGCGACCGCCGCCATTCGCGCCCGGCTCCCGAGCGTCCAGGTCGTCGTGCTCACCACCTATGCCGATGACGAGTCCGTGCTGTCCGCACTCTCCGCCGGTGCCATCGGCTTCCTGACGAAGGACGCTGCACGCGATGACATCCGCCGGGCATTGGAAGCGGCCGTTGCCGGTCAGTCGCTGCTAGATCCGGCCGTCCAGGCTCGTCTCGTCGAGATGGTCCAGGGTCGCCCGGTCCGGCCGGCCGCGCTCCCCGACGGCCTCACCGACCGCGAGGGCGAGGTCCTTGCCCTGATCGCCGACGGCCTCTCCAACGCGGAGATCGCGGCGCGGCTCTATGTCGGTGAGGCCACCGTCAAGACGCACATCAACCGCATCTTCGCCAAGACCCAGAGCCGAGACCGTGCGCAGGCCGCCGCCTACGCCCATCGCCACGGACTGGTGCCGTGAGCCGCTCGCAGCTCCCCAGGGTGTTGTCCGGGCAACGAGCGGTGCGCGGCGAGCCGGACGGCGAGGAGCCTTGTCCATGACGTCGGGGTGAGGACTGTATCGCCGCCGGTCCATGGGCGTCACCGCCGGCCCGCCAGCGCCGGGAGGAGCGGTGACGCGACGACGGGCACCTTCCTCGGCGTCCTACGAAGGCGCGGACTGACCGGCCAGGGTCCCCGACGGAGCAGGCGGAGCCAGACAGTCCTGCAATGCCGCCCACAACTGCCCGGCGCTGCTCGGGCTGTCGACAGGTGACGCCGCAGCCGTGACGATCGGCGGTAGCGGGCACGACAAGCCCCCCTCGATGTTCTTCACGTCTGCCTCGAGCACGGAGAGGGCCTGGTTCTCCGTCGCCGTGGCCGAGTCAAACACCGATGTGGCCTGAGCGACAGCTGTCTGCGCTGCCTGTTGCTCCGAGATCGAGGCCTTCACGGCGCTCTCGGCCTGCTCGTAGCGCACGGCCAGCACAGTAGCGGCGATGTTCCCGAGATACTGGGCGATCATGTCCTGTTGATCGGAGGCGCCGAACAGGGGGATATCGGCGTCGGAACGCGTGAGCGAGTCGCTCGTGTACGCATCGATGGCCAGCCGCCGCAGCGCTTGGGTCGCCCGTGCCAGTGTCCCACGGGCCAGTGCCAGGGCGTGCTGCGTCGTGGCGAGCTGGTCGTTCCTGGAGGCGAGGGCTTCCTGATCGACCGCGGTCACGGAGGCATCTGCCTGATAGGAACGCAAGTCGGCACCGGTGTCCGAGAAGCTCGTCAACGCATCGTTGAGCTGCCCGGAGCCACCGCTGAAGAGGGCTTCGAGGAGCTCACCCCCCAGGATCTCCGTGGCGTAGCAGGGGATCCCTTGTGTCGTGGGCGCACACCATGGGCTCTGGTCGACGTCGGAGAGAAAGATCCCGGGAGGTGAGACGGTCCCGGCCCGCAGGGCCGCCACGATCGGGGCCATGCTGGGTTGGAGGAGTGTCGCCACGGTGGCCGCACAACCGGCGGTCCACGTGGCGAAGGCCGGAAAGCCATCGGAGGTGATCGCCACGGGGAGCGGCGCCCCGGTGGGATCGGTCACCTGGCGGGTGTTGAACGGGTTGTAGGCCGCGGCGTTGTTGGTGGAGCCCCCCTCAGCCACCTGCCACTCGTCCAGGTTGGCCACGTTGGCTTGGGTCGGCGAGGCCCCGACGCCCTGGAGGATGCACAGCTCCCAACCCGAGGGCAACGGCGTGCCGACCACCGTCCCCCCCGGGCCGGGCGGGGGGTTGGCGCGACCCTGCGAGCTGAGTCCGACCACTCCGATCACCACGATGGCCAGCGAGATGCCGAGGCGGGCGTGACCGAAGGTGCGTGACGTCAACTTGCTTGGCGGGGTACTCGGCACCGTCAGTCGTCGGGAGTCTGGGGGAAGCCCGGACATCCTGGCCGAGCACCACAATGACGGTCAAGCGGCGCCCAGGCGGCGAGACCGGCGAGGCCCCGGGGGCGCTGGCGGGCGACGGGATGGGACCGGCGCCTTGTCCGGGCCATGTCCGGGGCGGACCCCCGGTGCTCCGGAGTCCGTGCAGGTCGACGGGGGCGCGAACTCGATCGGCCGAGGCAGCGCCGTACGCTTCGCCCATGGCCAGGACCCCCGGCGCGCCGACGCGGGCAACCCGAGTGGCAACCTGGAGCACGTTCGCCCTCGTCGCCGTGCTCGGCATCGAGATCGGGCTGGCGGCGACCCAGTCCCCCACGGTGCCAGCCCCGGGCCCGGCCCAGCTCCTCAACGAGGCCTTGACGGCTGCCGGGGCAGCGAACGCCTTTCACTACCGGGCCGTATGGCGCTCCGACGGCTTCTCCCAGGTCGTGGTCGGTGACGCCCGGCCCTCTTCGGGCTCGGAGTCCGTCTCTGTCGGCGGTGACCGGTTCAGCGTGGTCCTCACGGGCCCGGAGGCGTACTTCGACGGGGATGCCACCGGGCTGCGCGACCAACTCGGGCTCCCGGAGGCGACAGCATCGGCCGACGCCGGCAGGTGGATCTCGCTCCAGCCGTCCGACGGCCCGTTCCCGTCTATCGAAGAGGGGGTGACCACCTCGGCGGCGCTGGCGCAGGTGCTGATGGCACCGCTTGTCGCGTCGCCGGCGCACCGGACAGACGGCGTGCTGCTGTCCCGGATCACCGGTCGGATCCCCCATGGCCAGGTCCTGGCGGGCTCGGCGCTGCTCGACCTGATGTCGCGCTCCAAGCTCCCCGCCGCGTACTCCGCACACGGGTCGGACGGCGGGCAGCCGTGGTCGAGCACCATCGCGTTTTCTCGTTGGGGCAAGCCCGTCGCGGTCACTGCCCCAGCGGGGGCACTCCCGTTCGCGTCGCTGCCAGGATCCACGCCGGTGACGGGGACCACGCCGGCGACGTGATCGGGCCCCATGCGGAGGCGGGCCGCTGGCCGTCCGACGGCTCCAGGCCCGCTGTGCCTGGCGCACAGGCGATCGCGGCCACGGTGACGTCCTCAGACCGCGGGGTTGACGAACGTCACCTTCACCGTGGACGCCCGGATGCCCTCGTGCCCGGCTTGGGCACAAGGCTGACCACTCCGTACTTGGTGGAGGTGGCTGCGATGGCGATCTGACGGCTCGGGAGCGTCAGCGTCGCCACGATCTCTCGTCCAGCGCTCCAGGCCTTGCCCACGCTCACGTTCGTGGCGATGCGGGGCGCCCGAAGACCGCACGTTCCCTCGCGTCGTACGTCCGGCCGCCGCCACAACCAACACCCGATGAACGGGCCGTGACATGTGCGAACGGGCGATCTCCCAGCCGCACGGGGCCTCGACGTCTTGCGGGCGGGATCAGGGCAGCGTCACCGTGGCTTCAGGCGGGGGTGGTGGCGACGACCCCCCGGTGGTTGCTGCCGTTCCCGACGGCGTCGCACGCCTTGGTCGTCTCGCACGCGGCACCGAAGAAGAACGCCGTGCCCGAGCGCCTCCGCCACGGGTGCGGTGCGGAGCGTGCGTCAAAAGGTCGCGAGCCTCCTCATCTCCCGGGCGATGTCGACGATCTCCCTGGCCAGGGCTTCGGCTTCTTCCACGCTCATCTCGGAGAGCGTGGCCATCGCTCCCCGCTCGCCCTCGGCCCCTTCCGGGAACGAAAGCGCTCGCTGTCTGACGCTCCGCATGGCTTCGAGCAGGCCCGGAGGCAGGTAGTGCACCTGTTCGGCGTCGTGGAGGGCACTGGTGAAGTGAGGAATCAGGCCGTGCTTCAGGCGATCGGGGAGTGGCTCAGGACCCGTGGCGAGGGCGTCCAGGGCCAGTGAGACCTTCTCCCATGCATATGCGATGCCCATACCACGCACCCTTCGATACCCCACCCTCGCCCCGAGACGCGCCGGTGGATGTCGGTCACTGCGTTGCCCGTGTCGCTCGGGTCACCCCGGCTCGCTTCTCGGGTGTGTCTGTCGGTCTGCGTCCATTAGCCCTCTGCTTCACCTGGCGGCGAAGAACCCGACCACCCACGCCGATCAGCACGAGGGCGGCGAGGAACCCGGCCCACCCGAACCACCGGAAGGCCACGAAGCCGAACAACCCGGCGAATGCCCCGGCGACACCGCCGACGACGATGGCGTTCTTCGCCTGCGGCGGTGCGAGGGGCTCGGCAAGTCGTGTCGCGATCACCTCAGGGGCACTCGCCATCCCCGGAGCAGGCGTCGGCGCTCCCTCGACCACGAGCGCCGGCTCGGGGGCGGGCCTTCGATCGGGGCGCTCCTCGGGCCGCTGCGACCGCCCGTCGGATGCCTGCCACGAGCGTGCGGCAGGGCTCTGGCGCGCCGTCGCTTGAGGATCGGGGACCGCTGTCACGGGGACCGGCCGAATGTGTTGCATCGACCACTGTGTCCCGTCCCACCACCGCTGCTGACCCGGGACCCTGGGGTCCTCGTACCATCCGGCAGGCGGCAGGTCGGCCACGGCCAGAAGCCTACTGAGCGGGCGTGCTGGGCGTCCCTTGGCTCGGACGACAGGACCATCGGCGGTCCCGATCTGTTCACGCGACTGTCACACTCGGTTTGTCCCCCCGGCCCGCGGTCATCCATGATGTCGCCGTGGTTCAAGAACGGTGGGTCGGAGAGTTGGTTCTGGCCGTGACGTGGCGCCCACATGCGCCCGGCGGTCGAACGGGCCAAACCGCGGTTTCCTACGGGGACGGCGAAGGTGACAGGGGGGACATGACCCTGGTCGACGCCGAGAGACTGGCGCACGACTACTTCGGTGCCCACAAGGTGCAACTCCCGCTCGCCGGCGGTGGTGTCGAGTGGGTGCGGGGAACGCGGCGCGCCAGGGTCGAACGCTATCGAGGGCCAGCCTGAGCTCCACGGGTCGGTCAGGGCCGTGCCCTTCACCGTGGGGGTGGCCGCCGAGCGCCAGAGGATCCGGTCTGCCGTCCCATGACTGGCGTGCCCGCCCAGGGACTGACTCGCCGAACGAGGCGGGAAGACAGGACCGGCAACGGTCGCTGAGTCCGACAGCCATTTCCGGGTCACCGTCGCATTCCCTTGAAGCCGCGCCGTCGGCTCGGAGGTGGAATCCGTGAAGGCACTTCAGATCGCCCGTTGGATTGCCGATAGACATACAGAAGATCCCTGAGGGGAACGCCTGGTTTGGACGGGGCTCCGCAGATGGTTCCCGCCGCCGAGGCTCGACGTGCCTCTCCCTCGCAGAACGAAGAGGCACAAGATGTTGTCTACACGTTTCTCGACATGGTCGCGTCGCGGATCGGTACACCCCGGGGTCCATGTGCTTCGCCTTTCCCCAGTGGTGGTCATCGCAGTCGGGATGGCCACCGTCTTCCCCGCCGCGGGGGCGGACGCCGCCCAAGCCCCTGTCGGCCTGGGAGCGGCGGCCAGTTTCGCCGTCCTCGCGGGATCAGGGATCACGAACACGGGTGCCACCACGGTCAACGGTGACATGGGCACCTTCCCGACACCATCGGAAACGGGCTTCGGCTCGGTAACCCTGGCTGGGACCAACCACGACGCTGACGCCGTCACCCAACAAGCCAAGAGCGACCTCACCACCGGCTACAACGTGGCTGCCGGCAGCGGTCCCGGCACCGCGGTGCCGACCGAATTGGGTGGGCGCACCCTCACGCCTGGCGTCTACAGCGGGCCCACCCTCGGGATCACGGGCACCTTGACGCTCAACACGCTGGGCAACCCGGATGCCGTCTTCATCTTCCAGGCCTCCTCCACGCTTGTCACCGCGTCCGGTAGCGAAGTAACCATCTTGAACGGGGGAACGGCGTGCAACGTCTTCTGGCAGGTCGGAAGCTCGGCCACCCTCGGCACCGGCTCTCACTTGGTCGGCAGCATCCTTGCCTTGACATCGATCACGGCAACGACGGGGGCGACGGTCGACGGCCGCCTCCTGGCTCGAAACGGTGCCGTGACCCTCGATCACAACACCATCACGAACCAGACATGCACATCCACGACGTCGTCGACGACCACACCCACCGGTTCGGGATCCAAGGCGCTGGCCACGACCACCGGTGGAGCCAACACGACCCTGCCGGGGACCGGAGCCACCACGCCGCCGGGGGGCGGAGCGACGACGTCGGCCACCGTGCCTGGCGGGTTGGGCTCGGGCACAACCCCCAGTCTCCCTTTCACGGGATTCGACCCCCGACTGCCGCTCCTGGTGGGCACGCTCCTGGTCTTGCTCGGCACGCTCCTGCTCAGGGTGTCGAGTCGCCGGCGTGCAAGCCGATGATTCTCGATGTCGGGAGACGCACGGCTGATACGGAATGGGAAACGGGTTCGGACGTAATTGGCGACCCGAGCTACCGCGGGGTACAAGACGTCGTCACTTCGCTCCCGGGCGATGAACACAAGGGACTCAAGCGGATCGTCATCATGTACCTCGACGGCGTGGTGCGACAGCACGAGGGGACCCTCCTCGATGCCAGCGAAATGGCTCGAAGCTGGGGCCTCACCGTCACGCCGACTACCGACTGCACCGTCCACTGGCAACGCGACACCAGCACGTTCAAGAGCTCGTAGCCGCTTCCGTTCTCAGTCCTGCCGAGGCGGCGACTGGCCCCCATCGCCCTGCGATCCCACTTCCTGGCCGGCGTAGGCGCGCCACGGGAGACGGTCAGGTGACCAGGAGTTCCGGCCCGAGCGCCCTGCGCCACGACGACCCCACCTGCCGTCGATGCCGCCCGATCGTGCCGCTCGCGCGCACGGCTCCCGACGGCGGCACCTTCGCCGCCCGATCAGGGTGGGCCGCCTTGAGCGGCGGGCCGTCGAACCCGGCGAGACGCCGTGGCCGCCCACACCACCGGCCGCGCTCCGGGCCTCCGGCAAGGGTCGGAAAGATCTCGCGGGACGTGCTGGCGAGCGGCGCCGCGTACTGCTTCGCGAGACCTCACGGGCCAATCGAGTGGCAAGCTCTGGGCCCGGGCGGCGGCGAGCCGTCGGCCAGGGAGGGGAGGGGCAGCAGTGGCGGGAACAGACACGGGCGCTCCGGCGGCGCAGGCGTTCGAGGCCACGAAGGTCTTTGGCATCAGCGACACCTCCGTGTGTGCCCTTGATGCCGTGACCGTGTCGTTCGAAGCGGGAAGGTTCAGCGCGATCATGGGACCTTCGGGCTCGGGAAAGTCCACGCTGCTCCACTGCATCTCGGGACTCGATTCGCTCAGCTCGGGCTCGGCCCATATCGGAGGGATCGACCTGTCCGCACTGAGCGAGCGTGAGCTCACGAAGCTCCGGCGCACGAAAGTCGGCTTCGTCTTCCAGGGCTTCAACCTGCTGCCCACACTGACGGCGGGGGAGAACATCGAACTCCCGGTGATCTTGGACGGCAATCGTCCGGATGCCGAATGGGTCGCGCACCTGGCTCGTGTCCTCGGGATCACGGACCGTCTTCACCACCGTCCCGCACAGCTGTCCGGTGGCCAACAGCAACGGGTCGCCGTGGCCCGGGCCTTGGTCAATCGCCCCACCGTCGTGTTCGCCGACGAGCCGACAGGAAACTTGGACACACGGACGGGTGTCGCCCTCCTTGAGCTGTTGGCCCGCATCGTCGAAGAGGACGGACAGTCCGTCGTCATGGTCACCCACGATCCGGTAGCGGCGAGCCACAGCGACCGAGTCGTGTTCCTCCTCGACGGCCGCGTGGTCGACGAGCTCCATGATCCCACGGCTGAACGCATCGCCCATCGCCTGACCGCACTGGAGAGCTGAACCGTGTGGCGGGTCGTGCTGAGGAATCACCAGCAGCATGCGCTGCGATTGGCACTCGTCTGCCTGGCCATCGCCGTCGGCGTGGCGTTTCTCGCTGCCACGTTCGTCCTCACCGACACCGACCGTGCTGCGATCGCGTCCTCCGCTGATCAGGCCTACGCCAACGTAGCAGTGGCCGTGCAGGGCCCGTTCTCCTCATCCCGTCTCCCCGGACTGGCTGGACACATCCTCTTGCCCGAAGACGTGCTGACCACCGTGCGCCGGGTGTCGGGAGTCAGCCAAGCCCAAGGCGAGGTGGATGGGTACGCCCAGCTCGTCGGCAGCAACGGCGTCCTCATCGGGGGGAACACCTCGCTGGCAAGAGGTATCTCGGTGGGTCCGGTACCGAGCCTCCGTCCTTTCGTGCTGGGCGCCGGCAGGCTGCCCTCGACCTCACGAGAAGTCGTCGTGGACGCCCAGACCTTCGCCGCCCAGGGCTGGCATCTCGGCCAGAGCGTCAGGATCGTGAGCGACCTCCCCATCCGGGCGTTCACCATCGTCGGTGTGGTGCGGTCGCGCCAGACCGCGGACGTCCTGGGTGCGACATTGCTGGGCTTCACCGTTCCCGAAGCCCAGCAACTGCTCGGATCCGAGGGCCACTTCAGCGTCGTTCTCTGCGCATCTCATCGTGGGCTCCCCGAGGACGTGCTCGCATCTCGTGTCGCCTCCGCGATCGGGCCTGGCTACGAAGTGCTCACCGGGAGCTCGTTCGCCAGGGAGAGTGCGGACTTCAGCAGTGCGGGGGTGCCGACCTTTTCGGCCGTGCTCGACGCGGTCTTCGGCGTCATCATGCTCGTAGGGGCACTGGTCATCTTCAACATCATCTCGATCCTGGTCGTGCAGCGGCGAAGAGAGTTGGCGCTGCTTCGCTGCGTGGGGGCATGGAGGTCACAGATCTACCGATCGGTGTTGGGTGAGATGGCAGTCATCGGAGTCCTGGCGTCGGCGGCCGGGCTCGGGCTCGGGATCGCTGCTGCCGCCGTCTTGCGCAACGTCAGCAACGGCAGCGGTGCACAGACATCGGCAGCCGGCCTGGACATCAGCCCGCGCACCGTCCTCGTGAGTCTCCTGGTGGGGACGGCAACGACGATCCTGGCCTCACTCCTGCCGGCCATACAGGCGAGCCGGGTTCCGCCGGTGAGCGCCCTGCGCCAGGACGTCATAGGGGAGGTCGCTGCATCATCCAGGAGGTGGAGGGTCACGGGGCTGGTGGTGGGGGGTCTCGGGGTGGCCCTCGTTGCCGCTGGGCTCCTGGCCGAGCAGGGGCGGGCGGCCGAGATCTGGTTGGTTGGCGGGGGGATGGCACTCGGCCTGTTCGGCCTGGGCAGGTTGAGCCCGCTCGTCGTGCCGCCGCTCATCGCCTTGGTGGGCTGGCCGCTTCCGCGCCTTGTCGGCGCACCGGGCTTGCTCGGTCGCAAGAACGCCATGCACAATCCGCGCCGGACGGCCGCTACGGCCGGGGCTCTGGTCATCGGTGTCGCGCTGGTCAGCCTCCTGGCCATCATCGCCAGCTCGGCCAAGGCGTCATCGAACAGCCAACTTGATCAATCGCTGTCCGCTGGGTTCGAGGTGGTCCACACCGGAACGTCACCCTTGACCGACGGGCCGTCGGGATCACAGGCGCTCAGTCCTCGTGTGCTCCAGCGACTCCAGGCTCAGCCCGGGCTCACCGTGTCGCCGTTCGAGTTCGTGACCTTCCTCCTCGATGGGCATGGAGGCTACGGAGCGGCCGTCGATCCATCCACCATTTCGAAGATGATCTCGTTCGGGACGCTGCAGGGGAGCGTCACCGCACTCAGCCACGGGGGATTCGCGGTCTCCGTGCAGCAGGCGGCCCCTCTGCACCTCACCGTCGGCGAGCACGTGGATGTCGCACTCGTCGACGAGCTTCCGAGCAGGGGATCAACAGAGATGCAGGTCGATGCCATCTACGCCCAGGGCGATCACGAAAGTGGATTCCTCTTTTCCACCGCGACGGTCTCGGAGCTCGATCCGTCGCTCGCGTTGAGTGCTGTGCTCATACGGGCGAAGCCCGGAGTGTCGTCCCGTGAGGCGGAGGCCGCCGTGGCGAGCGCCACGAAGGGGTTCCCCGATGCCAGTGTTCTGAACGTCGCCGCCGTACGGACGAGCGAGGATCAACGCATTGCGAGCCAGATCAACTTGATCACGCTGCTGCTCGCATTGGCCATCATCGTGGCCGTGCTGGGCATCGTGAACACGATGGCCCTTTCCGTGGTCGAGCGCACCCGTGAACTTGCCGTCCTCCGAGCGGTCGGGATGTCACGCTCTCAGATAGTGGGGATGGTCCAGGGAGAGGCGGCCGTGATCGGCGCCGTTGGGGCCGCCTGCGGGGTGGTGCTGGGCCTGTTCTTGGGTTGGGCGTTCCAGCGGGCGCTCTCCAGCCAGGGCCTCACGGACCTGATGGTGCCCTGGACCCGACTTGTCGTCTATGTGGTTGCCGGTGCGGCAACCGGACTCGTCGCCGGGTCACTTCCTGCACGTCGGGCGGCACGGGTCGACATGCTGGCAGCAATCGCCAGCGAGTAGTCCCGGCGGCCGAAGGCGACAGCTCCGGAGTTCTCTCCTTTTCTCGTCGCCGGTCACCCGGGTAGTCTGTGCGACGGCAGATCGAGGGAGGCGACATGACCGTCGACACGTTTCGTACTGGGTTCACGGGCAACGTGTTGGTACCCACCTCCGCTGGCTACGATGACGCCCGGGCACTGTGGAACGGTGACATCGACCGGAGGCCGGCGGTCATCGCTCAGTGCCGCACCACCGAAGAGGTGGTCGCCGCGATCGGATTTGGTCGCGACGAGGGGCTCGAGATCGCGGTGCGTGGCGGGGGACACAATTTCGCCGGCCACGGTGTGTGCGAGGCCGGACTGATGATCGACCTCAGCCCGATGCGCGCCGTGGAGGTCGAGCCCGGTGCACGGCGGGCTCGCTGTGGTGGAGGGACCACCTGGGCCGAGCTCGATGCCGCA
>Ga0209415_10013996_pt1 | contig 13137 bp, 5 predicted proteins | sample PeaSoiSIISIP2007_FD_187696 | JGI IMG/M metagenome (GOLD analysis project Ga0209415, IMG submission 187696) | Peat soil microbial communities from Weissenstadt, Germany - SII-SIP-2007 (SPAdes) (version 2) | ecosystem: Environmental > Terrestrial > Soil > Wetlands > Peat | place: Germany... | reverse complement strand
GCTCCGACGGGCGCGGGCCTGAGTCCTGAGGCTTGAGCGCGTTTGTCTGCCACCATTCCGGAACCCTCCTGCAGGCTTTCATCCCGAGCTGGCTCAGGAGGGCTGTTTCGTTCCTTGCCCTCTGTGAGCTCTGGGATTGGGACGAACTTCGGGATAACCTCAGTCGCCATTGGGGTGTAATGGGAGCAGTCTCGTCGCGAATCGCCTGCCCAAGGAAGCGTAGCCGTTTCCGCCGTTCGATTGAAGAGGCGGCCGCGACGGCGGCCAAAATTTGGCAGGTGAATATGCGCAGTCTCTTCGGCAAGCTTCTCGTCGTCCTCGCAGCCTTCCTCGCCGCGTCTCAGGCGATGGCCTCCGGGGCCGATACCCTGAAAGCTGGATTTGCGAGCCCGTCGCCTTCGGCGCGGCCATGGGTCTACTGGTTCTGGCTCAACGGAAACATCTCCAAGGAAGGCATCACCGCCGACCTCGAGGCGATGAAGCGGGTAGGGATCGGCGGCGTGTTGATCATGGAAACCGACCAGGGCGCGCCCCTCGGGCCGGTCCCATTCGCGAGCCCTGAATGGCGAGACCTGTTTCACTACATGCTCGGAGAAGCCAATCGCCTGGGCATCCAGGTCAACATGAACGACGACGCGGGCTGGGCGGGCAGCGGAGGGCCATGGATCAAGCCGGAGCAGTCGATGAAGAAGGTCGTCTGGTCCGAGACTCCGGCCGAGGGCGGCAAAACCTTCGACGCCGATCTTCCCCAACCGAAGACGATCGCCGGCTTTTATCGCGACGTCGCGGTCCTCGCTTTTCCAACTCCGGGCAGCTACCGGATCAAAGATATCGCGGGCAAGGCCGGCTTCGAACGGCGCGACGCACCACCTACGATCGACTATGGGACAGCCCCGGACGACTCCGTCATCGATCCCTCCAAGATTATCGACCTGAGTACGAGGATGGTTGTGGATAGCTCGATCGCCCATCTAAAGTGGGACGTCCCGGCCGGGAACTGGACGATCATGCGGATCGGCTACACGTCGACCGGCTCCATGAACGAGCCGTCGCCGAAGTCCGGCCTCGGCCTCGAATGCGACAAGCTGAGCAAGGAAGGCTCGGAAGCTGCATTCAACGGGCTGATCGGCAAGCTTGTCCAAGACTCCGGGCCGCTCGCCGGCAATACCCTCGTCCGCATGCACATCGATAGCTGGGAAGTCGGGTCGCAGAACTGGACCGAGACTTTCCGCGAGGAATTCCGGAAGCGGCGTGGCTACGATCCCGTCCCATACCTGCCTGTGCTTTCCGGGCGAGTGATCGGCAGTCTCGAAATCTCCGAGCGCTTCCTCTGGGATATGCGGCAGACGATCGGCGATCTCCTCGTCGACAATTACGCCGGTCACATGGAGCAACTGGCCAAGCAACACGGGATCCGGCTGTCCATCGAGGCGTACGGCGACATGACGATGGACGATCTCGCCTACGCGGGCCGGGCCGACGAGCCAATGAGCGAGTACTGGACCTGGAACGGGCAGATGACCGATCCCGAAGGCAATTCGCTTCCCTTCGTCTATGAGATGTCCTCCGCCGCCCATATTTACGGCAGGCAAATCCTCGGCGCGGAGTCCTTCACCTCTGACGACAGCGAGCGCTGGCGATACTATCCGGGCTCGATCAAAGGGCTCGGCGACTGGGAGTTCACGCGCGGCGTCAACCGTTTCGTCTTCCACCGCTACGCCTTGCAGCCGTGGCTGAACGTCGCGCCCGGCATGTCGATGGGGCCGTGGGGTCTGCACTATGAGCGCACCGAAACCTGGTGGGACGAGTCGGCGCCCTGGCACACCTACCTGGCCCGATGCCAGGATCTCCTCCAGCAGGGCATGCCGATCGTCGATGTGCTCTATCTGGCCCCGGAAGGCGCTCCGAGCGCCTTCATTCCCCCGCCCGACGGCTTGCATGGGCCATACCGCTCCGACGGCTGCCCGCCCGACGCGCTCTTGCATCTCGCTTCGGTCACGAACGGACGCATCGTGTTTCCCGGCGGCATGCGCTACCGCGTGCTTGTCCTGCCTCCGGGCGGAGCGATGAGCCCCGAGATGCTTCGCAAGATTAAAGCGCTCGTGGACGCGGGCGCGACCGTAATCGGGCCGAAGCCGGTCCAGTCGCCGAGCCTCTCCAACTATCCGGCCTGCGACGACGAAGTCAAGAGGCTCGCCAATGAGCTTTGGGACAGCGGGAAGATCTCGACGAAGACGGTGGAGCAGGTTCTTGCCGCCAAAGGCGTCCCTCCTGATTTCCAATCCGGTCGCTACCTGAGCGCCGGACACCGGCGCATCGGCAATGCTGATGTATATTTCGTCGCGAATCCTCGCCGGGCGAACATCAATACCGTCTGCCGCTTCCGGGTCACGGACAAGCGGCCGGAGCTCTGGAATCCGGAAACCGGCCAGACGGGGTCAGCTCCCTCTTATTGGGTCGCGAACGGCGTCACCTCGATACCTCTTTCTTTCGGGCCGAGCGACTCCGTCTTCGTCGTTTTCCGGACCGCAGGCCGGATGACCGATCCGGCGGTGATGTTCACGCGGTCGGGCAAGGACGTGTACGGGGAGGAGAACGTGCCGAAGGTCGTAGTGAAGCTCGCGACGTGGGGGCCGGCGGGAGACGCCGCGCGGACGAAGGACGTGACGGCTCAGGTTCAGCGGTTGGCGGACATGGGCACGACCGAATTCCAGGTCGCCTCCCTCGTGTCGGAGGGCGACCCCGCGGTGAACGTGGTCAAGACCCTGACCGTCGAGTACAAAATCGGCGGCAAGAGCTTCACGGCTAGCGCAACCGATCCCGAGACGATCACGCTGCAGGCGCCGCCGGCCGCCCAACCCGCTGTCGCCGAGCTCTTGGCTTCCGCAAAGGGCTTTGAGATTAAGACGAGCGCGACCGGCCTGTACGAGGTTCGCACTCGTTCCGGCGGGGTATTTCGTGCGAACGTAGCGTCGATTCCTAAGCCATTCGACGTCTCCGGCGAGTGGCGCCTGACCTTTCCGCCCGACAAAGGAGCGCCGGACGTCGTCCATCTCGATTCCCTCGCTTCCTGGAGCGACTCCGATACTCCGGGAGTGCGGTACTTCTCGGGCACCGCGACCTACCACAAGACGATCATGGCGCCCCAAGGCCTGTTCGGGCAGGGACTGCGCCAAATCCTCGACCTCGGGAGGGTCGAAGTGATCGCTCAGGTCAAGCTGAATGGTCACGATCTCGGGATTCTCTGGCGTGCGCCCTACCGGGTGGATGTCACCGGATGGCTTAAGCCCGGCGTCAACACCCTGGAGATTCGGGTGACGAATCTCTGGCCAAACCGGATGATCGGCGACGAGTTCCTTCCCGAGGACGGCGACCGCAATCCGAACGGCACCCTCAAGACCTGGCCCTCGTGGGTTCTCGACGGTAAGCACAGTCCGACGGGGAGAATCGCCTTTACGTCCTGGAAGCTTTGGCGCAAGGACGACAAGCTGCTGCCATCCGGCCTCATCGGGCCGGTTTCGATCCGCGACGAGATCGTCGTGACGCCGCGATGATGCCGCGGGACCGCGGAATTCATTCCGCTCCGGTCGGTCGGCCCCAAAACGACGCGGGCGGTGCGGAATTCATTCCCCTCCGGCCGACCCGAAAACGGTGCGGGCAATGCGGAATTCATTCCGCTCCGGCCAGCCCGAGAATAGCGCGGGCTATGCGGAATAAATTCCGCGGCCCCGGGGCTGCATGGGCCATCCTGGCTGGCAGCTTGCTTGCCGCTTCGGCCCAGGCCCAGACCTTCATCGGCATCAGCCCGAAGGCCTCTCCAACCGAGGCATTCGCGGCGCGCGAGGTCGAGCGGTACGTCTATCTGCGCACCGGCCGGCTGCTGCCCATCCGGGCGAAAGAGACTGGCAAAGGCATCATCGTCGTTCGCAAAGATCACCTGTCAACGAGCGCAAACCCCGATGCTCGCGCCTTGCAGCGTCAGCAATACATGCTGGCGAGTCTCGGATCGAAGCGCATGTTGATTGCGGGGGGTGACGACATCGGCGTCCTCTACGGAGCCTATCGCTTCGCTGAGCAGCTTGGTGTCCGATTCTATCTGCACGGCGATACGATTCCCGACGGCCGGATTCCGCTCCGCTTGCCGAGACTCCATGAGATCGGCAAGCCGCTCTTCGCCCTGCGCGGCATCAATCCCTTTCACGATTTCCCCGAGGGGCCGGACTCATGGAACCGAGACGACTACCTCGCCTACATCGGCCAACTCGCCAAGCTCCGCATGAACTTCATCGGCCTCCATACCTACCCGGAAGGCGGCGTCGGTCCCGAGCCGGAGGTCTGGATCGGGCAGAAGCAGGACATCGATGCCCGCGGCCATGTCAGGTTCAGCTATCCCAGCCAGTGGGCGAATACCCGCCGTTCGGTTGCCTGGGGATACGATGCCGCGAAGACCAGCCAGTTCTCTTGCGGCGCCGGCCAGTTCTTCGCCTCGGACGACTACGGGCCTGACGTGATGGCGGGCATGATGCCGCGCCCGTCCAGTCCCGCCGGGAACAACCTTCTCTTCAACCGCGCGGGGGACGTGTTCCGGGACGTCTTCGCCGAGGCCCGTTCTCTCGGAGTCAAGACCTGCGTTGGGACCGAGACGCAGCTGACGATACCAAAGCTAGTCCAGGACCGGCTCCGCGCGGAAGGGAAGGACCCGAGCAGCCCCGAGGTCGTTCAATCGGTTTACGCGGGCATGTTCTCTCGGATCGCCCGGCTTTATCCCGTCGACTATTACTGGCTCTGGACGCCGGAGGACTGGACCTGGAGCGGCAACTCGCCGGAGCAACTCAAGAAGACGACCGACGACCTTCACGCAGCGTTAACCGCGCTCGAATCCATTGGGAACCCGTTCCGCCTCGCGACGGCCGGCTGGGTGCTGGGACCCCAGGGCGACCGCGCCGCTCTCGATCGGCGGCTTCCGAAGTCGGTGCCGCTCAGCGCGATCAACCAGAATGTCGGCAACGCTCCCCTCGATCCCGCCTTCGGCACGATCTCCGGCCGATCGAAGTGGGCGATTCCATGGATGGAGAACGATCCAACTTTGACCGCTCCCGAGCTTTGGGTTGGGCGCATGCTCTACGATGCCGCCGACGCGAAACGGATGGGATGCGACGGGCTCTTCGGACTCAACTGGCGGACGAAGGCGATGGCCCCGAACGTAGCCGCACTCGCATCTGCGGCTTGGGACGAATCCTGGAAGCCGACCGGCTTCGACTCTGCCGCCGAGAGGCTGACCTCGAACCGCCTGGGGGCGACCGGCGCGGAGGGCGGCAACATGGCCCAATTCACGGAGCCGGTTGCGGGCACGGACGAACAACCGGTTTACCAATCCGTTCGCTACGACATGTCGGGCTACGACGTCGCAGTCCCGAACGGCCGGTACACGGTCACTCTGAAGTTCAACGAGCCCGTCTACACAGAGGCCGGCAAGCGCGTCTTCGGGGTCAAACTGCAAGGGCAAACCGTCATCGACCGGCTCGACATGTACGCCAAAGCGGGCCGCAATCATGCGATCGACTTCACGTTCGACGGCATCGCCGTCACCGATGGCCATCTCAAGATCGACTTGGTGAAAGAGGTCGAGTTCCCGTGCATTGCGGGGATCGTGGTGGCCGGGCCAGGATTCGCAAGGAAGATCAACTGCGGCGGAAACCGCTACCAGGACTATATCGGCGAATTGGATGCGCGTCCGAATCCCGATCCTGAGCGGCGGACGGCACCGACGGAGTGGTTCTACGAGGATTTCGCGCGGGCGAACTTCGGGGACTCGGTTGCAAGCACGGCGGGCGCCATCTTCTCGAAGATCGACGGGATGAACCTGCCGAGGCCGGTGACTTGGATCTCCGGGCCCGGCAGCATCGTGGCAAACCCGGCGACCTGGGCTCAGGTGGCCAAGAGCTACGGCTTCGTCGACGAGTTCGCCGGCCTGCGTTCGCGCGTGAAGGGAGCCAGTAATCTCGAACGGTTCGACTACTGGCTGAACACGTTCCGGTACCTGCGGGAGCTGGGGCACTTGGGCTGCCTGCGCGGGCGGCTCGACGCCCTCATGAAGCAGGGAAGTTCCGCCGAGCAGGCGTTAGCGATTCGTATCGAACTGGCGCGGGCCTGGGAGCGCATGATGGGCTGGCTCGAAGGGACCGTGAGCACGCCCGGCGAGCTTGGTACCGTGTGCAATATCGAGCAGCACTCGCGCCTCCACGATCACTTCCTGGACGCCCATGACGACGAATTGGCGAAGGCGCTCGGCCGGCCGCTGCCACGCTCGGTTCAACTGTCGACGGACTACCGAGGGCCTGACCGAATCGTCGTACCGACCGTACGGACGTCGGTTCGGCCTGGCGAACAGCTCACCCTGAATGTCTTTCTGGTTTCGGAGATGGAAAGCGCCTCGGGAACGCTCTATTGGAGGCTCTTGGGTAAGGGACGGTTTCACGCCATTCCGCTGCGGCATATCGACCGGCACGCCTACCGGATCACGCTTCCGACCTTCCCGGGAAAATTCGGCGCCATTGAGTATTACATCGTTGCTCGCTTTGGGTCCGGCGCGACCTCGAAGGCTGTCGCCTTTCCCGCGACCGCTCCGGAGATCAACCAGACGATCGTGGAAAGTGCCGCGGCCGGGGGCTGAGGGCCTCAGGATTGATCATCATCACTCTAAGCAAAGTGAGATGATGATGATCAATCCCAATGAAAGTCCACCGGAAATCCAAAGCATTCCGGAACCGTCGCGCGTAGGGGGCCGATGCTACGTCCCGGGCTTCTTCGTGAACTTGAAATCCTGGACAATCGCCCCGATCGTGAACTCCCCGCTGCTGCCGATCAGGCTGCAATCCGGCAGCGAATAGTCGCTGGTAAGCGTCATATCTCCTAGCTTCAGCCCCTGGACGCCGACGGCGACCTTTATCCGGGCTCGTAGGGTCTTCTTGTCCGATATTTCGAGAACTTTGATCGTTCCATCGAAGTCGATCAGACTGCAATGCCACTTGAGCGGCGCCTCATCGCCCACAATGGCCTGCTTATCCATAGTGGCGCCCGCTAAGAACATGAACGGGAGCGTCGCCTCAGTCGTTCGGTCCTTTGGCGAAAAGTCGACCGGCATGTTGTTCGGGCCGGTCGCCAGAGTCAAGTCCGGCGCGAGGGCGCCCGCGCCTGGTGCGACTTTCAGATCCGAGAAGTGCACGCCAATGTCTGCTTTTCCCTGATCCAGGAGCTTTGTGACCGTGAGGTCGATATCGACGCTCGACGCGGAATCCGCTGTATTCTTTAGGCTCTGAGACGCCGAATAGGACTCCTTTTCTCCAACGGTGTAGGTCCGGGCGAACAAGACCGTGTTCTGATCGCCAGCGCCGTGAAATGGAGCGTGGATTGTCAAACAAACTAGAGCAAGAGTTCCAACCATCGACTGAGACCTGCCAGAATTCTGACGTACGCGCTAGCACATTTCGACTCCTGTGGAGAGGTCTCTTTGCTTCTTTGCGAAGTTCTCAGGCTCCAGAAAGCGTTGCCCAGAGTCAGTCGACCGTAGCGGGGACATTCCTGTCCCCGGTCGGGCGAAGTTCGACGCGGTCCGTGCGATCTTCTCGCGGGAACTAGGCGAAAGATCGTTTTTCGCGTCTCAGCATCGCCGGTCCTGTTAACCCGAACTATGCGCGGCGGATCGCAGGGCAAGCCTTGCCGCTGCGGAAGCGGCATCTTCGTGCATAGATCGGGTTAAAGGCGTCGTTGGCCCATACTCCGATTCAGACCAGCCCGTGAAGTGCCTCCATCAACTCCTCCACGGCTCCGGCTTCCGCGAGAGGCGCCCGAACCCGGCCGGAGTCGAGCACGCCGAGGCGAGCGAGAACGGCTTTGTTGCAAGCGGGCTGGGGCGACTTGCGGATCGCCTCGAGAGCCGGAAAGATGAGGCGGAACTTGATCTCGGCCTGCTCCTTGTCGCCTTCGTGCCAGAGCGAGACGATCTGGGAAAGCCATCCGGGAAGGACGTTCGACGCCCCGCTGATCGTGCCCGACCACCCGGCTTTCAAGGCTTCGAGCAGGAGCGTCTCGTTCCCGACGAAGAGAACTTTGCCTGGCAGCGCCGACGCGTATCCGGCGAGATTGGCGGCGTTCCCGCTGCTGTCCTTTGCTCCCGCCATCCGCTCGTGCGGCGCGAGCCGGGCCATCAATTCGGGCGAGATCGTGATTCCCGTGCGCTGGGGGAAGTTGTAGACGAGGACGGGCAGGTCCGCCGCGTCCATCAGGGCCATAAACCAGGAGTAGATTCCGTCCTCGGAGACCTCGCGGAAGTAGCCGGGCGCCATCACGAGAGCCGCCACGGCCCCGATCTTGGCCGCTTGCTTGCATGACCAGACTGCCTCGCTCAGGGACGGCGTCGCGACGCCAAGGATCAGGTCGAGCCAGCCCCGCACCGGCATCATCGCGCGCAGGAGATCCCTCTTTTCGATCGCGCTCAGAGACGGCCCCTCGCCGTTCGTCCCCGCCATCACCACCCCCGTGCAGCCGCGCGACTCGAACCAGGCAAGCAGCCGCGCCATCCCTGCCTGGTCGACCTCGCCATCCTCGCCGAACGGGGTGACCGAGGCGGGATAGCAGCCCGCAGCCAAATGAATCCGTCCGTTTGAAGCGACCGTCGCCACATCCTGAGGCTACCCGCTGCCTATTTGTATTCGACGACGCGATCCATGCTCGGGTAGCTGTCGCTCGAGATCAGCTCGCGGCGATCTCCGACGATCCGGTAGACCGCGACCTGAAAGCCCATCTTGCCCGTGTTTCGCACCCGCGCTCGAGGGCCGCGAGTTCCGATCGTGTAGGTCGAAGGCTCGATCGGATCGGTCACGATCTCCTCGATACGCGGCTTCTCCTTCAGCTTTTCCGGCGCGCAGATGCCGAGCGTAAGCCGGCTCCCGTCGATGCTTCCGAGAATGCGGACCGGATAACGGTAGGGATTCTTGAACTTCAGATCGATCGAGCTGAAGGCGACAGCGGCGTCGCGGCCGGGAGGGATATAGGAGGGAGCGAAGCGATGCCGATTGCGCTCGACGATCTGCATCCCGCTCAACAGCGCCGCATTGTAGAGGGTGGTCGATGTCTGGCAGACCCCGCCGCCCCAACTATCGATGAGCTGGCCGTTGTAGCTGACCGGCGCGCGGCGATAGCCCTCGTCGCGGGAGAAAGTGCCGACGCATTTGTCGAAGGAAAAGATCTGGCCGGGCTGGATGACGGCGCCGGCCAGCTTATCGAGGGCAAGCTGAGCATTGTGCCGCTGGGCTTTCGACCGCCCCGCGACAGAAGTCGTGTAGGCGCCGATGCAGACCTCGCCCGGCTGGGCGAGCAGGGCAACCGAGAGCCCGGCCGCAAGCAGAGCAACCAGAGCAAGAAAAACCTTCATTGCGACACCTGCAAGAGATTCTCGCCGCCGCTCGCCGAGACCGTGGGGTCGTACATGTTCGAGATCGTGGGCGGGAGGGCGTGGCCGGTGCCAAGCTGTTCCGCCCGCATCGTGTAGGTCAGGATCTGGATTCCCTTCGGCAGTTCGCGCATGAAGAAGGCCGCCTTGTCGTCGAGCACGATGGTCTGACTCCACCAATTGCTCCACTGCTCGCCGTCGTCGACGTACTCGCGTTCGGTGATCCGGCATCCGCTGGGGATCGGGTCTTCGATCATGATGAACTGGCGATCCTCCGAACTCGAGATCGTCAGTTGAACCCGGATCAAGTCGCCCGGCTTTGCTTGATCGATGCTCCGCTTGGTGGGACGAAGCTCGAGCTTGCCATCCTCCATCTGCTGGGGTTCGAGGAGGTGATAGGTCCGGGTGACGGAAAGCCCGGCCGACTCCTCGGGCAAAAGCTGCTCTGCCAGATCGATCTGGCGCAAGTCGCCGGAGTAGAAGCAGAGGCCCTCCGGCTGCACTTTGCGGAATTCGATGCGATTCTGACCTGCTTGCAGCTTGGAGATCGGGATCGTGACCTTCAGCGCCGGATTGAACTGATCGGCGGGATCGAAGTGGATGCGCTTGGGCGCGCCTCCGTTCACGATGAGGTCGATGTCCATCGGCTTGCCCGTATCCCCCGATTCACGAAGATACTTGGTCAGCCCGATTAGGACCAGGGACGTGTCTCGCGTGCTGTACCAGATATCCCCTCGCCGGTCCGCGACCAGGTATCGCACGAGCTTCGGGATGAGCGGATCGTCCGGCATGAGGGTGGTAAGGGCCATGAGCGGGAAGCCGTTGTACTCATATCCATAATCCCACGGATCGCGATTGAAGTAGGCGACATCGCCGTCGATCATCGCCTGGTCGTGGAGGGCGATGAGAGCCCGGTCGCTCGCGTCCTTGTCCCCCACTTCGTGATATGCGAGGGCGACGAGGGCGTAGTCGGCAGCGTCCTTGGGTTTCGCGCGTTCGAGGCCGGCCCTCACTTCATGCTTGACCCCGTATTCGGCGGCCGCGTAGCAGAGATAGAGGAAGTCCTCGCGTCCCCATTTTTGGATCGTGCCTCCGATCAACTCCTTTTTGGCCCACTCGACGGCCTGTTTCTCGTCGATCTTGTTCGTCCGGAAGCCGGACGCCTTCGCCCGGGCGAGGCCATCGAGAACGTAGGCCGTCATGTACTGATCGTCGCCGTCGTACTCCCACCATCCCCACGCGCCGTCGCTATGCTGCATCTTGGCGAGGCGGGCGAAGCCGTCGGCGACAATGTCGGGCACCTTGGCCTGGAGATCGGAGCGAATGTTCAGCTCCTTGAGGGTCGAGGAAAGGACGACGGTCGGGAGGAACCGGCTCATCGTCTGTTCGACGCAGCCGTAGGGGAAGTCGATCAGATCGTCGAGAGACTGATAGATGGTCGCGCCGATCGATGGGCTGATGTCGAGGATCAATCGGCCATTCTTTGGGTCGGCGCCCTTGGACAGATCGAAGTTAACGACCGTGCTCGTTCCCTTGATCTCACCAGAGTGATCTTCGACCCGCAGTCGGCCATGCGGCTCGATGTTCACGCTTAGCTTCTGGCCGTCGCTCAAAGAGCTTCCGTCCACCCAGACTCGCGCCTCAAAGTCGGCGGTTCCCGGCTGAGGGGTCTGGACGTTGTAGGTCACGGCGAGGGGCTTTGCCGCCGTGACCGTGACCTTCTGAAGGGTCGAACCGCTATACGTGACGCCCTGGGCGTCGAGGCGCATGTTCACGACCTGGTCTTTGCCGGTGTCGTTCGTGATGATTGCGGTCACGGTCTGGGTGTCCTGTTGAACCAGGAAGCTCGGCAGTTCGAGGCGCACCGAGAGCGGTTTGCTCGCGCGGAAGTTGATGTGGGTCATACCGACCTCCGTCGAGTCCGTGACCCCAATCGCGGTCGCGCGCCAACTCGTGAGGTTGTCGGGAAGCTTGATCGAGGTATGGGCGATCCCGTCGGGACCGGTTTCGATGGTCGGCTGCCACGAGGCGGTGTCAAGGAATTTGGTGCGCAGAGGTACCTTGCCGCCTGCTTTGTCGCCGCCGTCGAGATAAATGTCTTCGAACGAGTAGTTCGTGCGGACGTCGTCGGCCCGCATCGGATAGAAATCGCCTTTGATGTCGGTCGTGTCGGGCTGGATGGCATAGATCGACTCGTCCACGACCCCGAGCGAGAGATCTGCCGGGACAGGCTGCCCGTTGAAATCGGTCGTCTTGATCGTCAGGTTGGCGGTCGCCCCGGGCAGGTAGTCCGGCTTGTCCGGAGTGACCTCAATCGTGAGATCGTGCTCCTTGAGGTTCACGACCAATTTGCTTTGAGCCTCGGTCAGTTGCTTGTTCTTGATAAGAGTCGCGGAAATCCACACGTTCGGCGCGTAGTCGTGCGCGACGGGGATCGAGAAAATCGTGGCCTGCTTGGTGAGATTCACGACGTAGGTGGCGAGAACCTTTTCGGCCTGCACGGTAATGAGAGCCGCGCCGCCTGGCTTGTCGGTCTGGACGAGAACTTTGCAGGAGTCGCCGACCTTGTAGCTCTTCTTGTCGAGGGTCACCGTGAACTTCGCAGTGGGCGGCCCGAACATGCGGTCGCCTTCGACGTAGATGTAATCCACGCATTTCACCGGCCGTCCCGCGCTGTCGTTCACTGTGCTCTTGAGGACGAGCGAGCCTTCCTCGGTCACATTGACGGGGATCGTCGCGACGCCTTTGGCATCGGTGACGCCGGTGAGGGTCGCGCTGGGCACGAAAGTGGATTCGTCGTTATTGTCGTTCCACTCCTCGGTCCCGACGATGAGGCTGACGGGCCAGTTGGCCACCGGAGACTTGTCGTCCTGCCGCTTGACGGTGACTTTTGCGTTCACCGTATCGCCGGGATCGGCGATATAGGTGTCGGTCGAGAGATTGGCGGAGACGTCGCCGCGCATGACCGGCACGTCGCCGCTGCCTTCGAAGTACTTGTTGCTGGCGTCGGTGACGGAGGCATTGACCGAGTAGTCGAGATCGTAGTCGGGAATGTCGGGATCGTCGTCGGTCTTGGTGTCGAACTGGATCGTCGCCTCGCCCTTTCCGTCCGTGACCGCCTCCACGGTCTCGTCGTATTCACCCTGGAATTCCTGGTTGTAGTATTGGCCGGAGTCGGTGCCGCCGTAGTCGTCGCCCTGATCGCCTTCGTCGGCGTAGTCGGCGTAATCCGATTCGTCGTCGTAGTCGTATTGCGCGCGCCGGGTTATCGAGGCCTCGACCTTGGCGCCAACGACCGGACCGCCAAAATAGTATTCGACTTTGACCTTGGCCGCCGCCCGATCCCCGTAGATGTAATACTTCTTCGCCGATGTGACGGTGATCGAGTATTCCGGCTTGCGGTAGTCGGCGATGCCTGCATAGTAGGTGAAGCTCGCTCCGTTGTATTTGGCGACGATGCTGTATGCCCCCGGCTTGTCCTCGACGTTGCTCGTGAAGCTGCCGTTGAAGGCGCCTTTCTCGGAAAGTGGGAGCGTGTAGTCCTTGACTTCGGTGTCGCTCGTGTCGCGGATCGTGATGTCGACGGTTCCGCTCGCGGGCAGGCTGTAGCTCAAGCCTTGAAGTTTGCGGACGATGCCTTTGAACTGGATCGTGTCGCCGGGACGGTAGATCGGCCGGTCCGAGTA
>Ga0209415_10013995_pt1 | contig 13137 bp, 8 predicted proteins | sample PeaSoiSIISIP2007_FD_187696 | JGI IMG/M metagenome (GOLD analysis project Ga0209415, IMG submission 187696) | Peat soil microbial communities from Weissenstadt, Germany - SII-SIP-2007 (SPAdes) (version 2) | ecosystem: Environmental > Terrestrial > Soil > Wetlands > Peat | place: Germany... | reverse complement strand
TGGACTTCACCAACAAGACCGTGCGCGTCAACAAATCTGCCGACGATAACACACGGGAAATCCGGCAACCAAAAACTAAAGCGTCCGTCGCTCTGCTCCCGATGCCGTCCGCGTTGGAGGAAGTGCTTCGGAATTACATCCGACAATGGAAGCCGAATCCGAGCGGTATCCTATTTGCTACTCGCAACGGTCTGCGGCCACGGAGCCGCGACAACGTTGTGAAGTGTGGCCTCAAGCCAGTTCTGCGCCGGCTCGGCATTCCGAGCGCCAACACTGGCCTCCACGCGTTTAGACACGGTTTGGCGACGGAGCTAGTTGATTCAAACGCGCCGCTGCCGGTCGTGCAAAAGCAAATGCGCCACGCAGACATCGCGACAACTCTTCGCGTTTACGCCCACGCGATTCCTCAGAGCCAGCGCGACGCAATGGAGGGAGTTACCCTCCAATCAGTACGTTCAATCAATGCGGTACTAAATTTCGCTGCTAAATAATTAAGAATCAAATGGTTGGCGGAAGCGTGTGGGAGTCGAACCCACCATTCGACCCGCGAAGGACCGAATCACCGGCTTTGAAGGCCGGGAACGTCACCGGACGCTTTTCGCCTCCGGGGACAGTATAACGTGGGAACGATGAATGATGCGGACGAGCGGTCCATCCGCCTGCGGCGGGCGGGCCCTACAGAATCACTCGCAGATCACTAACGCTGCGAGGCGCTGACTGCGGCTTGCTGGGTGCGGATTAGGGCAGCGACGAGATCGTAAAGCGCCGGGCTGGTGCAGACTTCGTAATAGGGATGCGTGGTGGGGCCACCGATTTTACCGTCGGGGAGCAACTGGCGCGCGAAAGCTTTGCGAAGAACGAGGAGTTCCACGGACTCGCCAAGCGGCACTTCGCCGTAATATAAGGTGACGTTTTGTTTGCCCCAGGGCATTTCGAGCTTGGTTTCAATAGAGTCCAGCGAAATTTCCTCGGAGAGCTTCTGAAAGCCTTCGTCGTTGAGCTCGATGCCGTTGTGGTTGTAACGAACCAGGAATTCGTCCAACTCTTCGGCCGAGGCGCCTTCCATGGTGTTCAGAAATTGAAAAACGGCAAAGTGGGTTTTCTGGCCGGTGAGCATGCGTTTGGCCAGCTTGGCACAACCGGAAAGACGGTCGGAGAGATTCAATGCTTTTGAAATCATGATGCGCGAATCGCCGTCGGTCCAGTAGGTCGGAGCAGAACCCTGAAAAGCTACGCCCAGGCCAAGCTCGAGAGCGGGCAGATCACTGGAGGAAGCGCGCTCGTTGTAGGAGTTGCAAACCGAGAGAATCTGACGCGAAAGGATGCAAGCCTTGGCCACGGGCCGGGCGTAGGCTACGGTGGATTCCGTCTCGAAGATGGCCAGAATAATCGCATCGCCCTCGATGAAAACTTTCTTCGCTCCGTAGCGGTCCAGAAGTTTTTTTACGGGTTCGTGCAAATTCAAACTGAAATGCGAAGCGGGGCTCAATCCGCGCGAAAGCAAATCCTGAGTCATGCGCGTGGAACCGCGCACGTCGGACTTGATGATCACGTGGGAGATGACATTGTCCTGCTCCGGCCGGGCTTCTTCCGGAAGTACGCACTCGTACAATCGGTTGTTCAAGCGAGAGAGTTCACGAGCCTTTTCGGTGGTGACCAGGTTGACGCGCTCCATGCAGGTGGTCAGGTGGTCGGCGTCGCGCAGATCCCTGCGCAGGCGCAGGAAGTCACTGGCAAATTTCAGAACGAAGGCCTGCATTTCTTCGCGGGAATAGCGGTGAATTTTTCTAGAAAGCTCCTCGATAACCTTGAGCGACAACTTCTTCGCGGGCACCTGCTTGATGACCTGCTCGACTTGTTTCAGCTCCTCTTTTGATACGAGGGCTTTGCGAAGCTGTTGCAAGTGCACAGGCGGGCAGTAGTCAGAAGCGATAGGCCGAATTTCGTAGCTGGCCAGGATGTGATAAAGGATTTCGTGTTGTTCGAGACGATCGAGGAGCTGCGCAAGCAATCTCGCGCGGTTCGGAGCTTCCGCCTCGCCGGCGGAGCTGGCATCAAAGAGCCTCTTCGCGTTTTCCGGTTCGTTGAGATACTCACCAAGCTTTCCAGCGTGATCCTTTACAAAGAAATCGAGTTTCTGCCGGGCGGCATCAATCTGCGGGCCCATTTCCTCGAGCTTGCACTCCTGATGCTTTAGCCGTTGCTCCAGATCATTCAGGGAGGCCTTCAAATCCGCCGGATCGCCTGAGCTCAGAAATTTTGTGAGGAAACTATCGCCGCGTTCAAGGCGTTTGCGGGTGGCTTCGCGCTGCTCCTCGATACCGGCAATATCGGCGCGAATGGTTTCCACGGATTCGAGGAGCGCGGTATGCGACTGGATGGCTTCGGTGTGAGCGGGATCATGGCCAAAGGTCACGCCGGCTTCGCGAATGAATTCCTGGAAGAGCGTGTCCATGGCCTCGAAGCGGTCGGGGTCACGAACGTAGTTGCCCAGCAAGACGTAATGTTCGAGAAAGAAAACGTCGTCTTTGCCACCGTCGAGGAAAATCAGGCGGTTCTTGCAAAGCTCGTAGTAGGAAGCGAAATCGTCGCCAAACAGAGCGCGCCGGGCTTTTGAGATGACTACATCTTCCACGTCGGCGACAATCTGTGCGACCTGTTGTCCGACGCGGCGGACGACCGCGCGGCGAGCGGATTGGAGCTCGGACAAGCGCGCTTTGATGACGTGAGCCTGCTGGCTGCGCTCAAAATGTTCGCCGCGCTTGCGGATCCATTCCTTGCCTTCGAGGATGAGGTTGGCGAACTGATTTCCGATTTCGAAGGTCAGAAACTTAAGTAGACCGAGGCGGAAGAGCACGTCGATCTCTATGTTTTTGTGATACTTGGCCTGGGTCAGAGAGCTTTGCAACAGTTCGGAGAGCAACTTGCGGAAAGCGGCGCTATCCGGTCCTCGCGTCGCGCGCAGCTCGATTCCGGGAAGATAGGTGCTGCTGGTGTACTGGCGAATAACGTCGAAAAGATAGTCGCGGGCAGCCTGGACGAACTTGGGACTCAAGAAAACGTCGTGGTGGATGTTATCCACGCCAATCGCCAGCGACCCCATGGGGAGCGTGACGTTGTAGCTCTTCAGTTCGGTCCGGGCCTCTTCGGCGGCGCTGGGAATTAGAAGTTCGTTGGGCATCTACGTAGCCAAAAATGGCTCTTTTTACGCTAGCAGGCGCGGGAGAATGGGGCAATGGTTCCAGAAGCGTCCGTAGCCAGAGAGTAAGGACAGGTTTGGAAGGATTTCCCGGGCCTAAAGGACAGTGATGCGGCGGACGTCGCCTCGGAGATGCTCCAGGCGAATGCGGATCTGCGGCCAGGGGGACTGGAGGGGGAAGCGTTCGGACCACTCGAGAATGGCTACCGAGGGCGTGGCAAACATGTCTTCCATGCCGAGGGTCTCAAAATCGTGGAAGCTCTCGATGCGGTAAAGATCTGCGTGGTAGACCTTGGCGGGCTTGCCGTAGACGTGAACCAGGGTGAAGGTGGGGCTGGTGACGTCGTCTTCGTTGGCGGCGCCGAGTCCGGAAACGAGGCCTTTGGTTAAGGTGGTCTTTCCGGTGCCGAGGTCACCTGTGAGAAGGACCAGCACGGGAGGCTGGAGGCGCGTGGAAAATTCCCTGCCCCAGTTGACTGTTTCTTCGGCGGAATGGGTGATGAACTCTTCAGCCACGCTGAAGCTCCCGAATGAGCCTGGCGCGGGAGGACGGGATACTCCGGACAACTTCTTCGGCCAGCAGGCCTGAAGTAAGTTCGGGAGTTTGGGCAGAGTTCTCGGCAGCGAGCCCGTGCAAGTAAACACCAAGAGTCAGGACACGATGCCAGTCCTGAGTGCCAAACTGAGCTGTGAGCCCGGCGAGCAGACCGGTGAGCACATCACCCGAGCCACCTGCGGCCAAGCCGGCGTTGCCCGTCGTGTTGATGAAGACCTCGCCTGCGGGCGAGGCGACAATGGTGTGAAATCCCTTTAGGATGACGTGAGCGTTCCATTTGAGGGCGGACTCACGCGCAACCTTCACGCGATCGGCTTGCACGTCCTTCGTGGAAACGCCGAGCAAGCGTGCCATTTCGCCAGGATGAGGAGTGATGGCAAGAAACTTTGTTTTTCGTTTGCGGAGGCTAGCCGCCTGGCCGGCAAAGGCGTTTAGTCCGTCGGCGTCGAGCACAACAGGCAGGTCGGTTTGGGTAACGATCGTGCGAATGAATTCCTGTGTCTGGCGATGCGTGCCAAGACCGGGCCCGATGGCGAGCACGCTCTTCTCTTCTTCCAATTCGCCAAACGTACCTTCCACTAGGCTTCGCAAAGAGAGCGAGCCGGATTTCGTGGCCTTGAGCGGTTCGGTCATGTACTCCGGCTGACCCGCAGCGACGATGCGCTGCACCGGCTCTGGCGTGGCAATCGTGGCCAAGCCGGCGCCGGAGCGCAAAGCCGCGCGTCCGGCCAGAATTGCCGCGCCGCTTTTTCCCACCGCACCGGCGAGAAGTAAAACGTGGCCGTAGTTTCCTTTGTGAGAATCGGCTGCGCGGATGAGCGGGAGGGATGCGAATTCTTCCGGCTCGGCCCAACGAGCGGTGCCTTGGCCGATTTCCTCCACCAGCGCAGCGGGTGAGCCGATCTGGCGTACTTCGAGATGCCCGCAACAGCCGGCCTGATTCGAAAAAAGTTGGCCAATTTTGGGGGCCGTGAACGTGACAGTTTGGTGCGCGAACACGACAGGGCCTTCCGCAGCCTGGCCATCGGACGGCAAACCGGAAGGAATATCAACGGCAAGAATAAAGGCTGGGCGCGCGAGTGTCGCGTTTCTTGACAATTTGTTGAGTCTGGCGATGGCCTCCGCGATGACCCCGGTCGCGGGACCTCTAAGCCCTGTCCCGAGCAAAGCGTCGACGACGGTGTAGGCGGATGCAATCTTGGGCCAGGCGGCCTCCAAGGAAGCGCTATCTTTAATTTCAGTGATTTCTGCTGCACACTTGAGCCAGCGAGAAAGGTTTTCTGCGGCGTCGCCGCGTAATTCGTCGGGCGATCCAAACAGGAAGACGATTGGCTCGAAATTAACACCGAACTTCTCTTCTTTTACGTGACGCGCGGCAACAAGTCCGTCGCCACCGTTATTTCCTTTTCCGCAAAGGAAGGCTGCGCGCTTATTTGAATTTCCATAAAGCCTTAGCCGCACGGCGCTGGATATGTGCTTCCCCGCTTCTTCCATCAATTGCAGGCCGGGGATGCCGTGGCGCTCGATGGTGAGGCGGTCGACTTCGCGCATTTCCACAGCAGTGAGGGCTTTCATGGGAGGTTCACGGCGCGATCAAAGCATCCAGCCGCCACTGACATTGACAACCTGCCCGGTGACGTATTCGGCTTCTTCGGAAGCGAAAAAGGCTACAGTTGCGGCTACGTCTTCGACTGTGGGCGGTCGACCAATCGGGAAGCGGGCGTCGCGAATCCTGCGAGCCTCATCGAGCGTTAGTTCATTTTCATCGATGCTCGAAGGATTCACGACGTTCACGGTGATGCCGTTTTTGGCTTCTTCGAGCGCCAGCGAGCGAGACAACGCCACGACGGCGGCTTTCGCCGCGGCGTAAGCAGAGATTTTCGCCTGGCCGAACGCGCGCTCGGCGCCGACTGCGCCCATATTGATGATGCGGCCCCAACGTGCCTTGCGCATGTGCGGCAACGCGGCGCGGCACATGTATAAAACCGTGTACAGATTTGAAGTGAAAATACCTTGCCAATCGGGCAGCGAAGATTCCGCCAGCGTGCCCCAGCGAAAATCGCCCACGTTGTTGACAATGACGTCGAGGCGTCCGAAACGATCAACGACGGTCTTGATCAACTGGTCGCAGCGCCCCGCGTCAGTAATGTCCGTCTCAACGGCAACGCAATCCACTCCATTGGCTTGCAGTTGGCGCAGCGTCTGCTGCGCGGCAACTTTATTGGAGCGATAAGCGATGGCCATCCGCGCGCCATCCTGCGCCAACTTCAAGGCCAGGCCGCGGCCGATGCCCCGGCTTCCGCCTGTTACCAGCGCCACCCGATTGCGAAGCGACATTCTTCTCCCCAGTAAAATCTCTTGAAAAGAATTTTCAGTATAGCCTAGCCGCAGCGGAGGTACTACCGTAGCCGCGCGACAATTACGGTCATGTCATCGGCTTGTTCGGGAGTCCCGGCCCACTCTTCGGCCGCTGCCATCAGGGACTCGGCCACCATCAGCGGCGCAGCGGCTTGCACGCGAACTGCGGCTTCCTGCAGGCGACGAATGCCGAATTCCTCACCATAAACATTTTCCGGCTCTATCAAGCCGTCGCTATATCCAATCAGCAGGGAGTCTGGCGCTACCGTCAGCGAACCTTCCTCATAGACGTAGTCTTCCAGGACTCCTAGGACCATGCCGCCTTTGTCCAATAGTTGTGCGCCGCCATTGCAAATAAGAAATGCAGGCAGGTGGCCCGCATTCGTATAACGCAGGGTTCGCGTGGCACTGTCGTACACCGCGATGAAGAAAGTCGCGAAGCGATCGTCACCGGTGTTGCGCACCAGGTGCTTGTTTAGCCGCGCCACAAGTTCGACCATGCTTAAGCGCTCGCTGCCGTCCACGAGAAGCTGGCTGCGCAGCGCCGCTTGCAGGCTGGCCATCAACAGCGCCGCTGAAATTCCCTTCCCGGAAATATCCGCGATAGCAATGGCGATATGGGTCGGGCTGAGTTGGATGAAGTCGTAGTAGTCGCCGCTGACGGAACGCGCGGCCTTGCAGATGGCCTCGATTTCTACCCCAGGCACGGACGGCAAGGTACTTGGGAAAAGCTGGTTTTGCACCTCACGAGCGATGGAAATTTCGTTCTCCAGGCGGCGGCGTTTGTTTTCCTCTTCGATGAGCTGGCTGATCGAACCGGTCATGCGATTGAATGATTCGCCCAATTCGCCCAGTTGATCGCGCTTCTCAATTTGGACGCGATGAGAGAAATCCATGGCCTGCACGTATTGCGTGCCACGATAGAGATCGGCCACGGCCCTGGTAATCCTGCGGGCAAGCACAAATCCCGTGGCAGAGGCGGCCGCTTCGACAAGCACAAAGACAATGAGCACGAGAACAAAAAAAGTAAGATACGAGCCGCGCAATTCTCCGAGCGAGGTAAAGATCCGGCCGTTCAAACGTGATGGGCGCGCATTGGAAGCGGCAAAAACCGGACGCACAAGCTCCACCCGGCCATCGGGCCCGACGTAAACCGAGTCCAGCCTCGACACCACGTCTACCTGGCTATCAATCCAAAACAACGCTGCTTGTAGCGTGCGGTTGCGCGCGACGATGGGACGCGCCACCACGTACTCTGTGTCTCCCGACCTGTATTTGAGGCCGGCTTGCGCCCCTCCCGTGTAACGCTCCATAAGATTTAACTGGATGCCTCCCAGGTCTGGCGCGACAGTGCTCAGGAATTCAGCAGTCACCGGAACCCGGAGGGTGACAACGCGCTGTCCGTTGCGATCCGGAATGACCCGCAAGCTCGCGATGGAAAGAGTTTCCCCCTCCTGCAATAGACCCGCAAAGGACCTTTTTCCCGCCGGAATCAACTTTCGCGCGAGGGTCTGGTCGTTGGAGAAGGCAATGCGCAAAGCGGGCAGTTCGCGATCGTGAACCGCATGGGACTGCGCACCCAAAATACGCTCGGACTCGCTTTCCGTGATACCGGCCGGGAGCGTTTGATGCGCGATAGCGATGTGCTCCGAGATATCCGCGAGCATTTCAATGCGCTGGTGGATATCCTCGTACAACAGATAGGCTCCCAACTGAGAATAAAGAATGCGGGCCGCCAAAACAGCCAGCGTTACGATCGATAAAATGGGGACAGCGGCGATAAACAGATACGCAACGATTAGACGGTTTCGCAGGCTCCAGAGCAGGCGGTTTCTCCACCAGCCGATGAAGCGGAACAGCAGATAAATACCCGCAAGAACTGCGAGATACTTCAAGAAGCTGAAAAAGCCTCCATTGAATGCAAAAATGGACGCCAGCAATCCAACGGCTACCAGTGCCGTGGAGGCCAGATCGGGCCAAGTCAGGCGGCTCCAAACTTCTTTGAGGCTGGCGCGGAAGGGTGTCATTGTTCCGTCAACAGAAACAATACTTTACCTGAAGAAGTGCCACCCGCGGAGGAGAACCACGAGGGAGAAATGAGGGCCGGGTACCAGGCGCCCGGCCCTTCGAGAATTACTTCATGGCATTGCGGACTTTGCTGTGCTTCACACTGTAAGTGAAATAGATGATTAAGCCGATGATGAGCCAAACAATCAGGCGGATCCACGTGACCCCGTTCAGACCCGCCATCAGACCCAGGGAAACGACAATTCCCATGATCGGTACAAAGGGAACCCATGGCGTCCGGAAAGGCCGCTCCAAATCGGGGCGTCTGATTCTCAAAATCCAAACCGCCGAGCATACGATGACAAAGGCGAGAAGCGTCCCAATACTCACCATTTGACCGAGGCTACCAATGGGCACCAGCGAACCCACGATCGCTACCGCCAAGCCCACAATTGCGGTGGACTTCCAGGGAGTGCGAAAACGCGGGTGAATATCCCCTGCCCACTTCCACAGCAAACCGTCGTTAGCCATCGAATAGAACACCCGCGATTGCCCGAGCAACATCACCAGCATGACCGTGCTCAGCCCGGCCAGGGCTCCGGCGTTCACCACGTAACTGCCCCACTTCACGCCGGTCTCACGAATGGCCAGCGATACTGGAGCGCCGATGTTGAGCCGCGAATAATGCACCGTTGCGGTTAGCAGGCCGGAAACCACGATATACAAGAACGTGCAAACGACGAGTGAACCGAGGATCCCGATAGGCATGTCCTTTTGAGGGTTGCGCGCCTCCTGCGCCGCGGTCGAAACCGCATCAAAGCCGATGTAGGCGAAAAACACTACGCCCGCGCCACGGAGCACGCCCGACCAACCGAAAGAACCGAAGGCCCCGGTGTTTGACGGCAGGAAGACTTTCCAATTCTCATGGGCAATCGCCGGGTGTTTGAGGACAAAAGGCAGCGCCACGGCAATGAACGTTAGAACCGCGGCCAACTTCACGAATACAACGCCCGTATTAAAATTGGCAGATTCCTTGATCCCTACGATCAAGATGGTAGTCACAGCAAGGATGGCTAAGAACGCGAGCAGGTTGAACTTGGCCGTGGCGTGTGGCAACCCGGCCAATTGTTCCGCGGGCAGATTGAACGTCGTCGCCGGCCCCCATCGGCCATCGACCATAACCCAAAGAGCACCTGGCACGTCGCAGATCTGCGGCGGCAAGTTGATTCCGTAGTCCTGCAGAAAGGCAACGAGTGTGCTACTCCAGCCGCTGGCGACGGTTGCAGCGCCAAACGCGTATTCCAGGATCAAATCCCACCCAATTATCCAGGCAATAAGCTCACCGAGAGTCGCGTAACCATAAGTGTATGCAGAGCCGGCAATGGGAATCATGGAGGCAAATTCGGCGTAACACAGACCAGCAAATACGCAGCCAGTTCCAGCGAGAACATACGACAGCATGATCGCCGGACCGGCATAGAGCGAAGCCGCCGAACCGGTAAGCACGAAAATGCCCGCGCCGATGATGGCCCCAATCCCCAACGTAACCAGGTTCACTGGGCCGAGAGCGCGCTTCAGACTGTGCTCGCCGGTGTCGGAAGCCTCTTTCATCAACGTGTCGAGCGACTTGGTTGCGAACAAGGGGTTGCCCATGCAACTCCTCCTTTGGGGGTCGGCCCCGATTCTTGAGGACTACCAAATTGGACTAAAGCATTGTAGGGGCGCAGCGCGCTGCGCCCCTACAAGAAAATTTGTTTATCCTGTGCGTGCGCTCCGCGCTGTCCGCCGCGACCACCACGACCACAGCAAATAGACGGGAACCCCAAGTAACACGATCTCTAGACCCTTCCCTGCGGTTTGCGTCTGATACAGCAGAAGCACCAGCATGATCGCGACCGCCGCCAATATGTAGAGCGCGGGAACAAACGGGTATCCAAACGCGCGATAGGGCCGCTGGGCCTCCGGCCGCTTTACTCGCAGCAGAAAAATCCCAATGATCGTCAAGACATAGAAGAGCAATGCGGCGAACACAACATAATTGAGCAGGTCGCTGTATAGATTTCCGTACGTCACCGCCCCGGCCGCATCCACGTGCCGCGTGCGAAGCAGAATCAGGATGACGATCCAAACCCCTTGATACATCAACGCCGATCCGGGAACGCCCTTTTTGTTCAGCGTGCCTGTGGATTTAAAAAAAAGTCCATCCTTTGCCATGGCGTAAGAGACTCGCGCGCCGGCGAGAATCAAACCGTTGTTGCAACCGAATGTAGAGATAATGATGGCCACGGCCATGATCATCGCGCCCGGCGGGCCGAAGATGGCGTTCAAAGCCGCTGTCGCGACGCGGTCATCGGCAGCGGTCTGAATTTGCACCAGCGGCAAAGTGCAGAGGTAAGCGAGATTCGCGAGGCAATACAGAGCCGTGACGATGATGGTGCCGAAAGCCATGGAGAGCGCCACGTCGCGCTTGGGGTTTTTTACTTCCGCCGCGGTGAAGCCGATATTGTTCCAGGCATCCGAAGAGAAGAGCGATCCGACTTGAGCGACGCCAAGAGCCACCAACAAGCCGAACGCGCCGCTGGCGGCAGTGATTGTCGGCACAAAGCTCCTCAAAAAATTTGCGCCGGGCTCGATCGGCTGCGCGTTGCGAATCGTCCAGAAGTGGCTGAAGTTCTCAGTGATGGCGCCGGCATTCCTCCCCACGAAAATGCCCAGGAAAATCAATCCGACCAGGGAGAGCGTCTTGGCGCTGGTGAACACGTTTTGAATCAGTTTTCCGAGTCGCACTCCCAGCGTATTGATAAAGGTCAGCAACACGATCATCAGCACGCCCACGAACTGTTGAACCGAAAGGCTGATGGCGTACTTGGAACCCAGGGCAATGGGATGAACGATCCAGGCGATCGGGGAAATCGACGGCAGCAAAACACCCAGATAGCGCGCGAAACCCACGGCTACGGCAGCGATCGTCCCGGTCTGAATCACCAGGAAGAGCGTCCACCCATAAAGAAAGCCCCAAAGTGGCGAGTAGGCTTCACGCAAATAAACATACTGACCACCGGCGTGAGGAAACATCGCCGCGAGTTCGCCGTAAGAAAGCGCCGCGGAAATCGTCAACAGCCCGGTGAGAATCCAGGTGAGGAGCAACCCGCCGGCGGACCCGCTCTGGCGTGAAATATCCGCGGCAACGATAAAGATGCCCGACCCAATCATCGAGCCGACAACGATCATCGTGCCATCAAACAGTCCGATGGCGCGCACAAATCCTGGCTCGCTCTTCACGTTAGCTTGGGGCGTGGCGTGCGTAGTATCAGCCATTCAGGGTTGCCTCAGACCGCCGCCGCATGGTTTGCGGCTTCCAGAAGGTCGATGTAGCGTCGTGCTCGCTCGCCCGGATCGGGCGCTAGCAGGATGTCGCTGATGACGGCCACGGAATCGGCGCCTGCCTCCATGACTTCTGCGGCGCGCTCCAGGGTGATCCCGCCGATAGCCACAATCGGCTTATCGGTCAGCGAACGAACCTGGCGAATCAATTCGATTCCAACCACGGGGTCCGGGTTGGCCTTCGTGGAGGTGCAAAACACCGGTCCGACGGCCACATAGTCAGCGGTAGTGGCAGCTGCATCTTTGAACTGCCCCAGGTTGTGCGTCGAAACGCCCAGAAGTTTTCCTGTTCCGATTACGGAGCGCGCTGCTTCCACGCTCAAATCCTCCTGCCCGACATGAACACCGCTGGCTGCGGCCGCCAACGCAACATCGGCCCGGTCATTCACCACAAAGCTCACGCCCTGTGGAGGCAGCAAAGAAGAAATTCGCTTCGAGGATTCGAACAATTCGCGCGCGGACGCCCGCTTGTTCCGGTATTGCATCAACCGGACACCGGCAGCGGCAAGTTTTTGAGCGCACTCTGATTCGGGAATGGTAAGCAATGCTGCGTCTAATATCACATACAGCCGCGGTAGAACAAGGCGCTTCAACGTTTATTTTCCGTTCGTTCCCAGCAATCTTTCGATGAAGTGGGTATCGAACTTCCCGGCGGCGAAATCCGGATCGGCCAGAATCCGGCGATGAAGCGGGATCGACGTCTTGATCCCTTCGATGACAAACATCTCCAGCGCGCGCTTCATTCGTCCGACCGCCTCAGTGCGGTCACGGCCCTTGACGATCAGCTTTGCGATCATCGAATCATAGTAAGGAGGAATGACGGCGTCGGCATATGCGGCGGAATCCACGCGCACGCCCGTCCCTCCCGGCGCCTGGAACGTCGTGATGCGCCCCGCCGACGGCACAAACGTGACCGGATCCTCGGCATTGATCCGGCATTCGATGGCGTGACCGGACGGAATAATCGCGCCGGTGGCATCTTCCATCTTTTCGCCGGCGGCAATACGAACCTGCGCTTTAATCAGATCCACGCCCGTGACGAGTTCGGTCACGGGATGCTCCACTTGAATGCGCGTGTTCATCTCGATGAAGTACATCGCGCCGTCTTGATCCATGAGGAATTCGACGGTCCCGGCATTGGTATAGCCGATTTTTTGCAGCGCGTTCACCACTTTGGCGCCGAGATCCTTGCGCTGCTTCGCGTCCACGACCGGCGAAGGAGATTCTTCCACCAATTTCTGGTGACGCCGCTGAATGCTGCATTCGCGTTCGCCGAGATGGATCACTTTCCCGTGCTGGTCACCCAGCACCTGAAACTCGATGTGGCGGGGATGTTCGAGAAATTTTTCCGCATAAACGTCGGGCGTGCCAAAGGCTTGTTGCGCTTCGCTGCGAGCCGTCTGGTACGCGGACAAAAGCTCGTCCTGGCTGCGCACCACTCTCATTCCGCGGCCCCCACCCCCAGCCGAAGCCTTAATGATAAGTGGATACCCAATGCGCGCCGCTTCTTTCGCGAGTTGCTCTTCCCCTTCGATGACGCCGTCGCTCCCCGGAATGGTGGGGAGACCGGCGGTCTTGACTTCCCGCCGCGCGCGGTCCTTCTCTCCCATCATCTCGATGATTTCCGGCCGGG
>Ga0209415_10013994_pt1 | contig 13137 bp, 13 predicted proteins | sample PeaSoiSIISIP2007_FD_187696 | JGI IMG/M metagenome (GOLD analysis project Ga0209415, IMG submission 187696) | Peat soil microbial communities from Weissenstadt, Germany - SII-SIP-2007 (SPAdes) (version 2) | ecosystem: Environmental > Terrestrial > Soil > Wetlands > Peat | place: Germany... | reverse complement strand
TTCTTCGCGTTGTATGTCGGGTTGCGGACCACCATCCTGATCGGTGCTTGCCTGTACCTCGGAGCGATGCTCTTCGCGATGGCCCGTACGCGCGCCGGTGTCGTGCGCGATACGGCCGCCGTGCCCGTCGTGTCCTGATCGAATGTGCTGATTTCCGCCAGCTACCGGACCGACATTCCCGCCTTCTACGGCGAGTGGTTCGCCAACCGTCTGCGCGCCGGATACTGCCGCGTCGTGAATCCATACGGCGGAGCGCCGTCGCGCGTGTCCCTGCTGCCGGAACATGTGGATGGCTTTGTGTTCTGGACAAAGAACCTCGGTCCGTTCCTGCCCCGGCTCGGCGAAGTGCGCGAGCGAGGATTGCCCTTCGTGGTGCAGTTCACCATCAACGGCTATCCGCGCAGCCTCGAGTATGCGGTGGTGGATGCGGACAAATCCGTGGAGCACGCCCGGCGCATCGCCGATGAATACGGTTCGCGCGTCGTGGTGTGGCGATACGACACCGTTGTCTTCTCATCGGTCACACCGCGCGATTTCCACCTGCGCAATTTCGAGCGTTTGGCAACGGCGCTGGCTGGCGCCACCGACGAAGTGGTCATTTCCTTCGCCCAGATCTACCGCAAGAGCCGCATCAACATGGATGCCGCCGCGGCCCTCTTCGATTTCACATGGGAAGATCCCGCGGACGCCATGAAGATGTCGCTTGCGCGTGAGCTCGCCGCCTGCGCGCGCTCTCACCGCATGCAGCTCACCGTTTGCTCGCAGGCCCGCTTTCTCGAACCGGGCATCGAACCCGCCCGCTGCATCGATGCGAACCGCATGACCGACGTCGCCGGCCGTCCCATCCGCGCGCGCCTCAAAGGCAACCGGCCCGAATGCGCCTGTCACGAATCGCGCGACATCGGCGCATACGACACCTGCCCGCACGGCTGCGTCTATTGCTATGCCGTGCGCACTCGGGCGCTCGCGCGCCGCCGCTTCCGCGATCACGACCCCGCGAGCGAATTCCTGTACGGACCGGCGGCCCCTCAGTCCACCCGAGACAGCACGATCTTTTCGTGGAACCCACCATCCGGCGACTCGTAGCCGGAATCCATTGTCATCGTCTTTCCGTCGGCCGACAACGTGATGGTGCTTTTGCGCGTGAGCTCGCCCCGCGGTCCGCTGAAATGAGTTTCCTCCAGCAGCCTCGCGCCATCCTGACGCAGCTTCGTGCGCATTTCCGTGTCGCCCGAATGATTCACCGACTCGGCATCGCGCTCGATGTTCATCTCCACGACGCGCGCTCCCTCGGGACTGCCCATGGTCTCGGTCAGGTGGATCTTCTTCCCATCGTCGGCAATGACCGCGATCATGGAATCGGGCGCCCCGCGCGCAAACTCGCTTTTCTCTTTGTCGAGCGTCCACTTGCCGCTCAGGTTGACCGGCTTATCCGCGCCGGATACCGTCATCGCGATCCCCAGGGCGACAACGGCAATGAAGCATACAAAACGCCTGTTCATGCTGCAGCGATTCTATCGAATGCACGCTCCGTTGAGCGGCGTGTCATCCAACCGGGGCGAGGTCTACCTCAGTTCCGACCGCCGATCACTGCGTCACATTCAGCGTGACCGCCGCGCTTTCCGTGAGGCCTTCCGATATCCCAGCGATGCTGATCGGGTACGACCCCGCCGGCGTCAGCCCGGAATCACCGCCGGGCAACCATGCCGCCCTGCCAGATCGTGCAAAGCTTTGTCAAAAGTCACCAGCGTCGCGTGACTGTGCCTCGCGAACGCCAGGAGGTAGCAGTCTCCGACCATTTTTGAAGCCGGCTTGTTCGCAAACGTCGCTGTGACTTCCCGAAAGCCAGCATCGAGACCGCGTGGCTCCGGGAAGAAATCGACGCGCGGATCAGCGATCCATTGGTCGTAAACGCTCCAGGCCTTTCGCACAGTCAGTACCTCGCGCTTCATCATCGATTCGTTTGTCAGCAATCGAATCAAACCGATTTGGGTGTAGCGCCCAAAGATCAGCCTGGTCTCCGCAGCCAGGTCACCAAACCAGCCCCAGGCATTAGGGTTATGTGAGTGACCCGTCACCGATAAGGCGAGCCAAACATTCAGGTCAGGAAAAAACGACGTCATGTGGATTTTCGTCGACCGGAAACGCAGGGCCGAGCCTGCCTTTGGTCCTCACCGGAGGACCGGTAACATAGCGGCCTTTCTTCGGCTCGCTGTAGACCTGTTCAATGGCGCCGACGATTAGCGCGCGAATCGAGGTGCCGGACTGTTCAGCTCTGTGCCGCAATTTGTCGTGAAGTGGCTCAGGTATATCGACAGTGGTTCGGACTGCCATGACATGATTATGTCACAGCAAACATCAACCTGTCACTGCGTCACATTCAGCGTGACCGCCGCGCTTTCCGTAAGGCCTTCCGATGTCCCAACGAGGCTGATGGGATACGACCCCACCGGTGTCAGCCCGCTGGTCGCCACGTTCATGGTCAGCGAGCCAGACGCCGCTATGCCGTACGACACGCTGCTGTTCGGCGGAATCCCGTTGACCTGCAGCGCCACATTCCCGGTGAATCCCCCTGAGCTGGTCACGGCAACCTTAAACAGCGCGCTCGAGCCCTGGCGAATCGTTTGCGACGCGGGTGTGGCGCTGACCGTGAAGCTGCCCGTGGAGCTCACGCCCACCACGAGCGAAAAGCTGTTGCTGAGCAACCCACTCATCGCGGTGATGGTGGCGCTCGTGTTCGCCGGCGCCGCCGACGCGGTAGCTTTCAGCGTGAGCAACGCCGCTCCGCCCACGGGAACCGCTGCGGGCGAGAATGTCGCGGTAACTCCCGCCGGCAGGCCGCTCACTCCCAGCCCCACCGTGCCCTTGAATCCTCCGGCGCCCGCGACGGTAACCACGGTCACTGCCGTCCCGCCCGGCGAGAGCGTCAGTTGCGAGGGGGTGGCGGTCAGAGCGATGCCCGGCGCACTGTTCTGGCCCGCGCAGGAATGCACTGCGCGATACGCATTCAGCCGGCTCCCGGTGATGGTTTTGAACGCCAGACTCGGGATCGGATCGGCCGTGGAAACGATCGCCTGCCGAAGTGCGGGTGTGGAAAGGGAGCATACCGAAAGCACCAGCGCGGCCGCGCCCGACACGTGCGGCGTCGCCATGGAGGTGCCGCTGAGCATCTCGTACTTGCCGCCGATGACGGTGGAGAAAATGTTCACGCCCGGCGCGCCCAGATCCACAATCGTCGCGCCGTAATTCGAGAAGTAGGCCAGAGCGTCGTTGTCGTCGGTGGCCGCCACCACGATCTTGTTCGGCGCGGTGAACGCCGCCGGATAGGTCGGCGCCGCGCCCAGATCCTCGCCATTGTTGCCCGCCGAGGCAACGAACAACATTCCCGCGTCGCCCGAAGCGTTCACCTCATCCAGCAACGCCTGCGAGTAGCCGGGTCCGCCCCAACTGTTCGAGAGCACCTGAATGTTGGCCTGCGCCGGAAAGGCCTCCTTCACCTGAATCGCCGCGTCAATCGCGCGAATCGCGTTGGCGACGGTCCCCGTCCCCGTGGCGTCCAGGAACCGGAAGCCAATCATCTGCACCGTCCAGTTCACGCCTACGACGCCCTGCCCGTTGTCGCCGCTCGCGCCGATGGTGCCCGCTACATGTGTGCCGTGATTGTTCTGGTCCATCGGATCGCAGGTGTTCAGGATGGCGTCGTAGCCATGGCTGCCCGCCGGACAACTCAGAATGTTCCCGGGAGCGAACGTGAGCGTGTAAGCTGCCGGCGCGGACCAGATGTTCGGCTGCAGGTCCGGATGCGTGTAATCGATGCCCGTATCCACCACCCCGACCACCACGTTGTGCGAACCGGTGCTGATGGTCCACGCCGCCACCGCGTCGATATCGGCATGCGGCAGACCGCCGGTCTGTCCCGTGTTCTGCAGCCCCCATTCCGCTGCGAACGAAGGATCGTTGGGAGGAGTCGTCGTTGGCGCATCCACAACATGCACGATGTAGTTCGGCTCGGCGTAAAGAACGCCGGGTTCCGCGGAAAGCTGCTCGACGAGTTTCGCCGCCGACAGCGACTCCGACCGCACGTGCATTGCCCCCGTCCGTCCCAGCGCACGCATCTGCCAGATTCCGTACGGCCGTGTCAATGCGAATTGCGCTCGCCGGCTCGTTTCCGAGCGGAACTTCACCAGCGCCTCGTGTGCCACGGCTTGCCGCCCGCCGATCACCTCCACCTCCTGTGCGCATACCGAGACGGACAACACCGCGGCGGCCGCAACCCAGAGACACGTCCGGACAGACTTCATGCGTATACTCCTCATCCGGAATATCGGCGGAGAGCCGATCGGATCGGCAAGGTGGTTCGCCCTGGGACCGATTCACGGAGTACTTAGTACCGTGCCCGGACGGTTCCTGTTACGATCATCCCGATGAGATCCGCAGCCCTTCTTTTCACTTTTGTGGTCGTCGCTCTTGCCGCCGCGCCTCCCGACCCCGAGGTCTCCGTTACCGGCGGCGTGATTCGGGGACGCCTCGCCTCCGATGGCGGCGCAGCCTTCAAAGGCGTCCCCTTCGCCCAGCCGCCCGTCGGAGATCTGCGCTGGCGCGAGCCGCAGCCGGTCAAACCATGGGATGGCGTCCGCGAAGCTTCCGAATTCCAGCCCGCCTGCACTCAGCTCTCCGAAGGCTGGAACAAGGCTATGGTTTCCACCAGCCGTGAAGACTGCCTCTACCTGAACGTCGCGATGCCGGAGTGGCCGCCCAAAACTCCGCGAGCGGTGATGTTCTGGATTCACGGCGGCTCCAATCTCTCGGGCGCCGGCGAAGCCCCGGCCTTCGATGAGCGTGCTCTGATCCGGCGCGGCATCGTCTGGGTCACCGTGAACTACCGGCTGGGCATGTTCGGCTTCCTCGCCCACCCCGAACTGACCCGCGAATCGCCGCATCACGCCTCCGGCAACTACGGCCTCATGGACCAGATCGCCGCGCTGCACTGGGTGCACGACAACATCGCGAAGTTCGGCGGCGATCCTGCGAATGTCACCATCGCGGGCGAATCGGCCGGCGCATGGGACGTCAGCGTGCTCATGACCTCGCCGCTGGCGAAAGGCCTTTTCCACGGGGCGATTCAGGAGAGCGGAGCGGTGGCCGGGTTCAACGGCGCATTGCCCGCGGCGGTCGCGGAAGAGCGCGGCCGCAATCTCGCCGCATCGTTGAAGGCCCCCGAGACCGGCGCCATCGCATTCCTCCGATCCCTCCCGCCCGAGAAGATTCTCGAGGAAGCGTTCCATCGCGACCGCACTGGCCTCTTCGTCTCCGTCGATGGCTGGGTTCTTCCCGAGTCTCCGGCGAAGGTCTACGCCGAAGGGCGCGGCGCCGCGGTGCCTCTGATCACCGGGACAAACGCGCAGGAGATCCCGGAAGCGGACCCTGCCTTCGATCTGCCCGCCGAACTCCGCAAAGCCGCTGGCGATCGAGCCGATCGCGCGCTCGCGCTGTACGCCAGGCCCGATCCCCTCTATGGCTCACCGGCGGCTCAGTGGCTCACCGACGTTGTGTTTCGCTGTCCTTCGGCTGTGCAGGCGCTGTGGCAAGCCAAAGCCGGTCATCCAGCTTATCAATACGAATTCGAGCAACCCGCACCCGGCGCGATGGCCAGTGTCCATGCCGGCGAACTGGTTTTCCTGTTCGGCACCTGGGACAAAGACCACCCGCCTTCCCCCGCCGACCTGAAACTCTCCGATCAGATGCAGACCTACTGGGTGAACTTCACGCGCACCGGCACTCCCAATGGCGAGGGCACTCCCGCCTGGCTGGCGTTCACCGCGAAATCGCGCGATTACGTGGCCTTCACCGATAGTGGCGCGGTGGCAAAGACCAACCTGCGCCGCGCAGCCTGCGACTTATTCCTGATGGCGCAGACAGCGCACAAATGACCGCGTCGCGCAACGCCGCCTACGAACAGAAGCTCGCATGGTTGGAAGCTCTGCGCGAGGCAGGCGCCAGTCCGGAAACAGAGAACGCGCTTCGCAAAGCCCTTCAGGATCGCAACAACTACATCGTTTCCAAAGCAGCAGCGGTCGCAGGCACGCTCGGTCTCGCCCCGCTGGTTCCCGATCTGCTCGCCGCATTCGACCGCTTCTTCACCGATCCCGCCAAAACCGACCCGCAGTGCTGGGGCAAGACGGCGCTCGTCAAAGCCCTTGGCGAGCTTTCCCACGACGACTCCGCCACATACCTGCGCGGTCTCCGCCACATCCAGATGGAGCCGGTCTGGGGCGGACAGGCCGACAGCGCCGCCTCTTTTCGCGCCAACTGCGCGCTCGCGCTCGTCTCCTGCCGCGATCTGACTGACCTGGCTTTGCTCACCCACCTCGCCGATGCCCTCGTAGACGAGGACAAAACGGTGCGCGCCGAAGTCGCCCGCGCCATCGGACGCCTCGGCCGCCGCGAAGGAGCCATCGTCCTCCGCCTCCGCGCACTGGTCGGCGACAAGGAGCCCGAAGTCGTCGGCGCATGCCTCTCCGCAATCCTCTCCATCGACCTTGACGACGGTATCCCCTTCGTCGCGCGTTTCCTCGATCGCGGTGACGATTCCGCTGCCGAAGCCGCTTTCGCTCTCGGCCTCACCCATGATCAGCGGGGGTTCGAACTCCTGCGCGATCGGCTTCCCCGGGAGCGCAACTCCGATCTCCGCCGCGCCCTGCTCACCGGCATCGCTCTCACCCGCCTTCCTGACGCTCTGGAAATGCTGGTCCGCATGGTGGAGACGCAGGCTTTCGGGGCCGACGCCGCTCGCGAGGCCCTCGCCGCGGTCCCGATGCCCGACGATCTCCGTGTCCGCCTCGCCTCGGTCGCGAAAACCCATCCCGGATCCGCACAACGCTGAACGGGATCGGACAGCACAACCTCCGCGATCTCATTGACGTTCAACACCTTGCGTCTGGTCGCCCACATGCATTCCAGCCTTTGTTATGCTGAGCGACCTTCGCTTTGCTTTCCGGGCCCTCCTTCATAACCGCACCTACGCCCTCGTCGCGATGCTCTCCATCGCGCTTGGCATTGGCGCGAACGCGCTAATGTTCAGCATCGCGGACGCGTTGCTTTTCCGCCCGCTTCCGGTTCCCAGCCCATCGCGAGTCGTAAACCTGCGTTGGCAGTCTCACGGACAGCAGCCGTCGGGCCTGTCTTATCCCGATTACGTGGATTTCCGGAACAAGGCCCGCTCGTTCAGCGGTCTCGCGGCCTACAGCGTGAGGCAGGTCGGGTTCGCCCACGACGGGCATCAGCTCCCGGAAATGAAAGCCGGTCTGATGGTCAGCGCCAACTTCTTCCACACGCTGGAGGTCAGCCCGCAGCTCGGCCGCGCCTTCCGCGCCGATGAGGACGCCGTGCCTGGCCGCGACGCGGTGGTGGTTCTCAGCGACGCCACCTGGCAAAACGATTTCGCGTCTCAACCCGACGCCGTCGGCCGCCCCGTGTTCATCGATGGCATCGAGTTCAAGGTAATCGGCGTGGCGCCCCCATCCTTTACCGGACTTGACCCGTACTTCCGCCCAGCCTTCTTCATTCCTCTGATGATGAGCCGCCGTCTTGCGGGAGACGCGAACTACGACTGGATGTCGAACCGCCAGGACCGCCGCCTCATGGTCAAAGGACGTCTCCGTGACGAAGCAAGCGTGGCCACCGCCGCCGCTGAGTCGAGTGTGATCGGGGCTGGGCTGGCCAGGTCTTACCCGGATTCGAATCGCGACTGGACCGCCGTGATCCGCACCGAGACACGGGAGCGCATGGATCAATCGGGGGATTGGTTGCTGGTGACCTTCATGCTGGGCCTGGCGGGTATCGTGCTTCTGATCGCCTGCGCCAACGTGGCCAACCTGACGTTGGGCCGCGCCCTGTCGCGTTCCCGCGAGATTGCCATCCGCATGGCGCTGGGGGCGGGGCGCTGGAAACTGGTGCGCCAGTTGCTCACGGAGAGTCTGCTGCTTTCGCTCATCGCCGGCGCCGCAGGGCTGGTTCTCGCCAGCCTTCTTCGCGACACCTTCATGCCCTGGCGGATTCCCGCTCAGATCCCCGTGATCATCGACGCGCGAATCGACGTGCGGGTGTACTTCTATGCTCTTCTGGCTTCCATTGCGGCGGCGGTGTTGTGCGGCCTGGTTCCGGCCCTGCGGGCCACCCGCTCGGACATTGACCCGGAGCTGCGCGTGGGCGGAAGGAACACCGGACCGCGCGCGCGTTTTCTGGGCAGGAACTCGCTCGTGGTCGCCCAGGTCACAGGCTCGCTGTTCCTGCTGATCGTGGGGTCGCAAATGTATCGCGCAACATCGTTCCTGCTGACGCACTCGCCGGGATTCCGCGCGGACCACGTTCTCACGGCCGGCTTCGATCCCACTCTGGCCCGCTATGACGAAGCGCAGACGCGCGACTTCTACAAGAGGCTCATGGAGCGGACGCGCGCGCTGCCCGGCGCGGTCTCGGTGGCCGCGGCGGAGCTGATGCCGATCTCGAATCACCCCGACGTACGGAATATTGCGCCGGAAGGCTATCGATTCCCGAAAGGCACGGACTCGGAGGGCGTCGCCGCGAACGTCGTTGCCGGCGACTATTTTTCCACGCTGCAGATCCCCATTCTGCATGGACGCGGGCTGGAATCCTCCGATACCGCGGACGGTCCGCGCGTTGCTGTCGTCAGCGAAGCTTTCGCAGCGAAGTACTTTCCCAACAAGGACGCGGTGGGCGCGAGATTTCGCATGGGTGGCGCCACGGGACCCTGGGTGCGGATCGTCGGCGTGGCCGCACGCAGCGCGTACATCAGCCTCGGGGAGCCCCCCATCGCCGTGGTCTATCTGCCGTGGCCGCAGAATTACCGGCCGGACATGACCCTGTTCGTGCAGACCGCGGGACCTTCGGATACGCTGGCCAGTCCCGTTCACGAGGTCGTGCGCTCGCTAGATCCGAACGTTCCGGTGTTCGCAATGCGCACCATGGAAGACTACTTCCACGATCGAGGCGTCAGGGTGGTTGTTCTTCTGAACGCGCTGGTCGGGGGCATGGGTATGCTTGGCCTGCTGCTGGCGCTCTCTGGTCTCTATGCAGTCATCGCCTGGTCGGTGGCACGCCGCACGCGCGAGATCGGCATTCGCATCGCGGTTGGCGCAGATCGCGGGAGAGTATTGGTCATGGTGCTGAAGCAGGGGTTGAAGCTGAGCGCGATCGGTGTCGCCATCGGTCTGGTGCCCAGCCTTCTGCTGAGCCGTGCGTTGACCGCTGGCCTCAAGGTTCCGCCGTTTAATATCCCGACGCTGATTGCCGTGTCTCTCGCGCTGCTGGCCATGACCGCTGCCGGTGCGTACTTCCCCGCGCGCCGTGCTTCTCGTCTGGATCCCATCGTGGTTCTGAAGCAGGAATAGAGGGACGCCGCGTTAGAATACGGTGTGCCGTCGGCAACGTTCCCCCTGCCACTCGTTGCCCTGCTTCTGCTCGCGCCTGCCGCAGCTCGCGCGCAGGGTAATTACGAAGTTCAGGTGTACGGGGCCGATACCGTCCCTCCTCGCCACATCATGGTCGAGCTGCATTCGAACTTTACCTTTGAGGGGTCGAAGACCGAGGTGGATGGCGTGCGCCCCGACAACCACGCGCTGCACGAAACCGTCGAGATCACCGAGGGATTCACCAACTGGTTCGAGACCGGCTTCTACATCTTCACCAGCTATCGTGCGGGCGAAGGCTATCAGTGGGTAGGAGACCACATTCGGCCGCGCGTCCGCGTTCCCGAGAGCTGGCACTGGCCGGTGGGCGCAAGCCTCTCCATGGAGGTCGGCTACCAGCGCCGCTCTTACTCGCCGGACACGTGGACGTGGGAGATTCGTCCCATCGTGGATAAGCAGCTCGACCGCTGGTATCTCTCCATCAATCCCACCGTGGACCGATCGTTCCACGGGCTGAGTGTGAGACAGGGAGTCACCTTCGAGCCCAACGCGAAGGTGAGCTACGACGTGACGAAGAGGGTGACGCTCGGCGTGGAGTATTATGGCGACCTCGGTTCGATCACCGGCTTCGATCCTTTGCGCGATCAGGTGCAGGCCGTCTTTCCCGCCCTCGATCTGAATCTCGGCCCCAACTGGGAATTCAATTTCGGCGCCGGTATCGGCGTGACCAGCGGCACCGATCATCTGCTGGTAAAGATGATCATTGGGCGGCGCTTCAGCTTCGGTGGAAGTCAGAGGCGGCCAGCCACCATCTGACTGGCCGGTCGCGTGGGCGCACGCGCTACACTGTCCCTGATGAACTACTACGGCGCTAAGGAACTCGCGGACAGCTTTCGCACTGTCAGGAAAAATACCATCACCATCGCGAATGAGATCGGCGAGGAGCACTATGGCTTTCGCGCCGCTCCGGAAACGCGCACCGTCGGCCAGACGCTGGTGCACATCGCGCGAATCTGCGAATTATCGGAACGCGTTCACGGCGCTGAACACCGCAGCACGCTCGAGGGCTTCGATTTCCCTGGCTTCATCGGCCCGCTCATCGCCGACGAGCAGACGCCGCGCACGAAAGCGCAGGTGATTGATCTGCTCCGCGCCGGCGGCGACCGGTTTTCCAGGTGGCTCGAAACCCTCTCCGACGATTTCCTCGGCGAGCGGGTAGCGATGATGCCGGGCATGACCCCGGCCAGCAAGACCCGCTTCGAGATGCTGCTCGGCGTCAAGGAACACGAGATGCATCACCGCGGCCAGTTGATGCTGGTGGAACGGATGATCGGCATCGTGCCGCACCTGACCCGCGAGTTTCAGGCCCGCATGGCCGCCGCCGCGGCGAACAAGCAGTAGCGGGTGGTGGCGCTTACAGGCGTGCTTCCACGGTGCGAAATCGGCGGACGTGAACCTCTTTCTCGCGTTTGCGGGTCCGCGAAATATCGTACGCAGACTGCATCCGCATCAGCGTGTCCATTTTGACGCCGAAAGCTTTCTCGATGCGCAGCGCCATCTCGCCGGACAAATCGGCCCGAGCATTGAGCAAACTGGACAGCGCCGGGCGGGACACGCGAAGCGCCTTCGCGGTTTCCGTTACGGAAAGGCCAGCGGGTTGGATGATCTCCGTGCGGATAAAATCCCCGGGGTGTGGCGGGTTCTTCATAGGCATGGCCGGTGCTCCTCCACTAGTGGTAGTCCTCTAATTTCAAATCGCAGATCTCCTGCTCCGCGGCGTCGATCTGAAACGTCAAACGTCGGTCGCGCGTCACGTTCAGGCTTACGGTACCCCGACGGTCGCCAGTTAAAGTGTGCGCCTTCCAGGCCGCAAGGGACCGCAATTCGTCGGGGTTGTCCATGGTGTCAAGAAAGGCGAACATCTTGCGCAGCTTGTCCACGATTTCGGCTGGCACGCCTTTGGCGTTGTCGCCTTCGTAAAGCCGTTTCAGACCCCTATGGGCGAAGCTGCGAATCTTCATCGGCAGACTGTAGCCTGTCGCTTAACGCTTATCACCGCCAACATTATCGCATGCTGCCAGCGCCATGTGGCGCCGGCCCGCCTCCTCCCTCGTCGCCGATTCGATAAGATCGAGGTATCCGCCTTAAAACCTATGAAGCCATCACAGACTCCTAAGAATCCCTGCTTCTCTTCAGGGCCCTGCGCCAAGCGGCCGGGCTGGACCATCGACGCTCTCCGGGCAGCCGCGGTTGGGCGGTCGCACCGGGCGAAGATCGGCAAAACCAAACTGGCCGAGGTGATCGAACGCAGCAAGAAACTCCTCGGCATTCCCGCAGGCTATGTCCTCGGCATCGTGCCAGCGTCCGACACGGGCGCGATGGAAATGGCCATGTGGTCGATGCTCGGCGCGCGCGGCGTGGACGTCTTTCATTGGGAGAGCTTCGGCAACGGCTGGGCCAGCGACTGCAAGAACCAGCTCAAGCTGAAAGATCTCCGCATCTTCAAAGCCGACTACGGGAAGATTCCCGACCTTAGCCAGGCCGATTGGTCCCGCGACGTCGTCTTTACCTGGAATGGAACCACCTCGGGCGTTTGCGTCCCCAATGGCGACTGGATCGCCGCCGATCGCGAGGGCCTCGCGATTTGCGATGCCACTTCGGCCGTGTACGCGATGGATGTGCCGTGGGACAAACTCGACGTGGTGACGTGGTCGTGGCAGAAGGTGCTGGGCGGCGAGGCCGGTCACGGCATGCTCGCGCTCAGCCCGCGCGCGGTGCAGCGTCTGGAAAGCTACGTGGCCGAACGGCCCTTGCCGAAGATTTTCCAGATGGCCAAGGGCGGCAAACTGATGGCCGGCATCTTCGAGGGCGAGACTATTAACACGCCATCGATGCTGTGCGTCGAGGATGCGCTCGACGGCCTGAAGTGGGCGGAAAGCGTGGGCGGACTGCCCGGGCTGGTCGCACGCTCGAAGGCGAATCTCGCGGCCGTCGAAGACTGGGTGGCGCAATCTCCCTGGGCGGCGTTCCTCGCCGAGGAGAAGGCCATTCGCTCGAATACGTCGATTTGTCTGAAGATCGTCGATTCCGCGTACAAGGCGCTTTCGGCGGACGACCAGGCGAAGCACGCCAAATCGATCGGCTCGCTTCTCGACAAGGAAGGCGCGGCCCACGACATCGGCGCTTATCGCGATGCGCCTCCGGGCCTGCGGGTCTGGGGCGGCGCGACGGTGGAGACTTCGGACATTCAGCTTCTCATGCCCTGGCTCGACTGGGCGTACTGCGAAGTGAAGAAGTCGTTCTGAGGGCTTGCGCGAGGAGCGGGACGCGATCAGATAACGCCAGGCAATCTCGCGTCCCGCGGCGTTGTACGTGAACTGATCTAATTCGTGCGGCAGCGGCGGGAAGCATTTCCGTCCGCCAGCCCCGATCCTACTGTGTGTAAAAGTTGTTCCCCGCCATCGGCTTCCAAAGAACGTAGCCGAGCCCAGGATTTCCCCGGCCGACCTGGTACCATCCCTTCAGCCCCGTCGGGCAAGGGTCCTTGATGATCTGAAGAGTGGCCACTTCAATCGCAGTGTTTATGTGATTGAGGTAAGCGGATTGACGAGGGTCGTCGTCGTTGTTGGCGATCCGCAGAATCGCGTCGAGCACCTTCCGTTGATCGCCGCCGATGTTGGGATACTGATTGAACCCGGCGATCTGCACC
>Ga0209415_10013993_pt1 | contig 13138 bp, 8 predicted proteins | sample PeaSoiSIISIP2007_FD_187696 | JGI IMG/M metagenome (GOLD analysis project Ga0209415, IMG submission 187696) | Peat soil microbial communities from Weissenstadt, Germany - SII-SIP-2007 (SPAdes) (version 2) | ecosystem: Environmental > Terrestrial > Soil > Wetlands > Peat | place: Germany... | reverse complement strand
TGGCCCGCCGGGTGCCCCCGGTCTCCAAACGCGAGAGACCGGGGAGCAAGAGTCGCCCGCTCAGCCCGTGTTCCTCAACCCCGCCGAGATGCCGTTGATCGTCGCCGCGATGGCGCGGTTCACCTCGGGCGTATCCTCGCCCGCGCGTTTGCGGCGCAGCATGTCGACTTGGATGAGGTGCATGGGGTCGACGTACGGGTTGCGCAGCTTGATCGAGTGCGCCAGCACGCGGTTGGTCGCGAGCAGCTCCGTCTGCCGCAGCACCGCCAGCAGCGCGCGCACCGTGCGATGAAACTCCGCCTCGAACAAGTCGTAGATGCGCTCGCGCAGCTTCTCGTCTTTCACGAGCGTGGAGTAGAGCCGCGCCGTGCCCAGGTCCGCTTTGCCCAGCGCCATCTCCACGTTGCGCAGCAGATCGATGAACAGCGGAAACTCCTTGGCCATGGTTTGGAGAAGTTCCAGCGCTCCACCGCCTTCGCCGAGATAGCTCTCGATGGCGTAGCCCACGCCGAACCACGCCGGAACCAGCAGCCGCGACTGCGTCCATCCGAAGACCCACGGAATTGCGCGCAGATCGCAGAGCTTCGGCGAATCGCTGCGCCGCGCCGGCCGCGAGCCGATCTTTGCATTCTCCAGCTCCCTCACCGGCGTCGACTCCTCGAAGTACGTCATCACTCCGCCGTCGTCGAGAATGTGCTTGCGGTAGAAATCATAGGAGAGGCCCGACAGCGCATTGAGCGCCGCCTCCCACTCCGCTTTCAGCACGCCCGTAAAGTGGCCCTCGGGATCGCGGGCGTTCGGCCGCGCCAGCGCATCGAGCGATGCGGCAATCATCAGCTCGAGGTTCCGCTCGGCCAGCACTTCGTCGGCGTATTTGAAGTTCAGCACCTCGCCCTGTTCGGTGATGCGCAGTTGCCCGTCGAAAGCATCGAAGGGCTGCGCGAAGATGGCGCGGTGCGTCGGTCCGCCGCCCCGGCCCACGGTTCCCCCGCGGCCGTGGAAGATGCGCAGCCGAATGCCGCATTCTCGTGCGACTATATGCAGGTCGCGATGCGCGCGGAAGATCTCCCACGTCGAGGTCAGCATGCCGCCGTCCTTGTTCGAGTCGGAGTAGCCCAGCATCACTTCCTGCCAGTCGCCCCAGGATCGGACAAGGGCGCGGTAGTCCGCGCGGCTCCACAGCTCGCGGCAGACGGAGGGTGCATTGCGCAGATCCTCGATCGACTCGAACAACGGCACCGGCATCAGTCCCGGATCGCGCCCAGGACCATCGCCTGCGCCCTCCACCGTAACTCCGCCGAGCCGCGCCAGGCGCACCACGGCAAGAACATCGTCCACACTGGCTGCGCCGCTGATCACGTATTGGCGAACGGCCTCCGGCGAGCATCCGCCCTTCACTTCCGCCACTGCGCGAAAGGTTTCAAGAACGCTTGCCGTCTGCGCGGAAAGGCCGCTGGCCAGCGCCGGCGCGATCGTATCGTTGATCGCCTCTTGCAGCGCCGCCGCATGCACGCGCGCGTGCTGCCGAATATCCAGCGCATGCAGATGCAGCCCAAAGGTGCGCGCCTGCAGAATGAGCGGATCGATCAGCGTTCGCGCGATGCGCATTCCGTTGTTCTCGGCCAGCGACCCGCGCAGCACGTCGAGATCGTCGAGGAACTCCTGCGTCGAGCAATAAGCCGGCAGCGCCCTGGTCAGTTTGTCCTGGCCGCGCGCGAGCGTATACTGCGTAACCGGCAATGAAGCCCCCGCTCTGGCCAGCAACTCGCCGGTGCGCTCCATCGCCTGCTCAATCCGCGCCTTCACGCAGATCACGAAGCGCCGGTAGTACTCAAATTCATACTGCGCGCCGAAGACCTGCGCCTCGGGCGTGTGCACGCGCGCAACATAGTCGCGCAGCCGATCGAGAAGTGCGGAACTCACCGCCCGCTGTTGCGCGCTCGTGGTCAGCAGATCGATGATCTCGTCGAGCCGCCGCTGGTAGTAGACCAGCAAATGCCCACGCGCCAGTTGCAGCGCGCCGCGCGTCACCTCCGGCGTCACGAAGGGATTGCCATCGCGGTCGCCGCCGATCCAGGAGCCGAAGCGCAGCACCACGGGCAGATCCAGCGGCTCGATTTCCAAATCGTAGGACGCGCGCAGTGCAGCCGAGATCTCGCGATAGAGTTCGGGCAGGGTCTCGAAGATGGAGACGTCGTAGTAGTCGAGTCCCATCTTCACCTCGTCGAGCACCGTCGGCCGGCGCGAGCGCACCTCGTCGGTCTGCCACAGGCAAGTGATCTCGGCGAGCACCAATTCTTCCAGCCGCGCCAGATCCTGCTGGGGGATGGGAATGCGATCGAGCGCTTCGAGGAACTCTCCGATGCGGCGCCGCTTGAACATCACGGTGCGCCGCGCCGCCTCAGTGGGGTGCGCGGTGAAAACAGGCACGATGAGCACGCGGCGCAGCCACTCGATCGCCTCCTTCGCACCGATGCCCACGCGCCGCATCTCGCAAAATGTGCCTTCGAGCGATCCGCGCTGGCGGCCCACCTGCCCGCCCAAACGCAGCGCCACGCGCCGCCGCTTGCGGTGGTTGGTCTCCGCCAGGTTAATGAGCTCGAAGTAAAACGCGAAGGCGCGCGTGAGCAGGATGGCGCGCTCCGCGGGCAGCGAATGGACGAGGGCGAGCGCGGCGCCAGCTTGGCGGGCCGCCTCCTCGGTGTTGCCGCGCAGTTCGGCATCGCGGCGGCGGATCGTGCCCTGGCGCAGTGTCTCCACTTGATCGAATAGCTCTCGGCCGGCCTGCTCGCGCAAAACTTCGCCCAGCAACGTGCCCAGTGAGCGTACGTCGCGGCGCAGGGGCGCCTCTTTCAGGTCGCCCGACTGTGCTTCCAGCTCCGCCAGCCGCTGCGACCAGCTTTCAGGGTTCCACAAAAGAGCCATCGTCTTTTGATTATGCACGAGTCAAGCGAGGCTGCTTCCCCTTGCCGAATCGTTCTTCCGCTTGTCTCGGCCGATGGAGCACAATAACTGCATGCCCACTCCCGGTTGCGCCTTTTCATTAGCGCTTGCCTGCGTTCTTGCCTCTGCTCCGTTCGCGTTCAGCCAGTCCGGCGCCGCGCCCGCGCCTCAAACCGCACCGCAGGCTGCAATCCCGCGCCCACCGCGGCCGGCCCCACCCACGCGCGATCCGCACTCGCCAGGATATGTGAGGGCAAGGCAGTTGCCCGACGGCGCCGTTCCACGGCCGAACAAGAACGGCAACTTCATCCTCGGGCCAACGCATGCGCCCGCCCCAGAACTCGCCGGTCCGGATCGCCCCTTCGACGGCAGGGTCGTGGAGTTCATGTTGAGCTCGAAGGAGAGCACCTACTATCCCGGAATCGCGCGCAACCCGGACTCCCGCGGAACGCCCGATCCGGCGAACCCGGCACACCTCACCGGCGTTGAAACACATCCCGCGCCGTATGCGCGCAAGGTCGCGGTCTACGTTCCCAAGGGCTACGTTGCGGGCAGCGAGGCGCCCTTCATCGTTGGCGCCGACGGCCCCGACCGCATGCTGTTCGCCGCGCTGGATGCTTTGATTGCCGAGCACAAATTGCCGCCCATCGTCGCCATCTCGATCCAGAATGGAGGCGGCGACGCCCAGGGCAGCGAGCGCGGCCTCGAGTACGACACCATGTCGGGCAAATACGCCGAATTTGTGGAGCACGAAGTCCTGCCCGCCGTGGAGAGCTATGCAAAGATCAAGCTGACGCACGATCCCGACGGCCGCGCCGCAACGGGCAACAGTTCCGGAGGCTCCTGCGCACTGGCTATGGCCTGGTACCACCCGGAGTGGTACCACCGCGTGCTCACCTACTCCGGCACTTACGTGAACCAGCAATGGCCGTGGAATCCGGAGACACCGCACGGCGCCTGGGGATTTCACGAGCAGCTGATCCCGCGGAGCGAGCGCAAGCCCATCCGCATCTGGCTCGAGGTGGGCGACCGCGATCTGCTCAATCCCAACGCGATGCACGACGACATGCACGACTGGGTGCTGGCCAACGAGCGCATGGCGGCTGTGCTCGCGAAGAAGCACTATTCCTACCAGTTCGTCTTCGCCCAGAACGCCGGCCACGTGGAGCGCAGCGTCCGCGAGCAAACTCTGCCGGAAGCGCTGGAGTACGTTTGGCGCGGCTACAAACCGAAGTGACGAGCTACCGTTCCGCAACTACTTCGCCTTGATCGCGTACGTCATCCCCATGGTGAACTGGAACGAATTGCGCCTGGTCGGCGGTAGCGACGATGGTGGATCGTTGAGGTAGCTGTCGAGCGTGCCGATAGAGAAGCTAAGGCGCTTGTAGGCCGGAAAAGCGAACGTGTTCGTCTCCGTGGCCGAGTAGGCCCTGGCGTTGTTGTAGGCGGGGAGGAAGCCAAGCGTCTGCCTGTACGTGAAAAGTTTCAGGTGGGCAAGATACGCAGCCGAAAAAGTTGAGCCCACCAGGTTCTGACCAGTCCCCGACGCGCTGCTGATGAACTCCTGCTTATCGAATTGTGCGCTCGCCTTCACGTCGAGTTCCTGCTTCCGGTTCTTGATAGGGGTCCATCCCAGGCCGCCGCCGTAGATCTGTTGCAGTGCCAGGTTCTGGCTGAAGTTGTGATCGAATGCGGTCTGCGCCAAAGCGAAGAAACGCTGCGAGAAATACTCGTCGCGCTCGGCATCCGCATGAAAGATGGCGGTCTTAATGGTATTGGAGGCGACGGTTGCCGGCGGAGGCCCGGGATTCGTATAGGCAGGCTGAGTGATCTTACCAAACGAGCCGCTGAAGTCGATCGAGGTGCGGTTGCACGGTGTGAGCCAACTGGCCGTAGGCACTGCGCGCACAAGCCCAATGCCGCCGGAGAAGGTGTATTGATTCTGGGTTGCGGTCACCAGGGTTGCGCCCGCCGTCGCCGGGCCATTCCATCCCGCAAAGAAGCTGGGCGCATGATTGATCTGCCGGTCGAGCGCAGCGCTATCCATGATGTATTGCGCGTCCTTGACGGGAATCGGCGCGGGCGCCGGTCCTCTTTCGGGTTGAACACTGACCGCCTGATTCGCAACATCGAGCGTCCCCACCGGAAACTGAATCGCATTCTTCCTGCGGCGCACGTTCACCGCCTCATGAATCACACCGAATCTCCCCGCAGTATGCAATTCCTTTATCTTGTCCCAGCCCAGCGTAACGTCACCCAGCGGATCGCTATGGAATGTGACCTTGCCGGCGATTTCGTCAACAAATTTGCCGTGCAGTGTGTCGCCGTTGCTGAGGACCAGAACGTCGGGAGCGGGATTCGGCGCCCCCGGTTTGGCTTGTGCGGCGCAGAGGACGGCGGGCGCGAGCAGTGCAGCGAGGACCGCCGGCCGAACCAGGCGCTGGAATCGGAAAACAGGGGCAGTGTTGGGGCAGGTCACGGGAATGCTGGCCTTTCCTTAAGATACGGCGTGAACCTGGCTGCTCGATCCCAGCGTCGCATTTCGATGCAAGGAGCCCAGCGAGGCGCCGACCTTTCCAACTTAGCATCGCGCTGCGGATTCCCACCACTCTGTTGCGGCCCGCGGGAGCAGGTGTTCGATCATGCCGCTTCGATGGCGCTAATGTTCTCGCTCACTTGCCGGTGCAGGGAATCGGCGTCGGCCTCGAATGCATCGCGCGCGCCTGCCGGCAACTGCTGCAAAAGATGGTCGTATGCAACCAGCTCGCAGCCGGGAAACGCCGGGAAGCCCACCGTGCCCGCTATGGCGCAGCTCACCTTCACCAGTTCGCCCGTGTCCCAGGAGCCGTGATCGCCGCAAGCGCGGTGATGATCTGCCACCGCAGCGCTGAAGCTCTCCGGTAGTTTCCAGTCGGCGATCAGCTGGCGGCCCGTTTCGCAGTGATCGAAACCAAATTGATCGCGCTCGGCGGCCAGGATGGAGTCGGCCGGCCCATGGTGCGTGAGCAGCAACGCCGCATACTCGTTGGGATGAAGCACCGCCAGCGCCATGCGCCCGATATCGTGCAGAATGCCCGCCGTATAGGCTTGCTCTTGGTCGATGCTGCCCGAGGATGCCAGCCGATGCGCAATCATGGCGCACGCCAGGTTATGACGCCACAGATTGCGCATGGCCGGAAGGTTCATGGACTTTCCCAGGTAGGCGCGCACCCCAACCGTTACGCACATGCCTTGCAGCCGGGTCGCGCCGATCACCGCCACGGCCTGCGAGATGGTTGTGGACGGATAACGTGGGCAATAAAAGGCCGAGTTTGCCACGGTGAGAATTTCGGTAGCGAATGCCGGATCGGTCGAAATCAAATCGCTGAGCTGCCGCAGCTGCACGTTCTCGTTGTTGGCCAGTTGCAGCAAGCGCACCGCGACCTGGGGAAACGGAGGCAGCCGCAGATGCGCCCATGGTACGGGCGCCGCCTGGCGGTTTTGCTCCTTCGTGGCTGTCACTGGTCCGCTTCGTTCCGTAGCTGGACCGGCCGCCGCTTCGGGGCCGCACTTGATTGTCGCTTCTGCAGGAACCATCGCTCGCGCACTCAACGGCCGGCGGATGCGCCTCCGGGGCCGCAAATGCCGGTAAGGAGTTTTTCGGCAGTTGGCGTCGATTCCTTGAGGGAACCTTTACCAGGATGTCCGCGCTATTTGGCACTCCACGTCAAGCCGTCGGCGCTCAACCAAATCATGCCCTTGTCATTCACCAGCTCAAAGAGGCCGACGGAGGGCGAACCCGGCGGGGGCGCTTCGGCCGACTGTGCGGGGGGACTGGTATTGGGGGCGGCAACCGCGGTGTTGTCCGGAGTCGCAAGCGAGTGTACCGAAACGGCACGGCCAGTCCATCGCGGCACTACACGTTGCCAGGTGGCGCCGGAGTCGTCACGCGCAAATACCGCTCCTCCGCTATCGATCGCCAGCGTGCGGTGATTGGCCGACGCGACGGACGCAGCGTCAAGGCCGCTGGGCAGATGGATGGCAACCCGCGCGAAGCTCCCGTAGGCCTGGTTCCCTCGGAACGCACCGAACCCCGCCACGGCCTTGTCGCGCGGCTCCTGCGCATCGCTGTGCGCAGCCGCAGGAGCATTGGCTTCCGAAGCCGGCTCGTACTTCGCGCTGTCGCCGCTGGACGCCTGCGTTACGCCGGCAGCGTACAGTTGGTCGAGGTGGTCTTGGGCCTTGCGCGCTTCCGCCTGGCGGTCGCGATCCGCGGCCTGCTTGGTCGGCTCCACTTGCAATTGCGCCTGATCCGGTGCGGGGGCAGCCGCAGCTTTGTAGGCGGCCGGGGAACCAGCCGCGCCTCGCAATTCGACCGACTCCGCTGCCGAAGCGCTTCGGGACGTCGATTGATCTGCCTCAACCTGAAGTGACTCCACCGCGGGTGCGGGCGGGGCCATCTCGGGTGCAGCCCCTCCCAACCCCTGTGGCGCGCCGATGCTGGCAAGTCCCTCGCGCAACTTTTGCGACGCGTGCGGCGCAGCCGGAGCAGGCGGTGGCAGCTCCTTCGCTTGCTCCGGCGGCGCGGGCTTCTCCGCTGTCTCGTTTTGCGACAGTGCGGGCGCGGTGTTGTTGGCCACTTCCCCATTGCGTCCGACGCCAGCCAAATGAATCCAGACCGCGAATCCCGCGGCGGCTGCCAGCGCCGCGGCCGGAACCAAGGCAACTCGCCAGCCTCTCCACCACGGGCTTGGCCGCCGCGAGGTGGGTGCCGGCAAAGCAGGAGCAGGCGCCGGCAACGCGACCGCCATGGCAGCGGCCGGGATCGCGGCCTCCTCCAACTCCACTTCCTCCATCGCCATCTCATCCGCGGCAACGGCTTGCTGCGCCAGGGCAATCACCTCCCGGCAGCGGCCGCACACGGCGAGATGCGCCAGCACCTGCCTGCGCTCGCCGCCGTCGAGCGCGTGCTCCGTAAAGGCGCTGAGCTGCTCCACTTCCGGATGAAATCCGGGGCCGGGATGAGATTCGCGTTGGCCTGTTCGACTCATGTGCTCGTTCGTCGCCGCGCTTTTCCTGCGGCTTATTCTTGGAACGCCTCCGTCTGCGAATTTTGCAGTAGTTTTTTCAAGTTGAGATCGAGGTCGCGCGGATCGGCGCTCAAGGCTTCTTCCGCCGCGCGCCGGCTCAATCCCGCATCCACCAGATTCCTGAGAATCTGCTTGCGAATACCGCCAGTCGTGCGCCGCAGCCTGCGGCTCACTGTCGCCTCATGCACCGCCAGCATGCGCGCGATCTCGAAGAGCGTTCTTCCGTCGAGGAAGTATGTGGCAAGCAAGAACCGCTCCTCTGCATCGCAACTCCGCAACGCCTGCTCCGTTGCCCGCTCCAAGAGTCCGAGCGCGGGGAAAGGCGTCTCCTCGTCTGGATCCGCCGCTCTTTCGAAATCCGCGTCGCTCTTGTCGAGCGGCTCCTCGCGCCGCGTTCGCCGGTAGTGATCGACGTGGCGTTGAGCCAGCGTGGTGCGCAGCCACGCCATCAGCGATCCGCGGCCACGGTAACTAGCCAAAGGGCACCGGCGTTCGCCGTCGCGCGTCGTCATGCCGTAGAGCTCGGCATAAAGCTGGTCGGCTAGGTCGCGGCCCAGCGTCTCGTTGCCCGCGATGGCAATAGCCGCGCTCAGCAGCGGCTGGCGATAGAGTCCGACAAAGCGCTGCCACGCGCGTTCGTGGCCCCCTGCACAGGCACGAGCCAGCACTAGATCGGGCAGGCAGAGCGCGTCGAAGAACGCGGCCTGCTGCCGGGGCGCGGCGTTGTCGCCGGCGGCGAGGCCGAAATTCGATGCCGCCACCACCTCGACGAGAATCCCCTGGCACTCGTCCAATGCCAGTCCCCAATCCGCGGCGCCGCACTCGCGCCAAAGCCTCACTAGCAGAGCAGGATCGATCGCCGCCGGCAGAGCCTCTATTCCTGCGCGAGGCGCGCGCGATGCGGCCGCTACGGATTCGGTCGGAGCCATCCCCACGCCCCCAAGATACGCCAAACAAGATACGCCATAAAGCCTGACCCTGCTCAATTCGACGAACCCGGCGGCGAGACGAAAGTTTCCCCTGCGTCTAAGGCCGCCCAAAAAACTCTGCAAGAACTCGACGGGCCCGCGTTCACGGATCAAGAACCGATCAAGGGCCAACACTGCGGGTTAGCCGGCGGCGAGGCACTTGGCGAAACTGATCCGGCGCTGGACTCGATCCGGCGCGCGGCGGAGGAAAGTTATGCAAAGAATTGGGTGGTTGGGAACTGGAGCGGCACTTCTATGCGCACTTGTGGGGTTCGATCGGTTGCAGGACGTGCAGGCCGCGGGTGGGCCAGCGGGAGCCGGCGGCGGGCCGTACCGTGTGCTTGCGCCGATCGAAAGCGGAAACCTGCTGCTGTTTCCTGTGGTGCGCGCCGATGGCAAATCGGCGGGCGAGACGCCGTTCATCACGCTCGATGAGGGATTCAAAAGCGGCGAGGTGGAGGTGACGGAGGCGGGGCGCGCGGCAGGGTTGGTGCGGCCGCGCGGCGGACCTGTCCGTCAATCTCGCGGCGATGAGGTGAACACGTTGGTGTTGCTGAACCGCTCGAAGCGCCCCCTGTTGCTTTTGGCGGGCGAGATCGTGAGCGGTGGCAAACAGGACCGGATCATTGCCAAGGACCGCATTGTGCCGGCAGACGCGGACCCCATCGATCTTTCGGTCTTCTGCATCGAGCCGGGCCGCTGGACCGGAACCACGTCCAGTTTCGGCGCTGCGGCCAGCGCGCCCGCTAAGAGTTTTATGGTGCAGCCCGAAGTGCGCATGAAAGCCATGGCGGCGCAAGATCAACAGGAGGTGTGGGACTCGGTGCGCGGAGCCATCTCCAACATGGCGGCTGCGGCCGCGCCGGCCGCCGCGGGTACAGGATCGGGATCTGGAAGCTCCGGATCGAGGTCGGAAGGGTTCCGCCGCGAGATGGGCACCACGAGCTACGCCAAGGCAATGCAAAGCGCCGAAGTGAGCGAGAAGGTGGACGAAGCCGCGGCGCCGGTGATGCAGGCGCGTGAGCAGGTGCTTGCCAAGCTCCGCGACGAGCATGCCGTGGGAGTGGTGGTAGCGGTGCGCGGCGAAATCGTCTGGGCGGATCTCTTTGCCTCGACCGATCTGCTTGCCCGCTACTGGACCAAGCTGGTGCGCTCCTACGCGGCGGAGAGTCTGGCCGGAGGCGAAGACCACGCCGCGCCATCTCTCGCCGACGCGCAGCATTTTCTCGATGCGCCTGCGGGCGGCACGGAGAGCAGCGAAGGCGATGTGGGTGTCTATCGCTATCGCGATCTGAAGAGCGGCGGCGCCGAAACATTCGTGCTCGAGTCTCTGCTGCCCGGAACCGGCTACGACGTACACATCGCCAAGATGAAACTGCGCGGCGGCGAGCGGCGCACGCCAAAGCCGATCGAGGACTTTTCGCCGCAGATCTACCGGTGAGGCGCTGCGCTCTGCAACCCACTCTTATTGCCGCCGCGCGCCAAACGCGGGGCGGCGATAAGAGTGACGGCGAACAGAGAGATCGACGCGGCAATATAAGCGAGGTGGCCGTGGCGCAGGTCCTCGGCCACGAGCTTTATCGCAACCAAAGCCAACGAGGCGTAGCCCAGCCGCGTCAGTTCGAGGCGCTTCCATCTGGCCCCGCCGAACACCAGGGCGACCGCCGCCGTGCAGAGTGTAAGCGTGCGGATAAAGGCGATGTGATGCGCACCGGGGATTATCCGAAGCGCCGCGAGACCGACAAGTGCCGCAATCGCCAGCGCTGCCACGGCGGCGAGGGCCACTGCGGCAACGGCAAGATGCAGCGTCTGTAATTTCCGGGGTTCGCCGGCGAGGGGCTTGGCCACCGCATAGCAAAGAACTGCTTCAGTGGCGATGAGGCTCGCAATGAATGAAGGCGCTCCAGAGGGGCTGCCAACCAGCGCGCTCACCAGAAAGCCGAGCAACCCCGATTCCGCCGCCGCCGTGAACAGAAAGATCGCGCCATAAAACTCGAAGGACACCCGCCCCATTCGCCGGCCGAAGAACGTTGCGGCAATCGCGGCAGCGCCAAGGCACGCCGCGGCCCAGGCCGGCGAAAAGCACAGCAGGCAGCCGCAGAGAAGCAGAGCCGCGCCCCATGCGGCAAAGACCATTGCGTTGCGCGGCTCGGATTGACGAGCAAAAAAGGCAAAGACCACCGCAATACAGGCGGCCGAGAAAACCAGGCACAGAATGCCGAGAATCATCGTCCCCGAAGCTGGACCGAAATCGGCCCAGCTCACAGCGAGCAACAGGAACGCGATCGTCAACTGCAGGGTTTCGAAGACCGTGATTCTCGCGCCGCGCACCAGCGTTTGCAGGCTCACACCCGCCACAAAGATGAGGAAGAGCGCGATACTTGGCGCGAGCAACGAGATTTTGCCGAGTTCCGGGAAGCCGGCGCGTGCGCTGTGCAGACCGAAGTAGACGTAGACGAGGTTCCAGATGGCGGCGTCGGCAGCAATCGCTACCGATGCGCGAATCTCCAGCAGGCGACCGCGTGCAGGGGCAAATTCGCCGAATGCGGCCAACACCAGGAGGGCAGCAATGAACGGCAACGGAGCGTGCGAGGCAATGGCCAGAGCCAGTGAGAGCCCGGCCGCAGCGATAGCGCAAACTCGCAACACCGGGGACAGGCCGCGTTTCCGGGAGAATGCGTAGGCGGAAAGCGTGTAGGCGCACAGCACAGCGGCTGCCATGGGCGCGGGCAGCAGCTTGAAGCGCAGCGTGAGCTCCCAAAGCATGGGAGCCAGGATCAGCACCGAAGTTGAGGAATAGATGGCCGCCGCCAGCCTTGAGGCGTCGCGCGTGCGAGCCGCCCCTGCCAACCACAGAAATGCATAGGCGATGCCGGCCCAGGCGACGACCGCACGCGGAAGCGCGTTGGTTTCCTCCAGGGCGCGCAGCAGGTAAGCTCCGGCAATGCCGAGCATGGCCTTGCCCAGCACGGCGAAGATGCCGCCGGATGGCGCGAGATTCGCGCCTTCATTGGCCGGCGCGGGCGTTTCGTTTGCCTTGTGCGACGGGCGCGGCCAAGGCGCGGCTAGAGGGTGCTCAAGCGCGTCCACGCGCTGCTCCAGCTCTTCAAGCCGTTTGGCCAGCCGCTCGATTGCTCCGGACGGATCGCTCATGGATCACTCGTGGTTCCCAGCCGCATGGAGTGCCCGCCGGAAAGTGCTCAATCCGCCGACGCGGCTTCGTGCAGATTCTTCTCGGGCCACGGAGGCAGCAGCTTGACCAGCACCCACAGGAAAAACAGCGGCAGGATGCACAGGCCAATGGCTACCAGCAAGCCCTCACGCGTCACCAGGTCCATCTTGTAGCTTGTGTATCCCAAGAAACTCTTCGAAAATAGCTGGCCGCCGATGACAACATTCCAGCGCATGGCGAAGATTCCCACGAGCGCCAGGCTTCCCGCGGTCACATAGATGCGCTTGCGCACAATCTCGTTCAGGTGCACCACCTGCGTGACGAACAGCAGAATCAGTGGCGTGATGGTGCCCAAGAATATCTGGATCACGACGTGCGAAATGTAGAGCCGCGTGTGCACCATGAAGTTCAGGCTGCGGAAGGATTCGTCGGCCTCGTAGACGCGATGAATCAGGTCGAGCATCTCCAGGCTGAAGTCGATGATGAAGATGTAGAACAGGTACATGGCGATGGTGTCGACGCAGCGAACGTCGATCTTCTGGCGGCGCAGCTTGGTCACCGCCATGTAGAGCAGCATCACCGCGGCGATTCCCGAAACCATGGCCGAGAAGATAAAGACCACCGGCATGAGCGGCGACGACCACCACGGATTGGCCTTGATGGAGCCGAAGATAAAGCCCACATAGCCGTGCAACAAGAACGCCGAGGGAATGCCGATCAGCGTGACGATCCAGCCCACCTTCTCGTCGATCTTGAGCGCGCGTTCGCCGATGTTGCTCGAACCGAGCGTCATCACCTTGTAGATCGCCCGCTTGATGCCGCGCGACTCCTGCGACCAGAGCACGATGTCGCGGCGGTAGTCGAGCCAGATCTCGAAGACCAGCACGGCCATCAGATACCACAGATACACATAGCCGAACATCGCCATCGCCGAGGTGGCGTGCGGCGTGAAGTACATTTCTGGCGAGCGCTCGGGATGGCCCAGG
>Ga0209415_10013992_pt1 | contig 13138 bp, 9 predicted proteins | sample PeaSoiSIISIP2007_FD_187696 | JGI IMG/M metagenome (GOLD analysis project Ga0209415, IMG submission 187696) | Peat soil microbial communities from Weissenstadt, Germany - SII-SIP-2007 (SPAdes) (version 2) | ecosystem: Environmental > Terrestrial > Soil > Wetlands > Peat | place: Germany... | reverse complement strand
CGCAGGCGCGCGGCGGGGTCGGTGGGCGCCTCGAGCGTGACGTTGAGGCCCTCGCCGACCTCCGTCGTGCAGTCTTCAATTTCCTTCCGGCGCCGGTGCTGCTTCTCTTCGAGTTCGAGCAGGGCGCGCCGCATCAGGCCGCCCTCCATGCGCTCCAGGCGATCGCGCCGCCAGTAGAGACGGGTGAGATCGTCAACCTGCTTTTCAACGAAGGGGTCGCCGGTGCTGAAGGAAGCGCTGAGCTCCTGCTTCAAAGCGTCGAACTGGGCCGGGTCTTCGCCCAAAGCGCGCATCACGGCGTCGCGATTTTCGGGGGCGGAACGCTCGCCGTGTTCGAGGGCGTTCATTCGGGAATGGTATTTTCCGGCTTGACTGCGCGGTCCGGTGGAATGCCGGGCATTCGAGCGGGCGGCGCCGAGGAGTTGCGGGGTAAGCTGCGGTGATTGGCGAATAGACATAAGATCTCCAGAGGGTGGAGGCGGTTCGCAAACCGCCCCTACCGCGATTTTCCATGCTCGGGGCGAATCCCCAGGATATAGGCTATTTCAATAGTTGACTATTGTCAAGATTACGAAAGTAACAGTACCGTAGCCGGGCAGGAGAAATTGCAGATCCTCGCGTGGTTGACAAACACCCGAGGCTGAAAACATTGCGCGCCCCGTGCGCCCATAGTAAAGTTGATTGTGGAAGGTGACCATGGCGCAAATTACCGAGGCCGTCTACACTCGCGGCGTCTTGAAGCTTGCAGCAGACCTAGACCTCCGCGAGCAACAGCGAGTGCGTGTTATTGTGGAGCCAATCGAGGAGAGCCGGGGAGACCGGGATGCAGCGGTAGCACGCTTGAAGGCAGGAATTGCGAGCATGCGGTTCTTCTCGAAAGGGCCACTGCCCACACGAGAGCAACTACATGATCGCGTTTGACACCAACGTCCTGCTCTATGCCTGCGATCGAGCGGATTCCCGCCGCCAACAAACCGCAATTAATCTTATTGCCAGCAGCAGGGATGCCGTCCTGCTCTGGCAAGTGGCGTGTGAGTTTGTCGCGGCATCGCGCAAACTAAGCGCGCAAGGTTTCACAGTAGCGGACGCGTGGAATCGCCTCACTGAATTCCTGGGCCTTCTGGGGCTCATTCTGCCCACAGAGGGCGTGCTACATCGAGGCCGACAGCTCCACGAAGCTCACGGTGTCTCTTTCTGGGATGCGTTGATTCTGGCAGCCTGCGAAGAGGCGGGAGTTGAGACTCTATATTCAGAAGACGTTCCTGGTGTCACGACCCTCGATTCGCTTCGGGTCGTCAATCCCTTCCGCTAAACCCCTCATCAAGTTCGCGTCAACCACCAAGCCCAGGCGATGAACAGAAGCTGCATCGGGATTCTGAGCGCAAGGCAGGGCGGCGGAGCCGCTGGTCGGACAAAGCGCAATAATGAATGCGACACACCATCTGAAATGTAGAAACTCGAGGCTGCCGCTTCCGTAGGCTGGCGCTGGGTTCGCCGTACGGGCACGCCATGGCGTGCCGCTACTTATCGATCGCGCTCGCGGCCGACGATTCTCATGTTCGCCGTGTCAAGGTCCGCCACGGAGCTGGTTTTTTCCCACTCGGCGCGCGGCAGGGCGCGGACCGGGTCCAGTTTCTTCCGCGCCAGAGCCTGATTCAACGGCGCAACTTCTTTGGTCATGAACTCGTCGAACTGCTTCACCACGTCGTCCAGTTCGCGCTTGAGCGAGTCGATGCGCGCCACCTGGTAATCGCCCGGGCGGCCTTCGTAGTTGGTCAAGGTATCGTACAGCTCGATCGCGTATTCCCGCAGACGCAGTTCGCCGGTAATGGCGCCGCCGGTTTTTGTCGCGACGATCTTTTTGCGAATGGTTTCGGCCTTGTCGGCGGTCTTGGAGAGTGTTTTGCGGAGCGGATCGCTCGCGTCCAGCTTTGACATTCGGGCCAGGAGCGCTTCATGGACCGCGCCGATGTTGTCGACGTCGTAGGTCATGTCGCCCAGGAGGTCGCGCACGCGCGTGGAGGCCTCGAGCTGAAGCTTGCGGTCCTCCGCCGTGTAGGTGGCGCGAGGATCGAGCTTGATGCGGAGCTGGGTCGAGAAAACCTGGTCGCCGCGCGTCATCTTGATCGTGTAAGTTCCCGGAAGAACCCGCGGCCCCACCATGGCGCCGGCGAGCGAGGCGGCGGGCGGAACGCGCGGCGGCTTCAGCGTCATCGACCAGGGTACGCGGGTCAGGCCGCGCCGGCTGTTGGCGGGCAGCGTCTCCACAAGTTTGCCTTGGTCGTCCAGGACTTCGATTTTCATCTTGCCGAAGATGTGGCGCTTCTTCTGGTAATAGGTGATCAGAGCTGCGTCTTGAGGATTCTGGCCGCTGAACGAGGCATCTCCCTCCATCCAGCCGCCGCTGGCCATCAAACGCTGCCGTATAGGCCTGCCTTCCAGAAACACCGCATCCTGGCTCAAGACCTCCGGAGTGAGTTTGCGCAACGGTGTGATGTCGTCAATAATCCAGATGCCGCGGCCGTGCGTGGCAAGGACCAGGTCAGACTCGCGAGGCTGAATCGCGATGTCGCGTACGGCGACATTGGGAAACTCTTCTCCCTTGTACTGCGCCCACTGGCGGCCGGCATCAAGCGAAATCCAGAGGCCGAATTCCGTCCCCACGAATAAAAGATTGGCGAGGACGGTATCCTCCTTGATGACGTGCGCGTAGCCACGAACTCCGCTGCCGGGACCGACGATGGGCGCCCACGTCTTGCCGTAATCCGCTGTCTTGAAGACGTAAGGTTCCATGTCGCCAAAAGTGTGGCGGTCGAAGACAGCGTAGGCAGCGGCAGGATCGTACCGGCTTGCCTCGACCCACGACACCCAGGAAGATTTCGGCAGGTTCGGAACGTTGCCCACCACGTTCGTCCACGATTTGCCGCCGTCGCGCGTGAGCTGGAGATTGCCGTCGTCCGTGCCCACCCAGAGGGTGTTTCCGTCGCGAGGCGACTCACTGATGGAATAAACAGTGGTGTGGGTTTCCGCGTCGGAGTTGTCCACCGTTACGCCACCCGACTCTTCCTGCTTCTGCTTCTCGGGATCGTTGGTGGAGAGGTCGGGCGAGATCCTCTCCCAAGTCTGGCCGTGGTCGCGCGAGCGAAACAAAAACTGCGCACCGATGTAAACCGTCCCCGGCTCATTGGGGCTGACGTAAATCGGCGCATTCCAATTGAAGCGCAATTTCCCTTCCCCATAATTTGGAAGCGGCTTGATGCCGCGCGCCTGGAGGGTGCGTCGATTGATCCTGGCGATTTCTCCGCCCTGCGAATCTTCATAAACGTAATTGGGGTCCGAGGGGTCCGGCATAACCCAGAAGCCGTCACCACCGCCGAGACATTCCCATCGGCTATTGGTGATTCCTCCGGGATAGGACGAGTCGCCGATCCAATTTGCGTTATCCTGCAACCCGCCGTAGACGTGATAGGGATCTTCGTTGTCCACGGCCACGTGATAAAACTGCGAGACGGGGAGGTTGTTGGCCTTCCACCAGGTGTCGGCGCCGTCGTAGGAAAACCACACTCCGCCATCGTCCCCGGAAATAAGGCGATCCGTGTCCTCGGGGTCTACCCAGACATCGTGGAAATCGCCATGGGCTCCCCCCGAGACGAAGCTGAAGCTGCGTCCGCCGTCGGTGCTCATAATCAGGCCCAGATCGGTCTTGTAGAGCTTGTTTTCGTCCTTGGGGTCAACGATCAGATTGGCGAAATAGAACGGCCGCCACACCATCCATTGGCTCGCGTCGCGCCGCTCCCAGGTCTTGCCGGCGTCGTCGGAACGATAGAGCGCGCTTTGCGGCGATTCAATCAGGGCGTAAACCACATTCGGATTGGAAGGCGCCGCGGTCACCGCGACGCGCCCCCACGGCTTGGGCGGAAGCCCCTTGGCAGTTTTCTCGTTGAGGTCGGTCCAGGTTGCGCCGCCATCCGAGGTCACGAAAAGACCACTACCACTGAAGGCGGTCGGCGTGTCGCCGCCCGACCGGAACGTCCAGCCCTTGCGCCGGAAATCCCACATGCCCGCGTAGAGCGTCTTGGGGTCGCGCGAACTCATGCTGAGCATCGAACAGCCGGTGGAAAGGTTCGCGCCCTTGAGAATTTTCGTCCAGGTGGCGCCGCCGTCTGTGGTCTTGTAGAGGCCGCGTTCCTCACTGTCACTCCAGAGCTTTCCAGGCACACAGGCATACACGGTGTTGCCGTCCGCCGGATCGACGATGATCTTCGCGACGCGCTCGGACTCCTTCAGGCCTACGTTGGTCCAGTTCTCACCCCCATCGGTGGATTTGTAGACACCGTCGCCGATGGAGGCGCTGTTGCGGGTCCAAGCCTCGCCCGTGCCGACCCATACCGTCTTGGGATTCGAGGGGTCAATGGCAATGGCGCCAATGGACTGCACCGGCTGCTTGTCGAACATCGGTTTGAAGGTCGTGCCGCCATTCAAGGACCGCCAGACACCACCGCTGGCCGCGCCGATGTAGATCGTGAGCCTGCCCTTGTCATGCACCGCGGCGAGGGCGGCGATCCGGCCACTCATGACGGCCGCACCGATGTTCCTGGCGCCCAGGCCGGAGATGGTGTCCGAGTCTATCTTCATGTCCTGGGCGTGCAGAGGAGCGGTCGCGGCGATGCCGCCGACGATCATGAAGGCCAGACATTGAGCAGTGAATCTGTTCATGGTTGAGAGGTCCTTTTCCAGGTCTAGGTTGTGCCCCCAGCTCCCCTGAGCGCCGCAGCAGCCTCACCGTAGATGTGGCGCGGGCATCCTGCCCGCGGGTTCTTGCGGGGGCGAGACGCCCCCGCGACAGCGGGCGAGACGCCCGCACCACAGCGGCTCCGAGCGTCTTCATTTCGGCCCGGCCGACGGTCCGGCCTGGGCATTGGCCGCAGGCATCTTGAACAGAGCATCGTCGACCGGTGGATTCAATTCGATCTTCTCTATCGTAAGACGGACGCGGTCCGGGCTCCCCTTCTGGCCCTGTTCAATTGCGAACGGGTAATAAATGCCGTTCACCGGGTCGTAGTCACCGTAATACGTTTCCGACTCGTGCGGAGCGCCACGGACGAAAGTCTGCGTCTCGAGCTTGAGCTCCAGATACGAGTCGGCATCAAAATAATAAGTCCGGATATCGCCGTTTTTCAGGGTCAGCTTCACCTTATAGCAGTCCGTGCCCTCGACGGAATCGTGCCCCATGAATTCCGCCTTGTGGCCTTTCTGCTTATAATTCACCAGCGGACCGTCGATGTCCGAGTCAACCACAAGGTCTTTCATGTCGTCTTCGGCCAATAACTCGGCCGCCCGGCGGCCCTCGAACGGGTCCAACTGCCACCCGGTCTTGCCGTCGTACGCCCTGATCTGCGTCATTCCTTGCAGGATGAACTCTTCGCGCACCTCGTCCGGCCGCTTGGTGACCACTCGAACGTCAGCCTTAAAGGAGCCGGCGCTGAACTTGGCCGTCTGAATGCGGCTGTGGACAGCACTCATTTTCTCCGGTCCGCCGTGTGCCTGGATATTCTTCGCAATGATCTCATCCACAGTTTGCGGGCGTGCCGCCGCAGGCAGCAAGGCCAGCGCAAGAATTGCCTTGAGAAGCGTTCGACACATAGACACGGGCTCCTTCGTATGGACCAGATGGCGTCTGATGATAGGTATTGGGTCCGTGCAACAGTATACATCAGTTTGTTAAGGAATTGCCCCTCGATCGAGTACTGTCCTAGTCTTGAGGTCGCGCCGGCTCTCAGGCCGGCCATTGCCGGACGGAGGGACAGCGCTGCAATTCAGACCAGGATGGTACCGCCGGACGGCGCAAGGGAGGGTAAGCAGTTAGACGACCCGCTGGGAAATCAGGCCCAGGCAGGTGCGCTTTGAAGCGGGCAGAGCTAAAAACTCAGGGGGAACTCGGCGGCGGCCAAATTGCCGAACTTTACCGCTTCGACGCGCTGGCCGACCACGTTGGCAAAATACTGAAGAACCGAGGTCAGTCTGAGGATGACCCGATCGTCACTCATCCCCAGCAATCGCCGCATCGCAAGCGAAAGAAATTGCCAGCGGAAATAGAGAATCAAGATACGCTCTTCGCTGGCGTACCTTCGGTTCACGTTAGCGGCATTTTTGAGGAGGTAGGTGAGAGCGAGGAAATCACATTTCAGCGCTTGGCGTAAGAGGGATCGAGCGGCCGGCTTGCCCAGCCCATCCAACATCCCACGCACGGACAGGAACTCCAGACGATTGGCGCTGGCAATGGATTGAAAGTACTCCCGGTCAAACTGCCGGCGCAGAATCTTCTGGCAAGTGCTTTGGAAATAGAAACAGAACAGCGCCGCCGAGAGGATCAGAATTACTGTGGCAACGATCATGGCTTCTCACCTGTTTTAGAAGTTGGAATCCGGCATGGCTTCGCGCGAAGGAAGAAACGGAAACGGGCAGCCTTCACCGTTTCTTGCTCAAGCTGCCTGACCGAGTCAGCTAACACCGGAAACCTCCTCGCGTGTCGTACGAGATGGTTATAGTTCTTATCAACCACCTGAGCTATAGCACAATAGTACCGGGACCCGCTCGCGGGGCCGGATTCAAGGTCGTCCCTACAGTCAAGGTCAGACTCTTTTTTGAGATGACTTCGCTTGCAACGAAGTTGCCCGGTGAATAGAATCTCAGAGTGAAGGAACAACCGACGTGATTAAAGACCCTTTGTACTGGGAAAAGTGGGAGAGGGAAACGCAGTTGAGCCAGCTTGCCGATTTCCGCCGCAACCTGCGCCTGCTCGAAGCAATGTACGAAGAGGCTCGAGCGCTCGGAGCCTTTGCCGAGCCGCCAGGCCTCGATGGGTTGGAGAGCCGTCTGCGACTTGCCAGAGCGCTTAATTCTCTAACATGTTCCTGAGTCAATGGATTGACAACCCAGTCTCACGCAAAGCCGCAAAGTTCGCAAAGCCCGCAAAGACAAACAACGACTTCTACTCCGCCTTTCTTTGCGCCTTAGCGTCTTTGCGTGAGCTGTCTTGACTTTCTCACAACTTCAACCTCGTGGTTTGTGCGCGTGTCCCCTAACGGGAGTGAGCACCGCACAGATTCAATCGACGATTCTGTGCCAATCGACATGAGGAGGGGCAATCATGAAACGAATCATTCTAATTCTTCTTCTTTCGACGCTGGCCGGCCTGTGCTTTGCTGATGACAAGAGCGAGAAGCAGAAACCGGCGCAGTCCATCGCCGAACTCCAGCAGCAACTCGAGAAATTGCTCAAGGACACGCACACGCCGGGCGTCTCCGTTGCCATCGTGCATCGGGAGGGACCGGAATGGATCGCCGGTCTCGGCGAATCGGACGTTGCCCGTCACCGTGCGACAACTCCGGACACGCTCTTCCGCATTGGCTCAACGTCGAAGGCCTTTGCGTCGCTCTCGATCCTGATGCTGGCCGAGCAGGGCAAGCTCTCGCTCGATGATCCCGTCCGCAAGCTGGCTCCCGAGGTGTGGTTCGAGAATCGCTGGGAAGCGAGTGATCCGGTGCGGGTGGTCAATCTTCTGGAGCACACCACCGGCTGGGACGATATGCACCTGCACGAATACGCCGTCGATGCGCCGCCCAGCCTGGGTCTGCGCGAGGCGCTGGACTCCTATCATCGTTCGCGCATTTCACGCTGGCCGCCCGGAACGCGCATGGCCTATTGCAATTCCGGCCCGCCGGTGGCGGCCTACATCGCCGAAAAGATCATCCATCAGCGCTTCGAGGATTTCGTGCAGCAGAATCTCTTTCTGCCGATCGGAATGAAAACCGCAACCTATTTTCCGCCGCCGGAAGGAACCGCGACGACTCTCTATCACCCGGACGGCAAGACGCCCTACCCTTACTGGAACATCGTTTATCGCCCCGCGGGTTCGATTAATGCTTCCGCCTGCGACATGGCGGCCTATGTCCAGTTCTATCTCGATCGCGGCAAGGTCAACGGCGTCCAGATCGTTCCGGCCGCCGACATCGACCGCATGGAGAACCCGGCCAGCACCTGGGCCGCTAAGGACGGCCTGAAGAGCGGATACGGCCTGAGCAACTACTGGAGCATCCACGAGGGCTTCGTGTACCACGGGCATGACGGGGGCGTCAACGGCGGGCTTACTGAAATGGCGTACATGCCGGAGTACGGCGTGGGCTACTTTTACAGCATAAATTCCGGCAACGGAGATGCGTTTTCCCGCGTCGGCAAGACGATTCGCGCCTACGTCACCGCCAAGTTGCAGCAGCCGGCGCTGCCTCCTGTCGCATCCCTGCCGCCAGGCGCCGCGGAGTGGGCGGGGTGGTATGAGCCGGACTCGCCACGCAATGAAATGACCCACTTCCTGGAGCGTGTGGCAGGGCTTGGCGTGGTAAGTTTCAAGGACGGGAAACTTCTCACCTCGAATTTAGGCGACCTAAACGAGGCCTTCGTTCCTGTTTCCGGCAGACAGTTCCGGCATGTTCCCAAGAAAGAAGCCGCCGAACCTGCAGCCTCTCTCGCATTGCTCACCCCAAGCACGGAGGGCCGTTTCATCGAGGTAGGTACGTTCGTCTTGAAGCAGGTCCCTGCGTGGTTGGCGTTCCTGGAAATCGCGCTCACGGCGTTTGTTGCGCTGTCTGTGGTGTCGATTCTGATTTACGCGCCCTTCTGGATTCTGGGAGGGCTCAGCAGAAAGCGCCGCCGCCCGCAAGAGCGCGCCATGCGAGTTTGGCCGCTCGTGGCCGTCTTGAGCCTGGTGAGCGTTGTCGTTATCTTCATCCTGTGTGGGAACGACTTGATCGCACGCCTGGGGAATCTGACCGCTTGGTCAATGGCTCTGTTTTTGGTCACCATCATGTTCGCCGTCGCGTCGATGGCGAGCGCCATCGCGTTGTGGCTGGCGCCGGCCGGGACGGTTCGCCGCGGCGTCCGCGGGTATTCGATCGCGGTCACGTTTGCCTTGTTGATCACCACCGCGTACCTTGCTTATTGGGGTGTTATCGGATTGCGGACGTGGGTGTAGCCGGTAGGAGCGGCCCTTGTGGCCCCCTCCGGCAATTGTGAAAAACCGGCCGCTGTCATCCTGAGCGAAGCGAAGGATCTCCGCAGTTGGTTTTGGTTTTGTCCATGTACGAACAACTACCGGGATCCTTCGCTTCGCTCAGGATGACAGGATTCTAGGATCCCACCCGCCTCACGGTTTGAGCAGCCGGTAGCTCACGAAGGCCAGATGCTTGCTGTCCGGCGACCAGGAGGGAACATTCATTGTTCCTTGCCCTCCAAACAGTTTCACCAGCAGGCGCGGCTCGCCGCCCGCGGCGGGCATCAGACGCAGCATCACGTCTTTGTTGGGCGGATGTCCCTTCACGTGCTTGTCGAAAGAAATGAACACCAGCCATTTCCCATCCGGCGAGGGATGAGCGAACCAGTTGGAGTAATCGTCGTTCGTCACCTGCTCCTGCCCGGTTCCATCTGCCTGCATGCGCCAGATCTGCATCCAGCCCGTGCGCTCCGAGTTGAAGTAGATCCACTGGCCATCGGGGGAATAATCGGGGCCGTCGTCCAAGCCGGGGGCATCCGTCAAGCGGCGTTCCTCGCCGCCCTCAACGGGAATTGTGTAGATATCGAAGTTGCCGCCCCGCTCGGCGCAATAGGCGAGCGTCTTGCCATCCGGAGACCAGCCATGCCAATAGGAGGGCCCACGCTCGGTCACGCGGCGCGGCTGGCCGCCCGCGGCAGGGAGCACATAAATCATCGAATCCTCGCCCGGCGAGTTGCTGATCGCGAGCCAATGTCCATCCGGCGAAAAGCCGTGATCGTTGTTGCAGCGGGTTGCCTCTCCCGTATTCAGCAGCCGAGGTTCGCCGCCCTCGACGGGCAGAGTGTAAAGTCTTCCGCCGCTGTTAAAGAGCAGGTACTTTCCATCCCGCGACCAATTAGGCGCTTCGAAACGCTTCTCGGCACGATAGACGATGCGGCGCTCAGCGCCCTCCACGGAAATGGTTTCCAAGCGACTTTCCACCGGCTGGTCGCGCTCCTCTTCCTCTTTGAACTCGAGCAGGCTTGGCTTTGAAATCACGGCTTCCTCCAGGACTCCGGCATCATGAGAGCACACCGCCAGCCCGACATAAACAGGGTCGTGCAAGGGGACTTCAACACTCCCCGCCAATTCCAAGGGCCCGCCGGCACGCGCCGCCCAGAACGAGAACGAGTTCCCCAGGCGGACCAAGCGAATGGTTTCCGGCATGTTGATCTTAGACTGGATTTCCTGCGTCTCGCCACCCTCGGTGAGCCGATATTGGAGGCTGGCGAGTCCACTCGCGTGCAGCACCACGTCCGCGTACGGCGAGTTGGGGCTGAGCTGCTGCCGGACCATCCACCCCGCCTTCTTGTGCTCGTTCCCGCTGGATGTTGGAAAACGCACCGAAGCGGTGAGAGTCAAATCTCCTGAGGCCTGCCGGTAGACGTAATGAAACCCGTCCGTCGTGCCCCACATGTTGTCGCCGCCACCCCTGATGCGGTATTCATCGCGCGAGGCGTCGTAGTGAGCGGATCCCGGACGCAGCGGGCCGCCCACATCGGTCTCATGCTGGAGTTCGCCCAGCGGGCCGGAAGATGCGGCGATCATCGTGCCCACAAACGCGCACGCGCAAAGCATGACAAGCCCGCGCCGTGCCGTCCAGCGGCGTCGAGAATGAAATTCAATCATGACAAACCTCCAGGTGCGGTGCTGATGTAACGGTGAAAAGTACAATGATACGCAGCCCGCTGGCAAGCCATAATTCGATGGCGGACGAAGGGCTCTACGGCAATCCCTTCGTGCTCGAGTGAGGCGGGGCGACAGAGCCGCTGAATGCAAGCAGCTTACTAAGGCGCGGCGAAGTGTCGTGCGTTATGGCGAACTGGGCTTTGTCGCTGCCGGCGCAGGCGCGGGCGGCATGCTGAATTTCGTGTCGTCGATGGGGACGTTCTGCTGGCACTGGTCAACCTGGATGGTGAAGCGCCCACCGGGCCGGGCGAGGGTCCAGCGGAATGGGACCTTGATGCCATCCACTTCGCGATAGTCGGCGTAGTCAATCTGCGTAGGGTTGCGGCCGAGCGGCGTCTCGACGTAGCGCACCAGGCGCACCAGCAGTCCCGATTGTTGGCTGAAGTACATCCGCACAGGGGGCTGACCCGGATTCAGTCCATTGACAAGGTAGGTTTCTTCCTCGCCGATCTTTTCGGGATGCTCGACGCGAAGCTGACTGAAGTTTTGCTTGAGCCGCAGAGCGAAATGAAAGTCAGCGTCCATCCTGGCGGAGTTGGCCTCCGGCGGGGTCATTTGGTGGGGCGGGCCGTGTGAAAAGCCCAGCCATCCCGAGCGGCCGTCGTAGGCCGTGATGCTCTCCCCGTTCGGCATGTGCATCACGGAGAGCCGCTTGTCCGGGGCTTTGGCGTAAACTTCGATGGGAAACTGGCGGTCGCCGAAGCCCGTCAGGTTGCCCTTCTCAATCCGGCTTGAGATTTTTCCCAGTGCCTCCGGGCCTCCCAATGCCTGAACATATTTGTCGACGATCTGATCGGCAGGCGGCATGGCGGCAGGTTTCGCAGCCTCCGGGTTGTTCGCCACGCGAGGTTCCGGCATCGTCGCGGCGTCGGCAACCAGGGGAGTTCCGATAGGATCGGCTACGCCGTGATGGCAGGAATAACAGGTGACTTCGCGATGTCCGTCAAAATTGTCTTTGTTAATCGCGAACATCATCTGCATCATTTTGCGCGCCGTCTGCTTCGGCTTCTTGTCATCCTTGTCCATGGCGTGCTCGACGTGGCAGTGCTCGCAGTCAACTCCCAGCGATGCCGACATGAACTGCATGGCCGGAATCACCTGGTCGGCAGGAACACCTTTCAACACTTGGATGTTCTTGTACGCCTCTTCGGCAGTTTTACCTTCCGTCGGACCTGACTGCGCCGTGCCGGGATGCGACCGCGGCGCCAGGACAACGACTGCAAAGACCAGTCCTGCCGCAACAAAGTAGGTTCTCTTCGATAGTGTTTTCACTCGGGCTCCCTGTTTTGAAGGTTAAACCTCAGTATATCAAACCTCTTGGCCTGCGTATCCCTATTGCTTTCCCATAGGAACTGTGGCACAATTCCTATGGGAGGCCAATAGGAGCAATATGGGCGACAAAGCAGATGTCTGGCAGGGCACACTGGCGCTGATGGTCTTGAGGACGCTCGACACTCTGGGGCCGCTGCATGGGTACGGCATCGCGCGCCGCATCGAGCAGACCAGCGAAAACCTGTTGTCGGTGAATTACGGAACCCTCTACCCCGCCCTTCTGAAGCTCGAGCAGGAAGGCTATATCGCCTCGGAGTGGGGCGTGTCCGACAACAAGAGAAAAGCGAAGTATTACAAGCTGACGCGCGCCGGCCGGAAGCAACTGGAAAGGGAGATTCAGGGATGGGGGCAAGCCACGGCGATTGTGGCCCGGTTCCTGGCCCCGAAGGAGCAGTCATCATGAGGAAGCTACGTGCTTGGTTCTTGCGCCTGGCCGGGCTGTTGGGCAAGGAGCGACGTGACCGTGAGATGACGGAGGAACTCGAAAGCCATCTCCAGATGCACATCGAGGACAACCTTCAGCGAGGCATGACGCCCGAAGCAGCCCGCCGCGACGCCCTGATCAAGCTCGGCGGCATCGAGTCGACCAAGGAGCGCTATCGTGACCGGCGTGGTCTGCGCGGGCTGGAAACGCTGTTGCAAGACATGCGTTATGGCGTGCGAATGCTCCGCAAGAACCCCGTCTTTACGGCGGTTGCAGTGATTACTCTGGCGCTCGGGATCGGGGCCAACACCGCGATTTTCAGTTTGCTGGACTCCGTCGTGCTGCGCTTTCTGCCCGTCGAGAACCCTCAGCAACTCGTGCAAATCACCAGGCGGGGTCCGGAACCTGGCAACGAGGGCAACCCCACTTTCACTAATCCGATCTGGGAGCAGGTGCGCGATCAGCAGGACGTTTTCTCTGGCGCGCTGGCGTTTGGCGGGCAGCAGTTCGACCTTGCGCAGGGCGGGGAGGCGCATTACGCCAAGGGCCTTTGGGTAAGCGGCGACTTCTTTCGCACGCTAGGCATTCACGCCGCTGCCGGCCGC
>Ga0209415_10013990_pt1 | contig 13139 bp, 10 predicted proteins | sample PeaSoiSIISIP2007_FD_187696 | JGI IMG/M metagenome (GOLD analysis project Ga0209415, IMG submission 187696) | Peat soil microbial communities from Weissenstadt, Germany - SII-SIP-2007 (SPAdes) (version 2) | ecosystem: Environmental > Terrestrial > Soil > Wetlands > Peat | place: Germany... | reverse complement strand
GCGGACAACAGAAGAAACCCTGGCCAAATCACTCCGAGCCGGTCGCGAAACGCGCCTAGGAGCAACGGTGGAAAAAACCCCCCCATCCCCCCCAAGGCGCCTACCAGTCCCGTGACAGTGGCACGTTGCGCCGGAAAGTATCGAGGTACGAGTTGAAACACGGCACCGTTGCCGATGCCTAGCAAGGCAGCGCAACCCAGTGCTCCAACCGTGAATGGCAACATCGAGTGCACGCCGAGCAACAACGCGAAGGCGGCAAGGGCCGGCAGAATCCACGAAAGAACTCGTGAGCCTCCAATTCGATCAGACAGCCATCCACCGAGTGGCCGACATAGCGTGGCGAGCACGACGAATCCGGCCGTTCGGAAGCCGGCGTCCGCTGGCTTGAGGCCAAATTGATCACGTAACAGTGTTGGAAGGTAGATTGAAAACGCGACGAATCCTCCAAAGGTCAGAAAATAGAGTGCCGCGAGTGCCCACGCCAGCGGTTCGCGTGCGAGCACGCCAAGCATTTCCGAGAGGCCTTTTGGACGAGCAGCGTGGGGAGCGTTTCGAGCGAAGCTAACAAACAACGCTGCCCAGATCAAAAGAATGGTCGACGTTCCCCAATAGACGGTGCGAAGCCCGTACGCGGCAGCCACCACGGGTCCGAGAAAGACGGCTGCGGACTGGCCAATGTTTCCTAAACCATACACGCCGAGCGCGCTGCCCTGGCTTTCCATGGAAAACCAGCGGGATACATAACCGACACCCACGGCAAATGAAGACCCCGCCATTCCCAGAAGGAATGCCACGACAAGCAAATTCTGGTAGCTGGTAGCGGCCGGTACCAAAGCTACCGGCACGGCGACAAAGAACATCAGCACGGTGAAAACAACCCGGCCCCCAAAGCGGTCGGCCAGCATTCCGATTGGAATGCGAGCCAGAGCACCCAGCAGAACTGGCACTGCTACTAGAAAGGCCGTTTGTGTTGCTGAGAGATGAAACTGCTGGCGAAAGTGCGGGGCAAAAGCACTGATAAGACCCCATGCAGCGAAGCAAACGGTGAATGAGACAGTGCCGAGGAGCAGATGCCGCCTTTGCGAATCTTGAGTGTGCTCCACTGCATACTCCTGACAATCTTTCTTAAGAATTCTACTCTCAGCACTCGTACCGCGTTGTTGGTGTGGTTGAAGCAAAATGGATCATTGAACTTTCCTTTTTGAAGCACCCTCCGGAGCGAGCTTAGTCCCGTGAATTGTGACGGCCCTCTTCAGCGGGCCTCCGACCTCGCCCATTTCGCCGGTTTGTGTGAAGGAAGTGGCAGTGATGCCGGACCACACTTCATGCCAGGTCATCCTCTTACCGTTCTGGGGGAAGCCCATGTCGATCGTTAGTTGTTTTCCATCCCAGTTCAGAGAGCTATTGGAGTAGGTGTTGAAATCGCAAGCGGCAGGGCCGGAATTGTTGCAGAGCATCCCGCGGAGACTCTTAGTGGTGTTGTCCCACCAGTGCAGCGCGATAAGAAACATCTCCCCCGCAGGCCCGAGTACATGCTCTTCCTCCATCAAAACGTATCCGCCCGGCCCGGTCCGCCAGTTTTCTTCGCCCCTTCCAGTGCCGCCGTTCGGAGACATGCCGCCGGGCGCAAAGTCATAAGATGTTGTCCAGTTACCGGCGAGCGCTTTTTCGAGATCCTGCAGTTCCGGCGCTGGATCTGCGGCACTCGACGCTCGATGGTCCCCGGAGTTCGTCGCGTGAATGCCGCTGTCACTGCGCACCCCCGTAACCCTCGTGGCATGGATCGTAAACAACCGTTTTCTAGGTCCGCCGGGTTCTCCATATTCGCCAGTTTGAACCAATGAAGTCGGGGTGATGTCTGACCAGACCTCGTGCCACATAGACGTTTTGCCAGTTGTCGAGGTTTCAACTTCGTCGATGACGAACTGTTTGCCATCCCAATTCATGGTGATGTCCTTTTGTGCACCCTTGACATCGCATGTGTACGGCAACAGGTTTTGGCATTCCATCCCGTGGAAACTTTTATCGGCGGTATTCCACCAGAGGATCCCGAGAAGAGAGAGATCCCCCTCAGGCGTGCGCAAATGTTCTTCTTCCAATAACGTGAACCCTCCTGGCCCCATTCGCCAGGTTTCTTCTCCGGTGTTGGCCAGGCCATTCGGTTCCGACGCGCTGGGCTCAAACTGCACACTCAGTGACCATTCCCCGGCAAGCGCTTTGGTCAGGTTCTCAATTTCAGACGAAGGTCGCGGAGCAGATGTCAGTGACTGTGCTTTTGCGGCTGTGATGGATATTCCGTAAGCAATCAGAAGGCCGAGTGAAATCAAGACGGCTCTCGAAACTTTCTTCATGTTTGGCTCCTCGTCGTAAACGAATGGGAGGCGGCTAACCCACCAATCCAAGGCCCCAGGCGGAAAAAGCGGTCCTTGCGGGCGATTCGCTCGCCATTTCAATCACGGGCAGACGGTTTTTCCCTCCGTGAGTCCGGTGATCGTCTTCTCTGAGAGTCCCGGCTGGTAGCGTTCGTACGTAACCCCATACGCATCCGTGCTCTCGCCCTTCGCTCCGGGCGATCCCGTCACAATTACCAGGATGGTTCCGTCCGCATTGTAAAAGACATCTTGCGAACGCCTCGAGTCATACCCTTGAACTTTCTTAAACCCGGTCAGATGCGACGCATACCATGCGACAGCCGCGGCAACAGTCGCGTTCGCCTTGTTGTAGTCTTTCGAAAAGATGTAGTAAATGAGCGGGTACAAATTCCCCTGCATCTTGCTGTTGCAAACCATCGCTTCCGGCATTTTTGTCGGCTCGTTCCCCCCGTACTTCGTCACCGTCGTCGGAATCACCGGAAGTCCCGTCAGGGGATCGTTGGTCAGTGTTTTTCCCTGACCTGCAGCGTTCGCCAAGCTGAGAACAAAGATTGCCGCGACTACAAGTGCGTTCTTCATTGATTTCTCCATTCTGAAGTGTGAACTGTCATTTCCGTTAATTCGGCGTGAGCTCCACGCGACGGTTGCGCGGGCGCCCTCCAAGAGTGTGGTTGCGGACAAGGCTAATAATGCGCAAGAAAGGGCTGCTCGCGCCGATGTCACTGTCCAGCATGAGATAGCACTACCGACTGTAAGAATCATTGTGTGTGCAGACGACTCCCTCCCGAATGCTCTGTAGTGGCCGATTTTCGCACCTCGCAAAAAAAGCCGAATTCTAGAGTGCGTCGGCAATTTCTTTGGCAAGCGGCTTGACCTGCTCCAGGCCGCAGGGACAGGTCAGGTACATGATTCGAACAAGGGTCTTTCCTTTGCGGATCATGATCATTCCGTCGGCGGAAACAAACGCTTGATCACCAATCCCCGGAAGCCCTTCCTGATTTCCGAGAATGGCCAATCCCTTTGCATTGAGATGCATTTGTTCCTCGGCTGATTTCTGATCGAGTGAGAAATTGAATACCGGCACTTCTCCGGAGGCGTCCTGCTCGGGAGCAGGCTTGTCAGCCTGAGTCATCTTGAATATGCCGCTGGCAAATTGCTCCGCGATCTGCTGCGTCTTCTTATCCGCGCCCTTGTCGGCCACCATCGCCTTCAGGTGTTTCGCGGTCATGTCCTGCTGCGTTCCCTTCGCCATGTATGAACAGCCGTTGTCTTTGGGCTCCGTCCGGACAATCTCGACGCCAACGGCTTTGCTCACGTCCTCTTTGCTTAAGAAGCGGCAGACATCGCCCAATGACGAGTCAGTCGAACTTGAATCTTTCGATCCGGCATTCCCTGAGCCGTTTTCACTTTCGCTGCCCGAACCGGAACTTGATCCGCGAATTTCGTCCGACACCTCGTGATATTTCTGGCTGACTTTATGGGCAACATAGTAGACGCCTACCGCACCCGCGGCACCACCGAGAAGAATGACGCCCAATGCCGCTATGGCGAGCTTGGCCAGTGTGCTCACGCCTTGCTTGGTGGCAACCGGCTGAATGGACGGTGCGACGACCGGCTGTGGGCCGGTCGGTGCTGCTGGAACCGCCGCTTGCTGCGGTTGTGCTGGCACGGGGGCCTGTTGCGGCTGAACTGACTGGCCCACGCTGCGAGCATCGGCTCCGCACTTCGTGCAGAACGGACCGGTTGTGAGCGGGAAGCCGCACTTCACGCAAAAGTTAGCCACAGAAATACCTCCCTGCATTCATTTGTCTGTTTGCTCGAACCATTGCTGCCCTTACATCGGCGGCTGGATATTGCCGTACTCGTAGCGGATGGAGACATGACTGTTGCCCATGCCTCCGCCGCCCACATCCATATCGATTTCTTCCCTCAACGGCAGGCCAGTACCTTTGGCAATCCACACTTGCGCAGCTTCCGTAGCGACCTCGGTCTTGCTGTGCAGGGAATAGACCGTCGCCCGCTGGCCGTTGACAGACTCTTCGCGCCCGATCTGGCAGGTTGCGGTTCCGTGCTTGCGGTCTTCGGCTTCCTGCTCCAGGACTTTTTTCGGGTCCTCGGGACTTTTCATCCACTTGCCGTTCACGCGGACAAGAACCTGGCCCTGTGTATAGATGACTTCGCCGCTGGTCGGCTTGCCGTTGCTGGTGTGGGTGGAATAACTGTGGCTTGGTGTGGTCACCACCTTAGTGAGGGCGTCAAACACCGGCTGGCAGGAATCCTGTGCCTCAAGCTTGGAGGAGCACTCCAGGGTCACCAGGACGATGAGACAGGTGAGCAAACTCAAAATTGTCTGACGGTTCATGGCTTTATCCTTCTCGTGTGCTGACACGGCCTCACATCGGCGGCTGAACTTTGCCGTATTCAAAGCGTGCCGAGTTGTGTTGCTTGCCAATCTCTCCTCCCATGTCCACGTCCTGCTCCTCGCGCAAGGCCATCCCGGTCGACTTCGAGATCCAAATCTGCGAATCTTCTTTGAAGCTTTGAGGCTCGCGGTGAAGGGAATAAACCACGGCCGCCTCGCCGCTGACCGCCTCACTGCGGAGCAACTGACACGTCGCTTTGCCGTTTTTCTCGTTTTCCCTTTCCTGCTCCAAGACTTCCGCTGTGGTGACGCGGCTGTCCATCCACTTGCCATTGACGCGGATGTACTTCTTCCCCAGGGTCATGATCGTCTCGGCGGTTCGTTGCTTGCCGCCATTTGCCGCGGTGCTGGTCGTATAGCTATGGCTGGGAGTCGTGATCAATTTCGTGAGCGCGTCAAACACCGGCTGGCAGGAATCCGCCGCATGTGCCGATGAAAGAAGCCCAGCCATCATGAGCGATACAAAAAGAGAACGAGTGAAGAAGCGATTGCCAAACATCGGGACCCTCCTCAGTGAACTATTGGTATCGATGGTCCGCTTGCCCGCATTTAGAATCCAAAAAACTGTTTTGCTCTCGATCTCGTAGTAGGCCGGCGGCCATGCGCCGGCAATTTTCACCTGGCGACGAAAGTCGACACAATGCGCTTGACCTGATCCTCGGAATAGTCCGGCTTCACGTTGATTTGCGCGGTACAGTGATATCCATTCCCGGGCACAGAAGCCTGATAAGTGACCAGCGGCTGGTCACCCGGTGACCGATGCGTTTTCATTACGTAGAAAACAAGCTTCGGAGTGTTCTCGATCATTCTTTCTGCCACCATCTTTTGTGTTTCCGCGCTGAAGACTCTTACCTTGCCATCCGATCTCACCGTGAAGACAGACTGGCCCCAGTTTTCTGGCACCGAGATCTGGCAGGAATTGGTTCTGTCTTTCACTACTTTCCAGCCAGCTTGAGCTGAAAGACTGACTGGCAGGCACAACAGAGTTAAGCCGAAGGTGACGAGACCTTTTCTGAAGAACATTTCTTTCTCCTTCCCAATCGCTTGGAGCATGTTTCTCCGATTTTGCTGGGAGATTCTGTCGGGCTTCTTGGTCTACGGATCAACTTTGTATAGCGTCACCATTCCCGCGTCCATGTGGTCATCAATGTGGCAGTGGAACATCCAGATACCCGGATTGTCGGGAACCATCTCCACAGTTTCCATTTGCGCCTGCATGAGAGGAACGACGTCCGTGCGCTTGCCGTCGTGCAGGACCACGTTGCCGTGCCAGTGAGGGGTATGAACGCTGAACTGCTCTCCGAGGGCAACCAGATACCAGCGGACGCGTTCCCCTTTTTTCATCGTCATCATGGGGCCGGTGCCGTAGATGTAGCCGTTGATCGCGAACTTGGCGTTAGCCACGGTGAATCCGGAACCAAGACCCGAGAAATTGCCTTCGTTATCTACGGGAGCGAACTCCAATTTCTTCACTCCCTTGGGATCGCTGGTGAAGCTCTGAATGTTATGGTCGATATACCAACTCACGTTTTCGTCGAAGAGTAGATACAAACAGACAAACTCCCGGTCGACATCTTTCGGTTTTCCCTCTTCAGTAGCCATACCGCGACGGGTAATAATCATGGCCCCCACGAGCCCGCTCTCTACATCTTTCAACTCGTTCGTGTGTGAGTGATAAAGCCACACGACAGAACTGGGATCGTTCGGCCCGGGACCCGCACGTTCGGGCACTTGCCAGGTATAAACGTGTGTTTTGCCCGGCGGGACGGCGTCATCTTCCTTGTCTTTACCCGACGTACCATCGTCGTAAGGGGCGCCCTCCGAGTCTTTGTCGTAGAACACCCCGTGTGGGTGCATGCTGTAGGGTCGGCTGGCATTGTTCTTAAAAAGAATGCGAATTGTGTCTCCCACTTCCGCGCGAAGGATTGGTCCAAGGATGCCAGCATGCTCCCACTCAGGAGAGCGGGCTTTGAGGTGAGTGAAGGTGTCATCCGTGTACTCGCGGTAAATAGCCTTGCGGTATACGGTTCCAATCCGGTGTGGCCCTCGTTCGATAAAGACCGTCGAGTACCCCTCGAACTTCATTCCCATCATCTTGTTCACGCCACCGGGAGCGTAGTCCCAATCAACTTCGTCTGCTGCGATGTAATAGGTGTGGGTTTTGCCAGAGGACTGCCCGAAGGCAATGAGTGACAAAACGACGAACGCTACCGCCAGTCTGAAACAATGGGTCATTTTTTCCTCTTTAACGTATGAAACGGAACCCCAGATCACAGCCTTACGCCCGCCTGTTCTGCGGCGAATTTACCAACGATCGGCAGCTTGAACAGTTTTTGCTGATAGGCCTGAACCATCAGGAAGATCCAGATCCCGAAGCCGGCGATAGCGAAAATCAACATCAGAGGCAATGCAATTAGGCCAAAGATTCCGGCCGTCAACGGAGTCAGGACGGCCGAGAGAATCATCCATAGGATCCAGAATGCGACCCATGCGACGTTGAAGAAAATCGACTGGAAGGCGTGAAAGCGAACGAAGGAGTTCGACTTGTACGGATCCAGCACAAGAAACACGATCCCCGTGACGAAACCGGCGAGGTAGGTGAGCGCTCCCACGACATTCGTATCCATCGTTGCCGATCCAGTCGCCGCGGACGGAGACATGACACAGGCCGCACCAGAACTCTCCACTGCCGACGTAGAGACATCTGCTCTGAGTTCTGTCGGTGATCCACAGGACTGACAGAATCGAGTTTTGTCGGCTAAAGCTGCACCGCATTTTTGGCAAGAGTTCATCGGTCCGTCCTCAGAATTGAATTTGGTGGATGGGCTGCAACGACGGAAACTTTGCTTCCGACTGCAGGAATTCGCAAACCAACTGAGGGCAAATTCTGGATTAACCGCTAATTCTTTGTTTTCTAGAGGCTTACGAAGGTCTATTAACTCGTTTTTAGCTCATTTCCCGTGCTAAACTCGACGCTCGAAGCCCCCGCCTGGCGTATGAAGGCACCTGCGACAAACCCTGCGGCCCCGGAGATCAGCTACAGTTTTGGACTTTACGTGCTTGACCCGGGCAATGGCACACTCGCGCGCGATTCGGTGCGGGTGCGCGTGCAAGAACAGCCTTTCCAGCTATTGCTGTTACTTGTGGAGCGCGCTGGACAGATTGTTTCGCGGGAAGAGATTCGGAATCGACTTTGGCCGCAAAATACCTTTGTCGAATTCGATAAGAGCCTGGGGGTAGCGGTACTGAAGGTCCGAGAAGCCCTTGGGGATGATGCCAGTAATCCCAGGTTTATCGAAACCATTCCTCGGCGCGGCTACCGGTTCATCGCACCGGTTAAGGTCGAGACCGCACACGTTGCTGATTCCGCCCCATCAACCGCTGTACCACCAAGGGTCTCCGCGTTCCAACCCAATCTGTATGCGACGAAGCACTGGTTGATCATCACAGCCCTCGTATTGCTTTTGGTCGGCATGGTGTTCTATGTTTCCCGCTCGAGGTATGGATCTCCGCTTTCCACAACCCAAGCCGAGACCTCAATTCCACGAATACGCGTCCGTCGTTCGGTCGCAGTGCTCGGCTTCCGCAATCTCCCTGGCCGGCAAGAGGACAATTGGCTCTCCTCTGCTTTCTGCGAAATGCTGAATACAGAACTCGCCGCCGGCGGAGAGCTTCGCATGGTCGCTGGCGAAGACGTGGCGCGAGCCAAGAGTGAACTGCCGTTAAGCGACGAAGATTCTCTTGGCAAATCTACCTTGCAACGTTTGCGGACCAACCCGGGTGCCGACGTGGTCATCTTGGGCTCATATATGATGCTTCCGAGTGACCCCAAGCGGAGGATTCGTCTTGATGTGCGAGTCCAAGACACTGCTGGTGGGGACATTATTGCGGAGGAATCTGTATCGGGCGATGAGAATGATCTCTTCAACTTGGCCTCGGATTTGGGTGGGAAACTGCGGCGAAGTCTCGGCGTGGCCGCACTATCTGAAGCAAGCGAAATTACCACACGAGCAGCCCTTCCCTCGAATGAAAGAGCAGCCCGTCTCTATGCCGAAGGACGAGCCAGGTTGTGGGCGTTCGACTATTTTGCGGCCCGCGATTTACTGAACAAAGCAATCGCGGCCGATCCAGATTTTCCGCTTGCCCACGCGGCTTTATCTGATGTGTGGTGGCACACGGGCTACGACGCCAAAGCTCGTGTGGAGGCTCGACGAGCTCTAGATCTCTCGACTCATCTGTCACAAGAACAGCGGCTTCTGGTCGACGGACAATATGAGAGGACCGTTGAAGAATGGCCCAAAGCCGTTGAGACATATCGCTCGCTGTTCCGCCTTTTCCCCGACAATCTGGACTATGGCCTGTTGTTTGCCTCCGCGCAAATGCATCTCAGCGCCGCGGACTCACTGCAGACGTTAGCAGTCCTGCGGCAGCTCCCACCGCCTATTGGCGACGACGCGCGAATTGACATGACAGAGGCTTCCGCATGGATCAATAGAGACTTCACCAAAGCTAGTGCCGCAGCGAAGCTAGCAATCGAAAAAGCGACGGCACAAGGATCACCGGTTATTGTCAGTCGAACCTACGGCATCCTCTGCCAGCAAGGGCCCTCCATAGACGCATCCCCTGAAGCCATCGATATCTGCCGGAATGCCCTTGAAGCCTCAATTGCCGCGAAAGACCCGAACGGCGAGGCCATGATGCGCACCGATCTCGCTGCCCTCTACTATCAGCGGGGTGACCTCACACAATCGGCAGAAATGCTCCAGCAGGCAGTGAAAAAATTTAAGCAGGTTGGCAACCGGGATGGCGTCGCCACCGCGCTCAGCAATTTTGCTGACGCTCGTCTTTCTCAAGGCGATCTGATGGAAGCGAAGAAACTGTTGCAGGAGTCCATTCCAGAGTATCAAGCCGTCGATGACAAGGAGGGCGTAGTCCTTAATCTTGACAGCTTGGGAGACATCTGGAGACAGAATGGCGAGCTCGACAAAGCGGAGGCAGCGTACCAGCAGGCGGAGGTGATTGCGCGGAAAATTGAAGATAAGAATGCAACTGCATATGTGCTAAGCGGAATGGGGGATCTAGCTCTGGATCGGGGTGATCTCACATTGGCGCGAAAGCGATACGAAGAAGCTCTTGCGCTAAGGAATGGAGCCGGGGAGAAGCAGAACGCAGCCGAGAGTCGTGTCTCACTAGCCAAAGTCGCCATTGAAGAAGGTCACGCTTCGGACGCCGAAGCACCGGTGCGAGCATCCATAGAACAGTTTCAAAAGGAGCAACAGGCGGACGACGAACTCACTGCCAGTATTGTACTGATCGATCTGTTACTCATTCAGGGCAAGCAAGGCGAAGCTCAAAAAGAAATGGAAGCAGCTCAGCCGCTTGGAAAGAAGAGCCAGAACCGCTTTCTTCGTTTACAGTTCGAGTTGGCTTCGGGCCGAGTCTTCCTAGCGTCCGATCACCCGGACGCATCGCACGCACTATTCCAGCAAGTAGCCGACGATGCACATCGGTATGGATTCGTCGGTCTCGAGTTTGCGGACGACCTTGCGCTAGCAGAATTTGCGAACAAGACAAGGCACGGCTCGCAGGCCCAAATGGAGTTACGTGCTTTGCAGAAGGCAGCCAGTTCCAAAGGGTTCGGCTTGCTTGCGCGCAAGGCATCCCAAGAAAGCTCAAATCTGCGAAAGTCCATTGGCGCCATGTGAACTCAGCTGTCCAGACCCTGAAGCCGCTGGGGATCGCGCGTCGGAGCACCAAATCATGTGTCTCAGACAATAACCAGATGCCGAGGCGGTACTGTTATTCGAACCGACGCATCCCCCCGATTCAAATGTCGTGTTGTCGGTTCATACTTTCAGTCTCGACGAATCTCAATTCGCCAGAAACCGTGGCCGAAACTCGCATATCAACAGTTGTCACAGTGCTCGGATCCAACGCTCATCTTGGCTGCGCCGCTGTATGCACTACGGATTACGCTACGGTTTTGCTCCCGCTACCTGGAATTTCCAACGACTTAGAGGTCGTCCGCCTCTTGTAAGCCCTTTAAAGTCGTGTATGGGCCGTTCTTTCACGGCGGTAACACGGGTTCAAATCCCGTCGGGGACGCCAACAAATCAAGCACTTGGCGGCGTCCGGACAATTCTCCACAACATTCCTGCGTGACCAACTCTTCCCGTGCGCATGATTAGGTCTGCAAGTTGCTCCTGCGCTGGTCGTTTGGATGGTTCGAACGCCTGTGTATAACCGTTCATCGTCGTATTGAACGAGGCATGGCGCACAAGTTCCTGCACAACCTTCGCGTCCACACCCAGTGACTTTTAGCAAGCTTGAGAATGTGTGGCGAAAGGCGTGCCAACCGATTTTCTTCGGAATGCCAGCGCGCCTCACCGCCGGCTGGATGTAGTACCGCATGATGGTTGAAAGCCACAACGGCTGCTTGCCTTTCTTGTGCGGCGAGGCCCACATCCAATCATCCGGACCGGTGTACATGCTTTCCTGCCGCCAAGCGATCAGCGCATGTGCGACGTGCTCGTCGATGACAACAGGCGACCAGTTTTTGCAACACAAAAGCCGGGGCAGCCGACGTCGCGTCAACGCAAATGTGGGCCAGCCCCCTTGTCAGCACTGGCGGACGTTCCCGGTGTATTCGGTGCAACAGCCACAGGTGGTATTCGTGACGGCCCGGCCGAATCGCTTGATGCAATCGTGTACCGGATCTGCATCGACACGGTTACAGGTGCAGTGTTGACTGCATTTGCCGCCAAGCAACTTGGCGGAACCGTCGGATCTGGCGCGCGGCATGTCGTTATCGACAGATCGAACTGTGGGTATGCCGAAATTTGGTTACCGATCTGATCAAAGATTGGAATACCACTCGGGACATTCACCGGCCGATCCGGCGGGTCGTCCTCTCCCGAGACGGCGATCCATCCCAGCGTTTGTCGGAACCAATAGGCCAGCAGGGGGTCCGGATTTCGCAGCGCCCATGCGACTTGATAAGCCCGATTCAGCGCGGCCTCCGCAGCTGCGGAGAGTTTCCCCTCGTCGATCGGCGGCGTCAGAACCGGCTTGTCAACCGCAAAGTGGGGGTTGCTTCCCCACTTCAGGGCTTTCGCTCCCGCTACGATTTCGTCTCGAGTCGTCTGATGCTTTTGAAACGCGCCATAAGAGGTTCGGCCGGTGACGGCGAGGTCTGCGAACGCATTACCGACAACAGTATCGCCGTTATAGAAGCTCACCGCAGCGTGTACCAAAGCATTGGCCGGGTCTTGTGCCGCGGCCACCCCTCTTAAGCCCGCCTGCAGTCGCAAGCCGTATTGCCCAGCCGTCTTATTGTTGCTGAAGCGGCCTCCCAACTGCGCTGGTTCCATCAGGAACGTCGCTGAGTCGGGGTTATCGAGTAGTTGCGGGATCGGCGCCACGAATTGGGACAGCTGTGGCTTGCAGCTATCCCACGGCATTTTCGATTCATCAAATTCATCCAGAGGAGCCTGTGAAATGAGAGCCGTCGGTATAGGACCAGAAAGAAAACCGACGATCTGGTTCGCAAAGAAGTTTGGGCGTTCGTTATGGATGGAATGGCCGGTATTGGGCACGTACAACGTAAAACCCGGAGTGTGTGTCATCTTCGGCGCCATTACGCGCACTCGGGTAAACCGATTTTCCCAGTGGCGAGGTGGTGTACCGAAGAGATCCCCCTCATTCCAGTCGTCGTCATCGCTGGCAACCAACAACGTCGGCTTGACAATATCCAAGTAATTCGCGGGATTGCCTCCCTGATCCCGGGCAGTATTGGCAGGACCTAGCCAATTGTCATTGAAGAAGCTGAAATCCAAAACTTCTGTCCCGAGCCTCCAGTGCCACCGCCGGCTGGCCGGATGATAGATCTCTTGGTACTCGAGCCGGGCCGCCCCGATATAATCCCATTTGCACGGCCATTCGGCTCGAAAGGGTTTTTGCGTACCATCATTGGAGTACTGGTCTCTGTCTCCGCGATACCACTCTTCCGGATTTGGCTGTGTCGAGGGCGGCATTCCGAATACGAAATTGAAATACTCCTCGCGCCGACCGGGGTCCTCAGTTGCTGTCGCCCTGCTGAAACCAGTATCGAGGGCCACTCGTCTGTACGCATCATTGCTGTAAGTCGTCCATACACTGGCAGGGTTCCAGGCAACGACCTTTTTTACCCATGGCGCCTCCAGGGAACGCCCCATGCGCAAGGCCAAAGCGCCCCCTGTGCTGCCACCGATGACAAAGATATTTCGATCCTCTAGGGAACCTCTGAGCAACCATCAATTTTAAAGGGCGGCGGAATTTCAGATCCGCACGGGCCAAGAATTGCCTTG
>Ga0209415_10013989_pt1 | contig 13140 bp, 14 predicted proteins | sample PeaSoiSIISIP2007_FD_187696 | JGI IMG/M metagenome (GOLD analysis project Ga0209415, IMG submission 187696) | Peat soil microbial communities from Weissenstadt, Germany - SII-SIP-2007 (SPAdes) (version 2) | ecosystem: Environmental > Terrestrial > Soil > Wetlands > Peat | place: Germany... | reverse complement strand
CCGATCGATCCGGTCCGCAGCATGTCGTCGCCGAAGAATTGGAACTGATTGCGGAGGCGCTCCTTCAACTCGGGGAGCTGCGGGTCGGCCTGATTTTGCAAGAAATTCATTTGAAGCCGGACGATGGTGCGGCCTTCACGGTGAAGCGATAGCCACGCATCGTACATGCGGTACTGATCCAGGTTGGACAGGATCTGGTTGGGGTGAAGCGGGCCAGGCGTGGGGAACAAAACCTGGTCTAGATTGGAGGTGAGCCCAACGCTGGCCGAGTAGCGCATGGCATCCAGGGTGCTGCGGCGCTTGTCTTCGAAAGTCTGCATCCGGCGGAGGAGGAAGAGTGCCGAAGCCGACGGGCCGCCTCCCGTGAATCCGTTAGCGGCGATGGCGCCGTTGGCCGCGACGTTGATCTTCTTGATATCGGGATGCACGGGCGGCGCGGCATCGACCGCATCGAAAAACTTTTTGCCCAGAGTGTTGGTCGCAGCGGGACCGGTGAAGCGTTCGTACAGAAGCACGGGGTAATCTGGAACCGCTTCGTCCAGTTCGGCGAGCGTTGGATGACGATGTTCGGCCCACTGGTTGGGATGCCAGCCGCCCATTGAGGTGATCCATGCGCCCGCGGGCACATCCTTGCGGCGCGCAGCGAGGGTCTCTTGGATCTCGCGAATGGAGGTGGTGTTTTCAAGAACTGTGTGATAGCCGGGACGGTTGCCCAGGCTGACGATGTGGATGTGTGGTTCCACCAGACCTGGCACCACCGTGCGGCCGCGCAGATCGATGATTCGAACACCGGGACCGGCTTTGGGCGGACGCCCCCCGACAGCGACGAAGCGCCCGTTTCGAATGGTGACTGAATTGGCTACCGTGTTGGCCGCGTCCAAGGTATGGATTCTTCCGTTGGTCAGCACGAGCGTAGTCTCGTCGATGGGAGGCAGGGGCTGGCCGGACAGCACGCCCGAGGCCGGTCCGGTTTCGAACGCTCCAATGGCAGCCGCGGCCGCGGCGCCAGTGGCGATGAAGCGGCGACGCGAGGGACGGCTTGCTGAGTCTTTCATGATCGGCGATCCTCCTTCATGCGGAAGTCGGATTATATACCGGAGGCGCGAAATGCGAGCGACGGATTTGAGAATTTGCTCATTCTTTGCGCAGGAATCGCTTCCAGTGGAAATAGCCCAGCATGGTCTTGGCGTCGACGATGTCGCCCGCGTCCATGGCTGCTTCGATCTCCTTGGCGGTGAACCAGCGGGTTGCGATGCGTTCGTCATCCATGGGCGAGGGCGCGCCAGCGGTGAGGCCGGTGGCGAGGAAGATGGTCATCTTCTCGGTGAGGAAGCCGGGGCTGGGGAAAAAGGTGATCAGCTTTTTCCAATTCTTCGCGCGATAACCGGTTTCCTCTTTCAACTCGCGCTTGGCGGTCTGGAGCGGTTGTTCGCCTGGATCCACCGAGCCGGCGGGAAGTTCCCACAAGAAGCGCTCGGCCGGAAGGCGATATTGGTGGACCAGAAGAACGCGCTTGCGATCGTCGACAGGCATCATGACGGCCGAGCCGCGATGGTGCACGATGGAGCGCTTGATCTCGAAGCCGTCGGGGTCGACGGCGTGCTCCTCCGACACGGTGAACAGGCGATTGGAATACTTTTCAACAGACGAAATGATCTTCATGATTTACGAATGGTCTTTTCAAATGTGGCGAGCGGCAGCGTGTTCAGGACATCGCGTGCTTCGAGCCATCCCCGGCGCGCGGTGATGACGCCGAACGGCATGTTGATGCCGAGATGCTTGGTCTGATGCGAATCGGTGGAGATGGCGAACTTCGCGCCGAGGGCGTTGGCGGTGCGGATCAAGCTGGAGCTGAGGTCCAGACGCTCGGGACTGCCGTTGATTTCGAGATAGACGTTGCGGCGGACAGCTTCCGACGCCACGCGTTCGAAATCGAATGGGAACGGATCGCGATTCAGCAAAATGCGGCCAGTGGGATGGCCCATCACGCGCATGGAGGGCGATTCCAAAGCGTGCATCAGGCGATCGGTCATCTCCGCTGCCTCGAGATTCATGTGGCTGTGCACGCTTCCGATCACGATGTCGAGTTCAGCGAGCGCGTCTTCTGAGAGATCCATCTCGCCGTCTCGCTTGATATCGCATTCCAGGCCCGAAAAGACGCGGAGCGGGAGGCCCGAGCGATTAAGTGTGCGGACCTGCTTAGCGAACGCGACGGCGCGTTTTTCATCCAGTCCGTTCGCCATGGCGAGGGCCTTCGAATGATCCGTGATGGCGATGTATTGATAGCCGAGCGCGTGGGCGGCCTCCACCATTTCTTCGAGCGTCGCGCGGCCGTCGGTTTCGGTGGTGTGCATGTGAAGATCGCCACGGATGTCGGAGAGTTCAATGAGCTTGGGCAGGCGGCCTTCCAGCGCGGCTTCGATTTCGCCGCCGTTCTCGCGCAGCTCCGGAGGAATCCAGGGAAGGCCGAGCGCGGCGTAGACTTCTTCTTCGGTCTCGCCGGCGACGCGTTGCTCGTTGTCCAGACGAGCGAGAACATATTCATTGAGCGTAAAACCCAGCTTCAACGCACGGCTGCGCACCAGAATGTTGTGTTCCTTGCTGCCGGTGAAATACTGCATGGCCGCGCCGTAGCTTTCATGCGGGAGCGCGCGCAGGTCCACTTGCAGGCCTTCCAGGCCGTATTGAATGCTGGCTTTGTTGGGGCCTTTGCCGAGCACGGTGTGGGCTTTGGGATTCTGAACGAAGCGCTCAAGTGCATCGGCTGCGCCGGGTCCAGTCACGAGCAGATCGAGATCTCCGATGGTGTCCTTGCCGCGGCGGAGGCTGCCGGCGGCGGCGATCCTCTCGATGCCTCCGGTTTCCGAAAGATAAGGGATCAATTCCGAGGCGACCTTCTGGCCGAAGCTCAGCAGGAACCGTCCGGTCCGCTGGCGGTATTGCGCGATGGACTTGAGGACCTTTTCTTCGAGCTTGGCGCCCATGCGGGGAAGCTCGCGCAGTTTTTGTTCCTTGCAGATGCGCTCGAGTTCGTCGATGGTGGCGACTTTGTAATGCTGGTAGACCAGCGCGATGCCTTTCGGGCCGAGTCCCTGGATCTTGAACAGGTCGAGAAGCGTGGGCGGAAATTGCGCCAGCAGCGTATCGCGTTTTTCGAACGAGCCGCGCTTCGAGAGTTCTTCAAGGACGCTGGCGAGACCTTTGCCGACGCCGGGGATTTCCGTGACTTTGCGGTCGGGATTGGCGAGGATGTCGTCGACGCGTTCCGGGTAGCCTTCAATTGCGGAGGCGGCATTGCGATAGGAGCGGATGCGGAAGCCGTCTTCGCCGGCGATCTCCATGAGGTCGGCGGTTTCGGCGAGTACCCGCGCGAATTCACGATTTTCCATGCGGCCCGTTCCAAATTGTCGCGAGCATGTGCGGCTCGACGTGAACCAGCACGTCGGCGACCCAATCGACCTCGGAGCGGATCTTTTCCTTCACCTGCGTGGCGATTTCGTGGGAGTCGTAGACGGTCATGGCGGGGTCGACTTCCAGGTGCAGGTCCACGTGCCATTTCAACCCGGTCTTGCGCGCGAAACATTTTTCGATGCCGAGCACGCCCGGGACGGTGAGGCCGGTCATGCGTATGCGGTCCATGGCTTCCGGGTCCGGCATGGTGTCCATCAACTGGAGCATGGTGTCGCGAACTACACGAATGCCGAGGAGGACGATGATGATTCCGATGGCGGATCCGGCCACGTGGTCGGCGGCGGAGAATCGGTCGGGATCGATCAAGGTGATGACCAGGCCGAGCAACGCGGTGCATCCGGAAACAATGTCGACGGTGTCATGCCAGCCATCGGCCGCGAGGGCGGAACTGCCGATTTTGCGGGCGAAGCGCAATTTCGCGGCGCTCATGATGGATTTGATCGCGATGGAGGCGAGCAGCGGCCAAACCGCGTAGGGGGCCGGCGAGTGGTTGGAGACATTGGCAAGGTGGAGCGACTCGAAGGCGATGAGCACGCCGCTGGCTGCCAGGATCATTCCGACCACTAGCGCGCTGATGGTCTCCAGGCGTCCGTGGCCGTAGGGATGCTCGGAGTCCGGCGGCTTGGAGGCGATCACCAGGCCAAGCAGCACCAGGCAGGATGTGAGCACATCGCCGGCCGACTCGATGCCATCGGAGACGGTGGCGGTGGAGTGGGCGCGCAGCCCTATGGTGATTTTCGCGGTTGCGAGCCCGGCGCCGATCACCACGCTGGCGATGGCAATACGGCGGCTGGCGAGTTCGGCTGTCACCTGCGCCTCTTTTTGATATGTACCAGCTGATAGCTGCCTTCGATGAGGCCGCGGATCTCCACCCAATTCAATTTTGTGTTGGCGCGGAGCGAGACCCAGCCGTGCTGGCCGACGTAGGGAGTTCGATAGAAACGGTCGTCCTCAAGGAAGACGGGCTGCATCTTCTTGCCCACTTTTACGCAGATCGAGAGCACGCCCTTGTAAGTTTCGAGCACGGTAAAGGTCTTGGTGCCCACCTGAAAAGTGGGGTGGCCGAAGGTAGTGGTTTCGCTGGTTTTCGGCAAGGCTAGACAGATTTCGCGCAGGTTTTCCAGTATCTTCTTTTCGTCCATCAGCAATCACATACCAGGGTACTAGAAGGAGGGCGGGGGAGAGAAGGGAGGGTCCTCGACCAGAAATGATTGTCTTGTGAGCCATTCCGTGCAACTATTAGGGTGTCGTTTGACGGTCCGTTGATTTTTTGGCATCTTTCGATAGTCCGGTCCCATCGCCCCTGTCCGATCCTGCCTGGATTCACGGCTGTGCAAGTTCGGAAGGAAACCAAATGAAAAACATCTTTGTAGGAAACCTCAGCTTCGGCGCTACCGAGGACGCAGTTCGATCCCTGTTTCAGGCATACGGCACGGTGGATCGTGTGAACCTCATCACCGACCGGGACACCGGGCAAGCTAGAGGCTTCGGATTCGTTGAAATGAGTAACAGCGCTGAAGCGGATCGGGCCATCGCCGAGCTAAACGGTAGAGAACTCGACGGCAGGGCGCTAAACGTGAACGAAGCCCGTCCGAAAGCTGAACGTGGCAACAGTGGTGGCGGTTTCGGTCAACGCCGCAACAATCGCTACTGACCCGATCGCGCCGAGACCTTTGATGGGTGTGGAGTGGAAAGACTGTGATAGGGTCGTAACCATGATTTCCAAGCTCGGTTACGAAGCGCTTCCGAGTGAAATCGCCAAGTTTCTCATTGCGACTAACGGATTCGTCTCCTTTATGCGAAATCGGCATGGAGAAGCCAAAGCACACAGTAGGAATTCGGAACTCGTACCGTGTGCGATTCGCTCATTAACCATCGAATGCATGATTCGTGACGGACTCTTCAAATGCGTCGGTTCCGAAAGCGTGAACAGCGAAGGAGTCCTGGAATACCTCGAGCTCACAGAAAAAGCTCGCGAATGGGCGACAGCGTATCGCTGAAGTTGATCAACTTGTCCACGCCGGCGCCCGCCGTTACACGGGCATGAATGTCAACGTTGCCGGCTCCAGTTCACAGCCAATGGTTGTTCCTGACTGCGCAGCACCTCTTCTTCGGCTTGGAGCCAGTCATCAAGTTCGGAGCCAGATTGATTACCGCGCTCGACGTAGAGTTCGTATGCGCGACGGCGGATGCGTTCTTCGAGAGGAAGTGCCTCGATCGAGGTTTCCTTTGCAGGTGCGGGTGCGGGCATGGGATCACCTCCGCGATGACGGTATCACAGACGGCGTCCGATCGGAAGGGCACGGTTCTGATTCGGTACCGACCTTGTATGCGCAGACTCCGTTACTTTGAACCAGGCCATACCCCGAAGTTGGTTCCACGCTCGAAGTGACTTTCAACGCCTTCACGACTGAACGGCAGTTCCGGCTGGGGCAAAATGACCGAGCAGACGACCTCATGACCGGCAATCTGCGCAGTCAGAAACACTTTGCCGTCCGGAAGCTCAGAGTAGGTGAATTTCACAAGCTGACCGTCCGGACTGACCTTTTTCCATTCATCTTGCATTGGTTTGGTAGTGACTCCAGGTTTTGTTTTTGCTGGCTGGTGGCCTGGTTGTAAGTCCCCGGCGAACGTGGGAAGCAGGCTAATTGGAATTTCAGCAGCCATGCTCTGCTTTGTGATGTTCCAGGGTGGCTCGCGCTACTTCGCAAGCGCCGCAAGCGGCTCTTATTCGCAGATGAGCCAGAGTGAAGGCTGACTCGGCGGCTGAATTTTCAACGAGTACGACTAGGTCGCGGATGGCCGCCCGAAAAGCCGCAACGGCCGCTCGGTGCTTCTGCCGTAACGAGTCATGCGTTGCGCACAGCATCTAATGAAATTCCATGCCGGCTTATGCCGTTCTTTCCAACCCCCGCGCGGCGCAAGTTCTGAATTGATACTCTTCGATGAGCATGGCAGCATCATTGCCGGTGCTTCTCACGACCGCGCCTTTAACAACAAGTCTGAGCCGCACGCCTTTATGCAGACGTATCGGCCAGTCGATAAAGGCTTCCACGGCTTGCCCTGCCAGAAAGGATTCGCTGGTAGTAAACAGCAGTCCCTTGCTGCTAATATTCAAGCTCTCACCGACACTGAATCGCTCCAAACGGAATCGCGGCCCAAGCCGACGGCACCTAACCGTCAGCCGCAAAGAGAAGCGCCGGCAACTCCGGCGATCGGCGAGCCCGCGCTCCGGGCTCCCGTGGTGTTGTTCCAGTGGCACCTGCAATTCTGCTTTGCACGGCGTCATGACTCACTCACCTGTGTGCGATCTGCCCTATCGTTCCGAACTTCCATGCTGCTGACTCCGCTTCAGCATTTGCACAGGCCATTATGCTGATTCCGCTTCAGCATTGTCAAGAGGCAGTTGAAACTTTCCGAAATCTGCTTTAGAATCAATAAAATGGCTCGAAAGACCCCGGTATCGAGTTACCTGGCTAAGATCGGCCGCAAGGGTGGGAAAGCCAGCGGTAAGGCCCGCATGGAAAAGCTCACGCCAGAGCAACGCACGGCAGTCGCCAGGACGGCCGCCGCCGCCAGATGGGCGAAACCGGTTACCCAGGCAGATCTGAAGCGGCAATCAGCGCTTCAGGACGCTGAATGGACCGCCGACCGCGTTGCGCAGATGGGCGCGGAGGATATCAACGCGAGACTAGCGGGTGGGGCCGGGGTGAAGCCCGGGAAACTGACCTTTGACAAGAAGCAAAAGAGGGCGACAGCGAAGAAGACCCCCGCGAGCCCGTCCGTACCGGCGAAGAAGGCTGTAAAGAAACGCAAGTCGCCCGCGAAAGGCAGTTAAGGGCGGACGAAGCCTCCGGCCATGCCCGCGGATGAATTCACTCTGGCCAGGTTGTTTCTCCCCAGCGTGACGGTCCGGCTAAAGCCCTACAACTAAAGTAGGATAGCACTTCAGACGAAGTTCAAGCATGCGCCTAAAGCTGAACCGCAGCTTTGTGGTTACCGCTGTATTCGGGCTTTTGGGCATCCTCGCCAACCTGCCGCACTTCACCATTTTCACCGGCGCCAAGTTGCTATTTGGCGGCATATTCTACCTGGCCATCGCCCTCATGTACGGTCCCATGTACGGGGGCGTTGCGGCTTTGATTACGGCAATTCCATCGATGGTGTGGTGGGGGCAGCCGGAAACAGCCTGCATCATGCTAGCGGAAGCCGTCACCGTGGGGTGGCTGGCGCGGCGGCGGTTCCATCCAGCCGCGGCGGACCTTATGTACTGGGTCGTCATTGGCACGCCCATGGCTTGGCTGTTCTACATCATTCTTTACAGTTATCCGTCGCCCAACGGCTGGGTCATGGTGGTGAAGTATCCGGTGAACGGGCTGTTGAACGTGATGATCGCCGAGTTGTTGATCAGCAGTCCGGCGCTACAGAAGCTGTGGGGCGCGGTGGGAAGCCTGGCGGAGCGGCGGACATTGCGGGCCTATATGTCGCACGGGTTTTTGTTGGTCGCGACAGTGCCTCTGTTGCTGCTGAACATCGTGAACGGCGAGAATTACGCCGAGCGGAGGGAGAGCGAAGCGGGACAGCGGCTGCAGGAGGCGGCCCGGGCGATCCGGGGGGACCTGGAAGATTATGTGACCGAGCATGAGCTGGCGGCGCGGGAGCTATCGCGCTCCATCACCAGGCAAGGCCACTTCGATCTCGACTCGCTCAACCAATGGCTGCGTCAGACCCGGCAGGTTTACAGTGGTTTTCAATCGATCACTATCGGCACGGCGGATGGTTTTCCGATCGCGGTGGATCCGCAGGAGGTCCCTGGCCTCGGAAAAGTGCTCAGCAACAAACCAGGCGATGCGGTGCCCGACAGCGCCACCATGCGCGATCGGGACTATTTCAAGCGCGTTACGGAATTGCGCCGGTCGGTGATCTCGGATGTATTTGTCAGCCGCGTAATCCGGCAGCCGACGGTGGCCATTGCGGCGCCGATTTTCACCTCGGATGGCAAGCTGTTTGGCGTAATTGCGGGGACGCTGGATTTATCGCCGTTCGAGCCATTGACGCAAACCTTCGGAACGCTGGACCAGGCGGGAATCTTCATCCTGGACGTTCACGACCGTGTGATCTATTCGAACCGTGGCGCGGCATATCGCCCGCTGGAATCGATGGCGGGCTCACCGCTGGCGAAGGGGGCCGAACAAGGCGGCGCGGCGTTTCTGGTGGATCACATGGATGCGCGTCAACATAACGCCAGATTTCTGGCGGGCCACGCCAAGAGCGGGCTTACGGGCTGGAGCGTTCTCATCGAGCAGCCGTTGTCGCGGCTCCATCTGCAAACCGAGCGCTATTACCTGATGACAGTGGCATGGCTGGTAGGCGCCATCCTGTTGTCGTTGGTGCTTTCGCGAGCGCTGGATTCGGGCGTGACGTCGCCGCTGGAGCAATTGGTGAGTCGGGTACGGGGGTTTTCGGTGCAGGAGGAGCCGCTGGCGCGGATCGAGCTACCGGCGCAGGCGCCGGCTGAAGTGGCGCAACTGGTGACGGATTTCGATCGGATGTCGGTGCGGTTGCGCGAATCCTATACGGAGCTGCGCGCGGCGCTGTTGGATCGCGAGCGCCTGCATGGCGAGATGGAGGCCTTGCTGCGGGATCTGGACCGTAAGGTGCGCGATCGCACCGCGGAGCTGGCGGAGGCCAAAGCCAAGGCGGAGGATGCGAGCCGGGCCAAGAGCGAATTTCTGGCCAACATGAGCCACGAGATTCGGACACCGATGAACGGCGTGTTGGGCATGATGGGGCTGGTGCTGAACACGGAACTGCATCAGGACCAGCGGGAATACCTGCATATTGCCAAAACGTCGGCCGACTCGCTGCTGGGATTGTTGAACGATATTCTGGATTTCTCGAAGATTGAAGCCGGGCGCATGGAGCTGGAATCGATTCCGTTCTCGGTGCGCGAGTGCGTGTTGGAGGCGGTGCGGACACTGGAGTTCACGGCGCGCGAAAAAGGGCTGGCGCTTTCCTGGATGGCGGAAGCCGGCGTTCCTGACTTCCTGTTGGGCGATCCGAGCCGGCTGCGGCAGGTGCTGCTGAATCTGATCAATAACGCGGTGAAGTTCACAGCCACCGGGGCGGTGCGGGTGCACGCGATGCCGGGAGAAGCGCGGGAGGGCCGGGCGGTGGTTCGTATCGATGTGACGGACACTGGAATCGGGCTATCGAGCCAGCAGCAGACGCTGATTTTTGAGCCTTTCCGGCAAGCCGACGGATCGGTGACGCGGCGCTACGGCGGCACGGGCTTGGGCTTGGCGATCTGTTCGAACTTGGCCGAGCTGATGGGCGGGAGCATTTCGGTGAGCAGCGCGCCGGGAGAGGGAAGCACGTTCTCGTTCTCGATGGACTGCCCGATTTACACCGGCCAGGATGCCGCGGCCGCAAAACAAGCCGAGAGGCAGGCGCGCGGCGGCTGCAGCGCGGGGAGGCTGCGCATTCTGCTGGCGGAGGACAATCGCGTGAACCAGTTGCTGGTGGTCCGTTTGCTGGAGGCGCGCGGTCACAATGTGACGGTAGCCGGCGATGGGCGGGCGGCCGTGGACCAGGCGGCGCGAGAAAGTTTCGACGTTATTTTGATGGACGTGCAAATGCCGGAGATGGATGGTCTGGAGGCGACGCGGGCACTGCGCGAGCGCGGTATCCGGGCACCCATCATCGCCATGACCGCGCACGCCATGCAGGGCGATCGCGATCGCTGCCTGGACGCGGGCATGGACGCGTACATCAGCAAGCCGATCCAACCGGAAGAGGTGTTCGAGGCGATCGAGGACGTGGTGGCGGCCAGTCGCGGATAATAGCGATAGGCCTGCTTTTGTTTGAACGCTACACAGAGCGCGCTCGGCGATCCATCTTCTTTGCGCGCTACGAAGCCAGCGCATTGTTCACCTCGGAGATTACGGCCGAAGAGCTGCTGCTAGGCATTTTGCGGGAAGACAAGACTCTGGTTGCGCGGCTGGGTTTCGATACGCTGATCGCGATTCGAAAAGAGCTGGAGCAACTGGCGCTCCCCCAGGGAGAACACGAACGCGTGCCCACGTCGGTGGATTTGCCGCTGAGCCACGAATCGAAGCGCGTGCTGGAGTACGCGGCGGAGGAAGCCGACGCACTACAACACAAAACAATCGACTCGCCGCATCTGGTGCTGGGTTTGATGCGCGTGGAAGGCTGTCTGGCGGCGCAGCTTTTGCGAAAGCATGGACTCGAGTACGAGCAGTATCGGAAGTCTGTCGCAAACCAGATGCCGGAGGCCGAACTTCGCACGCGACCGCTGGAGCGGGCGGCGGAGTGGCATCAGGCGGAAGCACTTGCACCGCGCGCGGCGTCATTTCAACCGACGATTCAAGCCTTGCAGCAATTGGTGGACAATACGGCGGCCCGCTTGCGAGATTCCGATTCGTATGGCGATCAGCGCCTGAAACGGAAGCCATGGACGCGGAAGGAGGCTTTGGGCCACTTGATCGATTGGGCCATGGCGCATGAGCAGTGGCTAACGCGGGCGCTGCTGGAGTCGAGGCTAACCGCGGCTGAATATCCGAGGGAAGAGGCGCCTGCGATTCAGCACTACGCCGAGTATTCCTGGAAGGAAACGGTGGATTTGTGGGTGTTGTTGAACCGGCTCCTGATTCATGTGCTGCTGCGTGTGCCGGAGAAGAAGCTGAGTGTGCCGTGCCGGATTGGGATCGCGGCACCGGTGTCACTGGCCAAACTGGTGGATGCTTATATCGAGCATTACCAGGATATCCTGGGGCAGATTCTGGCGCGGTTGGATTGATCGCGCAGGGGGAACCGGTGTTTGAGCGCTATAATCTGCCCGCGCGTCGGGCCATAGTTTTCGCGTTGCGAGAGGCGAGGAATTTCCGCTCCCCGTGGATCCTGACTGAGCATCTGCTGCTGGGTATCCTAGACGAAGAGCGGACGGTCGCTATGCAATTGGGCACGGGCGCACAGGAGGCCATTCGAAAAGAGATGGAACAGCTTGCGCCTCCCGATCGGGAGCGCATCCCTATTTCGGCGGAGGACTTGCCACTCGCCCAAGACTCGCAGAGCGCGCTAATGTTCGCGGTCCAGGAAGCTGACGCGCTCAAACACCAGGAAATCGTCACGCCGCACCTGATTCTGGGCTTGTTGCGGGTCGAGGACTGCATGGCCGCGCAGCTTTTGCGAAAGCACGGCATGGAGTATGAGCGCTATCGTGAGAGTCTTACTAGTTGACAGCGGTCAACTACTTCATTGACATTGGCAATATGGAAAGCGCCAGGGATCACATCGGCGCGGTGCGCCGGTTCAATCGGTTCTATACGCGGCAGATCGGACTTCTCGGCAAAGGATACCTGGGCAGTCCATTCACCCTGGCTGAAGTGCGGGTGTTGTATGAGCTGGCGCACCGGGACGCTCCAACGGCGGCGGAGATCGCCAAAGCGCTCGCGTTGGACGCGGGCTACTTAAGCCGCATGCTGGGGAGCTTCCGCGAGCGCGGATATCTCGCGCGGCAGACGTCCAAGCAGGACGCGCGGCAGAGCCATTTGTCACTTACCAGGAAGGGCCGGGCCGCGTTTGGAGGGCTGGAGGCAAAGTCGGAAGCCGAGGTGGCGAGGATGATCGAACGTTTGCTGGCGGGGGAACAAAGCCGATTAACCGCCGCGATGGGGACGATCGAGCGCCTGCTGGGTGAGCGGGCCGAGCCGCAAACGCCGTACTTGCTACGAACGCATCAGCCCGGTGACATGGGATGGGTGATTCACCGGCATGGCGTGCTGTACGCGGAAGAATACGGATGGGATGAGCGCTTTGAGGCGCTGGTGGCGCGGATTGGGGCGGAGTTTGTTGACAAGTTCGACGCCAAGCGCGAGCGGTGTTGGATTGCCGAGCGCGACGGCGCGATCGTGGGGTCGGTATTTCTGGTGAAGAAATCTGATCGTGTGGCGAAGTTGCGTCTGTTGCTGGTGGAGCCGTCGGCCCGGGGGCTTGGCATCGGCGCGCGGTTGGTTGAGGAATGCGTTCGCTTTGCGCGGCAGGCCAGGTATCGCAAAATCACGCTGTGGACTCAGTCGATTTTGGACGCGGCGCGGGGAATTTATCGGAAGAACGGATTCCGCGTCGTAAAGCGCGAGCGGCATGCGAGCTTCGGGCACAAGCTGGTGGGCGAGATTTGGGAACTGGCGCTTTGAGCTTCCGGGCCAATCGCCAGGCCACTCCCCTCCTATCGCGTAGAGGTAATCAATCGTGCCGCTTCGGCCACCGTGATCATCACTGTCAATGGATCAACCGGCGAGGCCACAAAGCCGTACTTTTCGTAGAATCGTCTCGCCGTTTCCGAAATCGCATGAACCAGGATGGCGCGGATGCCTACGATCTCGGCAGCCAGGACTATGCGCAGCACAGCATCCCGAAGGAGTCCGGTACCGATGCCTTGGCCGTGAAACCTCTGGTCGACCGCCAAGCGCCCCAGGATCATTACTGGTACCGGCTCCGGCATATTGCGTCTTACCCGGCCCGGAGCCTGGGCGTGCGCAACGGCGCCCGCGGCGAGTGTGTAATAACCGATCACCCTCTTTCCGACACAAACCACATACGTCCGGGAGGCGCCGCTCAGTTCATTTTGTGCCGCGCGGCGGCGCAGCC
>Ga0209415_10013987_pt1 | contig 13141 bp, 12 predicted proteins | sample PeaSoiSIISIP2007_FD_187696 | JGI IMG/M metagenome (GOLD analysis project Ga0209415, IMG submission 187696) | Peat soil microbial communities from Weissenstadt, Germany - SII-SIP-2007 (SPAdes) (version 2) | ecosystem: Environmental > Terrestrial > Soil > Wetlands > Peat | place: Germany... | reverse complement strand
CAACTGCAAGGACAGCGCCAACCAGAAGTGGTCGCTGCCCTAGCGCACGGCACCCGGCCGCGGGCGCCCCGCCGTCCTCCCGTTAACGTGGAGTGATGGTCGCGGGCGCCTCCGGCCGTCTGGTGTCGGTCAACGTCGGGCTACCCCAGGATGTGAGCTGGCACGGCCGCACGGTGCGCACCGCGGTGTGGAAACGGCCGGTCGACGGCCCCTGCCTGGCCCGGCGGCTGAACCTCGACGGCGACGGCCAGGGTGACCTGGCCGGGCACGGCGGGGAGCAACGGGCCGTGTTCGTGTATCAGCTCGGCTCCTACGACTACTGGGGCCGCGAGCTGGGCCGGGATGACTTTGCGTACGGGCAGTTCGGGGAGAACTTCACCGTCGAGGGCCTGGCCGACGATCAGGTGTGCGTGGGTGACCGCTACCAGATCGGCGAGGCGCTGTTCGAGGTCACCCAGCCCCGGGTGACGTGCTACCGGGTCGGCATCCGGATGGACGACGCGCGCATGCCGGCCCTGCTGGTATCCCATCACCGGCCGGGCTTCTACTTCCGGGTCCTGCGTGAGGGCGCGGTCCAGGCCGGGGACGAGATCGTCAAGGTGGCCACCGGGGAGCAGGCCATGACGGTGGCCGAGATCGACGCCCTGCTCTACCTGCCGGGCCATCCCCGGGAGCAGGTCCAGCGCGCGCTGCGCATACCCGCGCTGTCGCCCGGCTGGCAGGCCTCCTTCCGGGCCATCGCCCAGCAGGCACCGTCCTCTGGCGGCGCTGCCGCGGGCTCGGGCAACGCGGGGCTGACCGCGGTGAGCCCGCCGCCGGCCTGGCCCGGCTTCCGGCCGCTGGCGGTGGCCGCGGTGGACCGGGAAAGCACGTCGGTGATCTCGCTGCACCTGGCCGATCCCCACGGTGCCGCCCTGCCGGCCGCCCTGCCCGGGCAGTTCCTCACCCTGCGGCTGGACGTCGGTGGCGGCGCGAAGCCGTTGCTGCGCAGCTACTCGCTGTCCGGCCCGCCCGGGGCAGCTTCCTACCGGGTCAGCGTCAAGCTCGAGCCGCACGGCGCGGGCAGCCAATTCGTGCACTCCCGGGTCCGGGCCGGCGACCTGCTCGACGCGGCCGCCCCGCGCGGTACCTTCGTGCTCCAGCCGGGAGAGGGGCCGGTCCTGCTGATCAGCGCGGGCGTCGGGGCGACTCCGGTCCTGGCCATGCTGCACGCCCTGGCCGCCAGCGGATCAGGTCGCGACGTCTGGTGGCTGCACGGGGCCCGCAGCCGGGCCGAGGAACCGTTCGCCGCGGAGTCGAGATCCCTGCTGGCCGGCCTGGCCCGCGGGCACCGGTACGTCTGCTACAGCCGGCCGGGGCCCGCCGACGTCCTCGGGCGCGACTACCAGGCGCCGGGTCGGCTGTCGGCCGCCATGCTGGCCGCCCTGGGCCTGCCGCGGGACGCCGACGCCTACGTCTGCGGGCCGGCGGCGTTCATGGCCGACGTGTCGGCGGCCCTGGCGGACGAGGGCGTCGATCCCAGCCGGGTGCGGACCGAGATCTTCGGCGCCGCCCCGCCGGTGACGCCCGGCATCGCGGCGACCGCCGCCCGGCCGCCGCACCAGCCGGCGGGGGAGCCAGGTGACGGCCCGGAGATCGGGTTCGCGCGCAGCGGCCTGACCGTCCGCTGGGGGGCGGGCTACGCCAGCCTGCTGGAGCTGGCCGAAGCCTGCGACGTGCCGGTGCGCTGGTCATGCCGGACCGGCGTCTGCCACACCTGCGACACCGACGTGATATCGGGAACGGTCGGCTACGCTCCCGAACCGGTCGACGAGCCCGCCGAGGGCAGCACGCTGATCTGCTGCTCCCAGCCCCGCGGCGACCTGGTCCTTGACCTGTAGGCTCGATCCGCAGGGTCCTCAGTATCCGCGGGTTCCGGACTGGTCATGAGTGAGTCATCCCCCTTGCGCGGCCGTGACGGCGAGTCCGCGCTGATCGGCCGGCTGCTCTCCGCGGCCGCGCGGGGCGAGGGCTCGATCCTGGTGATCGAGGGCCCGGCCGGCTTCGGCAAGACCAGACTGCTGCGGTCGGCGGTCGAGCGGGCCGCCGCGGCGGGGATCCGCACGGGCTGGGGCGGGGCAGAGGACGGCGGCCAGGCCGCGGCGCTGATGACGCTGATGTCCGCGTTGTTCACTGGTCCCGAGCCGCTGCTGGACCGGGCCAAGCTCCGCGAGCTGCCGTCAGCGCCCGAGCAACGGTTCTGGCTGGTGCAGGAGCTAGCCGAGTTGCTGGAGGCGGCCGCGCTGGCCAGCCCGCTGCTGATCTGCCTGGACGATCTGCAGTGGGCCGATCCCGGGACGCTGGCCGCGGTGCGGTCACTGCCCGAGCAACTGGCAGATCTGCCCATCGTCTGGATGGTGGCGCTGCGGCCCGAGGGGGCGGCGGGACACCTGCTCGCCGTGGACGATGCCCAGCGGCTGGCCGGCGAATGCCTCGAAGCGGCCCAGGCCCACGGCTATCCCCTGCGGGCCTGGATGGCCCAAGAACTGCAAGCCCTGCTGGCGGCCGCGTGCGGCGACCACGACGCGGTCCGGGAGTTGACCGGGCAGATGATCCGCTGGGCTCTCCCGCGCGGGATCGTCCAGGCTCGGCTGGCCGCCCACCATGCGAGTTCGCTGGCCGCGCTCGGCCGCGGCGATTTTGAGGAGGCCTACCAGGAGGCGGCCGCGATCAGCCCGCCCGGGATCCTCGCCTCTCACGTGCCCTATGCCCTGCGGGTACCGATGGACCTGGTGGAAGCGGCCGTCCGCACCGGCCGTCACCGTGAAGCCATCGCTCACGTGGCCGCCATGCGGCAGGCCGACCTCACCCGGATGTCCCCCCGGCTCGCGATGCTGACCAGCGCGTCAGCAGCGCTGGCCGCCTCTTCCCGCGGCTTGGCATCACCTCACGGGCCGTGCTCCGCGACGTCCTGACTGCCCTGCCTGCCGTCAGATGACTGATGCAAGCTCTCGGCCCGGGCCGGATACGTGGACAGCGAGCCGCACCTGGGCATCAGCGCGCGCCTGGATCATTACTGCGACGAGGCCACGTTCGTCGACTGGGAGCAGGCCAGCCCCGGCCTGCCGGACTGGCCGACCAGCTGGCGCCACCTCACCGCCGACGGCAAGGCCGCAGAACTCACGCACCCTTCAACCGCCAACCAGACCCGGGATTTCCCCTCGCCAGTCGAGCCACCTCTCAGTGTCTCCGGAAGCACCTAGCGCGAACTCGCAGAATGCCCGTCATTTGACCGAGGGGGCGGGCGCTCTCGTGACAGCATGACGGCATGCAGGTACTGCGCACGCCCGAGGACCGTTTCGCTGATCTGCCCGGCTTCGGCTACCCGCCGCGGTACGCCGATGCCGGCGGCCTGCGGCTGGCCTACGTGGAAGCGGGACCGGCCGATGGCGAGCCGGTGCTGCTGCTGCACGGCGAGCCGAGCTGGTCGTTCCTGTACCGCAGGGTCATGCCGGTCCTCGCCGGCGCGGGCCTGCGGGTCATCGCGGCCGACCTGGCCGGGTTCGGCCGCTCGGACAAGCCAGCCGACGTCGCGGACCACAGCTACGCGCGGCACGTGGAATGGATCCGCGCCCTCGCCTTCGACCGGCTCGACCTGCGCGGGCTGACCCTGGTCGGGCAGGACTGGGGCGGTCTGATCGGCCTGCGGCTGGTGGCCGAGCACCCCGACCGGTTCGCCCGGGTGGTGGCCGCCAACACCGGGCTGCCCACCGGTGACCAGCCGATGCCCGATGTGTGGCTGCGATTCCGCGAGGTCGTCCGCACGGCCCCGGAGCTGAGCGTGTCCCGGCTGGTGCAGTCCGGCTGCCAGACTCCGCTGGCCCCCGAGGTGCTGGCGGCCTACGAGGCGCCGTTTCCCGACCCGACGTACGCCGCCGCGGTGCGGGCGATGCCCAACCTCGTGCCGGCCACCCCCGACGATCCGGCGGCCGAGGCCAACCGGGCCGCCTGGCGGCGGCTGGCCGCCTGGGACAAGCCGTTCCTGGTGGCCTTCAGCGACCGGGACCCGATCACCGGTGGCATGGCCCCCATCCTGAAACGCGCGATCCCCGGAGCGGCGGGCCTCGAGCACCCGGTGATCACGGGGGCCGGGCACTTCCTGCAGGAAGACGCGGGCGAACGGCTCGGCGCGGTGATCGCCGACTTCGTCCGCGCTCACCCCGTCGCCTAGGCCACCGCTATCCGCGGTGACCCAGATGATCGGGCAGGGTACGCCAGCCGTCCGGGAGTTCCGCGGTGAGCGCGGCGTGGACGAACCTGGCCGCCGCCATGGTGTGAGCGCGGTTCGGATTCCACTGCAAGGTGAAGGGCACGAGCTGCGTGGGCTCGACCGGGAGGATCACCGTCCGGGTATGGGCGGCGGCCAGGGACCCGATGAGCATGATCCAGTCGATGCCCGGCTGGTCGGCCCAGCGGGTGGCGGCCAGGTCGGTGTCCGCCAGGTCGGCTGAGGGCGGGCTGAGGCCGGCGGCCTCCAGGGCCTGCCGCTGGCTCAGCGCCCAGGCCGGGAACAAGTCGGCGGGCATGGTGCCGAGCACGTCGTGGGCCAGGTCGGCCAGCGCCACCGTGGGCCGGCCGGCCAGGCGGTGCTCCGCCCGTAGTCCCACCAGCAGCGGCTCCGCGCAGAACACCTCGTTGGCCGTACCGTCCGGGGCGGGGATGAGGCCGCAGGTGATGGCCACGTCGATGCGGTTGCCGACCAGCGCGTCGGTCATTCCGGGCAGCCACATCCGCTGCAGCTCCACCGTCACCTGCGGTGCCTGGGCCGCGAACAAGGCGATCAGATGCGGAGCGAGCACCGGGGCGACGGCCGGAGTGATGCCGAGCCGCACCGTGCCGGCTTCCCCGCCGGCCACCCGGCGGACCGCGGTGCCGGCCGCGGCGACCTCTTCCAAGATGACCTTCGACCGGGCCAGCAGCTCGGCGCCGGCGCCGGTCAGCGCGACCCGGCGGGTAGTGCGGGTGAACAGCGGCGTGCCCAGCTCGCGCTCCAGCCGCCGGATCAGCTCGCTGAGCGTCGGCGCGGCCAGGTGCAGCCGCTCCGCGGCGCGGCCGAAATGCAGCTCGTTCGCGACCGCGACGAACGCTTCCAGCTGGCGCAACTCCACAGCCCGACGGTACCGCCTGAGGCCTTGAACCTGCCGGGGACACCGCCGGACCGGTCCCGGGCCCGGCGCCATTGTTCGGTCACGCCGAACAATGGCTTAGGTAGTTGGCTCTTTTTCCCCGGGGCGGGGTCATGCGAGCCTGGCAGCGAGACCGAGACCCGGGAAGGAACCATGTCAGACCTCGTGGGACGTGACCAGGAACTGGCGCTCATCGCCTCCTTCCTCAAGGAGGTCGCGGCCGAGGGCGGGACGCTGCTGTTCACTGGCGAGCCTGGCGTCGGCAAGACCGCGCTCCTGGATGCGGCGGAAGAAGCCGCGGAGGCCGTCGGCCTGCAGGTCCTGCGCGTAACGGGCAGTGAATTCGGAACCCGGGTGAAATTCTCCGGTCTCGCCCAGCTCCTGCAGCCCTTGTCGGACGACCTTCGCTCGCTGAATGCGGTGCACCGCCGCGCGCTGGCGGCGGCGGTGGGAGGCGACGCCGGCGAACCGCCTCAGGACCGGCTGATCGTGTTCCAGGCGACGCTGGCTCTGCTCGCCGAGGCGGCCGGGCGAGGCACGTGCCCAGCTCAGCGCGGCCAACAGGACGTTCCAGCAGCTCGGCGCGCTGCCGTGGCAGGCCAGGGCCGGAAACGAACTGCGCGCCGCTGGCCTCGCGGTCCCGGCCGCCGAACCGGGATCCCGCGGAAGGCCCGGGCCCGAGCTGCTGCTGACACCGCTAGACCGGCAGATCGCCGAGCTCGCCGCCGCCGGGCTGACCAACAAGCAGATCGGGGAGCGCCTCTACCTGTCCCACCGGACGGTAGCCGCTCACCTGTACCAGCTCTTCCCCCGGCTCGGCATCGCCTCTCGTGCCGCCCTGCGAGATGTGCTGGACGCTCTGGACGGGCCGTAGTCAGATGACAGATGCCGCCGCGCGGATGCCGGGCGCACCATGGTGTCCCTGACCGAGGAGACAGGATGATGACCGAGAACATGACCGTGACCGAGCCCGACGTCACCACCAAGCTCAGCCACCTATCGGTGGCCGACACCACCTCGAGGCTCACCGGCATGATCACCGCCAAGGGAATGAAGCTGTTCGGGGTGATCGACCAGGCGGCCGAGGCCCGGCAGGTCGGGCTCACGCTGCGGGAGACCGTCCTGGTGATCTTCGGCAGTCCGGTGGCGGGCACGCCGGTCATGGCGGCGTCGCCGCTGTCCGCGCTCGACCTGCCGCTCAAGGTACTGATCTGGTCCGACGAAGGGCAGACCAAGGTCTCGTACTACGCGCCGGCCGCACTCGCCGCCCGGCACCAGCTTCCCCCGGAGCTGGCCGGCAACCTGGCCGGGATCAACGGGCTGACCGACGCCCTCGTGGCCACCTAGGTCCCCTCCGCACCATAGTCATTTGACCGATGACGGGCCCGTCGCCCGATTCCACACTGGAGGCCAGCCATGTCATGGCCAGAGCCGGGAGAACACCATGAGCGTCAGCAGTAGCGCCGGCGTTGGCGGCCGGTCCAGGAGCCTGATCCTGACGGCGATGATCTTCGCGGTCGCGATGACCTTCATCGACCAGACGATCGTCTCGATCGCCGCGCCCACGATCCAGCACGATCTGGGCCTGTCCTCCAGCGGCATGCAGTGGGCGATCAACGCCTACCTGCTGACGCTGGCGGCCTTGTTCGCCTTCGGCGGCCGGCTGGCCGACATCGCCGGGCACCGCCGGATGGTGGTGCTCGGGGTGATCATCTTCGCCGGCGCGTCGGCGCTGTGCGGTGCGACGCCTTCGGGCGGTGCCGCGGAGGCGTGGCTGGTCACGTTCCGCGTGGTGCAGGGCGCGGGCGGGGCGATCATGTTCCCGGCCGCGATCGCCATCGTGGTCGTCACCTTCGACCTGCGCTCGCGCGGCCGCGCCCTGGCGCTGTTCTTCGGCATCGCCGGCGGCCTGACCGCGATCGGCCCGATCGCGGGCGGGTACCTGATCGAGTGGACCTGGCGGTCGATCTTCTGGATCAACATCCCCGTGGCCCTGATCGCGCTGGCGCTCATCGCCGTCTCCAAGCCGCCCAACGAATGCCGCCCGGCCCCGATGGACTACCGCGGCCTGGCTCTCATCATCGGCGGGGTGGGGCTGAGCGTATTCGGCTTCCAGCAGTCGGCCCTGTGGGGCTGGGGCAACCCGGCCATCTGGGCGAGCATCGCCGTGGGCGTCGCGCTGCTGATCGTGTTCTTCGCCGTCGAGCGCCGGACCGCCTCACCCCTGATCAACGTGCGCATCTTCAATAACCGGCCGTTCCTGGTGGAGAACATCATCCTGGGCATCGCCACGATGGCGTTCATCCCGGTGTTCTTCTTCGCCGCGATCTACGGGCAGGTCGCCCTGGCGGAGAAGGCCACCACGTCCAGCCTGCTCATCTTGTACTTCTTCCTGGGCTTCGTGGTCTGCGCGCAGATCGGCGGCCGGATGCTGGACCGGATCGGGGCCAAGCGGCCGGTGGTCCTGGGCTGCGCGCTGGCCACGGCCGGGTTCGCGCTGTGGGCCGACCAGGCCACCGACCTGCACGTCGGCGGCCAGGTCATCTATATCGTGATGGCCGGGGCCGGGATGGGGCTGATGCTGGGGCAGGCCAACACCGACGCGATCAACCGGGCCTCCCGGTACTCCTACGGCGAGGCCACCGGCATCACCCAGACCGTCCGCAACTATGGCGCCAGCCTCGGCTTCGCCATCCTGGGCACGATCTTGATCACCGAGTTCCGGTCCGCGATCACCTCCTCGCTGACCGCCCGGGGCCTGCCCGGCCCCGCGGCGTCCGCGCAGGCCGCCAAGATCGCCCAGCTGCAGGGCGGCAACGGGAACGTCGCGGCCATCCCGCAGTTCATCCGGGCCGACTTCGCCGGCGCCACCCGGGACGTGCTGTACGCCATGGCCGTAATCATGGGGGTCGCGGCGCTGGTGGCCTTGCGCGGCCTCCGGCGCGGCGTCCAGGCCGACCCCAAGGCGGTAACCGAGAGCGAGGACCAGCTTGGCGGCCAGGAACCCGAGGCCGACGCGTACCCCGCCCGCTGGTAGACCGCCGGCCTAGGCCAGCTCGCCGCTCGCGGTGGCCGCCTCGTCGCCGCCCGCGGCGAGCGCTCCTAGCCGAGCTGGGCCGGAGACATGTTCGCGCCGCTGATCACCACGGCGACGTGCTCGCCCGGGGCGGGCTTGTACGCGCCGACCAGCAGGGCCGCGATCCCGACCGAGGCGGCGGGCTCGGCGGCGACCCGGAACGCCTGCCACAGGGCCTGCTGCGCCGCGAGGATCGAGGCGTCGTCCACGAGCACCACGTCCTCGACATGGGCCTGGGTGATGGGAAACACCAGCTCGCCGACCCGCCGCGGGGCCAGGGCATCCGCCGCGACGCTGCCGGCCGGGGCGTCGGCGGGCTGCCCGGCGGCCCGGGCGTAGCTGAGCGTGGGCGCACCCTCGGGCTCGACCCCGACCACCCGGACGGTGCCCGCGAACCAGGCCGCGACGCCGGCGATCAGGCCGCCGCCGCCGACCGGCACCAGCACCGTATCCAGATCGGCGGCCTGCTCGGCCAGCTCCAGACCGAGGGTGCCCTGCCCGAGGATGGTCTCGCGCTGGTCGTAGGCATGTACGCTCATGGCACCCGAGCGCCGCTCCCAGTCCTGGGCCGCGGCCAGGGCGTCGGCGTAACGTTCCCCGGTGACGACCAGGTCGGCCCCGAGCCGGCGGATGCGCTCGATCTTGGCCGGCGCGGACACGGTGGGCACGAAGATCTTCGCCGGCACGCCGCGCCGGTGTGCCGCGTAGGCCACGGCAACGCCATGATTGCCGCCGGACGCCGCTACCACCCCGGCCGGCGGCACCTCCCGCAGCAGCAGGTTCGTGAACGCGCCCCGGGCCTTGAACGAGCCGGCACACTGCAGCTGCTCCAGCTTGAGCGTGCCCGCCGGCAGCGCCGCGGCCGACTCGTCAAGCTCGCCGAGGTCGACCTGGACGACCGGCGTCCGGCGGATGTAGGGGCGGATCGTGTCGTGGCACCGTCGGATATCGTCACGGGAGATCACCTCTGCACTGTATGCCCCCGGGGGAGGAGACTAGCTTCATGACTGAGCACACGCACCACCACGACGAAGACTCAGCCTGCGCGGTGGCCCACGGCGCCGTGCCCGCCCCGGCCTCGTCGACTGCGGGGCAGCGTACGCTGGTGGCGGTCTTCGCCTCGCCGGTCGCCGGTTACCTGCTGAGATACGGTGCGGACCTGGGGTTCCGCGGGTTGCTGCTCGAACCCGACGAGGCGCGGGCCGCCGGGGCCGCCGCGCTCGGGTTTCCCCTGATCACGGTCCCGCCCGAGGACCTGGATGACTCGGCCGACGTGGTGGTGACCGACCATCACCGGCCCGAGCTGGGCGTCGTGCTCCGCGACGCGCTGGCCACCAAGGCGAGATGGATCGGGGTCATGGGCAACCCGCGGCACGTCGGGCCGCACGTGGCGATGCTCACCGAACTCGGTGTCCCGCCAGAGGAGATCGCCCGCGTGCACCGGCCGATCGGGCTCAACATCGGCTCGCGGACGCCGCCCGAGATCGCGGTCGCCGCCCTGGCCGGGCTGCTGGCCGACCGCAACGGCCGCTCCGGCGGATTCGAGTTCTGATCCGGCGCTCCACGACGGCCAAATGTCAGTGCCGGGGGTCCGCGCTGAGCAGCCGGATGCCGCCCTGAGCAGCCGTGGGCTGATCACCTGGCTGGCGGGTCGGCGCTCCGAGCTGGGTCTCTCGCAGGCCGAGGTGGCGCAGCGGATGCAGACGTCGCAGCCCGCGGTGGCACGGCTGGAATCTCAGCGATATGACGCTCAGCTTTCGACGCTGGCGCGTTACGTGGAAGCTCTGGGACTCTCACTGGATTTCCTGCTCAGAGAGAAGCCGGCGAGCGACGCCTGACCGGCGGCGTCCGGGCCTGCCCGTCCGCGGCGGCCGGCCGCACCCCGGTAGCGGGCCGGCGCATTTGCACCCGATAGGCTGAAACTAGCCGAAGCGGGGGCAAAGGCACACGGGGAGGCAGACTGTGGCCGGGGCGTTCTTCCGGCACCGGGGACTCATCGCGTTCTCTGCCGGAGGCGCGATGGCCGAAACCACCGTGCTCTCGTTCCTGGCGCCCTCCGCCCGCCCGCTCGCACCGCAGGTCACGGCGCTCCCGCCGCTCGCGGCTTATCACGACCTCCGCTGGCTGTTCGCGTTCAACCAGTCCTGGCTCGGCTTCACCGCCGTGCTCGTGCTGCTGGTGCTGGCCCGGGCGACCGTGGACGCGATCCTGGTCCGGCTGGCCTGGCCACGCCAGGCCGATCCGGCGGCGCCCCGCCTGCCCAGACCGCGCTTCCTCACCTCGGTCGTGTCCTGTGCCGTGCTGACCGTCCTGGTCGGGCTGGTGCTGTCCCCGGTGGTCACGCTGATGTTCGGGGTGGCCCTGCTCCCGTTCTCCTGGCCGTATCTGGCCGCGGTGCCTATCCTGCTCGGCACCACGGCGGCACTGAGCCAGGGCGGCGTCGGCCAGGCGTGGTGGCGACGGCTGCCCCCGGCGCGCACCGCGGCGTGGGTGGTCGCGACCTTCCTGATCCTGTCCCTGGCTTCGGCGCTGATGGCGCATCTGGACACGCCCGGCATCGTGGCCGTGGCCGGGCTGGCCGGGGTGGTGGACGCCCGGGCCTGGTACGGGCTCACCGCCGCCGCGGTGGCCAGGGAGGTCCGGGGGGATGCGTCTCTCCCAAGGGGGGTCCGGGGGGATGGGTCCCCCCGGGCTCGGGGGGTTCCGGGGGGTCGCCCCCCCGGGCTAGCACTGCTGCCGGTGGCGCCGCTGGCCGCGGTGCTGGTCCTCGCCATGGTGGTGGGGATGACCCGGCTGGCCTTCACCGGCACCATGCACTTCGCCACGGGCACGAGCGACGCGATCGCCGGAGCGGTCACCCATTCCGGCCAGGGAGCCGGGCTGACGGCGGGGAAGGCCGCCGGGGCCGACGGGAACGGGGGCAAAGGCGGCGCCGCCACCGGCGCGGCCAGGCCCTGGGGCGCGGTGCTGGTGGTCGAGGGCTTCGGGTCGAGTTGCTGCCACGCCGCCGACACCTTGCGGGCGGCCGAGCCGGGCATGCTCGTGCGCCAGTTCTCCTACCTGGGCCTGAACGCCGCCGGGCAGCCGGTCCCGTACGGCCCGGCGGCCGGGGACCTGTCCATCCAGGTGCTCGGCGACCGGATGGCCGCCCAGGTGGAAAGCCTGTACGGCCAGGTCGGCGTGCCGGTGGACGTCGTGGCCGAGAGCGAGGGCACCCTCGGCCTGTACGCGATGCTGGCCCGGCACCCGCACGTGCCGGTCAAGTCGGTGACGCTGCTGAGCCCCATCGTCGAACCGGGCCAGCTGGGCCAGGCGTACGGCACCGTTCCCGGCGCCGCGCTGACCACGCTGAACAACCTGGTCGGCAGCATGTCGCCGTACGGCAGCTCGGGGGCCGACGCGCTGATCGACTCGGTCAGCCAGGTCGGCGCCCGGTATTTCGAGCTGGTCAGCCGCCAGTGGTCACTGCCCTGGCTGGCGGTGATCCCGCTCGCCGACGCGGTGACCCTGCCCGCGTGCCCGTGGCCGCAAAACGTGATCTTCATCGACGGCTTCCACGGCGGGCTGCTCGGCTATGCCTCCGTCCGCCAGATGGTCGAAGCCTTCCTGTCCGGCGGCACCGCGAGCGCGGACAGCACCTCCCAGCGGGAGATGCGGACCACGGCCCAGCTCATCGCGTCGGCGGCCACGGCCTGGCGGATGCCCGAGCTCCACCGGGCCTGCCCCGGCTGAAACCCGTATAACCCCGTAAAACCCGTATAACCCGTAAAACCCGTCAACCCGTGCGCCGGCCCCCGGCTGGCGGGACACCCGCCGATCCGCTACGCTGATCCGCGTGACGCGAGCAGCCCGGCTTCAGTGGTGGCGCCGCCGGTAGGCGGCCCGCTGACTTGCGCTCAGACACCGAAGCGACCGCCCGGAACGGCGGCCGCTTTCCTTTTCCCGGCCACCCCCTCCGGGCCTGAACCCAGGAGGGGGCCCACGTGGACGCCCACCGTACGGAACTCACGACCCGCGGCGGCGTGCGGGTCACCCGCACCGCCACCCCGTTCGACCCGGCTGAGCTCGGCCGGATCGCGGCGCTCGTGGACGAGCGCCGCGGCGGCGTGATGAGCTCGGGCATGGAGTACCCCGGCCGGTACAGCCGCTGGCACATGGCCTACGCCGACCCGTGCGCCGAGCTCATCGCCACCGGCCGGCGGATCACCGCGCGGGCCCTGAACGACCGCGGCCGGGTGCTGCTGCCGACGATCCACGCGGCCATGGCCCGGGCGGGGGAAGCCGTGGATCAAGGCGCGGTGGTCATCCCGGAGCCCGACCGGGACTACACCGAGGAGGAGCGGAGCCGGCGGCCGACGGTCTTCAGCGCGCTTCGGGAGATCGCGGCGGTGTTCGGCTGTGCGGACCCGCATCTGGGGCTGTACGGGGCGTTCGGCTATGACCTGGCCTTCCAGTTCGAGCCGGTCCGGCTGTGCCGCGAGCGCCCAGCCGGCCAGCGGGACCTGGTCCTGCACCTGCCCGACGAGATCTGGGTGCTGGACCGCAAGCGTGAGGAGGCGGTCAGGTACGCCTACGAGTTCGAGGTGAACGGCGAGTCGACCGCCGGGCTCGAGCGCCTGACGGCACGTACGGGCCCGGAGCACGCACCAGCGTCCGTTCGGGATAAAGATCTTCCGCCGCCGCCGGAGCCGGGCAGCTACGCGCGGGTCGTGACCGACGCACGGGAGCGGTTCGCCCGCGGTGACCTGTTCGAGGTGGTGCCGAGCCATGTGTTCCACGGGCGGTGCGCATCGCCGGCCGCGTTCTACGAGCTGCTGCGGCACCGTAACCCGGCCCCGTACGAGTTCCTGTTCAACCTGGGCGAGGGGGAGTACCTGGTCGGCGCGTCGCCCGAGATGTA
>Ga0209415_10013986_pt1 | contig 13142 bp, 7 predicted proteins | sample PeaSoiSIISIP2007_FD_187696 | JGI IMG/M metagenome (GOLD analysis project Ga0209415, IMG submission 187696) | Peat soil microbial communities from Weissenstadt, Germany - SII-SIP-2007 (SPAdes) (version 2) | ecosystem: Environmental > Terrestrial > Soil > Wetlands > Peat | place: Germany... | reverse complement strand
GCGGGCGGCGACATCGTGGACCGCGACATCGCGGGCGGCGACATCGTGGACCGCGACATCGCGGGCGGCGACATCGTCGTTCGCGATTCCGGGTTCGGCTCGTGCGGGAACGGAGACGATCGCCGGCTTCGGGGGTCCGCTCCACCACGCCACCCGGTCTTTGAGGCTCAGGATGGGACGCTCGACGACGAAATAGCTGATGGTCGCGGTGCCGATCGACAGCGCCAGGACGGGCAGCAGCATCTTCCACCACGCCAGCTTGAACAGGAGGTCGGTCCAGCGCAGGAACATGAACACCCACGCCTGGTGCCACAGGTAGACGCCGTAGGACACCACTCCGAGCGAGCTGATCGGCCACCACCGCAAAGCACGCCGGATACCGCTCCGGTGCTGAGGTCCGAACACGGCCGGTAGCAGGAGGAAGAACGCGAACAATCCGTACAGGACCTCCTCGGCCATCCCTGCGATGGGCGAGGGGTGCTCCAACGGGAGTCTCGACACACCCACGTGCGCGACCGCCCAGAAGCACCCGAGCGCGCACGCCCAACTGACCCAGGGCATGGCGGGGTGCCACAACCACCACGGCTCGGACTGGCGGTGGGCGAGCCAGCTGCTCGTCACTGCCAGCAACATCCCGAGCGCAAAGAGGTCGAAGCACGACGGGAGCCACTCCACCGCGACCGAGGCCAGCGCGGTGTGCACGTTGAGGAGAAAAAAGCGGAGCCCGAGGCCGACGATGTACAACAGCGCCACCCCCGCCAGCTCGAGGTCGAGCTGGTGCCGGTCGGAACGGCGGCGCGCCACGATGAACGTGGCGTACAGGGGCAAGAAGAGGTAAAACGCGATCTCGGTGCACAACGACCACGCCTGGGTCACTCCGGTGAGGGTCTGCGAGGGGATGTAGATCTGAGCCAGTCCGAGATAGGCGATGAGCGAATGCCACCCGGGCCTGATCGTGTTGACGCGCATCCAGTAGCTCGTGACCACGAACACCAACCAATACGCCGGCATGATGCGGAGGAACCTACGTACCCAGAACTTGCCCACCGAGGGCGACTCACCCCCGGCTATGTGTGACGCCGCGAAGGGACGGTAGAGCAGGAACCCCGAAATCAAGAAGAACACGGCCACGCCGATCTCGAGGCGCGCCGTATAGATGCCGTCACGGGAGCGGACGGTGAACCCCGATGCGAAGGCCGTGTGGACCATCACCACGAGGACCGCGGCGATGGCACGGAGTCCGTCGAAGCACGGGAAGTGCCGGGGCCGGATGACCGCGGCTCCGGTGTCGTGCTCCCGGGTGTGAGGCGTCGCGCCGTGTTGCGCTGCACCTTCGTGAACAGGCTCGTCGATAGCCTCGGGCGCGGGCAGATGCGCGGCGTCAACCACTAACCGTGAGACCGTACCATGGTCGATTCGGTTAGCCGGTGCGCAAATGCTTGCCGCGTCGGCTTTTGCGCCGACGAGAACCGGTTCCCGGCCGCGGGGACTCGTCGGGGCGAGACGGGCGTTTGGCACGGCGGGCGCGCACCTCCTGCGCCACGGCATCGGCGCCCAGTGCGGCGACGGCGAACCACGCCAGGGTGCTGGCGGTCTCGAAGTGGTTGGGCCATCCGAATTCTGCGACGTAATGGAAGGTGCTCTGCGCGGTGGTGACCATCCGGTCCACCGCCACGAGCAGACCCACCGCACCGACGACGAGGAAGACCCTGCCGTAGCCCGCCACCAACGCCAGCAGCGTGGCGAGGGCCACGGGGAAACCGGCGGCGGGCGAGATGATGGCGGACGTGAACGCCCCCGTCGCGATTGTCACCAGCGCGGTGGTGACCCAGGTGGGTCGCGCCCCCCACGAACGCAGGGGCGAGCTCAGCACCGGCGCGGTGTCATCGAACACCGCGGGCGCCTCCGGGCCGGCTCGCGTGCTCGATCCCGCGCCCCCGGCACCGTCGACCCGTGTCACCGCCACGCGTCGGCGCGCCCGGTAGATGCCGGCCGGCCCAGCCGGCACCGCCACGGGGTCTCCACGCCGGGGGCGGCGCCGGCGTGGCGCCACGGCGGCCAGCGCGATGCACAACACGATCGCCGTGCCCGATACCACCAATGCGATCCACACCAGTCGCTGCGGAGTCCACTGCAGCATGATCACCATGTCGGTGCCGGCTCGCGACGGCGTGACGAGCCACCCGTTGGCGTATCCGTCGATCAGCTGTGGTGCCCCTAGATCCATCCCCGAGGCCGTGGTGGCATGCCATCCCGCGTTGGTGCTTTCGCCGAGCACCAGCCAGAACGGGACCTTCGGATCGTGGACGAGCACCTTGGCCGAAGTGGCGGAGAAGTGCACCACCGTCAGGCGCGGGGCGGGACCGGATTGGGTCGGTTGCACGCGGCCCGACGGTGTCGTCGCGAGTGCCGACCCGCCCGGAGCCGAGTCGAGGACCAGGCTGTCGATGTCGACGTCGACCCCGGGGGGAAAGCCTGGTTGGGTCTGCACCACGTGGGGCCCTGGACCGAGGGTGATCCCGTTGGCGGCGCTCCCGCATCCTTTGACCTCGAGGGCACCGAGGGACTGGGCCGACTCCGTCGGACCCGTGACGGTGATCGGGACCGGGCTCCCGTCCACGGTGAGCAGGTCGCTGCGGCACGGCGCGGGAAGCTGCGTCGGCCCCGGCACCGCCCGGGACATGCCCGGAATCCCCATCTCCGCTATTCCGATCGGCAGTTCGATCTGGCTGTCGGAGTAGTAGTCCAGATCCGAGACCGGGCGCACCGAGTCGAAGGTGACCCGCACGTTGGCACCGGTGAGCGCAGGGAACGACACCGCCACGGTCTGGGTCGACCACGCCTGGGTCTTGTCGACCAGCGGTGGCAGCGGCACGGTACGGCTCTGCCCGCCGGCGCTGACGGTGATGGACGTCGGAACCGAGTGTCGCCCGTCGGTCACCATCGCCAACGACAGATGGTCGAAGGTGATCGGGCGCACCAAGTCGTATTCGAGCCAGTTCCCCGCCTGAGGCCCGAGCCCGGGGCTCCAAACGTCGGACAGATTGCCGTCGAGCGTCGTCGATGTCCGGCCCGAGACGTCGCCGGGCAAGCGGCCCGAGGAGTAGGCGGCGACGAGCCCCGGCACGGTGGTGCCGAGCAACCGGTCGAGGACGTCGTCGGGTACGAGGGCCGACAGTTCCGCGGTGCCGCTCACCGAGAAGGTGCGAGCTGTCGGAAGGGTGAAGGTCCGGGCGATGTCGACCTCAGGATCGGTTGCCGGCGGGACCGGCGCGTTGGTCTGCCTCGTCATCACGATGGTGAGCCGGTGCGACTGCGAGGCCGCACCCGCAGCGCTCAGGAGGTCCTCGGGCATGCGCACGACCTCGTGGACCTGTTGGCCCGGGAGGCGAACTTCGGCGAACCCGACCCCCGACAGGCCGGAGTAGGACGTTCGGTTCCCGGCGCTGGTGGCGTCGATGGTGATCTGCAGCGTCGTGAACGTGCGGGTCGGGAATGTCACGGTCTGACCCGCCGCGGTGCGCGACGAGGCGCCGAGGACGGCGGTCTCCTCATGGCGACCGTCGAAGCGCAACGTGGCGCGCGTGATCCAGCGGTTGTTCGACCCGTACAGGGGCTGCACCAGGTTGACGGTGTCGGTGGTGAGGGGATGGTCCAGTGTGATCCTGAGGTACTGGCCGACCGGGTTGTCGAAGGCGGCCACCGTCCACGCCGTGCGGAGATCGCCGTCCATGGCCTGATCGGGCCGGTTCTCGGGGGCATAGGTGATGGAGTTGCCGTAGCCGCTCGCCTGCACGCTCTTGACGCCCTGCTGTAGCGCCACGGTCTTGCTGGCATCGCCCGCGGACGCCGGGAACAACGGCAATCGGGCGTCGCGGTCATCGGGCACCAGGGGTTTCTCTCCCGCTTGCTCGGTGTACCCGAAATTGCCACCGACCGTTCCGAACTGCTCGGCCTGGCGACGATTGGTGTCGGTCACCACGAGATCCGCGCCGGCCGCGAGCTCCCGCCTGAGCGCGTCGGAATCATCGGCGAACGAGGGCGAGTAGAGCACCGTCGCCTGGCCGTCGAGCAATCCAGCCCCGGCGGCCGCGATCAGACCTGTGCCGTCGCCGTCGATGAGCATGGGATGCGCCGATCCCTCGGTTCTCAGGATCGGTCGCGCCCCGGCCACTGGGAAGACCGCGACCGGAGGCGGGTACGGGGCGTCGTGAGGCAGTCCCAGCTCCGTCTCGTCGATCAACGGGTACTTCACGGGCGGTGCGGCGGTCACGCGGGGGTTCCCGAATCCGACCAGGTTCCCGAGTCCCGGTGGAGGCGGGTCGAGTTTCTGCCACAGGGCACGGGGGCGGGGGGAGTTGTAGTGCTCGTAGGCGAGGTCGGACTGCAAGACGAGGTCACCCGCACTCATGACCCGAAGGATCGGTGCCACTGCGCTGGGATCGAGGGTGCCGTTCTGGAATTCGTTGTCGAAGGCCTCGAGCAGGTTGGCCGATCCCGGTGAGCCGTAGGGGACCAGGCCGCGATCGACCTCGGGGCGGGTCATCAGACCGGGGAGCACCGGGTCGAGCGTCGTGCCCCACCGGTAGGTGGAGAAGTCGATCCCCGGCTCCAACGACACTCGTGTCGTGCGCGCGCCGGCCTGGGTGTCGAGATAGCGCGCTGCCTGGCTCCAGTACGACGGGATCTGCTGCGGTCGTGTCAGGTTCGACGCCACGAATTGCCCGTTCCACAGGGCGGGGATGTCGGCCGCCACCAGGCCCGTCGCTGCCACGGCCGCGATGGCCCCGGCGATCTTCCACCGACGGATGAGCGCGGCCGCACCGGCACCGAGAAGCACCGCTGTCCCGAGTACCACGAGGGGTGTGGCGCGGTTGGTGCTGCGCAGCGCCAACCCCACCGTCGATCCCGTCGCTGCTGCTTTGACCAGGCCCCCCAGAGGTGAGGGGTTCGAAAGGGGATGTGCACCGACCGAAAGGATCGTGCCCACCACGACCAGGACCACGAAATAGGCGCGGTCGCGCCAGCGGAACACGAACGCGGCCAGGAACGCCACCGCCGGAACGGCGAAACTCACCGCCAACAGCCACACCGACGTCATGTAGGGCGCCGCCATGGGGAGGTACAGGCCCATCTTGTCGACGCCGTAGAAGAACCAGTACCCGAGGCCCCGCAGCGTCTCCGACGCCAGGCTGGTGCGTACCACCGTCGGAATCGACTCGGTGTAACGCAAGATGTCCATGCCGTAGCCGCCCTCGACGGCCAGGCCCGCCGCCCACCACAGCGACACCACCGCACTGAGCGCGGCGATCTTCAGGGAACTCGAAACGGCTCGACCCCACTGCACTCGTCCGGCCAAGAGCTCCCACACCACCCAGAGCACGGGCCCCACACCCACGAGGATCAAGGCCACCGCGTTGGTGCTGCCCACCAGGGCCACGACGAGGGCGAAGAGCGCCGCATGCCTCCACCCCTCGTGGTGCAGGGCGCGAGCCGTGAGCCCGATCATCCACGGCAGCCCCACCCATGGCAGCAGAAGGGCGGACTGGCGCGCCTCGTTCTGCAGGACGTAAGGCGACAGCATGTAGGCGAACGCGGCGACCATGGCGCCGAACGCGCCGACCGTGCCGGCGTCGAGCGATCCTGTTCCCGGGGTCCCCATCCCCGGGGAGAGCGTGCGCAGCAAGAAGAGCACGCCGGCGCCGGCCAGAAAGAGGAGGCTGCCCGTCCACAGGCGCTGGGCCACCCAGGTCGGCACCCCGAGGGCCCGCATCAACACGTAGTACGGGCCCATCGGAAGCAGATACCCGATGTACTGGTGCGTCACGGTCCCCATGTAGCTGTCGGGGTTCCACATGGAGACGATCTGCGACATGAAATGCGCGGGATCGATGTAGAGGTACTGCTTGGAGTCGTCCTCGACCATTCCCGGTGCGGTGCGAAGCAACGGGATGTACGCCACGGCGGCCAGGACGAGGTGCTCGCACCACCTGGCCAGCGCGCGGCGGCGGGACCGTGGCGGGTGCGGGTCTGTGAGCGGACGGGTTTCGATCACGGCACGGGGTTGGCGCCGTCCCGATGGCACGGGTCTCCGAGCCTTCAGGGGGCGGGCGCAGCCTACGAGGTGCGCCCCCGCACATGCCGACGCCGTTCGCGGCCCCGCCCCGTCGGCGTCCCCGTCGTCAGGTGGACCTGCGTGTAGAACGGACCGCGGTGAGACCACGACCACGCGACCTCGGGCTGCGCTCATGGTCCGACCCCCCCGTGGTGGCGGTGGCCCTCATGGCCTTGGCCTCGGGATTCGGACAGTTCGGCGCTGTCGCCGCGCTGGGCGACGTGGCCCAGCACTTCGGGCGGATCGTGCACGGGACGTCGATCGCGGATCAAGCCGGCCTGTCGGGTACCGAGCTCGGCGTCGGACTCGCCATCTTGCGTTTTGCCTCGCTCGGCGGCCTGCCCCTTTCGGGCCTCGCCGATCGCATAGGCCGGCGAAAGGTGCTCGTGGGCAGTGCCGCGCTGGGCCTCTCCTTCACGGTCCTGGCCGCGTTGAGCCCCGGCTACTGGTGGTTCGTGGTCATCTTCGCCCTGGGCCGTCCGTTGCTCAGCGCCACCAACGCCGTGGCCCAGGTGTGCGCGGCCGAGGAGACCGCCTCGTCCGATCGCGCCAAGGCCATCGCCCTCATCGCCGCGGGGTACGGGGTGGGCAGCGGGCTCACCGCCGTGATCTACGGTCTGTGGAAGTCGACACTGGGGTTCCGCGGGCTGTTCGCGCTGTCGCTCGTCCCGCTGCTGGCGATCCTGCTCATCCGGCGCCGGCTCGTCGAACCCGGTCGCTTCGCGGTGGCGGCCGCGAGTGCACAACACATCGTCCCCGTGCTCGGCGCCGTTGGGCCCCGGTACCGCAGGCGCCTGGTCACGGTGACGTCGATCGCACTGGCGGTGGGTGTCGTCACGGGTCCCGCCAACAGCTTCGTGTTCGTCTACGCACAGAACGTCCTCAAGTTGTCGGGCGACACCACCGCCGCGATGGTGGTGGTGGCATCGGTGTTCGGGCTCTCGGGCCTGCTCCTCGGACGCTTCTTGGCGGATCGGTTCGGCCGGCGGCCGACAGGTGCGCTCTCGATGGTCGCCATGGCGCTCAGCGCGGTGGTCACCTACAGCGGATCGAAGACGGCCTTGCTCGTGGGATACGAGCTCGCCGTCCTGAGCGCGTCGACCTTCGCGCCGGCCGCGGGGTCGCTCGCCAACGAGCTGTTCCCGACCGAGATCCGCGCGTCGGTGGCAGGTTGGAACGTGGCCGCCAGCGTGGTCGGGGCCGTCATCGGGCTCGTCGTCTTCGGCGCCGTCGCGGATGTGGGCAACCGGTTCGCGGTGGGCGCCGCTGTCACGTTCCTCCCCGTGGTCCTCGCCACCGCGCTCTTCGCCCTGCTCCCCGAGACCAGAGGACGCGAGCCCGAGGATCTCTGGCCGGAGACCGGGTAGGAGGAACGGGCTACGGTCGGCGTGATGGAGCTGATCGAGGCGCTGCGAAGCACCGGGGCCGTACGCGACTTCCTGCCCGAACCTGTCGGTGACGATGTCGTCTCGCGCCTGCTCGATACGGCCCGGTTCGCCCCCAACGGCGGGAACCGCCAGGCATGGCGGGCGATCGTCGTGCGCGACCGGGCCCAGAAGATCGTCCTGCGCGATCTCTATCTCCCGGGCTGGTACGAGTACCTCGCCATGAGCTCGGCCGGGCTCGTGCCCTGGGCGCCGATCACAGACCTAGAAGCCGAGGCGCGCGCCCTCGATGGTGCGGACGCGCTCGCGGCCGCGGCCGGTCCGGGGGGGTTCGCCGAGCACCTCGACACGGTGCCGGTGCTCATCCTGGTGCTCGCCGACCTGCGCAAGCTGGCGACGGTCGACCGCGGCTTCGACCGCTACACGTTGGTGGGCGGAGCCTCTGTCTACCCTTTCGTTTGGAGCATTCTCCTGGCGGCCCGGGCCGAGGGACTGGCCGGGGTGCTCACGACCATGATCGTGCGGCGCGAGGCCGAGGTCCGCGCCCACTTCGGCATACCCGATCACATGGCGGTGGCGGCCCTCGTGGCTCTCGGTCGTCCCGTGCACCAGCCCAGCCGGCTCACGCGCCAGTCCGTCGGGGAATTCGCCACCGTCGACCGGTTCGACGGGCCCCCCTTGCGCGCTCCGGGCTGACCGAGCGGCACGGGGACGACGACTGACCGTGGCTCGACGCCGGACGGAGCTGCTCGAGTTCCGCGTGGAGGACAGCTCCGCCGTCGTCGGTGCCATGGCCGGGCTCCGCGCCGCCCACGACGGATGGATCAACCTCCATCCCCAGGTACGCCCCGAAGACGAGCCGCCTCCTCGTTCCGGGCTGTCGACACTTCTCCTGGCCGGGCCGGTCCACGACATCCCCGTGTGCACGTGGGTGGCGGGAAAGATCGTCCGGGAGATCGCGCAACCCGACCAGATCGGCGTCCAACACGCCGCGGGTGTCCGGGTCATGAGTCGCCTCGCTTCGGCCGGCGCTGCGCTGCCCGAGGGCTGGCGCCTCGTCCAGGACCATCCTCGCCGGGGCGTGGTGGTCAATCCCGCGCCGGGAACCGACGAGGCGGAGGTGCTCTCGTGGCTCCTCGAGGCGGGCGAGATCCTCAGCGCGGTGCGACTGACGGGGGAGTGGCGGGCCGAGGTGCACATGCCGTTGTGATCGACACGTCGGGCCTGTCGATCCGGCGGTAGCCTGCTCCGATGCCGCCCATCCGCATCGGTGTGCTCGGCGCGGCGAGGATCGCGCCGGCCGCCGTGATCCGGCCCGCCCGGCACGTCGACGGTGTCGAGGTCGTGGCGGTGGCGGCCCGTGACCGCGACAAGGCGACCTCCTTCGCGGCCAAGCACGGCATAGGCCGCGTGATCGCCTCGTACGAGGAGCTCGTCAACGACACCGGCATCGACGCCGTGTACAACCCGCTCCCCAACGGACTCCACGGTCGGTGGACATTGGCCGCCCTCGCGGCGGGAAAGCACGTGCTGTGCGAGAAGCCCTTCACCGCCAACGCCGATGAGGCACGAACCGTGGCTGCCGCGGTGCCGACCGGCGCAGTGGTGATGGAGGCGTTCCACTACCGCTACCACCCCGTGTTCCTGCGAGCCCTCGAGCTCCTCGACGAGGGGGCGGTGGGCACGGTGCAGCGCATCGAGACGCGCTTGTGCTTCCCACTCCCGATGTTCAAGGACATCCGCTACCAGCTGTCCCTGGCCGGCGGAGCGGCGATGGACGCCGGGTGCTACACGATCCACATGGCGCGTCACCTGGCCGGGTCCGAGCCCGAGGTCGTCTCGGCCCAGGCCAAGCTCCACTCACCCGGTGTGGACCGGGCCATGCAGGCCGAACTTCGCTTCGCCTCCGGGGCCACCGGACAGGTCACGTGCTCGATGTGGTCGAGGCGCCTCCTCCACGTCGGATTCCGGGTCCGCGGCGACGAAGGCGAGCTGCGCGTGTTCAACCCGGCGGGGCCCAACATCTACAACCGCGTGGCGTTGCGCACCCGGGGCAGGAAGGTGGTGGAGCACCTCAGCCGGCGCCCCACCTACGAATTCCAGCTCGAGGCGTTCTGCCGCGCCGTGGGTGGGGGAGAGCCCCCCATCACCGGGGTGGCCGACGCCATCGCCAACATGGAGGTCATCGACGCCGTCTACCGCCATGCCGGTCTCGAGCCCCGGCAACCCACGGTCTGAGCTGCGCCCGACCTCGACGGCGAACCCGTCCTGGTCAGAAGATCCCCGCACCGAGTCCCGCCGCGAAGGTCGCGCCCAGCTCGGCCGCCCTCGCCTCGTCGCCCGGACCGATGGGGCCCACCACGGTCACCGGGGGAAGCACCTGGCGCCACCGAAGGCCGGTGGCGATGCGCTCGACACTGGCCACCGCACCCTCGACGTCGGTATCACCCTTGACCACCAGCGCATAAGGGAGACGAGCGGTTCGCTCCAGGCACTGGTGGTACACGCGCTCGAAGAAGTCCTTCAGGGCTCCGGACATGTACCCGAAATTGGCCGGGGTGACGAGGAGGATCCCGTGCGCCCCCAGTACGTCCTCGGGGCCCGCACTGAACGCTCCGAGAACCCGGACGTTCACGTCGTCGCCGCCTGCTGCAGTCGCCTCGTTCACCGCCGCGTCGCACAGCACCCTGGTCGATCCCGTGCGGGAATGAAAAACGACGAGCAGGTTGCGCCTCTGGGTGGCGGGGACCGGCTCCGGCCCGGTGTCGTCGCTCACGGCCTGATCGTAGGGACACCGGCGTCGACTGGCACGGGTCCGCATCGCCCCATGGCATCGTCGATGGATGACCGAGGACGGCACCCCGGCCGACGCGGTCGAGCCCGGTACCCGCTCCCGCCGCCCCGTGACGTCGGGCAGGGTCCTGGCGGTGGTGTGCATCGGCCAATTCATGGTCGTGTTGGACCTGTCCATCGTGAACGTCGCACTCCCTTCGATGCAGCGAGACCTCAGCTTCACCACCAGTGGCCTGCAGTGGGTCGTCAACGCCTACGCGCTCTCCTTCGGGGGATTCCTCCTCCTGGGCGGTCGCGCCGCCGATCTCTTCGGCCGGCGCCACATCTTCATGCTCGGCCTGATGCTTTTCGCCGGCGCCAGCCTCCTGTGCGCGCTGGCCCAGGACCAGTTCATGCTGGTGGGGTCGCGTGCCGTGCAGGGCCTGGGAGCCGCGGTCTTGTCGCCCGCCACGCTGACGATCCTCACCATGACGTTCCGGGCGCCCCACGAGCGTTCGCGCGCGCTCGGGATCTGGAGCGCCATGGCGGCGGTAGGGGGTGCCTCGGGCGCGGTGCTCGGCGGGGTCCTCACCGACCTGCTGTCGTGGCGTTGGATCTTCTACATCAACATCCCCATCGCCGCGGTCACGCTGGTGGTGGCCCGGGTCGTTCTGGCCGAGACCCGGGCCGAGGGGGCGCGCCCCGCGCTGGACGTCCCGGGGGCGATCGCAGTGACCGGTGGGCTGGTCGCGCTCGTCTACGCCGTGGCGGGCACGAGCACCCATTCGTGGTCATCGAGCTCGACCGTCGTGCCCCTCCTCATCAGCGGTGCGTTCCTGATCGTCTTCGCGGTGATCGAGACGAGGGTGGCCCGGGCACCGCTCGTGCCGTTCCGTTTGTTCCGTTCCCGGGGGCTCAGCGCCGCCAACCTCGCCATGTTGTTCGCGGGGGGCGCGATGTTCTCCATGTGGTTCTTCGTCTCGCTCTACCTGCAGGACGTGCTGCACTTCTCCCCGCTGCTGACCGGCGTCGGCTTCCTGCCGCAGACCGCGGCCATCGCCATCGGCGCCCAGATCAGTTCGCAACTGGTGCTTCGCTTCGGACCGCGCCTGCCACTGCTGATCGGGGTGATCATGAGCGCCTCGGGTCTCGAATGGCTGTCGCGCGCCGGGCCCACCGGCTCGTACTGGAGTTCGGTCTTCGGAGGAGCCGACCTCGCCACGTTCGGAATGGGCCTCGCCATCACCCCCCTGGCCTTCGCGGCCACCACCGGCGTCGCGCCCACCGAAGCCGGGCTGGCCTCGGTGTCCTCAACACCAGCCGTCAGGTCGGGGCGTCGATCGCGTTGGCCGTGCTCGCCACCCTGGCGGCGGCGCGGACCCGGTCGATTCTTCTCGCCCCGGCCCACCCCGTCCCCTCGGCGGCCCACCGAGCCGCCGCCCTGACGGCCGGATTCTCCCGGGGCCTGGCGGTAGCCGCGCTCATCGCGGTGGGCGGGGTCGTCGCCGGGCTGTTCATCCCCCGCCCGGCGCGATCGGACTCAGCCGTCGCGGCCGGGCCGCAACGTCGGGTACCCGCCGGCGTCGAATCCAGCTCGTCGACGGCCGAGCTCGACCGGTGACGATCGGAGCTCAGTCGAACTGCTGCCAGTTGGGCGACGAGGGTTGGTTGACCGACGCCGGACCGGATCCGAAGACCGAAAAGACGTTCTCCATCATCCGCCACAGCACGGGCGTGACGCCGGGGATCGCGGCGAAGACGATGGCGTCGTCGATCCGGGGCGCGTTGGACAACCGGCACACGAACATGGCCGAACCCGTGGCGAGCACCCCACCTCCTCCGGCTACCGAGTAATACGTCATGTCGGAGTAGTGCCCCGCACCGCGATTGGCGATCGGGGAGTGGGCCAGGATGCGGACGTTGTCCGGTCCGCCCAGTCCCGGTTCGTAGTGGTCGTACTCGCCCACGATCACCTGCGCCAACTGCGTCCCGTCGACCACTCCGGTCCCCGCGAAGACCCACGAGCCGGCATCGGCCACGACCATGGCGGCATCGGCTCCCACATCGGCGTACTGCGAGCCCACGAGCTCCTGCTCGGGTCGGGGAACCGGTCCGTCGGGCCAGTTCGACGTCACCTCAGACGGGTCGACCCCCCACAGCGGGTCCTCGTGGGCCAGGTCGGACTTGTAGCAGACCTCGTGCCGGTCCGCGCCCAGCGGGGACGGTTCGAGCCGGATGTGGCGGTACACCGCATTGGCCCCCAGGAAAGCAACGTTCAGGCCTTGCGCGACGGCCTGGGTGGTGCCGCTGCGCATGGCGCTCGACCAATACTCGTCGTGACCCAGGCTGAACAGGCAACGGTGTCGCGCCAGGCGTGCCGGCACCTGATGGAGGTCGATGTCGGTGAAATAGGTCACATCGAGCCCGAGACTCTCGGCCAGGAAGATGAGGGGGAATTCATTGCCGATGAAGTCGGGCGCGCCCCACCCCCTCTGGTCGTAGGGCCGGTCGAACGACACCACGCGGGACCGGTTGGAGGTGCCCGTCTCGCCCACGCGCACCGTGCCGGGGCCGACGTAGAGGCTCCGCCCCCCGTACGCGTTGTAGGCCTGCCACGTCGTGACCGAGTGCATGATGGCGAAGGCCGCGCTGCTGTCGTCGTCGCGCACACAAAGCGGGATGTACCCCCCCGTCATACCGTTGTCGCTCCCGGTGAGCTTGAACAGATACGCCCCCGGGAGCCACTGGTCCTGCACCTCGACGGTCGTGGTGGCCTGCCATTGGCACTCGACCATGTTCGTGTCCGGAGCGACCGTAAACGGGGGCTGACTCGGTCCGCCCGTGAAGGTCGCCGACTGCCACACGAGGCG